>Ga0307488_10000029_pt1 | contig 110887 bp, 166 predicted proteins | sample SB02metaG_FD_202248 | JGI IMG/M metagenome (GOLD analysis project Ga0307488, IMG submission 202248) | Sea-ice brine microbial communities from Beaufort Sea near Barrow, Alaska, United States - SB 0.2 | ecosystem: Environmental > Aquatic > Marine > Coastal | place: USA: Alaska | collected...
CTTAAACTACAAGGCGAAGCAAACACATATGTTGTCTCGTCAATTGTAGGTGCCACGAGTGTTAAAGTTCATGGTTCTGGAGAAGGTGCTGCTATCAGTGGTGCAACGTTGTTTAAAAACTTCAAGCAAGGGCAAGTTATTAGTCTTAATGGTGTCGGTGGTGATGCCGCTGCTCGTTCAGTTACAATTAACTCTACAACAAGCGCGACGTTTGACATTCAAGAAACATTAAATTCCACGGTCGCTGCTTCTGCTACTATTGAACTTAAAAAGGTTGACGGTAGAGAAAAAGCAAAGGTAATCAATAAAGATCGACTGGTACAAGTTAATGTTTCAGGTTCTGGTACGACATCTGGTCCATGGAATCTTGGTATTAGTGATGGCTTTAAACTTAAAGAAGTTCGAGTAAAAACAGGCAACACTGTATTTACCAGCCTTACTGAAGGCACAGATGTAACAGATCAGTTTGATCTTGGTACAGGAATGAAAGATAACTATTACGATCATTCTAAATTAAAATTAAAACAAACTGCAACACATACAGTATCAAACGGTAATGTCTATCTTGTTAAGTTTGATTACTTCACGCACGATACATCTCAGGGTGTTGGTTACTTCTCGGTAGACTCTTATCCTATCGATGATGTAAACGGTGCTGCAAACACAAACGCTATTACAACTGGTGAGATTCCTGTTTATACGTCGCCGACAACTGGTCTCCGTTATGACCTAAGAGATCAAATTGATATTCGCCCATTAATTGCGAATACCTGTGCTCCAACAACTTCATTACCAAGCCCAGCAACTCCTGCTACTTCAACATCAATTGTTGAGCCAAGTGGTGGTTTGAGGTTTATGGCTCCTAACGAATCATTTACAACTGACTTTGATTATTATATCCCTCGTAAAGATAGAATAACAATGACTTCTGAAGGTCAGTTTAGAGTTGTGAAAGGTGTGCCAGATTTAAATCCTCAGACACCTCAAGCTCCATCTGATGCCATGACGATTGCTATAGTAAATGTAAAACCATATCCTTCATTACCACAAGAAAATGCAAAACGTATTAGTACTGCTACTTCTCCTGCTGGGCGTGATGATTTGTCAATTAAAATTGATCCAATTCGTACTCGTCGCTTCACAATGAGAGATATTCAAGGTCTTGAGCAACGTATCGACAATTTAGAATATTATACATCACTATCATTACTTGAGTCAGATACGAAGTCGTTATTCCTTTCTGATAGTACAGGCGCTGATAGATTTAAAAATGGTATTATTGTTGATCAGTTTGTTGATTTTAGTTCTTCTGATTTCTATGACGAAGGATTTAAAGCTGCAATTGATAAACCAAATAAAGAACTTCGCCCACCCTTTAACTTAAATGATGTTCAACTAAACTTTATCAGTGCTGATTCATCAAATGTGTCTGCTTCTTCTAAAGATACAACTGTCACTATTTCCTCATCATCTGCAGCATATACAATAGGTGAAACTGTAACACAGGGTGCTGCTTCTGGTAAACTTGTATATCAAGTTGGAACAAAACTTTATCTAGATCAAGTAGTCGGAACATTCGATACTACTGCTAATGTTGTTGGTGGTACATCTTCTGCTACTTCTCCTGTATCTGCGGTTTCAAAATCAGCAGATGGTAACCTTATCATGCTCCCATGGACGCATGATGCTACTATTGATCAGCCATTCGCTACAGATACAAGAAACGTAGCTGGTCTATTTTATAATTATAAAGGTTCGCTTACGCTATCGCCAAACACTGATTATTGGAAAGATACAGTCGTTGCTCCTTCTGTAAATGTTGATTTTGGTTTCCTTTCTGATGCAATTCAAGAAATTGCAAACCACTCTGGTATTAATTGGGGTTCTTGGGATACAACAGGATCAAGCAGCAGAACAACTCGGCGGTGGATTTCTGGTAATGGACAATTGGTTGAAACTACCTCATCAACAAATCAAACAAGAACTGGTTCACAACTTGTAGTAAGTGCTGGTGAAATCCAACAAACAAATCTTGGTGATTCTGTACAAGATGTTTCGTTAATTCCATTCATGCGCTCTCGCGTTATAAACTTTACAGCAGAAGGCATGAAGCCAAATACTAGAGTATACGCGTTCTTTGACTCAGAAGATGTTAACTCGTATGTTGCTCCAGCAAACACATCTTTTGCTAACACAGCTTCGGAGGGCAGCGCTCTTATTACTGACGCTAATGGTGTTCTATATGGTAACTTTAGAATTCCAAATAATGATCAAATTAGATTCCCTGTTGGTAATCTTAAATTTAGACTTACAGATAGTATAACAAATAGTAGTTCTTTAGGTGGGGTAACAACCGCAGCTGAAGCAAGATATAGTGCTGGTGGTCTTGATGTATTTACTCAGGGTACTATTATATCAACAAGAGACCTTGATGTTAACACAACATCAGTTAGTGAGAATAGAACAATAGTCTCAAGGACGTCGGTTGCAGACTTTAGTCGTGATAATGAGGATCCAATTGCACAAACATTCCGTGTTTCTGATGGTATCAATTCAAATATTCCTGGAGCGTTTTTATCAAAACTTGATTTATTCTTTGCTTCAAAAGACGCAACACAGCCAGTAGTTATTGAAATACGGGAATGTGACCCATCAACATTCTTTGTAACAAATAGAGTTGTTCCGTTTAGTACAGTATCTATTCCTGCTGCTGATATTAACATATCTTCTGATGCCACTAGTGCTACGCCTATTATATTTGAAACACCTGTATATCTACTCAATAATGTAGATTATGCTATGATTATAAAATCAGCTGATGGCAATCCAAATGTAACTGTCTGGACTGCTCGTCTTGGCGAAACAGATTTGATTAGTGGTAATCGTGTCACATCGCAGCCAGCTGCTGGTGTAATGTTCGCTTCTGCAAATGACCGGACATGGACACCAATTCAAGAAGAAGACCTAAAGTTCAAAATGTATTTTGCTAACTTTAGAACGAGTCAAACTGGTAGTGCTATATTTAAAAACATTGATAAAGAATATTTGACAATTGACACAAAGGATACTTCTGATTTATTCAACCGTGTTGGCGAACAAGTAAATGGTGAAACAACATTAACACTATCTGCTGCTCCAGGAGGCATTGCTGCTGGTGATACACTCGTCGGGGGAACATCAAGCGCGAATGGTACAGTAACAAATGTTAGTGGAACAGCAATTCGATTAAAAGAAGTTACAACTGCTTCAAAGTTTACAAACACCGAAACAGTTACGCTTTATAAAGCTGGTATTGTTGGTTCTAATACTGCAACAGTTAGTAGTCAAGCAACATCTACTGGTAAAGTATATTTCTTTGATGGAACAACACAAGCAAATACAATGGTTCATCTATCAGCTCCAAGTGGATCGTTTGTTGCAAATACATATATCCGTGGTCAGATAAGCGGTCTTGATGCTCGTATTGCAAGCGTTGATAATTTATCAATTGATACGTTTAATGCATTCTTGAGTAAACTTGAACTTCAAGATACAACTGCTGCTTTAACTGCTAAACTGGCAACATCTGCTAGTGCGCTTGATACAACGTTTAGAAAAGTAAATATTAATACAGATACTGCATATGACAATCGTAAATTTGTATTAAGTCGTACAAATGAAATTGCAAATCTATCAAGTGCTAAGTCTGCTCAGTTTACTGCATCACTCACAAATGGTTTGAATGTAAGGCATTCTCCTGCGATTGACAATGATCGTACAGCAATCTTCACTATAGAAAACCTGATAAATAATGATGATACAAATGAAGATACTGCAAATAATGGTAGTGCTATCGCTCGTTATGTTCAAAGAACAGTAACACTTGCCGAAGGTCAAGATGCTGAGGATCTTAAAGTCTTTATTACTGGGTACAAACCATCGACTGCTAATATTAAACTATATGTGAAATTATTAAACGGCGAAGATGGCGAATCAATTGATGATAGAACTTGGTTAGAAATGACGCAAACAACTTCTTCAACAGTCGTTTCTGATTCAGAAAACAGAGATGATTTCAGAGAGTTTGAATATGGTATTCCAACAGCCTCCTTAACTGGTGCAGGCGGTGAAGTTCAATATACTACATCTGCTGGTGTGACATATACAGGGTTCAAATACTTTAAAATCAAAGCTGTTCTCTTATCAACAAGCCCATCTATAGTTCCAAGAATAAAAGATTTCCGTGCTATAGCTCTTCAAATCTAAGGTAATATAGTAAATGCAATTACAAAAAATAAAAGACGTGGATGGATTTGAAAAAGATAGCACTAATAGCGCTGTTCTTTCTGTTGACAATAGAGCATTGTATGCATACAAAGAAAAGCGGAAAAATAACTTAACCATGATGAACGAAATTAATAACTTAAAGAAATGTCATAACGAGGTTTCATATGATATAAATAGTATGAAACAAGAACTCATGGAAATGAAAGAATTGTTAATGAACTTTATTTCTTTACAAAAGGGTAGATAACAATGAGTAATAAAGTAGCCAACGTAGCGTTAACAGATACGTTTGATACGTGGAGAGTTCGCTCGAACTCAGGATTTACAAAACTCTTTGAAGTTAATCCAAATCCAAACACTATCAACGCATCGAACACTGTAACTGGTGGCACTGTCACATCAACAGGGTTGGCTACTGCAGGTAGTCTAACAATAAATGGTTCATCAGGAGCAGCTGCATTGAATAGTGCAAATACGAATGTTGCTGGTGGAACTCTTTTAATTACTTCAAACACAAATATTAACGGAACATTGCTTATTAATGGAGCTGCTCCTGGCTCTACAGATGACGCTCTCGCTTTCGCAATTGCATTAGGATAATAATATGGCAAACGTATTCGAAACATTTTCATCTCGTGCTGTTGGTAATTCACTGACTGCAGTTGGAAGTCACACTGTTGCTGGTGGTACAACAGAAACATGCATTGGTCTTACAGTATCAAATATTACAGGTTCCGCTGTAAGCGTTACAGTAACCTATAACGATGCTTCTAACGACACTCACATTGTTAAGAATGCACCAGTTCCTGCTGGTAGCTCTCTTGTACCTATCGGTGGAGATCAAAAAATTGTTTTAACAGTTGGAGACTCAATTCAAGTATCTTCAAACACCGCTTCTTCAATTGATGCAGTAATGTCAGTTCTACAACAAACTTAAAGAGGATAACTAGATGCCATATCTTGGTTCAACACCTCCAGCAATTCCTATTTCTGGCACAGACATTCAAGCTGGTACCATTGAAACCGCTAATATTGCTGATGATGCAGTTACACTAGCAAAGATTGCAGACGTTAACGTCAGCACAGCAAAGATTGCTAATAATGCAGTTACTCTTGCAAAGATAGCAGACGTTAATGTTACAACAGCAAAGATTGCTAATGATGCAATTACCACAGCCAAGATCGCCGATGTTAACGTCACCACAGCCAAGATCGCCGATGTTAACGTCACCACAGCAAAGATTGCTGATGATGCGGTTACACTAGCAAAATTGGCTGCTGGCACTGATGGTGAACTTATCACATGGGATGCTAGTGGCAACCCAGCCGCTGTTCCAGTAGGAACAGCAACACATGTACTCACAAGTAATGGCACTGGTGCAGCTCCAACTTTCCAAGAAGCTAGCGGTGGGGCTTTAGAATTAGTCAGCACAACCAATGTGACTGTTGGCGCTAGTACCACAGAAATTACAGGGTTTGATGCTACGGCTGACCATTGGCGTCTAGTCATTAGTAACATGCATAACAGCGCACTTGCTGATATTCAGATAACAATGAGCGATGATGGAGGGGCTACGTTTGAAAGCTCACTGTATGGCGCTGTCAATATGATGACATCGCCAAGTGCCATCAACGCGTTCGGTAATGCGGGTTCTGATGTTGATTGGACTTTAACAAACGGTTCATCTAGCCGTCCCGGTGGCAGTGCAACGTGGCCTATTGACGGATACATCGACATTTTTCATCCCGGCAATGCTGCCATAAACCCTAGTTTAATGTGGGACATTACACATGGGAATGACACACCCGCTGAAATCCGTCGCACTTGTGGTGCAGGAAACCGTGAAGCTGTAAGTGTTCTGACAGACTTAAAAATTGCGATGTCTTCGGGAACACATACAGGGCGATTCACACTTTATAAAATAAAGCACGCATAGGGGACTATTATGGCAAGACTTAAAGCACGATATAATGCAGAAACAACAGAGACTGAGATGGTCCCTTTTACGGCTGAAGAAGAATCTGCACGAGACATTGAAGAAGCTGCGTATGTTGCTGGTGAACCTGCTCGTAAATGGATAACGATCAGATTGAAACGTAACCAGCTTCTTGCTGAATCAGATTGGAGAGCCATGCCGGACGCCCCAACGATGACTGATGCTTGGGCAACGTATAGAGAAGCACTTCGTAATCTGCCAAGCACACAGTCTGATCCTGATGATATTGTGTTTCCAACAGAGCCAACCTAGAGTGCAATATATTATTATAAATATTGTAAATGAATTAAACATAATTAAAGGTTAGAAAACATGGCATATATCGGTAGAACTCCAGAAGTAGGAAACTACAGTAAGCTAGATGATATTTCAGCTAGTTTTAATGGAAGTTTGACAACTTTTAATCTTACTATTTCAGGTGATGCTTTTACTGCCTCACAGGCATCACAGCTAATTGTTTCGGTAGCTGGTGTGCTTCAAGAACCTGAAGGCGCGTATACAGTAAGCGGTTCTACAATAACATTTACTTCAGCACCTGCTGGTAGTGCAGACTTCTTTGCAGTCGCTCTTGGCAATACATTAAATATTGGAACTCCAAGCGACGGTACGGTTACTGCTGCTAAGTTGGCTGATACCTCAGTGACTACTGCTAAGTTGGCTGATGCCTCAGTAACGGCTGCAAAACTTGGTACTGGTGCATTGATTGGTACAAACATTCAAGCATTCGATGCTGACACTGCTAAGACAGATGCTGTTCAAACATTCGCAGTATCACAACGTGGTGGTGTAACAGATTACGGATCATTAATTGCTAATACTGCTTTCCGTCAAGACCTTGCTTCATCAAATCATTACAAAATGACATTAGCTGGAAGTATTACAATTAACAATCCAACCAATCAAGTTGCTGGTCAGTCTGGTGCAATTGAAATTGTTAATGGTGGATCCTATACAGTCTCTTGGGGTTCTGATTGGGACTTTGCGGCTGGTACTGCTCCTGTTATTACTGTGAGTGGAACGGATCTTTTATCTTATTATGTTTCATCTGCTAACAATATCGTAGTGGATGCGCTCCAGAACTTATCATAAATGATTTTATGGTATTATCTATTTTGAGGGAAATTATATGACTGTTCCAGGCTCTCTTTATACGCCAACAATTCGTAAGACTCGTGCATCTGCGTATCTCCTTGAGCAATCGCTACTGTTCAACGACGGCGACAGCGCATTTCTAAACCGCACACCTTCAACGGCTGGTAATCGTAAGACTTGGACTTATTCGGTTTGGTTGAAGCGAACAGAAGACTCGGTGGTATTTTTTCAGGCAGGTGTGGATTCGGCTAATTGGACGCAAATACTGTTTAGTGGCACTGACACCATAAACTTCCAACATCAAGTTTCAGGTGGTGGTTATGAGTCTAATTTAGCGACTACTGCGTCATTCTCGGATTATTCCGCTTGGTATCATATTGTTATTTCTGTTGATACGACACTAGCGACAGCGGCTGATAGAATTAAAATCTATGTAAATGGCATTCAACAGACACTCACTATTACTACACAAATTAGTCAAAACACTGACACTTTTATCAACTCAACAAACATTCACAGAATTTCGTCACACTTTAGTGGAGCTTACTACGACGGACTCATGGCTCTCCCAATTCTTGTTGACGGCACTGCATTAGCACCGACTGCTTTTGGTGAGACAGATAATGATGGGTTCTGGAATCCTATTGAGTTTACTGGTGCTACAACAACTGATGCTAACTATTCTGCGACAGTAACAGCGCCAAACTTTGGAACAGACGCAGAAGCAATATTAGGATCAGATGGCGATAAAACTACTATCTACGACGTTCAACCGGGAGCGCTTGCAGGTGTAGCAACAAGCGGTCGAATTGCTATCAAAATGGACTTTGGTACTGCCGTTACAGTAACGATGGCTGCAATCTCAGCAAAGATCACTGCTGGATCAGGGTTTCAAGTAGAGATTTACTATTCATCTGACGATTCAACATGGACACAGTTCAATAGCACTTATGCCAACCTTACATCGTCATATCAAGACTTTGCCACAACTGGATCGCAATCCGCACGATACTGGGCGGCTACATTTAGTGCAGGTAATCATGGATCACAAACTGTAACGATTAGTGACTTTAGAGTGTTTACCGATAACGCTAGTAGCTTTGGCACCAACGGCTTCCAGTTGGACTACGCAGATACTGGATATTTTGGGAAAGATGTTGCAACTGCTCACACTGCTATTGGGGCAACTTATCGAGCAACTGCGGTATCAACCGCAAATGCTTCATCATACACGTTTTCTTCACAAGCAATAGGCACGGCTGACGATAATCGTTATGTTATTGTAGCGGTACATTTGCAGCGAAGTAACACTAGCGAAATAGTAAACTCCCTATCCGTAGGAGGTGTATCTGCAACTCTTATTTCTAGTGGAACTTCAAATACAGCGAATAGAAGTTTAGTAGACTTTTGGAAAGCTGCCGTCCCCACTGGAACAACAGCGGATGTAGTTGTTACTTTATCAGCAGCAGCGGCTAGATGTGCAATAAGCGTCTGGTCTTGTATTGGTAATGTCCAAAAATTACAAAGTGTAATCGCTGCCCCAAGCAATGCTTCAACTAATGTTTTATTAACTACAACACAAGTTCCAGACAATGGTTTTGCATTATCAGGAGTAGCTTGGCAAAGTTCTTCTAATGGTACAGATAATCAAGCAACATTTGCTAATACAACAGAGCGAGTAGACGCAACATTTGGGGAAGTAGATGCGAGTTATGCCGCTGCAAGCGCAGACTTTACATCTGCCAGTGTTTTAGGGATTTCATGTACGTCGCAACTTAGTGCCGGAAGTGTATATTATGCCGTAATGAACACAACTTCGTTTGTCCCTGCTGGCATGAACTCATACGCATCTAACAACTTCACCGCATCCGATCAACTAGAAGACACGCCAACTGATAGCGCTGATGATGGAATTGGTAATTTTGCAACTTGGAACGCACTCAAAAACGATCAAGTAGTTTTAAGTGAAGGAAATCTTAATACTGTAGGTCAAACCGCGATGGGTAATATCCTATCTACAATTCCTATTACGGCAGGAATGAAAATAGCATTTGAGGTAGAAATTGTAGCTTCAGATACTAACGTATATATTGGAATGTGGAAGGGATCAAAGGCTGATACTACTTTTCCACCAACGTATGGTCTTGATGGTGATAGTTGGCGTATCCTACACTCATTAGGGGGCAACGCTGGAATAGAATGCAAATACAATGGAGTAGAAGACTACCGCTATACCGCATCAGGAGATTTGGCGGCAGGTGATAAATTTCATATTGAAATAGATAAAGACGCAGGAGAGGTTTTTGTTTGGATAAACGATGGTGGAGGGTATGTAGCGTTCAATTCTGGTCTAACTGTTTTTGACGCAACAGCCGAAGCGGCTATTATAGCGGAAGACAATCTCTTCATTGCTCATTCTATCTATCAAACCGCTGCAACGAACAGCGTGAGGTGCAACTTTGGTCAAAAGGCTTTCGATAAAACCCCAACAGCAGGTTATACTGGTTTAGCAACTCAAAACCTACCAGCACCAACAATCGCTGATGGTTCACAGCATATGAACACGGTTCTTTATACGGCAAATAACACAGACCCTCATGCGATTACGGGTGTTGGTTTTTCCCCTGACTTAGTTTGGCTTAAACGCAGGGATGGCACAGGGGTACACGGACTTTTTGATAGTGTTAGGGGGGTTAGTAAATATTTACAAAGTAACGCTACCGCTGCAGAGGCTACATTATCTGGTGTGAAATCATTTGATGCTGATGGCTTCACATTAGGCACAGGCTTTAACTCAACGGTTGGTGGATCGAGCATGGTCGGATGGTGCTGGAAAGCTGGTGGCGCTGCTAGTTCTAATAGTGACGGTTCAATAACTACGAGTGTGTCTGCTAATCCAACGGCAGGTTTTAGTATTATTTCTTACACTGGAAATGCTACGGCAGGGGCTACTTTAGGGCATGGGCTTTCGTCTGCACCAAAGTTTATTATATGTAAGAATAGAGATAACGGTGCAAATAATTGGGGAGGTTATCACGTTTCATTAGGTGGAACCCATCGAATATTTTTAGATAACAATAATGCAGCGCAAGATGATGATGGAAACTGGAACGACACTAATCCAACAGCAAGTGTAATTACACTTGGCAATGGTGGAATTACCAACAGCAACACAGATGACTTTATCATGTATGCTTGGGCAGAAGTCGAAGGCTTCTCAAAATTTGGTAGCTACACAGGCAATGCAAATGTTGATGGTCCGTTTATCTATTTGGGTTTCAGACCTGCGTTTATTTTAGAGAAACGAACAGACTCAGCAGGAGCTTGGTACATCACTGATATGACGCGAGACACCTACAATCCTGTTAATAAATACTTGATGCCTGATGCCACTAATGCAGAAGCTAGTGGTAGTACTTCTTCTGGTGTGTATCTTGATGCTCTTTCTAATGGGTACAAAATTCGCGGCACGTCTGCGGGACAAGAGTATAACCGATCAGGCACATACATTTACATGGCATTTGCCGAGCAACCTTTCCAAGGCGCTGGCGGTGCAACACAGGCAAGAGCAAGATAACTATTATAAATAAAAGAAATCGTGAAATATTATATTATGTCAACCAAGTAATTAAGGAGATATTTAAACATGGCTTGGGCACTTGTAGAATCAGGTAACGTAACAACAATTTATACACGACCAAAGGCAATCACACTCAATGGCATTCAGCACCCACGTAATATTTTTACTGTATGGTCTGCTGCTGAACTCAAAGACATTGGTATCTATTCATATAATGAAGTCAATGCATCTGTTGACTCCCGTTTCTATACACAGGGCAGTTCTACAGTAGTTGTTGATGATGCCGCTGGTACAGTCACAACGACATATACACATAATGAAAAAGCACTTGAAGATACTACTGAAAAAGTAGTCACACAAGAAGCAGTTGATGAAGTACCAGCAGTTCTTCATGCAAATGGTGCTATTAAAACTGCATCAATTCCAGCAGTAGAAGAAGTACCAGCAGTTCTTTATGCAAACGGTGCCATCAAAACTGCATCAATTCCAGCAGTAGAAGAAGTACCAGCAGTTCTTTATGCAAATGGTGCTATTAAAACTGCATCAATTCCAGCAGTAGAAGAAGAATCCTATCTAAATATTATTTCAAGTGGACTAAAGTCACAGAAGAAAGTTTTAGTAAAAACAACTGCTGCTTCACTTCTTTCTGGTTCAGATTGGTTGGTAATTCGTGCTGCTGAAGGCGGTACTGCTGTTCCTGCTGCTGTTGCAACATATCGTGCTGCTGTTCGGACCACTTCTGGTTTAATGGAAACTGCAATCGATGATGCTGCTGATATGGACGCATTCATTGCTCTTCATATAAATACAGCTGATGATGTTGGTGTTTTAAATGATTGGCCAGAAGTACCAGCAATTCTAAGTTAATAAGGATAAAAAGTAATGGCTCTAACAAAGATCGAAGTTTCCAGTATTAGTGATTCTGCTATTTCAACAGCAAAGATTGCTGATGATGCAATTACTCTTGCAAAATTAGCTGCTGGCACTGATGGTGAACTTATCACATGGGATGCTGCCGGTAATCCTGCTGCCGTTGCAGTAGGTACATCAACTCAAGTGCTTACATCAAATGGTTCTGGTGCTGCGCCGACATTTTCTTCAGATATAGATGTCCCTGGTTCAGTTACCAGTGGAACAATTTTTTTAGCTGCCACTGATACCGACGCAAGCAACACTGGCAGCATAACGATTGATTTTTCTGCACACCAAAACTTTGTGCTGACGCTCACCGGAAGTATTACTTTGGCCAACCCATCAACAGAGGCTGTTGGGCAGTGTGGTGTGTTTGTCTTTATTCAAGATGGAACAGGCAGTCGAACTCTAAGTTTAGGAACAGATTACGAAACTGCTGCAGGTGGCGGAATTACACTTAGTACAGCCGCTGGTTCTGTCGATATCGTTCCTTACTTTGTAAAGGCTTCTGGTAGTATACAACTTGGCGCACCACAGTTGGCGTTCAGCTAATGGTGTTTGCTTCACAATGGTTTGCAAGCGCAGCAGAGCCTGATAGCACACTCGCTTTTACTGCGTCTGCTGTAAATACTTCGGCACAAAGTAGTTATACGTTTTCATCACAAGCTATAGGAACTGCATCATCAGATCGGGTTGTTGTTGTTGGTACATCAGGTGGCTCTGGCGCGACGGACGCTGTGTCTAGTATGACCATTGGAGGGGTATCTGCTGTAAAGGCTATTGGAATAGTAAATAGCACAGGAACTGAGATATGGTATGCAACAGTTCCAACAGGAACAACAGCCAGCGTTGTCGTTAATTGGGGCGGAACCAAAAACCGCAGTGGTATTGGTGTTTGGGCTTTGACGGGCGTTTCAGGTATTGGCGCTACTAATACCTCCTCATCATCAACTTCAACATTAACAGTTTCAGGCAACGAAAAGGACATTGTGATCGTCATGTGGGGTGGTAAGGACCACTCAAGTGTGTCCATATCTGGTGTTACTGAAAACTTTGACAGAGACATTACTGGCGCTGGCTCTCAATATATGGCAGGTGGTTCTAAAAAACTTACATCAAGTGGTTCTAACGCTATTACAGTAACACCCAATGCTGGAGCAACAGAAGTTGCGGCAGTAAGTGCGGTGTTCCAATTGGATACATAACGAGGTCTAAAATGACAACGACATATAAATACAGCGGAAGAACCCTCTTCCTGAATAGCTCTTGGAAAGACGATGACGGGATACAGCACCCGCGTACTTGGGGTTTGTGGTCTGACGAAGAGAAAGCCGCTAAAGGAATAACTGAGATTGTTCTACAACCTTTTCCAGACGAACAACTTTACACATCTGAACATAACGATGATGGGTCTGTAAATTCGACGCCTAGAGATATCGATGGAGTCAAAACTCACTTCAAAAGCCAAGCAGCTATGGGGCTATCAGTAAGACTGTCACGTAGCGATTGGTATTACCTTCGGCGACTAGATAAAAACATAGCGGTCCCAACAACGATACAAGATTGGAGAGATCAACTTAGGGCTACCACTATTTCGATGGAAAATGCAATTGATGCTGCCACAACTGTTGCGGATATTGAAACACTAATCGATGATGGGTCATTGTCTGCATGGGTATCCTACGAAGATTTTTTAAAAGAATAAATGATAGCTGAAAGCCTCGCCATTGATTAATAGAGAACTCCAGTTGTTTATAAATAGATACAGATAACTGGAGTTTTTTTATGGCTATACCAAACTCAAGACAAGCATTCAAAGAATATTGCCTTCGTCGGCTAGGTTCTCCTGTAATCGACATCAATGTTGATGATGAGCAGGTTGAGGATCGCATTGACGAGGCGTTGAAATACTATCAGGATTATCACTTTGATGGTACTGAACGTATTTTGCATAAACATATTGTAACTGCTGACGACAAGACCAATCGGTACATCACGATTCCAGAGTCGATCATAGGAATCAATACTATCTTACCAGTCGGGCAAGCATTACAATCTTCTAATCTGTTTAACATACGTTATCAGATTCACTTAAATGATCTATTTGATCTTTCTGCAAGTTCATACGTTCCTTATTGGACAGCGATGTCGCATGTGAGTATGCTTGAAGAATTATTTGTAGGTCAAAAACCAATACGTTATAATCGTCATGTCAACAAACTTCATATTGATATGGACTGGACTAATGATATTTTAACAGGTCAATACGTTATTGTCGATTGTTATTCTATTACTGATCCAGAAACATATACAGATGTTTGGGGTGATCGTTGGTTATCTCGTTATGCGACTGCTATGATTAAACGTCAATGGGGTTCTAATCTAAGTAAGTTTGAAGGTATGCAAATGCCTGGAGGATTAACTTTTAATAGTCAAAAAATATATGATGATGCCGAATCAGAACTTCAAAAACTCGAAGAAGAAATGATTAGTTCATATTCACTTCCGGTATCTGATATGGTAGGATGATCACATGCCTACAAATAAATATTTTACACAATATGCATACGGGCGCGAACAGGATCTAGTTGAAGATTTAATTATTGAATCTATCAAACAAACTGGATATAGTCTTAAATATATTCCGAGAACAATTGTTCGCGATGATCCTTTATTTGGCGAAGATACATTGTCAAAATTTGACGATGCTATTGAACTCGAAATGTATATTAAAAGTGTAGAAGGATTTGAAGGTCAAGGTGATTTTCTTTCTAAATTTAATTTACAGATAGACGATCAGATAACATTTACGGTCGCTAAGAAAAGATTCGATCAGGCTCGGTCAGAAAAGTTAACAACAGAAGTCGGATACAATTATCTTTTAGAGTCAGCAAGCACTACAACCCCATCAAGACAACGATTGAGTGAAGACGGTGCTACAGATTCTATTGTTCTTGAAACAGCAACAGCTGATGGATATAACATTACTTCCAATAGACCAATGGAAGGCGACATTATATTTGAGCCATTCTCTCGTAAACTTTTTGAAATAAAATTTGTAGAGCATGAAGCAGTTTTCTATCAATTAGGTAGATTACAAACATATGATGTTCGTTGTGAAATCTTTAACTACAGCAATGAAGAACTTGATACAGGCGATGCATATATTGATAGTATTGAAGATAAATATAGCACTGATATTTTATTCTATGAACTATTACTTGAAGATGATACTAAACTATTAGATGAAAGCGGTGGTTCTATTCTACAAGAATTTAGAATTGAAGCAACTCAGCCTACTGCAAATAACGAATACTATTCTGCAGCAGACCCAATATTCAATTCAAGCACAGTTATAGACTTTTCGGAGAGTAATCCGTTTGGTGAAATTGATCGGTATTAATTATGTTTAATCAACAATACTACCACGGAACGATACGTAAATATATTATAGCGTTTGGTAATTTATTTAATGATATCGTTATAGCAAGATTAAACACTGCTGGAGAACGTATACAAGCAATTGAAGTTCCTATTGCATACGGACCAAAAGAGAAGTGGTTAGTGCGTTTAAAACAGGATCCAAACCTCGAGCAAAATGTAGGTATTACATTGCCTCGTATAGGTTTTGAAATTATAAGTATGTCATACGCACCACAAAGAAAACTTGCTTCTACACTACAGAACGCTCATTTAAAAACTTCTGATTTGAACAGATTGAATACACAATATGTTCCTGTTCCTTATGATTTAAATATTATGCTTTCTATTTTTGTTAAGAACGCTGACGATGGAGCACAAATACTAGAGCAGATTTTACCATACTTCCGTCCAGAGTTTACGACAAATATTCGACTAATACCTGAGATGGATGTTGTTGTTGACACGCCTGTTGTTCTTCAAGACGTTTCAATTGAAGACACATATGAAGGTGATTTTGATACACGCCGAGCACTTGTATATAATTTGACCTTTAATATGAAAGCATATATATACGGTCCAGTGTTTAATCAAGGAATCATTAAACGATCAATTACAAATATGTTTAATGATCTTCCAGAAAATGCTGGAAACAAAGTTGAAAAAATAACAGTAACACCAGCTCAATATGCAAATGGTGCACCACTCACATCACCATCTGCTAATGCGTCACTATCGGTTGCAACAAGTGCAATCAGTGCTAACTCTGATTACGGTTTCTCGACTAATATAGACCAAGATCCTTTTAATATGGAGAATTCATAATGGCTAAAATGGTATCAAAAGTTGAATTTAAAGTTGTTCACAAACATAGAACAAGTATTGGTAACAGCCCACAATCTCGTCCAAAGAATAAGCATAAAAGAGCATCTTTGAAACGATATCGTGGACAGGGAAAATGAAAACAAATCTTGAGAAGAATATGGAAGCAATTTTTGATTTACCAACTGATACAAAACCAATGGCTGAAATAATTGAAAAAACAAAACAAATTACACCATTAGAAAAAATATCATCTACTGGTAATGATGAGGTAATGGATGACTATTATTATGCAAGAGAAAACTTAAAAGAAATTATTTCAAGTGCACAACAATCAATTGCTGATCTCTCTTCAATTGCATCTACTTCTGAATCCCCTCGCGCATATGAAGTCTTGTCTACCATGATGAAGACAATTGTAGATGCTAATAAAGACCTCCTTGAACTTCAAAAGAGTGTAAAGAAACTTAAAGAAGAAGATAAAAAAGATAACCCTCAGAATGTTACTAACGCTCTTTACGTTGGTTCTACAGGTGATCTAATGAAGTTAATCAAAGATAATAATTAATTATTCATAAGGTAACAACCTATTATAACGTGTTTGACGAAGAAGTCAATAGAAAAAGTGAAATAATGTCAGATACTTATCTTGCTAATCCCAATTTAAAAAAAGCATATGTACCGATTGAATGGACCGAAGAACAGGTCCAGGAAGTCATTAAATGTTCTAAAGATATTAGTTATTTTATTAAAACATATGTTAAAATTATCAATCTAGATCGTGGTCTTATTGATTTTGAGATGTATCCTTTTCAAGAGGATATGGCTAAGATGATTGATGATAATAGATTTACAGTTATTAAAACTTGTCGTCAGGCAGGTAAAACGACCACATCCGCAGCAGTTGTACTATGGCATGCATTATTCAACGAGTCGTATACGGTAGCGATTCTAGCTAATAAACTATCTACTGCCCGAGAGATACTTGCCCGTGTTCAGAGAGCGTTCGAATATCTCCCGAAATGGTTACAACAGGGTGTGGTCGTGTGGAATAAAACGAATGTAGAGTTTGAGAACGGTAGTCAGATAATCGCTTCTTCCACTGCTTCCTCTGCAATTCGTGGTTACTCTATCAACTTTCTATATCTTGATGAATTTGCATTTGTGCCTCGTAATATACAAGATGACTTCTTCACTTCAGTTTATCCTACTATTATATCTGGTACAAATACAAAAGTTGTTATTACCTCTACACCAAACGGTTTTGATTTGTTTTATAAAATATGGATTAATAGTGTAGAAGGAAGAAATGAATATGCAAACTTTGGAGTTAACTGGTGGGATGTTCCAGGTAGGGATGAAGAGTGGAAAGAAAAAACTATTGCAAATACCAGCGAAGATCAGTTTCGTCAGGAATTTGAAGCTGAGTTTCTTGGTTCCGCTAATACTCTTATCTCGCCAAATATATTACGTTCTATAGCATTCACTACTCCAATATCAACACATTACGAGGGTAGTTTAAGTATATACAAAGAGCCAGTAAAAGATGGTGTGTATTTCTGTGTTGTAGATACGGCTCGAGGTGTTGGTATTGATGCTTCTGCTTTTGTTATTATTGATGTTGCTTCGGTTCCATATGAGGTCGTTGCTTGTTATAAAAACAATATTATCGACCCATTAATATACCCAGAAGTTATCCATAATGTGGTTAAAAATTATAATGAAGCATATACATTAGTTGAAATTAATGATAACGGTCAGCAAATAGCTGATATACTACACCATGATTATGAATATGATAATATTGTATTTACATCGGTGAAAGGTAGAGCAGGTCAGGTTATTGGTGGTGGATTCTCTTCTTCAGTTCAACGTGGCGTAAGAACAACAAAACAGGTCAAACGTATTGGTTGCTCTAATGCTAAGACGATGATTGAGAAGGACAAGATTAAACTACATGATTTTAATCTCATTAATGAATTGTCTACATTTATTCAAAAAGGAACATCATACGAAGCTGATATAGGTTCACATGATGATTTGATAATGTGTATTGTGTTATTTTCATGGGCAACGAACCAAGAATTTTTTAAAGACTTAACTGACACTGACTTTAGAAAAAAACTTATGGAAGACAGAGATAAAATGATCAATGATGATGTTCTTCCATTTGGCTTTATAGATGATGGAAGCGATATCGAAGAAATAATAAATAAAGGGAGCCAAGAGTTTTGGAATGGAGCTGATTTTTCAAACAAATGGTGACTCCTGACTAAATCTATATTTTTATAAATAATAATGAAAATTAAATAGATAGAATAACTCTATAAAGTAGGAGAATAAACAATGCCTTTTCAAGTATCACCAGGTGTTAATGTTTCTGAAATCGATCTTACTACAGTTATCCCTGCAGTATCAACGACTGATGGTGCTATTGCTGGTCGTTTCAACTGGGGTCCAGCTGATAAACGAGTATTGATCAATTCAGAAGACACATTAACCGCACAATTTCAAAAGCCAGATAGTGACAACTATCAAGAATGGTTCACCGCTGCAAACTTCCTTGCTTACGGCAATTCGCTGTTTGTTTCCCGTGTTTTAAACGGCGCTAACAATGCAACTGCTAATGCAAACACAAGCATTCTCATTAAAAACGACGACGATTATGAAAATAACTATGCATCAGGCGTTGCTGGAGCAGGTGACTGGGTTGGAAAATATCCAGGAGCAATTGCTAACTCGCTTGAAGTTTCTGTTTGCCAAAGTTCAGTTGCATGGGAATCAACTCTTTCATCTGCTAACCTCGTATTTACACCTGCTTCAACAAGTGTCCTTACAAAGGGTGCAAACACATCAGTTGATCTTACATCTGGTCCAGATATTGACCTTTCAACTACTATTTCTGTTGGTGATGTTTTATTCCTACAGACAACGGACATTAATCTTGGTGATGGTATTAAAGTAACATCTGCTAATAGTAGTGTTATTACTCTTGCAACTGCACCAACTGCTGAAGAGCTTGGTACGACAGGTGTTACGAAAGTAAAATCTGCTGCTGTTAAAAGACGTTGGGAATACTTCAACTTCTTTGATGCTGCTCCAGGAACATCTACATACGCTACTCGTGCAGGTGGTTCGGGCGATGAACTTCATATTGCTATTGTTGATGAAGATGGTGATATCACTGGTGTTCGTGGTCAGGTAGTTGAGCGTTTCTCAAATCTATCTCGTGCCCGCGATGCAATGTCAGATGATGGAACATCTATCTATTATAAGGAAGTTATTAACCAACGTTCACAATGGCTTTGGTGGGCTTCTCATGTAGATAATATGACTGGTGCAGGCGGTACTGCTTCTCAGACATATACAAACTCAAACGATCTACCAACATCTACCTCGATGGCTGGTGGTTCAAATGGTGCTGCTCCAACAAACGCACAACTTATTAATGGTTATGATTACTTTAGTTCTGCAGAAGACGTTGATGTATCACTTATCCTTGGTGCTGATTCTAACCAAACTCTTGCAGTTCATATTATTAATAATATCTGTGAAACTCGTAAAGACTGTATTGTCTGCTTGTCACCAGAAGCTGGCGACGTTGTAAACAATAGTTCTTATGCTGGTAAAGAAGCAGAAGATACTATCGCTTTCCGCAATACACTTCCTTCAAGCTCATACGCTGTGATGGATTCTTGCTGGAAGTATCAGTATGACAAGTATAATGATGTATATCGTTATGTTCCAATGAATGGCGATACTGCTGGTCTTATGGTTCGTACAGATACAAATCGTGATCCATGGTTCTCACCTGCTGGCTTTAACCGTGGTAATGTAAAAAATGTTATTAAACTTTCAGTTAATCCTAAGAAAGCAGAACGTGATTTGCTTTACAAAGCAGGTATTAACCCAGTAGTTACATTCCCAGGTCAGGGAACAGTACTGTTTGGCGATAAGACTTTGCTTGCTAAGCCAAGTGCGTTTGATCGTATTAATGTTCGCCGACTCTTTATTGTTCTTGAGAAAGCAATTTCTACTGCTTCTAAGTTTACATTGTTCGAGTTCAACGATGCCTTTACTCGCTCACAGTTCCGCAACCTCGTTGAACCATTCCTTCGGGACGTTCAAGGTCGTCGTGGTATCTATGACTTCCGTGTAGTTTGTGATGAAACGAACAATACTGGCGAAGTCATTGACCGAAATGAGTTCATTGGTGATATTTACATTAAGCCAGCTCGTTCAATTAACTTTATTCAACTTAACTTCGTTGCAGTTCGCACTGGTGTTGATTTTGAAGAAGTTGTTGGTCAGTTCTAATATAAATAAAAGAAAGAACCCAGGAGAAACAATATGGCTTTTAGTGTAACAGAATTCCAAGGACAGATGCAGTATGGTGGCGCTCGACCATCGCTGTTTGAAGTCAATATTTCTAACCCATTCAACGCATCTGCTGATGATAAAGTTCGCTTCATGTGTAAAGGTGGTCAGATTCCTGCTTCAACAATTACGCCAGTTCCCGTCAAGTACTTTGGTCGTGATGTAAAATTTGCAGGCAATCGTACTTTTGAACCATGGACAGTAACAATCATCAATGATGAAGACTTTGCTGTTCGTAGTACTCTTGAAGAATGGCATCAGAATATTAACACAGTACAAGGCAACGTTCGACAGGCTGGTGCTGGTCCTGAAGCATATAAATCACAAGGTTCTGTGATTCATTATGGTAAACAGGGTAATATTCTTCGTGAATATAAATTTATTGGTATCTTCCCATCTTTAATTGCAGCAATTGATCTTAATTGGGAAACTGAAGCAATTGAAGAATTCCAAGTAACATTCGAATATGATTACTTCACAGTTGATAATGCAAGTGAATTTGGTATCGCTATTACTGCATAAAATATTTTGTATTTTTATTGAAAATAGGGGAGCTTCTATTTCTGAGGTTCCCCATTTTCTTTTTTCAGTTCTTATAAATAATAAGAGATAAAACTTACAGTATGGGAATTAAAAAAAATGGCTGAACTTTTTGGCTTCACCATCGCCCGAAAAAAACAAGACGATCAACAAGAAAACCTTCCTTCAATTGTTTCACCAACACAAGATGATGGCGCAGTTGAAATTGCTCCTGGTGGAGCATATGGAACATATGTTGATCTTGAGGGCAAAGCAAAAAATGAAGGCGAACTTGTAACTAAGTATCGTCAAATGGTTCAACAACCTGAGTGTGATTCTGCAGTTCAAGATGTTGTCAATGAAGCAATTGTTGTTACTGAAGACGCTGGTCCAGTAAGTATTGTTCTTGACAACCTCGAGTATCCTGACTCTATTAAAAAGAAAATAACAGAAGAATTTAAATCAGTATTAAAAATGCTCGACTTCAATAACACTGCTTATGATACATTCCGTAAATGGTATGTTGATGGTCGTTTGTATTATCATATTGTCATCGATGAGAAAAATCCACGTCAAGGTATTAAAGACCTACGTTATATTGATCCTCGCAAGATTCGTAAAATTCGCGAGCCTATTAAGGAAAAAGATAAAAGAACTGGTGTTACGATTTACAAAGGTATGAATGAATACTATATGTACAATCAAGGTGGCATGACAAGTGCAAATTCATCACAAGGTGTTAAGATAGCAAAAGATTCTATTGCTTACTGTCATTCTGGTTTACTTGATGAACGCAATAGTATGGTATATTCATATCTTCACAAAGCATTAAAACCACTCAATCAGTTGCGGATGCTTGAAGATGCGGTTGTCATTTACCGTCTTGCCCGTGCGCCTGAGCGTAGAGTATTTTATATTGATGTTGGTAACTTGCCTAAGATGAAAGCAGAACAGTATATGCGTGACATGATGGTCAAGCATAAAAATAAACTGATCTATGATGCATCTACTGGTGAAGTAAGAGATGATCGCAAGTTCATGACAATGCTTGAAGATTTCTGGCTTCCTCGTCGTGAAGGTGGTCGTGGTACTGAAATTACAACACTTCCAGGCGGTCAAAGTCTTGGCGAAATGGATGATGTTGATTATTTCCGTCGCAAACTTTATAAGTCGTTGAACGTTCCTGTGACTCGTATGGAAGCTGAAGGCAATTTTAATCTTGGACGGTCATCTGAAATAACAAGGGATGAAGTCAAGTTTAATAAATTTATAATGCGTTTACGTACACGATTCTCAATATTATTTGATGAGATTCTTGAAATCCAACTAGCATTGAAGGGTGTTATTACTCGTGCTGAATGGAAAGAAATGAAACAAGATATTCATTTTGATTATCAAGAAGACAATCATTTCACCGAACTTAAAGATACTGAGATTATGCAAGGTAGATTACAAGTACTTGGTGAAATTGACAGCTATGTTGGTAGATATTTTTCTGGTGATTGGGTTCGTAAAAATGTTCTTCGTATGACTGAAGAAGATATTAAAAACGAGCAGAAACAAATTGACAAAGAAGAAAGTGATGCTCCTAACGAAGAAGATCCTGATGCAGAAGAAAAAGAAACACCAAGACCAATAGCACAGACAGAAGCGTTTGAACCTCCCGAGGAAATTTCTGCAGAAGAAAAAGAACTTGTGGAAAGAATGACTCAATATTTAGATGTTGCTTTAGAAAAGGATTAATGATGTCGGAAATACGTGATGCCAAAATTCTTGCGGCAGCAATTAAATATACAGAGAAAAAGATTGCTAATCTGAAAGAAGATTTGAAAGAAGAGTTAGTATTACCTATACCTACTCTCCTCGAAGGTCCACGAGGCTATGTGGGCGAAAAGGGTGATAAGGGAGAAAGAGGCGAATCAGGTGATCCTGGAAAAGTTGTCGTTGTTGAATCTCATGGTCCAATTGGACCAAAAGGTGAAACTGGTTCTACTGGTCTTTCAATTAAAGAAGCAACAATTGCAGACGGTAAACTTCACTTAATTCGTGAAGACGATCAAATTTTCACTGCAGGCGATGTTGTTGGTCCTCGTGGTGGGCAGGGTGCGCCTGGTGTACAAGGCAAACGTGGTGATAAAGGCGAACAAGGATTACTCGGAGAGCAAGGATTAATTGGACCACAAGGTCTTGTTGGTCCAAAAGGTAATAAAGGCGACAAGGGAGATAAAGGCGACCAAGGACCAAAAGGTTTTGTTGGTGTACAAGGTGATACTGGACTGCAAGGACCAAAAGGCGATATAGGCAATACAGGTGCCAACGGTGCCGACGGTGCCGACGGTGCACGAGGCGCTATTGGTCCAAAAGGTGATAAAGGCGACCAAGGACCAATTGGTCCACAAGGATCAGATGGAATCGCTGGACCTCAAGGACCATCAGGTCGAGACGGTACTGAAGTAGATGTATCTGCAATAAAGAAAACAATTGAAGAGGATCTTACTGGATTTCGAAATCAAATAAGTTCCCAAGTATCTAGACTTGCTATGAGTGGCGGTGGTGGTAGTAGCGGTGGTGGTGAGGTTTGGTTACATCGTCTTAATGATGTTGATTATGCTTCAGTAAAAACTCCATCAAACGGACAGGCACTTATCTATAGTACTTCCAAAGGCAAATGGGAAGCAGGTAGTGCAGGTGGCGGTGGCGGTGGCGGTGGTTCTGCTCTTACTATTAAAGAAGAAGGCGTATCAATTGGTACCACAATAAGTGAAATTAATTTTATTGGATCAACTGTAACTGCTTCTGGCGATTCTACAACTATAACAGTTAACTCAAACCCAGACGCTACGTTTATTGCTAATACTGTTGCTCGCGGTCTCTTTTCAACAAAAGCGGAATCTGCAGCAAATACATATGTCAATATACTATTGTCAAATACTAACTCATATATTGCAACAGTAGATGCACAAAGAGCACTTGATCTTTCAAATACTAACTCATATATTGCAACTAGAGCAAGTGAAGCTAATTCACTGTTAAGACTGTCAAACACCAATGCGTACATTGCAACTAGAGCAAGTGAAGCTAATTCACTGTTAAGACTGTCAAACACCAATGCGTACATTGCAACGGTGAATGGTAGTATTGCAGCAAAAGCGAGTGAAGCTAATTCACTGTTAAGACTGTCAAACACCAATGCGTACATTGCAACAGTAGATGCTAATGCTGCGGCAAACACCTATGTCAATATATTATTGTCTAACACTAACGCATATATTGCAACTAGAGCAAGTGAAGCTAATTCACTGTTAAGACTGTCAAACACTAACTCATATATTGCAACAAAAGCCAGTCAGGCTAGTGCTGCAGCAAATACATATGTTAATATACTATTGTCTAACACAAATGCTAGTATTGCAACTAGAGCAAGCGAAGCCAATTCATTATTAAGATTATCTAACACTAACTCATATATTGCAACAGTAGATGCACAAAGAGCACTTGATCTTTCAAATACTAATTCATATATTGCATCTGTCAGCGGCGCTATTACTGTTCAAGATGAAGGTTCAGCACTATCGACAGCGGCAACGACATTGAACTTCGTTGGGTCAGGAGTTGCAGCGACAGGTACGGGAGCGACTAAGACTATCACCATAGCAGGTGGTAGTAGCGGTATTGGCGCATCTGGATACGTATCAAGTCTCTTATGGGGTTAAATTTTTATATTAAATAGTTAAGGAAACAATAAAATGTCTGCACCAAACCTAGCAAGTATAACTACTATTACTGCAAAAACAGGATTGACGGCTCTTAGTGGTACAAGCGCAACAACATTACTAAGCAATGCTGCATCTAGCGGTAAAGTTTTTAAACTATCGTCATTATATGTTTGTAACGTTGATGGCACAAACAACGCTGATATTACTATTAAAGTACATTCAGCGGCTGCTGGCGGTGGCACAGGCTATGCTATTGCATCAACGATTGTTGTTCCAGCAGATGGCTCAGCAGTTGTCATTGATAAAAACTCACCAGTTTATCTTGAAGAAGATAAGTCGCTTGTTGCAACAGCCAGTGCTGGTGGCGACCTTGAGTGTGTTTTAAGTTACGAAGAACTTTCATAAAATGGCTATATATAGTTTAAATGGAAAATATCCTCAAGCATTACCAGAAAGAATTCGTTTAAGCAATGGCCAAACGAGATCAGATAGTAGTACATTTACTGCCGAAGAAATTGCTGATGCCGGATATGTTGCTGTAGTCGAACCATCATATGACCAAACAACACATACGTTAGACTGGGATGGCACAAACCTTACATCAAGACTTTATAACGATGCTGAAATTGCTGCTAAATGGGTAGAAATTAGAGATAATCGTAACCAGGTGTTAAATCAAGTCGATATAATGCGTGGAGTTATTATTGATGTTGATACCTATAAATCTGCAGAAACTACTGCTGAATTATCTGACGATCAAAAAGCAGCAAAACAAGCACTAAGAGATATAACAAATCAGGATAACCCATTTGACATATCTTGGCCAAGCGTGGTTGTATAATGGCGAAAGTAATTGGATTCAATCCCGTAGACCTAGGATACGGCGGAATGAAAAATTATTCCGGTTCAGATAATAATAAAATTTTAGAAATACGAATAACAAAAGGGGTAGCTAGATATACACAGGCGTTTACCCCTAATACTCTTGAATTTCCACAGTCGTAAACATGGAGACTAACAAAAAATGCCTAAAGTAATTGGATATGATCCTGTAGACCTAGGATACGGCGGAATGATTAATTATTCCGGCGCAGATAATAATAAAGTTTTAGATGATGTTAAAGATGGCAATTATCCAGCTATTAGCACTGATCCAAACTATGGCAACGTTATATCATTAATGAAATTTGAGGATAATTATACAGACGATAAAGGATTGCTTACATGGACTGGAACAGGTACAAGTTTTAATGCTTCTGGAAAATTTGGTAAAGCGGTAGAATTTAATAGTTCCTCGGATAGACTTGATTCTAGCACAAGTTCTCTATGGACTTGGGGAACTAACGATTATACTATTGAAATGTGGGTTTATTGGAATTCTACTAATGCTGGTTCATATCGTAACTTGTTTTTCACCGAAGCTGGCGGAACTGAGTACTTACAATATTATATAGATAATAGTGGCGCCTTTAACGTATATAACGTAACAGGTGGTCCATTACATAGTTTTGGTGTTGCTGCCACTATATTCCCATATCAAACTTGGTTTCATCTTGCATTAACGAGAGAGTCAAATACACTTAAATGTTTTGTTAATGGGACACAGAAAGGTACTGCTGTTGCAATAACCGCTAATGTTAATGCTACTGAAGGGGTTGTTGGTAGACATATATCATTAGCAAGAGGCTGGCCAGGGAGTGTTGATTCTCTTCGTGTCACAAAAAATGTTGCTCGTTATACTGGTAACTTTACTGCACCAACAGCAGATTTCATACCCTAATAATTATAGTTTTTAAATATTATAAATAATAAAGTAAATACTTAAATGGAGGTCGTTTTGACAGATCAAGTTAGAGATGCTATTATCGCTTTACAGGGTGGTAATTCGAGTGAGTTCAAATCAACTATTGACGCTAGTTTAATGGCTCGGGCAATGGATGCTATTGAAGTGCAAAAGGTTGCGGTTGGTCAAAATTTTTTTGGAGAGCCAGAACAAAAATCTGAAATCGACTTAGAACCAGAGGAATCATCAGATGAAGAAATTTAAAGATCTGTTCGAAGAAATAGCTGCTGACCAAACACCACCAAAAGGTCAGAAGAAGCCAGATAAATACTTGAAGCCTGTATCAAAAGGCGAACAAGAATTTGCTGATAAACATAAAGTAGATAAAACAGATTATCCTCTCGGAAACGATGAGATTTATACTGGTGATCATAAAGGTCCAAAAGAAGATCCTAATCACGTAGGTGGTAAAGACCATAAAAAAGGTGAGCCAATTCTAAAGACGTATAAGTCTATGACTGGTGGAAAATCTTCAAAGCGTTCTGCCGATAAGTCACAAGGTGATATGAAAGCAGTAATGCAGGGTTCTTCTAAAGTTACTGAATCAGTTGAACTTGATGAAGCATTCAATGCTGGTACTCTCAAACTGAAATCTGGCGAAATGGTAAAGGTTGATGATGCTTCTGCTAAAGCTCTCAATACTGCTATTGGTCAACTCAGTGGTGCAAATAAAAAGCGAATGGAAGCCGAAGCAATGAAAGACAAGTCATCTTTCAATAGTATGGTCAAATTTGCTAAGTCTGCAATGTAAAGGGAAAAACAGACTATGGCACAAACGATTACAGTAAATCAAAGTAAAGGCAGTCGAGGCGTTAGTTCTCTAGTAGTTCATGCTAATTCAACTGGATTTATTTCTTTTACTGGTAATGCGCCAGTAAACTACGCAGCTAATACTGCTGGCGAAACAGTTTCTTCTTTGTATATTGCTGAAATGTATTGGAATACTAGCAATGCAAACTATTATTGGACCATCAGACGTGGCAGCACAATAGTATGGACTTGTTATGGTCAAAATGGATATATAAATTTTGCTGACAGCGGGTTGCGTTTAGAAACCCCGACTGAAGCTCAAGCGAATGTTACATTTCAGCAATATGGTAATGTCGAATTAATTATGAAATTGCATAAGTCTGGTGGGGCATAAAGGAATAGAACATGGCGCAAATTATTACAATGAATCAAAGTAAAGGTAGTCTAGGTACAAGTAGTCTAGTATTTCGTTCAGATCAAACTGGATTTATTTCTTTTACTGGTAATGCGCCAGCAAACTACGCAGCTAATACTGCTGGCGAAACAGTTTCTTCGCTGCATATTGCTGAGATTGCTTGGACTATGTACAGCGCAGGTCATTATTGGTACATCAGACGTGGCACTCAACCAGTATTTAACTGCACAGGTCAAAGTGGGCATATGAATTTTATTTACAATGGGATGCGTTTAGAAACCCCGACTGAAGCTCAAGCGAATGTTCAGATATCTTTATCTGGTAACGGCAAGATAATCATGAAATTACATAAGTCAGGTGGAGCATAATGGGACAGTCAATCACAGTAAACCAAAATAAAGGCAGTCTAGGTACAGGTAGTATAGTAGTTCGTTCAGATTCATCTGGATTTATTTCTACATCTGATAATGCGCCAGCGTTATATCGCGCTAATACTGCAGGTGAAATAATTTCTTCAATGCATATCGCTGAGATTAAATGGACGAATTTATACACATATGGATATTGGTATGTCTATCGTGGATCCACATTAGTATATAGATGCTTTGGTCAAGGTGGACACTTAAAACTTGCTGAGAATCAGATGCGTTTAGAAACACCGACCGAAGCTCAAGCAAATTTAGTATTCACCGAATCTGGTTTTGGTAATATTATAATCAAAATGCATAAAAATTCTGGAGAGTAATATGAAACTAATTACCGAAGTTTACGACCAAGACATTCAGCTCGTTACTGAAGCAAAAGAAGGTGGCGGTAAAAACTATTTCATTGAAGGTGTTTTTATGCAGGGAGATGTTAAGAACCGTAATGGTCGCATCTATCCTATGGGAACTCTCATGAAAGAAGTTGATCGTTATAATAAAGAATACGTTAAAGAAAATCGTGCATATGGAGAACTTGGTCACCCACAGGGTCCAACAATTAATCTTGAGCGCGTATCGCATATGATCAAAGAACTTTATCAAGACGGTTCAAATGTCATAGGTAAAGCTAAGATTATGTCAGAAACACCTATGGGAAACATCGTTAAGAATCTTATGGATGAAGGCGCTAAACTTGGCGTCTCTTCTCGTGGCATGGGAACTCTTCGTCAAAAGAATGGTGCCAATGAAGTTCAAAGTGATTTTCAACTAGCAACCGCTGCTGATATCGTTGCTGATCCTTCTGCTCCTAATGCTTTCGTTGAAGGTGTTATGGAAGGCGTGGAATGGATTCAGAATGTTAACGGTAGTTGGGTTTCTCAATATATTGAAGAGACACAAGAAGAGATACGTAATGCGTCTAAAAGCGAACTACAAGAAGCAAAGTTTAGAGCTTTCACTAATTTTTTAAAGCAACTCTAAAAGATGATATTTTATAAATAATAATGAAATTGAAAACAAATTTGAATATTTCAATAAGGAGATAACGGATGTCCGAAGTACAAGTAAAAACAACTGAAATGGACGCTGAAGTTCTTGATACTGAAGATGAGAGTCTTTTAGAGTTCAAGGCAAGCCTCGGCGATCCATCAGAAGTCCCAGAGCCTTCTACAAAGAAAGCTGACGAAAAGAAAAAAGGCAAAGGCGACCCTATGCCAAAGATTAGCACGAAAGCTGGCATGATCAATGCTGCTGTTCAAGCTATGTCTAAAATGAAAAAGACAGATTTGCAAGCAACTTATGGTAAGATGTTTAGCGAAGATTCTGATCTTGAAGAAGTAGAAGTCCTTGAAGGCGAAGAAGCCCCACGTGCTCTTACATCAATTACTTCTGCTGATATTGATATCTCAGAAGATGTTAATGCAATCTTTAATGGTTCTGAACTTACAGAAGATCATAAAGTAATGATTCAAACTGTATTTGAAGCTGCTGTTGTTGCTAAGGTAAACGAAGAAATTGCTAAATTTGCAGTTGAAGTTGAATCTGATGCAGAAGCTACTAACGTCGAAATCGTTGAAGAACTTACTGAAAAAGTTGATTCATATCTTGACTATGTTGTTCAAGAGTGGGTTGAAGAGAACAAATTAGCTATCGAAACTGGCGTTCGTGCTGATATGGTCGAAGACTTTATGGTAGGGTTAAAAGACCTCTTCACTGAGCATTATGTTGATGTTCCAGAAGAGAAAGTCGATGTTGTTGAAGAACTGTTTTCTAAGGTCGAAGATCTAGAATCTAAACTAAACAAGCAGGTTGACGAAAATGTAAACCTGCGTGAAACAGTTAAAGAATTCGAAAAAGAAACAATCTTTGCAGAATCAACTGATGAACTAACAGACTCACAAGTTGAAAAACTCCGTGGTCTTGCTGAAGGTATTGAATTTAACTCAGCAGAAACATTTGCTAAGAAAATTTCAATGTTGAAATCACAGTATTTTGATGTGATTGATGAACAAGTTTCAGTCATCGTTGACGATGAAAATGATCCTGTTGCTCTTGACGAAGAAAAGATTACTACTGGTCCGATGGCTAATTATATGAGTGCCATTTCAAGATCTGTTACAAAATAAATTTATTATAAATAAATAGAATGAAGATTATATTAAATACCGTAAGGAGAAAATCTAATGTTTTTATCTGAAGAACTACAGAAGAAGTGGGCACCAGTAATTGAGCATCCCGATCTTGGAGAAATTAAAGATCCACATCGTCGGGCTGTTACTGCAACACTTCTTGAAAACCAAGAAATTGCTGCTCGTGAAGGTAATGCTGGTTCCGGAGGCTATTCCGAGCCAACACTATTAGGCGAAGCTGCACCTACTAACGCAACAGGCGCTAACATTGATAACTTTGATCCAGTACTTATTTCACTGGTTCGTCGTTCAATGCCTAACCTTATTGCATATGACGTTGCTGGCGTTCAGCCAATGACTGGTCCAACTGGACTTATCTTTGCAATGCGTCCACAGTACAAAGAACAAGCTGGAACTGAAGCACTTTATAACGAAGCTATTACATCGTTTTCTGCTTCTGCTAACAACGATTCTACGTTCTCTACTCGTACTCCTGGTCGTGACCAAACACAAGCTGGTGCAACTGCTCAAGCTGGTAATGATCCAACGGCACGTGCTTCTGGTTCTGGTTACACAGTCACACCTGGTATGTCTACAGCTTCTGCTGAAGCTCTCGGCGATGCTGCTGGAAACCATTTCTCAGAAATGGCTTTCTCAATTGAGAAAATTTCCGTTACTGCAGTTTCTCGTGCTCTTAAAGCTGAGTACACAATGGAATTGGCTCAAGACCTTAAAGCCATCCATGGTCTAGATGCTGAAACGGAACTAAGCAATATTCTCTCTGCTGAGATCCTTGCTGAAATCAACCGTGAAGTTGTTCGTACTATCAACTACACAGCTACTGCTGGTGCTCAAGAAAATACAACATCTGCTGGTACTTTCGACCTCGATGTCGATGCTAACGGTCGTTGGTCAGTTGAGCGTTTCAAAGGTTTAGTCTTCCAAATCGAGCGTGAAGCAAATAAAATTGCTAAAGACACTCGTCGCGGAAAAGGCAACATCATGATTTGTGGTTCAGACGTTGCGTCTGCTCTTCAAATGGCTGGTGTTCTTGACTATACTCCTGCTCTTAGCGTAAACTTGAATGTTGATGACACGGGCAATACTTTTGCTGGTGTTCTTAACGGTCGTATGAAAGTCTATGTAGACCCATACTTCTCAAGCGCTTCTGGCAACCAGTATGCTACAATCGGTTACAAAGGCGCAAGCGCTTTTGATGCTGGTATGTTCTATTGCCCATACGTTCCATTGCAAATGGTTCGTGCAGTTGGTGAGCAGAGCTTCCAACCTAAAATCGGCTTTAAGACTCGTTACGGCATTGTTGCTAACCCATTCGCAACAACTGGTGCTAACGGTGTTATTTCTAGCCAACAGAAAAACATCTACTATCGTATTATGGCAATCGCCAACTTGATGTAAGTAATACTTTAATAATAATATACCTAAACTTAGAGGGTAGCCGTAAAAAGCTACCCTCTTTTTTTGTCTTTTGTTTGATTATAAATAGTATGAGAAACAATAATGGAGTGAACTATGTGGATACGCAAAAGTTTAGTGACTCTTGATGTGTTATATTATATGCCAGACTATACAGATATAATTCAAGAATTTATTTGGCAAACAGAAGATGATGCACCAGAACTTCCTCGTGTTCACAATTTTTTAAATTATTGGAAAAATAACATTGACGCAGTAATCAAAGAAATATCAGTTGCATATACATATGAGACTGATGATAAAGGTTATAAAAGAGCAGTATTTCAAAAGGAATTATCATGGCATTAATACCTAAAATTGGAGTTGGTTTAGATACTTCAACGCGTACACAAAATGTAAACTTTTTATCACCGCTCGGTTTTAGATTCCTATTGTCACGCACTCCGAATGTAGAATATTTTTGTCAGGCTGCAACGTTACCAACAATATCTATGCAAGAACTGCTTCAGCCAACTCCATTCACACAATTACCAAGACCTGGAGACAAGATTACATATGAGCCATTGACACTTCGTTTTCGCATAGATGAGAACATGACGAACTATCTTGAGATTTTTAACTGGATGATTGAACTTGCTAAACCAGAAAAATTTGAACAATATGCAAAACATAATAATTTTTCTGACGGTAGCATTCTACTTCTTTCTTCTAATAACAATCCTAGGATTCGAATTGCTTTCCAGGATATGTTTCCACTATCATTATCGCCACTAAATTTTGATGTAACACAAGCTGACGTTGAATATCTCGAAGCTGATGTTATGTTCCGTTATAAAATATTTACAGTAGAACAACTATTAGTATCATAAATCTATTGACTTCTTCGTCAAACACGTTATAATAGGTTGTTACCTTATGAATAATTATAAATTAATAATATTATTCTATTGACTTTGTATAGATTATTAGTTATAATGAATAATATTGATTTGGAGTTATTACATGATACTTGATGATATTATTGCTATGTGGCAAGAAGATGTAAAGATTGATGAGACAGAGCTTTCCCGCGAAAGTATCAATACACCTAAATTGCACGGCAAATACCTAAAATATTTTTCAGAACAGAGACTCAAACTACGCAGTCTCAAACTCAAACACAAACAATTACATCAACGATTGTTGGATTATTATAGAGGTGATTTAAATAACCCAGAGGATCTTGCTGAGTTAGGCAGAGAGCCTTACCCATTTAAGCGTTTAAAATCTGATATAAATTACTATGTGGAATCAGATAAAGATATGGTTGACTTAAATGTAAAGATTGCATATCAGACAGAGTTGGTCGAAGTGTTTGAAGAGATTATGAAAAGTATTAATACTCGTGGGTTTGTAATTAAAAATAGTATTGATTTCCTTAGATTTACAAATGGTAGTTAGGAGTAATTATGAGTAATAATAATCAATTAACTATGTTTGAATTATGGGGCGATTTTGACGAAGATCATGCTCAGGATCAAGTAATTGCTCAAATATTTGATGGGTGGGAGGATGATAAAAATCCCGATAAGGAAAGAGGAGATAGACTCTATATTATAAAAGGACAGTGAATAATGTCTAATAATATGAATGAAGTATCAACCACAATTTTTGATTGACAATAGCGTGAAAAGCAATACATTAATTATTACTAAAATCGATGAAGTGTATATGCAAATCGAATCAGAAGCGGTGATTCGACAGGAACTCGTTGACTTTTTTTCGTTCGCTGTTCCTGGTGCTAAATTTATGCCCGCTTTTAAAAACAGAATGTGGGATGGCAAAGTAAGACTTTTCGATGCAATGACCAAATATTTGTATCTTGGTCTTCTTCCTTACGTAGAACACTTTGCATCTGAACGCGACTATACTATCGAAATCGGTGAAGAAATAAACGCTCAAGAAAACCTTTCGCTTAATGAAGGTAAAGAGTTTATTTCAAATCTTAAACTAAAACTTACCCCTCGAGATTATCAAACTGATGCTTTTGTTCATTGTATTCGTAATAATCGTTCGTTAATTGTATCACCCACCGCATCTGGTAAATCTTTTATTATCTATCTTCTTGCTGAATATTATCAAAAGAAAACTCTTCTTATTGTTCCTACCACATCGCTTGTTCATCAGATGCGGTCAGACTTTATTGAATATGGTATGCACGAAGATGATATACATATTATTATGGGGGGCGAGGAAAAAACTACAGACCGCCCAGTAGTAGTTTCTACATGGCAATCAATCTATAAAATGCGCAAAGATTATTTCTCTCAGTTTGATGTTGTGGTTGGAGATGAGTGCCATCAGTTTAAAGCAAAATCTCTTACCTCTATCATGACAAAACTTGTTGATTGTAAATATAGATTTGGTTTTACAGGAACACTTGATGGTACTGAAACTAACAAGTTGGTGCTTGAAGGATTATTTGGTAAGGCAAAACAATTTGTAAAAACAAAAGAATTAATTGATGCTGATCATCTTTCTGCTTTTAAAATAAAATGTCTTGTACTCAAACATAAAGATGAAGAAAAAAAACTGGTTAGCAAAATGAATTATCAAGATGAAATTGACTACATCGTAAGTCATAATCGTCGAAATACATTTATTAAAAACCTTACCATATCTTTAAATGGCAATACGCTTTTATTATTTCAATACGTTGAGAAACATGGTAAAATATTATATGATATTATATCAAAGAAAGCAGAAGAAGGTCGTAAAGTCTTCTTCGTTTATGGAGGAACAGATGCCGATACCAGAGAGAATATACGCGCCATTACCGAAAATGAATCAAACGCGATTATCATTGCGTCGTATGGAACCTTCAGTACTGGGATTAATATCCGCAATCTTCATAACATTATTTTTGCTTCTCCCACTAAGTCTCGTATACGTAATCTTCAGTCTATTGGCAGAGGGTTACGTAAAGGTGATGCGAAAGATAAAGCAGTGCTTTTCGACATCTCAGACGACCTCAGACACAAAACCAAAATAAATTACACACTCAATCATTTTGCTGAACGAGTTAAAATATATAACTCAGAAGAATTTGAATATAAAATTTATAATATAAACTTATAAAAAAGGTTGACATATCACCATGGATGTAGTATATTTAAAATTAGTTAGTGGGGAAGATATTATTTGTTATGTTGAAAACTCAGATGAGGAATATGTTTACGTGTATAATCCCATTCGATTTGAAGTAAAAAATACACCAAGAGGTTCTGTCGTTAGATCTTCAAAGTGGATACCGCTAGTTAAAGAAAACGAATTTGAAATTAAAATGCGCGATGTTATGATTATGGCGACACCAACAAAAGACATGGTGGATTATTATCATGAGGTTTTAGATGTTCTGGATGATTTGTCTTTTCAAAACGATGTTGAAGATCAAGAGCATGAAGAAATTACCGAAGAAGAAACTAGCGCATTTTATGAATTATATTCAAACACAAACATTCAGGTGCATTAATTATGGCTGCTAAAAAGAAACGACATTATGTAAACAATCCAGATTTTCTCGCGGCAATGATTGTGTTTCGAGATAGTGTTATTAAAGCAAGGGAAGACGGATTAACTCGACCCAGAGTCCCGCATTATGTCGGTGAGTGTCTTATGAAAATTGCTGTTAATCTTTCTCATAAACCAAACTTTTCTGGGTACACTTATAAAGAAGATATGATTAGTGATGGTATTGAAAACTGTCTTCAGTACATCGATAACTTTAATCCAGAAAAGTATCAGAACCCTTTTGCATATTTCACACAAATTATTTACTACGCATTTCTAAGACGTATTGCTAAAGAGAAAAAAGTTTTATATACTAAACTAAAATATACAGAAGAATCATATGCATTGAATATGAATAACTCTACTCAGAGTGGCGATACTTCTGATTATTCACCGCCAGGAAAAGTAAGCGAATGGTCTAACGAATATGTTGATAACTTCATTGAATCATTTGAAGAAAACAAACGTAAAAAGAAAATCAATAAAGACACTACACCGATTGATAAATTAATAAACGATGAATAAAAAAAACTATTGACTTATTACTTTAGATGGCGTATAATACAGATAGTATTGATATTCATAAGTTTAACTTTTAAGGGAAGTGAATGACAAAAGCAGTTTTAATTACGGATACACATTTTGGTGTGCGTAATGATAGCAAACAGTTTCTTGACTTTTTTGATAAGTTTTATACTAACGTATTCTTTCCTTATTTGAAAGAGAATAATATCAAGACCATTTTTCATCTTGGTGATATTGTTGATCGCCGCAAATTTATCAGCTACGTTACGTTAAATGAATTCAAAAGAATCTTTATTGATCGCCTTAATGAATTTGGTATCACGATGCATGTGATTGTTGGTAACCATGATATTCCTTTTCGTAACACCAATGAAGTCAACGCAATGGATGAATTGTTTAGTAGAGATAATATCCATGTCTATTCTGAACCTTCAGACATAGAATATTGTGGCGTTGATATAACAATGATGCCATGGATTCAAGGCACAAACTATAATCAATGTATGGATCATATGGCTAATACAAAGTCCCAAATACTGTTTGGCCATCTTGAATTGAATGGTTTTGAAATGCATCGTGGTTCTCCTGTGAATCATGGTGGTATGGACACAAAACCTTTCGATAAATTTGACTTGGTATGTTCTGGTCACTTTCATCATAAATCTTCTAAGGGCAACATTCATTATCTTGGAAATCCATATGAGTTGACATGGAATGATTATAATGATCAACGTGGTTTTCATTTGTTTGATTCTGAGAAAAGATCATTGACTTTTATTCAAAATCCATATAGAATGTTTACTAAGGTATGGTATGATGATGTCGATACTACGCTGAAAGATATTAATGACAAATATAATTTTGATGATTTTAAGGACACGTATATAAAAGTTATTGTTCAAAACAAAAAGAACCCATATTGGTTTGATACATTCCTGGATAATCTCTACAAGTCTAATCCAGCCGATGTGTCTATCGTTGAAGACAATAAACATATGGATCTTCAATCTGAAGAAGAGATATTTAATGAAGCTGAAGATACGCTCACATCGTTATATAAGTTCGTTGATGGTATGGAAACTGATGTTGATAAAGAAAAGCTAAATCAATTGTTTGCCAACTTATATACTGAAGCTCAATCTATGGAGATCTAATGATTAATTTTCGTTATGTAAAGTTTAAAAACTTTTTGTCTACTGGAAATGTATTAACTGAGATTAAACTTGATCGAAGTCCAAACACATTAGTGATTGGTGAAAATGGCGCGGGTAAATCTACAATGCTTGATGCATTGTGTTTTTCATTATTCGGTAAAGCATTTCGCAAAATTAAAAAACCACAGCTTATGAATTCAGTCAATATGAAAGATTGTTTAGTCGAGGTTGGTTTTCAAATTGGTAGTATTAATTATAAAATTATTCGTGGTCTCAAACCTCATAAATTTGAAATATACATTGATGATAAACTGATAGATCAAACAGCATCGGTGCGCGACTACCAAGAACATTTAGAAAAAAATATTCTCAAACTTAACTTCACATCATTCACTCAGATTGTAATTCTTGGGTCAAGTACGTTCGTTCCGTTTATGCAGCTACCGTCACATCAAAGACGTGAGATTATTGAAGACCTTCTTGATATCAAAATATTCACATCAATGAATATTCTTTTGAAAGAAAAAATTCAATTCAATAAAGGTAATATTCAAGACATTAAATTTAAAATCGATTTAGAAGAAGAAAAACTAAATGTTCATAGTCAGTATTTGAATGAAATTAAAACTAAAAACCAAGAGCGTATTGATACGATTAAAGCAGAGGTTGTAAAATCTGAGTCTTCTATTGCTCGACTTGACTTGGATATTGACAACAATAATAAAAAAGTTGAAGAATTAAAAGATACCGTTAAAGATCAATCTCAAGTAACAAAAAAACTGAATGATATTAAGGCTATCGAATCTAAGTTTGAGGATAAAACCAAAAAGGTTAAAAAAGAAATTAAGTTTTACGAACAAAATGATAATTGTCCTACCTGTAATCAAAGTATAGACGAACAGCATAAGTGCTTATCTATTGAACAGGGTTCAGTAAAACTTAAAGATATTGAAGATGCCCTTTCTAAACTCGAAGTAGAGTTGAATAAAGAAAACGAACGTTTGTTAGATATTATGGAAATTAATAAACAAATTCAAAAATTCTTAGAAACTATTACAGATAATAACAATCAAGTTTCTTCACTGAATCGTTACATCAAAAAACTCAATAACGATATTGAAATTGAAAGCAATCAAGAATCTAATCTTAACGAAGAAAATAATAAAATTGAAGAAATTGAACTAATGATAAAAGAATGCGAGCAGAGTAAAGAAGAACTGCTTAACGAAAAACAGATGCTTGATGTTGCGGCTGACCTTCTTAAAGACAAAGGAATAAAAACTCAAATAGTTAGACAATATATTCCTATTATGAACAAGTTAGTGAATAAATACTTGGCATCCATGGAGTTCTTTGTGAACTTCGAATTGAATGAAAACTTTGAGGAAATAATAAAGTCGCGACACCGCGATGAATTTAGCTATGCGTCCTTTAGTGAAGGTGAAAAAATGCGTATCGATCTTGCCCTGTTATTGACTTGGCGCTCGATTGCTAAAATGAAAAATTCAACGAATACAAACTTATTGATTCTCGATGAAGTATTTGATGCCTCGCTTGACTCGAATGGTTGTGATGAATTTTTAAAGTTGCTGAATGATCTTGGAAAAGATACAAATGTTTTTGTAATATCCCACAAAGGAGATATTCTTCAAGATAAGTTTCGTTCAGTTGTGAAATTTGAGAAAGTAAAAAACTTTAGTAGGATTGCTGCATAATGTATGGTGTAAAAGTAAAAATTGAAGATACATATTTGTGGATGTTACATCACGAACCCAATGTACACTATGAAAATACTACATATCGAAAATTTGATACAAGAGAACAAGCAATTGAATGGTCAGAATTGTGCCAGCTTAAAAAATATATTATAGAGGAACTCCCATGTTAGAACTGGTACACACACATGATAAAATACTTAAAACGCCTACTGAACCATTCGACTTCAAAGGAGATGGACAAGATCCTAAAAGACTTGCCGAGGATCTGGCAAATAAAATGATTGAACTCAAGGGTGTTGGTTTAGCAGCACCTCAAGTTGGAATACCATTATCAGTGTTCGTTGTGGGTGATCCTTCGAACAAAGAATCCATCATGGCGTTTTTTAATCCACAAATAGTTGACACTACTATAGATCAAGCATACTATGAAGAAGGTTGCTTGAGTTTTCCTGGTCTTTTTATTAATATCAAAAGACCAACTGGTATTAGATTAAGATTTACGGATATGTATAATGAAACAACAACTACGAAATATTCAGGATTTACTGCTCGTGCAATTCAGCATGAATATGATCACCTTCAGGGTATTATATTTAAAACTAAAGCTACGACTTATCATCTTGAGAAAGCTAAAAAAGATCAAAAGTTACTTGTTCGGCATAGCAGTTAAATATCTCCCAATATATTACGCTTATAAATTGAGAAGGTGGAAATGACAAATTTTAATAAAGTTGAAGATTTTATGAATGCGTTCGGTCAAGATGTAGAGACTGAACCACAGTGGACATCCGTATCTGAACTTCGCTATGAGTTAATTCGTGAAGAACTGGAAGAACTTCGAGAAGGATTAGACAAACGCGATATCGTTGAAATTGCTGATGCTCTGACTGACCTTCTCTATGTTGTATATGGCGCAGGACATTCTTTTGGAATAAACCTTGACAAATGCTTCGAAGAGGTTCATAATAGTAACATGAGTAAACTTGGAGAGGACAACAAACCTATCTATCGCGAAGACGGTAAAGTTTTGAAGGGTCCAAACTACTGGTCTCCTGATTTGAAAAAGGTATTAGATAATGGCTAATCACGTAACTTCACATATTTCTTTTGAAAATATTTCAGAAGAAGCAGGAAAATTTCTTAATGATATGAATCTAACTGATAATATTGAAGAAATACTAACGTTAATTTTTCCTGAATCGTACAATGATAATGATAACTCCGATTCTATGTGGGATTGGTATTCTGAAAACATTGGATCAAAGTGGATTACCATTGATGAAATTTATAATGATTCAATAAATACTACAACCGCATGGGTTGCACCATATAGTTTTTATAACGGTTTGTATGAAAAGTTACAATCTTTAAGTTCACCAGATTTAGAGATGTGGGTAACTTACGATGATGAGATGCCAAATTTTGTTGGTGTATTTGGTCGTATTGGTGATTATGAGTATGAAGATTGTATTGAAGAAGAACACTATAAAGCTGTGTTTGGAATTACTGCATACAATGAAGAAAAAGAAGAGTTTGATGAAGGTTGGTGGGATAGAGTTCATGAGTTTTATGCTGATGAATATTCTGCTTTCAAAGAATGCTACGAACAAACAAAAGAAATTGAAAAAATAGCTTGACAATTTGTCTATATATTAGTATAATAATAAAATTGACAAGGAGAGATTATGAAAGAATTAGTTCGAGCGCATACAGATAGGGATGATATTCTTGGTAAGTTTGCTGAGCCAGAGGATATGGATACAGTTATTAATGAAGACTGTGATCTGTATAATCTAAATCCACTTGAGCCTGATCGGAAAGATGAGAGTAATATTATCTTCAAGTTTCGGAAAGGTGTATTCACTGATAAAGAACAGAAGATGGCGTATGAAGGTTTACGTGATGCAGCAACTGAATCTCAAAATCGTGGGATGGCGGCTGGACCTCGAGGCGATCAACTCGGTTCTTCTCAGCGTGCTCATCGTGATTGGGTAACTCCTTATCAAGAAGAAGTGATTGATTACTTTTCCAGTGGTGGAAACCTTTTCGATGCGTTCCCTACAGATAACACAACCAATGAAGAAACTCGTGGTCGTGTTTGGCTACGTTCAAAGGTCATTGGTGAGAAGTACGGTGATTATAAAGGCTGGTTCGATCGTTGGGTAGAACGAATGAAAAAACAGCCGAAAAATACATGGGATGTAGAAGCTGCAGAAGTTTCAAAAATGATTTCAGATACAAACTATGCTCAAACTGTTTTGTCTGGTATTGCAGGGTACTTTGATCGTTACCCTCGTATTCCTCACGGTCGCGCATGTGGATATAATGACAAATACCCAGAGAAGTTTGCAAAGTGTTTTCCGTATGTAAATAAACTCAATGATGTGTTTAAGAAAGAACTTCCTGTTCGTTGGGGCGCTCAGAACGAATGTGCTCAAAAACTTGACCCACGTTTCCGTATTGATAAGTCAGTTTTTACTACACTAACAATTAACTATAACTGGCGTACCGCTGGTCATCGTGATGCTGGTGATCTTTCTTCTGGCTTCTCAAATATTTCTGGCATCGGTAAAGGCTGGAAAGGTTTTATTTTTACATTACCCGAGTGGAAAATCGGTATCAATCTTCAGCCTGGAGATTTGTTGCTTGTAAACAACCATGAAGGTATACATACAAATACTGCAGGTATTGGTGAAGATAATGATCGTGTGTCAATCGTTGCTTATTTCCGTGAGAAAATGTTAGATCTACAATCTTATGAATATGAAATGTTACGCAAACAGTTTGTTGAAGAAAGACGTGGCAATAAAGAACATGCGTTACAACGCAACTTATGGAACGGCGTGTCTCCAGGAATGTGGGATAAAGATGAGTGGAGGGAATATATGAAATCTTATGATATGCCTGATCCATATGCGTCTAACACAATAGAAGGATTTTTTAAATAATGGAATACAGTATCGCAATCCCATCATACAAAAGAGCAAACACAATTCAAGATAAAACTCTTAAAGTTTTTGAGCATTACGCAATTGATCCCGCAAAGGTAACTGTTTTTGTTGCAAATGATGAAGAGTTTGAAATTTATTCAGATGCTTTAAAAAATCATGACTATGGTTCAAATATCGTAATTGGTGTTCCTACGATTGGAGCGCAACGCAACTTCATTGAACGTCATTATCCAGAAGGAACTCGCCTCATGATGTTTGATGATGACGTTCAAGAAGTGCAGCGCGCAAAAGATACTAAGACTTTAGTTCCTGTTGGCAGCCTTGAAGAAGAAATTATCTTTCAGGGATTTAGTGAAGCAGAAAAGGCTGGTGCAAAAACTTTCGGTATCTATGCTGCATCAAATCCTTACTTTATGAAAGACCGAATCTACACGAAACTTTGTTATATCATCGCATCTATGTTTGGTGTGATTGTTGACCATGATGATAATCTTGCTCGAGTAACAAACCATGGTGAGGATTATGAATACAGTCTCCGTCATTATATAAAGCATGGTGTACTTTGTAGACTTGATAACTACACAGTAAAAAGCAACTACTACAAAGAAGAAGGCGGTTTACAGGAAATTAGAACGAAAGAATACGTTCGAACTTCTATTGAAAAGATAGCAGAATTATTTCCTGATCTTTGCACAATGTACATCCGTGAAACCACAGGTCATGCAGAACTTCGATTAAAAGATCGATCGCAAGGTAAATATCAAAAGGTTGAAAACAGTCTTGAAAGTTTTTTTAATTAATTTAAAAAAGTGCTTGACTTTATTATTAAAACAAGGTATAGTTAGTATAATGGATGATTGAAACTTGATAGGAAATTATATTATGGAAATGAAATATGATGTGTTTACAGCGCAAAAACTAATTGAACTTACTCTTTCTGGTAAACTTAACCCTAACCCCATCGGTCAGAGACCGCCTGTTGAGACAGGTCACACTAAGTCGATTGCGATCATCGAATCATTTCTCAAAGGTAACGGTTTGGGTATGATTACACTTCGAGATATCTCTGTAGATGAAGATGCTCAAAAAATTTATCCAGGCGTTAAGTACCTTGTGATTGATGGTGGCCACCGCATCCGAGCTCTTGTTTCTTTTTATGAAAGTAAGTTTTCGATAAACGAGCTGAGATTTGCGATGATGGATGACCTAGAACTTCGTGATTTTCAAGCTGCAGTTGCGCTGTGTGTTTGTACTCCGCAAGAGGCTACTAACCTTTTCCAATCGATCAATGAGACGACTCATGTTAAATTTATGGAAATGGTAATGTCTGATGATATTTCGAAAGTTTGTAAAGAAATTCGTTCTCGTACAAAACATTACAAAGAGTACGATAATGATCCTCTTTCTGTTTTCAAAACGGAAACTGATCAGCGTGGAGATGTTTCTTCAGTAAGTTTCAATATGGCACCTAACCATCGTCGGAAATGGGATGAGTATGTTGCTATCGCTATGATCAAGGCTAACGGTCGTGGAAACGTCGATGCGGGGCAACGGGAAATTCAAAAGTTAGCCAATCAAAATACTATTGGTAAACTCGATGATGTTGATTGTTTTTTTGAACTCGTTCAGAACTTTCGTGAAGAACGAGGTAAAAAGTTTAACACGGATGATTTTGCAGCTTTCCAGCTTGTTTACTGGGGATTGTATAGCATAAACTCAAAGTTTACAGTCAAGAGCGATCGTCAGTTCACTAAGAATTTTATGAAAGTTTATACTAAGTTAACTGGTAAAGTTGATAGTTCGTTGGATAACAAAAAAATAGTGTTCGAAGGCGAAAGAAATTATTTAAAACTATGGTTCCGTAAGAACATGAAAAAATTCTCGAATGGTCTCGCTCAAACCGAATGCTTCGAACAGTTTATGAAACTAACTACATTTGAAGAATTGGGTGTTGTTTTCCGAGAAGAAAAACGTAGCATGAGGTCTGATGAACGTGAAGAACATCTTGCTCTTCAGGGATATAAGTGCGCTATCGATGGTGGGCATCTCGATCTCAATGATTCTGTTTTGGGTCATGATACTGCTTGGTCTCGGGGCGGTAAACTCGAAGATGGTGCTGTAATTCGTCGTTCTCATAACATCGATATGGGTACTACGACTCTTGAAGAGTATCGTATAATTCTTGAAACTCGTAAACAAAATGCTTGACTTATCAACTGACATAGGTTATTATTGGTCTATAATAAGGGTGAATTATTATGAGAGTTGATGTAGCAAACAAAATGAAGTATGAGCAGGTATGTTACGATAGTGGTATACACTGTTCTGCTTTGAAAGCAATTGTAGAATCTATGGGGTATGATTTGTTATCTTACACGCCTAGACTTACAGACGAAGCTGACTATATTGGGGTCGATGGATACTTTTCTTTCATCAATCCAAAAACACATAAGTCTGTAACTCTAAGTGTAGATTTTAAATTCAGAAGTAAAGACTACGGAGATGTGCTATATAACTGGCGCCATCGTAATGGTGGTCCAGGATGGGCGTGTAATCCGAAAAAGATAAACGATGTTGTTGTAAATGTTGTTGAAGGTTCTCGTGTTGCTCATATGACTACACGAAAAGATATGGAAGCTGCTTTTAATTATATGAACTCAAAGCCTCTCGTGCCTACACCTGATGGGCAACAAAACGTGATTATGAAAATACCAGAATGCAAAAAACATTTCCCTAATTTTATTGGACCAGTGAAGTTTTAATATGATTGATTATAAATATAATGAAGGTAACATCCTTCAAGAACTGCAAAATTATATTGATGAGACCTACGGTGAGCATTATTCTACAAACAAATATCAAGCAACTGAATTCATTATTGACGGTGGTCATGGTGAAGGATTCTGCTTGGGTAATGTGATGAAGTATGCTCAACGATATGGTAAGAAAGATGGATATAATCGCAAAGACCTTATGAAGATTATTCACTATGCAATCATTGCAATGTATAATCATGATTTACAACATGGAGAAAATGAATGAATGAAGTAAGTATTGATATTGGTGAATTGCGGAAGCGCAAAATTATGATTGCCACGCCAATGTATGGTGGAATGTGTGGAGGTCAATATACTCGCGCAATGATCGAGTTTCAGAAAGTCTGTAGTGAATATGAAATTCCATCAGAATTCTTTTTTCTGTTTAACGAATCGTTGATTACACGCGCTCGGAATTATTGTGTTGATGAATTTATGCGTAGCGACTACACACACTTAATGTTTGTTGACGCTGACATTGGTTTTAACCCACACGATGTTCTTGCTCTTGCTGCAATTGCTGATCCAGAAACTGATAAAGATATTGTATGTGGTCCATATCCTAAAAAAGTTATTTCTTGGGAAAAAATTAAGCGAGCAGTTGATAAAGGTTTTGCTGATGAAAATCCACAACGGTTAGAAAACTACGTAGGCGATTATGTTTTCAATCCAGCAGACGGTAGCTCAGAGATTGCTTTGAATGAACCAGTAGAAGTACTTGAAGGTGGTACTGGTTTTATGATGATTCAGCGAAAAGCATTTGAGAAATATGAAGCTGCATACCCTGAGTTCAAATATCTACCTGATCATGTTCGCTCGGCAAACTTTGATGGTACCCGTGAAATCATGGCATACTTTGATTGTGTAATCTGTCCTGACTCTAAGCGTTATCTGTCAGAAGATTATATGTTCTGTCAGTGGGCGCGTAAGGCTGACATTAAAGTATGGATGGCACCTTGGATGCGACTTAGTCATACTGGTTCGTATCAGTTTGGTGGCAGTCTTGTCGACCTTGCTAATATTGGTGCGGCTGCTACTGCAGACCCAAGTGAGAAACTTAGATAAAAACTATTGACATTGTGCTTAAATTGAACTATACTTATTATATTATAACATGGAGTTAAATTATGAATATTTCTGACAATACACTATCCGTTCTTAAAAACTTTTCGAGCATTAATCAAAACCTTGCTGTGAAGTCTGGCAACAAAATCCGCACAATCTCCCCACAGAAGACTGTTATGGCTGTTGCTCAGGTTGAAGACAAGTTTGATTCTCCGTTCGCGATCTATGATCTTAATCAGTTCTTAAGCGCAATCAGTTTGTTTGAGAAGCCAGACTTTACGTTTGAATCAAAAAATGTTGAAATCGCAAATGGCAAATCATCAATCAAATATTTCTTTGCTGATGAGTCAATGGTAATGACTGCACCAGATCGTGATATTGAACTTCCTGATATTCTTGTTGAGTTTAAGTTGACAACCGATATTTTAAAATCAACTATGCAAGCAGCAAATGTTCTACAGGCACCTAATTGGTCAGTAGTTGGCAATGGTTCAATTATCGAAATCGTGGTTGGTGATGTAAAAAATGATACATCTAACAATTATCGAGTTACTGTTGGCGAAACGTCTGAGGAGTTTAATATCGCATTCAAAGTTGATAATCTTAAAATGATGCAGCGTGATTATAATGTTGCAGTTTCATCTAAAGGTATCAGTCACTTCACTACAGAGAAAGGCGACCTCAGCTACTTTGTAGCAACAGAATCAAAGTAACCTTCGTATTACTTTATTTTAAATTAACGTAACGTGATGATTACTTTGTGGGGATTATATTATGGACAATTTGTTATGGGTCGAGAAATACCGACCATCTAAGATTGAAGACTGCATTCTTCCAGCTGACCTCAAGTGGGCATTTGGTGAGTTTGTCAAGAAAAACTTTGTACCAAACCTGTTACTGACAGGTGGACCTGGCGTTGGCAAAACCACTGTTGCGAGAGCAATGCTGGAAGAATGTGGCTTCGATTATATTGTTATCAATGGTTCTATGAATGGTAACATTGATACACTACGAAATGAGATACAAAACTTTGCTTCGACTGTGTCCCTCACAGGCGCTCGAAAGTACGTCATCCTAGACGAAGCAGACTATCTCAATCCACAGTCAACTCAACCTGCTCTTCGTAATTTTATGGAAGAATTTAGTAGTAACTGTGGTTTCATTATGACTTGTAACTTCAAGAATCGAATCATTGAGCCTCTCCACTCTCGGTGTTCGGTTGTTGAATTTAAGATCAATGGTAAAGATAAACCTGAAATTGCTTCTCAGTTTATGAAGCGTGTTGGTAATATTCTTACAACAGAAAATATTGAGTTTGATCAAAAGGTTGTTGCTGAACTTATTATGAAACACTTCCCTGATTGGCGTCGTGTTATCAATGAGTTACAACGATACTCTGCTTCTGGTATTATTGATACTGGCATTCTTGTCAATATGTCTGAAGATAATTACAAGAAACTTGTTGGTTTTCTCAAGGCACGCAACTGGAAAGAAATGAGAAAATGGGTTGGTTCGAACTCTGACATTGAACCAACTGTATTGTATCGTAAATTATATGATACAGCTTCAGAGTTTATGTCTGATAGATCGGTTCCTCAACTTGTTCTTCATGTAGCAAATTATTCTTATAAGTCAGCCTTCGTTGCTGATCAAGAAGTAAACCTTGTTGCGTGTCTTACAGAAATTATGTCTGATTGTGAGTTTGAATAATGAAATTAAATATCAAAAATATTAGTAATACCATTACTAAAAAAGATGATCGTTATACTGTAAAAGATAACAGTTATTTAAATAATTTAGTGGTAAGTAGCACAAATTTACATCCTGGTAAAAACACATCTGGCCATTTTCATTCTGGTCAAGAGGAAGTTTACTTCTTTATTAGTGGTAGTGGGTCGATGGAATTAAATGATAAGACATTTTTAGTAGAAGCAAATACTGTTATCTTAATTCCTGATGGCGCATTTCATAAAGTTTATAATACAGGAAATGAAGATTTGTATTTTGTGTGTGTTTTTGATGGAAAGAGAGAAGACAAATGATTGTAGGAATTACGGCAAGCACATTTGATCTTCTTCATGCTGGGCATATTATGATGCTTCGTGAAGCTAAACAACAATGTGATTATCTTATCGTTGCATTACAAACTGACCCAACGATCGATCGACCAGATACAAAAAACAAACCAATACAAACGATTGTTGAACGTCATATCCAGTTAAGCGCTGTTAAGTATGTTGATGAAATTATCCCATATTCTACTGAGCAAGACTTGATAGATATTTTTGCAAGTTTCCCTTTACATATTCGCATCCTTGGGGTAGAATATAAAGATAGAGATTTTACTGGTCTTGATATGTGTAAACAACGAAATATTGATTTACATTTCAATAAACGGGATCACAGATTTTCTACAACAGAGTTGAGAAAAAGGCTTTTCTATAATTGAGGAAAGGATAAGTGATGTCTAACCCATATGAATATATTAATGCAATAAACTCTGGTAAAAAAATATCTAGCAAAGATTTCGACGAAAAAGGATATGTGCCGTTTATAACTAATCGCCAGCTGTCTTATTTTCAAGATACAATTTTACCTGCTAATGAAATGAATGCAAACCACCACATACATAAGGAATCTCAGTTTTCTTTTTTTATAAATATTGTTAGACCACAGAAGAGATTTTCTAAATGGTCTAAGACTGAACATCACGATGACCTTGAAGCAATAGTACAGTATTTTGACTATAGTTATGAAAAAGCAAAAGTTGTCATGGATATTTTGTCTGCCGAAGATATTAATAATATTAAAAAGAAACTTGAAATAGGTGGATTAAAAAAATGAATTTTGATATAAACAGTTTAGCAGAAGTGCAGCTGAAAAATCCAGACGACTTCCTCAAGGTTCGTGAAACTCTTACACGAATTGGTGTAGCATCTAAGAAAGATAAAATACTTTATCAGTCTTGTCATATTCTCCACAAACAAGGTCGATACTACATTGTCCATTTCAAAGAGCTATTCGCTCTTGATGGCAAACCTTCCAATTTCTCTGAGTCCGACATTGCTCGACGTAACACAATCACCAATCTCCTCAAAGAATGGGATCTGGTTGAGATTGTACATCCAGCACAAACAGAGAATCCAATCTCCCCAATCAGCCAGATTAAAGTGCTTCCATTCAAGGAAAAAGACGAGTGGGAACTCGTGGCCAAATATAATATTGGCAAGAAAAAAATCGACTAATTTTCTAAGTCATTGATAACACTCAATTCTTTTTTTAATAAAAATAAAGTTAATACTTGACTTATTAATCATTGTATAGTATTATTATTATAATGAATGATTGATAAGGAAGTTGATATGACAAACGAAATTTACACCTACGATGAAAACCTTTTCTCAGATTTTCATAAGGACGCCTACGGGTTTCGTCCTCGTGACCATCGGTTTTACGATGCTACTCCTGCAGAAAAGCAGGTTATCTGGGACGATGTTGGTCGTGCGTTTGATGATGCAAATGATCAGGAAGAACTGGCAAAGCGCGAGTCGCAGATCAACTTCGAGAAGGAAGTTCAATATATCCTAAGTTACTTTAACTTGGGCGCTAGTAATCGTGAAACTGCTCTCCGTTGGATGACGGATGACAGGACATTCTATACACGTCAAGACGTGGAAGGTTGGGTCTACAATCGTGGCATCCTGTTTACCGACTATGGTCGTGAACTCGTCAAAGAGTTGATGGACATCGTTAAGTTTGAATCTGAGGAGGCAGCGTAATGTCAAACTTTAAACCTTATGCTGATGAGACAGTTGTTTGGGTATCTAACCATCAAAATGGTTTGATGCAAGGAACAGTCAAAGAATCATTCTTCAATCAGGTAACTGGTGAATTTGATTGCTATGAAATTGTTCTTTGGGAAACTGGTGAAGTATGGCTTGGTGCAGACGAGTATACATTCACAGATTATAAAGAAGCAAAAGATGACTACGACCTCAACATGTACTATTACAAAATGAAGTCATTTGTTGATGAGTACGAGGAATATGCGTAAAAAACACTTGACTTATTAATCATTGTATAGTATTATTATTATAATGAATGATTAATTGATAGGAAACTTTATTATGGATTATACTTACACCACGATGATTGATGTTATTAAGCGTATCGCTGAAGATGATACTCCTCGTCACATCCGTCGTCAGCTTGCTCGTCTAACATCTGACGAGAAACGTAAAGTTCGTGATTTGATGGACTATATTGAAATTGAATTGGGAGATGCTTAAAATAGTTTGAAAAAACTATTGACTTTAATACTAATGAATAGTATTATTAATAATAACACGAGTGAGTATAAACATTGATTTACTGAGAAATTTTCTCAAAGAATCATTAACGGTTAAGCCTGTAACGTGTATAAATTTAAGACGCAGGTGGGAATGATGGAAGCCTTCACTAGAAAGATCATCTTTTTGTAAACTAAATGAGAGACTATAATACTATGACTAAAACTGAAAAAGTAATTACTGCTCTAAAGAACGGCGAAAAACTAACTGCAAAACAAATTGCTGCACGCTTCAGTGTAGGAAACCCAGCTGAAGTTGTTCGTCAACTTCGCTTCAAAGGTTTTGCTATCTATTGCAATCCTTCTACGGATAGCAAGGGTACAACACGAAATTTCTATCGTCTCGGTGCTCCTTCTCGTAAAATGGTAGCTATGGCATACAAAGCTGGCTACCGCGCTTTAGCGGCAGCATAAGGTAATGCGGAGGGTGGTTTTTTCCTTTTCCTTTTCCACCCTCCGCTAACTTTATATATCATGGATATTATTCTTTTTGATGTAGATGGAACATTAACACCAAGTCGTGGTGAGATGGATCCAGAATTCAAACAATACTTTTTAAAATTTCAAAAGAAATACAAAGTATGTTTTGTCACAGGTAGTGATAGCGCAAAGACTATTGAGCAAGTTGGTTCTGATGTATTTGCCGCTGCGCAATACTCCTTCAATTGCTCTGGTAATGAGATTTTCAAAAATGGTCGCCTTGAATCTACTACTGGTTGGACTGCATCAGATGCCCTAATTAATTTTCTTGAAATCTGTTTAGAGCATACACACTATACAGAGAAGTGTGATAATCATATTGAACGTAGACCTGGGATGGTAAACTTTTCTGTTGTTGGTCGAGATGCAAATCAAAAACAACGAGATGCATATTATGAGTGGGATAAAATTCACAACGAAAGGTCGCAAATTGCTACGGCAATTAACTGGCGATGGGCTGACGAAGTTCAAGCAGATATTGGTGGAGAAATCAGTATTGATATTTTCCCAAAGGGTAAAGATAAAGCACAAGTTCTAGATCATTTTAAATACGGTGACCACATCTATTTCTTTGGAGATAAAACTGAAAAAGGTGGTAACGACTACACTCTAGCACAGAGAATTATTAATGAAAGAAAAGGGGAAGTTATCCAAGTAAAAAACTGGAAAGAAACTCGTAAAAAATTAAAAAAAATGTTTTTGGGAGATCAGTACTTAGAAATATAAATAAAAAAATAAAGGAGAAAATTACCTATGTTGAAGAAATGGATTATATCATGTCAAAGCAATTTAGGAATAATTTTATTTTGGATTTGTGTAATCCTTTCGGTATTTTTGCTGGTTCGATTCTCAGCATAAAAGAAAATATTTATTTTATCTATGGTTGAAGTATAATTTTATAAATAATTATGAGAATGCCTTATGGGTTCTCAATTATTAATCTCGCTTTTAAAGGAGGTAGCTATGACTACTTACGACTCAATCCGAACACTCGATCCATTTTTTGTAGGCGCTGACCGACTCTGGAGACATGTAGATGATCTTCACAAAATGGCAGCAACAAATCAAGTATCAACTTACCCACCTTATAATATTAGAAAAGACGATGAAGACCACTACACCATTGAGATGGCAGTAGCTGGATTCACTGAAGAAGATCTTGATGTAATTTTTGAAGATACTAAACTTATTGTCACGGGCAAAACAAAGGAAAAAGATGATTCCAATCTTCTGCATAGAGGGATTGCCAATAGATCCTTCACTCGGCAGTTCACTCTCGCCGACACAATTGAAATCGAGTTTGTGCACCTCGAACATGGCATGCTCGAAATTGCTCTCAAAAACGTCATCCCCGATTCTAAAAAACCTAAGAAAATTGAAATTAAGACCGGAAGTAAAATTCCTAGGCAAAAGGAACAGGAACTTTTGACCGAATAAATTATATTGAGGGGGACTGAAAAGTTCCCCTCTTTTCTATTGACTTTTGATAATGAATGTAGTATATTATACATATGATGAAATTTTACACAAACGTATCTCGCTTCGGCAATAACATTCTGTATGTTGGTTATGCTAACGGTCACAGAATTAAAGAGTCGGTCAAGTTTAATCCAACACTGTTTCTCGCTACGAATCAGCCATCCAAGTACAAGACACTTGATGGCACCAATGTAGATTCAGTTGAACCTGGTACCATGCGTGATTGTAAAGAGTTTATTGAAACTCACAGCGCATCAAACTTTACTGTTTACGGCAACACTGACTATGTTGCACAATATATCAACAGTAGATTCCCCAACACTTGCACCTTTGATCGTGACGCATTGAACGTATCATTCATTGATATCGAAGTCCAATCTGATCAGGGATTTCCACATCCAAAAGATGCTGCGTTTCCTGTTACTGCAATTACTTTAAAAAATAATATTGACCATATCTATTATACTTGGGGTATTGGTGAATATGATGCGTCTAAGTGTATGATTCAAGATGCGAAAGTAAACTACACTCAATGTAAAGACGAATATACTTTACTCAATAAGTTTATTGCGCAGTGGCAAATGAATCACCCTGATGTTATCAGCGGCTGGAACTCAGAGGGATTTGATATTCCTTATCTGGTAAACCGTATCTCTCGTCTATTTGGAGATGAAGAACTCAAGCGATTGTCAATTCATCATATGATGCCAAACGCTAAGACTGATAGATTTTCTGGTGAAGTTTCGTTTACTATTCCTGGTATGGCTCACCTCGATTATATGCGATTATTCAAAAAATTTATGTATATACCTATGGAGTCATATTCACTGAACCATGTTAGTAGTGTTATCCTTGGTGAGAAAAAAATTGACTACTCAGAGTTTACATCTCTCAATGAATTGTATTCAAAAGATCATCAAAAGTTCATTGATTATAACATTAAAGATGTTCAACTTGTAGAACGACTTGATGACAAACTTGGTCTCGTTTCTCTTTGTATGACTCTTGCTCATAAAGCTAATGTTAACTATGAAGTTGCATTTGGCTCTACAAAAATATGGGACACCTTTATCTATAATATTTTACAAAAACAAAATATTGTTCTCAGCCCACAGAAACCTGTATTGAATGACAGACGTATTGAAGGCGCGTATGTGAAGGAACCGATCAAAGGCATGAACCATTGGGTTTGTAGTTTTGACTTGAACAGCCTGTATCCTCATATTATTATGCAGTGGAATATGAGTCCAGAAACTGTTGCTGATGGTGTTTATCCAGGAGTGAATGTCGATTCCCTTTTGAGTGGAGCAAAGTTTGATATTCCAGAAGATACTTGTGTTGCCGCAACAGGTCAGCTTTTCTCTACAAAGAAGAAAGGTATCTTCCCAGCCATTATTGATAAGTTGTACGCCGAGCGTTCTGATATTAAAAAGAATATGCTTGATGCCAAACAAGAACTTGAAAACCTTGACAAAACCGATAAGCTGAAAAAGTTTGAACTTGAAAAAATTATCAGTCAATGTGATAATCAACAGATGGCAATCAAGATCCTTATGAACTCACTCTATGGTGCGCTTAGTAATACATACTTCCGCTATTATGATATTCGTATCGCCGAAGCGATTACTATCTCTGGTCAATATGCAGTTCGTTGGGCTGCAAATAATGTAAACGCATACCTTCAAAATATTTTAAAAACAAAGAAAGATTATGTTATCGCCAGTGACACAGACAGTATCTATGTGAACCTTGGTGATCTCGTTGAAAAATCAATTCAAGGCGATGATGAAAAGATTTGTGCTTTTGTAGACAAGGTAGCTGCTCAGAAAATTGAGCCATTACTTGATTCTTGTTATGATAAACTAAAAGATACCGTTGGTGCGCGAGAACAACGTATGGTGATGAAGCGCGAAATCATTGCCAGTAAAATGATCATCACTGGTAAGAAGCGATACATTGCTAACGTGTTGAACAGTGAAGGCGTTCAGTATGCGAAACCAAAGATGAAGATTACTGGCATTGAATCAGTTCGTTCGTCTACTCCGCAAATATGCCGTACACTAATTGAAAAAACTCTCGATGTAATTATAAATGAAGATCAAGACGCAGTGCAAAAGTTTATTGCTGACGCTCGGGTCGCATTTCGTAAACTTCGCCCAGAAGAAGTGGCATTTCCTCGTGGTGTATCAGACATCGAAAAGTATACTGACAAAACTGGACCTGATGGATATACCAAAGGCACACCAATTCACGTCCGTGCATCAATTTTGTATAATCAAACAATAATAAATAATAAGTTAGGTAAGAAATACCCACTGATTAGAAGTGGAGATAAGATCAAGTTTTCCTATTTGAAGGTTCCGAATAGGATAAAGGAAAACGTAATTGCTTTCCCTGATGTTTTACCGATGGAACTTAACCTTGAAAATTACATTGATTATAATAAGCAGTTCAATAAATCATACCTTGAACCGATGAAACACATACTTGAAGCTATCGGCTGGTCAACAGAAAAAACAAATACAATCGAGGACTTTTTCCTATGAGTAACATCCCATCAGAATATGCTAATATAGATTTTGGTTTCAGTGCAGTTGATGAAGCAGAGTTTAAATCTAATCAACATGACGCAGAAACGACACCACCTTCGATTGATGAGAATGATCTCAATCGTATTGTATTGAATTCACTTGCCCCTCTTGAAGATAAAATTGACCGTTTGTTAACAAGACAACAGGCTGAAGAGTCTGATGATATTCAGTTTGCTATTGCTCAAGCTGAAGAAGAAGTTAAAGGCAAGGTCACGCAACTTGAAAAAATTATTATGCCATTACTTGTTAACTTAATGAAGACAGCTGATAAAGAGTATATACATTGGCCAAATCGAGGAAAACAAGTTCAAGGTACTATTGATAAAGTGCTGGCGTTAACACGAGGTACATAATGATAATCGCAATTCTTACGTTATTGGTTGCTCTTGCAATATCAGGAGTAGCAGCTTGGTACTCTATTGTTGGTTTAATGGCAATCTTTTCATCAGCTACAGTTGCAATTGCAATCATGGGGGCAGTACTTGAAGTTGGAAAACTCACAACAGCTTCATGGCTATATCAAAATTGGAATACATCGCATAAATTGTTACGAGGATATTTAACAGCATCAGTTGTTGTTCTGATGTTCATTACATCAATGGGAATATTTGGTTTTCTTTCTAAAGCCCATATTGATCAGATGATTGTTTCAGGTGACAATTCTCTGGAAACTTCAATTATTCAATCTCGAATTGATAGAGAGCAAGGGGTAATAAACGATGCGAACAAGGTCATCACGCAACTCGATTCGGCGGTCAAGACGCTCACAGAGTATGATCGTATCCGAGGAGAAGATGGAGCAATTGCCGTACGAAAGTCGCAAAAAATTGAGCGAGATGAACTACGAGCAATCATTGATTTATCATCAGAGAACATATCCAAATTCAGAATGGAAAAAGTTGGTCTGGAGAAACAGCAACTAGGGTTTGAAGCCGAAGTTGGACCAATCAAATACATTGCTGCTATATTTGTAGATGACCCAAAAACAATTATTGAAGATGCTGTGAGATGGGTCATTCTAACTATTATATTTGTATTTGATCCTCTTGCCATTCTACTTTTGATTGCTGCAAATATTAGTTTATCCAAACCAAAAACAATGAGAACAGCCGTTAATGTCAAAGAATTTGATGAAGAGTGGACTGAGATAAATGTGGAGACAGAAGGTTCAGAACCAGAATTTATTATTAAAAATGAAGATCCAGAAAATACTGTTGAGTGGAGTGAAGAACTAGAACCAGATAAAGAAGTAAGAAAAGAGAAGAAAACTCGTAAAGCAAGAAAAAGAAAACCTGCAGCAAATACTGATTATGGTTCAATAACAAATATAAGAAAAAAAGTGACAAAAAAAGGTTGACATTATAAGCATTGTAATATAGTATATAAACTACTAGAAAGGAACAAAATGGAATGGCAATCTATTGTCGGTACCATTTTTGGAATTTTTTTGATTTTTTGTATACCAGTTATGTTATATATTATTTTCTATATTGGAGACAAGCTGGCTTATCTACACAAAAAGAATAAACACTTATGGAAAGTGACTTTATTTTTATGTATCTATGGTGTTATAATTATAATTATGAGGTGAATATATGGTAACCGTACTCGAAAAACTAATGCAAAACTCTACTATCAAGCTAACTTCTGTTATTACTGAATCAAAAGTTTTTGGTAAAAAAGAAATGGCTCCGACCCCTGTGCCAATGATTAACGTAGCATTGTCTGGTCATATTGATGGTGGATTAGTTCCTGGCATGCTCATGCTTGCAGGTCCATCTAAACATTTTAAATCAGCATTTGCTCTGCTGATGGCTGCTGCATATCAAAAGAAGTATGATGATGCTGTTATCTTATTCTATGACTCAGAGTTTGGTACACCACAAGCATACTTCGAGTCGTTTGGTATTGATATGGAACGTGTTGTACATACTCCTATCACTGATGTTGAAGAACTCAAGTTTGACATTACAAACCAACTTAAAAATGTTGAAAAAGGTGACCATATTTGCATCGTTATTGATTCAATTGGTAACCTTGCTTCTAAGAAAGAAGTTGAAGATGCTTTAAGTGAAAAGTCAGTTGCTGATATGACTCGTGCGAAACAGATGAAATCTTTGTTCCGTATTATTACACCCCATCTCAACCTTAAAGATATTCCTCTGGTTGTAGTCAATCATACCTACAAAGAGATTGGATTGTTCCCGAAAGATATTGTATCTGGTGGTACTGGTGCATATTATTCTTCTGATGCTATCTGGATTGTTGGTCGTCAACAAGAGAAGGATGGTAAAGAGGTTAAGGGTTATCACTTTGTTATTAATATTGAAAAGTCTCGTCATGTGCGCGAGAAATCTAAGATTCCAATCACGGTCACATTTGAAGGTGGTATTAGTAAATGGTCTGGTTTGCTTGATGTAGCAGAGCAGGGTGGATATATCAACAAACCTAAGATGGGTTGGTATGAAGCGATTGACCCAGCAACTGGCGAAGTTCTATCTGAAAAGCTGCTTCGTGCTAAAGAAATTGTCAACAATAAAGATTTTTGGTTAATGATGTTTGAAAAAACTGATTTAAAAGATTATATTCATAACAGGTACAGCATGGATGCTGGTGGTTTAATTATGCATGAAGATAAAGAAACAACTGCCGACATAATTGATAATGAGGTTGAAGAATATGACGATTAAGAATGATTATGAAGTTTTGTTTGATGAATATCCGGATGAAAAACTTGCTAGAATTAGGTTGACTTCTGGTGTGTGGCAGGGTATACTTTATAATTACCATACTATTAGGTTTGTGGAAGGGGAAGGTGATGATGCTGTTCTTAAATTTGAATATGATGTTATTCATACGCCCAAAGATTTAAACATTGATAGTCTTACTATAGAAGATAAACAACAATTTGAAGATCATCTCGGCGACATTTTAGTATCAATTATTGAGGAGACCACATCGGATGAGACTGGAACAGACAGTAATAAGCAACCTGATTTATGATGAAGAATATACGAGGAGAGTTCTACCCTTCTTAAAGCCAGAGTATTTTCAAGATCAAACCGAAAAGGTATTGTTTCAAGAAATTGATAAGTTTGTCGAGAAATACAATGGTCTTCCAACAAAAGAAACATTACTCATCGAACTCAATAAGAAAGATAATATTCCAGAAAACACTTTCGCAAGTATTATTGAGTATATTGATGGTATTACTTTTGAGAAAAAAGACACCGATTGGTTGCTTGATAGTACAGAAGAATTCTGTAAACAGAAAGCAATTTATAATGCCATTGTAAATTCTATTGAAATACTTGATGGCAATTCTCAAAATGTAGATCGAGGGAACATTCCAACTTTATTGACAGAAGCTCTTGGTGTTTCTTTTGACGATCATATTGGTCATGACTTCATTGAAAATGCTGACGAACGATTCGAGTTTTATAATAAGAAAGAAGACAAGGTTCCTTTTGATCTTGAATACTTTAATCTTATAACTGGTGGTGGATTACCTAATAAGACTTTGAATATTATAATGGCTCCAACTGGTGCTGGTAAAAGTTTATTCATGTGTCACTTTGCGGCTGCTAATATGCTTGCTGGTAAGAATGTATTGTATATTACTATGGAGATGGCAGAGGAACGGATTGCTCAACGTATAGATGCAAATCTATTGAATATTCCTATTTCTGAACTCGAAGGGTTTCCTAAAAAAATATATGATGATAAGATTAACCGTCTTCGATTAAAGACTGGGGGTAAACTTATCGTCAAAGAATATCCGACTGCGACTGCTGGCTCGGGTCACTTCCGTCATCTTCTAAATGAACTCCATCTTAAAAAGAACTTCCGACCTGATATCATCTATATTGATTATCTTAATATCTGCTCGTCTGCTCGATTAAAGTTTGGTGCGAATGTAAATAGTTATTCATATATTAAAGCAATTGCTGAAGAGCTTCGTGGGCTGGCTGTTGAAAAAAATTTACCGATTGTAAGTGCTACTCAAATTAATCGTAGCGGATCAACAAATACAGATCCTGGTCTTGAAGATACATCAGAGTCATTTGGTTTACCAGCAACAGTTGACTTTATGTGTACGATTATCTCAACCGAAGAGATGGAGAAACTTGGGCAGGTTATGATCAAACAGTTGAAGAACCGATACAACGATATCACTACTCACAAGCGGTTCGTTGTTGGCATCGATAGAACAAAGATGAGATTGTTTAATACTGAGCAATCTGCTCAAGAAGATATTATGAATGATAAACCTGTGATGGACAACAGCACATATGGCGAACGTCACAAAGAAGAGGATCAAATGAAATGGATGACGAAAAAAGCAGGGAAAAGAGACTTCAGCAACTTGGTAGGGAGCTGAGTTCTATGTCAACATCTGAGCGAAATAAGTATCTTGCAGTCTGCAGACAAGAAATAAAATATGCAGACGGTTACTCAGCAGAATATTATCAAAACTACTTAGAGGCAGCAAAATATGTATGAGATCCAAGAGTCTAATAATGTATATAATGTGTTTGACACTGTAAATCAGACGTTTGTAGGATATACAAAAAACAAAAAGTACGCAAGTCGCATCGTTAGGATGTTAAAATCAAAGGGATTTAAAGGTAATATTCCTTCTTTTTTATTAAAAAATAAAATTAATTTTGATCTGGAAACCTAAGTGATTGATATTAAACAAATCTTTTTTTAACAAAAACAAAGTTAGTGGTTGACTTATTAATCGTTGTATAGTATTATTATTATAATGAATGATTAACTTGATAAGGAAATTGAAATGACTAACTTTGTAAATGAAAACTTCGAATTTGACGGCATGTATCTTAACTACGTTGGTCCATTTGTTGGTCAGAAGACCTACGATGAAGTCTACGGTGTAGAAAAGATTCATCCTTCACGAATCGGCAAAAAGAAAGAGGCATTTATCGCTCGGTTCAAACATGGTGGTATGGTTGCTTTTAAGAAGTTTCTTCGTGATAACTTCACTGTTGAAGAGTACCTTGCGCTGTTAGACAGTGATTTGGCTCCAGTTCAGGCTCTTGAGACGAAGGGTTATGTTTGCCCAGCCGTTGCTAAAAACTTGAAGAAGCATGGTTATCCTATGACTCTTGAAGGTCGTAAGCAGTTCATTGATGATCAACTTTCTGAAGGAGCAATATAATATGATTACTCGTATCGTTGAATTTGTTTCAATCCTTGCTCTGTTCACTTTTGGTTACATGGCACTGGTGGCTTTTTGAGAACGCTTAAATACATTGGAGAAATTGGTGGTATCGTCGGCGCTTTAATGGTGGCGACGAATACCCCTCTTTCTGCTTATGGCTACATCTTCTTTACTGCCAGTTCAGTTGCATGGACAATTGCTGCTTGGCATATGAAAGAGTGGTCTTTGTTGAGAATGTCGCTTGCATTCACTGCAATTAATGTTCTCGGTATTATGAGGTGGATTGGATAACCGATGAATATGTCGATTGAAGGTGGTTTTAAAACTCAAAAAGAACTTGTAAAAAATGTTGCCTACTGGGCTGCGGATAAAGTTCTTGGGCTTCGTCTTTCCCGTGTTGTTGATATTGACTATCGCATTAGACGAAATCTCGATGCTGATGGTTGGTGTATATGGGAAGACGAAGGTATTCGTCCTCGTGAGTTTACTATCGACATTCGTGCCGAGCAAACATTTCCTGAGTTGATACTAACTGTATGTCACGAAATGGTCCACGTTCGGCAGATGGCTCGCAGCGAGTTGAAAGAAGTAGGTGTTACCCGTGGTGGTGAACATCACTATCGCGTTTGGAAAGGTGAGAAGATTAGTGACGAGCTAGAATATTGTAAACAACCTTGGGAAACTGAAGCATATGAACTCCAGGAACCGCTTGCTAAAATGTTTGTAGAAGAAACTGAATTTGAATATACTCAAGCAATGATATCAAGAGATAAAAGGATTTCAAAATGAACTATGATGATACAGTGGATATGATTAACTCGGTAACTCGTGATATTGCAGTTTGGGATCTAAAACGTAAGGGTGAACATCCTGATGAAGGTGCTATTGATGATTGGATTTATGAGATTAACTTGACCGCTACCAAACAGCAGTTCATGTCTATTTGCAAACAGTATTGGGATGATTATTTTGAGCCGCAACCTACGCATCATTAATTATAAATATATGAAAATAGACTTATCGGAGCGTTTAAATGAGGACATTTAGAGCATATTTGCAAGAAAACGAAGGCGTATCACAAAAAAATATATCTGATTTAAAAAAATATGTTGCAACCTCGTTTGAAGTCGCCCCAACAAGTTCTAGTCGTGGGGCGTTTCACATTCGTTTTCCTTCTGATAAAAAAAGTTCACAACTCAATTCCTTTTTGGCTAAACATAATTTAGGAATCAAAGAGTACGATAAGTCTTCTATTTCTTCAAAATTTGATACATATTATATTTTTACAACAAAACAAATTAATAATATTCCAGCTGGAACACAAATCCCTTGGGTTAACAATTATATTGGCGCTGCTACTGCTGGCGCTCAATTATTCAATAACAAAGATTTAAATCCTGATAATTTAGGGTTAGCTGGTATTACTGCAAATCAAAATAAAATTATTTCAAAAGTAAGTTCTATTTTAAAAACAAAATACGATAAAGAAATTTCAGATCAACTTATTGAATTGATGCAAATATCTAAAACAAAATCAAAAACAGCATCTATTCCAGATGGTGTTACTTTTTCTTCAAAGGATTTGGCTAAAGTTTCTGCTGATTTTGGAGAAATTCTTGCTGGTATTTGGTGTCAAAACGCGCTTGGGTTTAAAGAAGTTTTTTTTCCTGAAGCGAGCAATGAAAAATTAGTTGACATTTATGGAATTCGTTTAGGAACTCGTTTCCCGATTTCAGTTAAATCTGGTGGTGGTGGAAAAGTAACAATTCAGAATATAATTGATGCTATTAGTAATAGAGCAAAAACAGCTTCTATGAAACATACAGATGAACCTTCATTGGTTATATTCAAAATTGTAAACGAAAACTCCGCAAAAGAACAAATGATTATGCTTCATCAATTTATGGATACGCCAGCAATAAAAGAACTTTCTAAAATTATGAAAATCCCAAAAAAATCAATAAATTTAAAAGCTGTTGAATCATTTGTTTCTAAAAAAACAAATCAAGATCTTATAAAAATACTTGCTCCATTTTGGAAAAACTTAAATATGAAATTGTCAGATAGAATTTTGATGGGAGATGATAAAGTTAGATTAATTATCTCTCCGCTCGGTGAATCTATATGGAAAGTGTTAAACACAGATCCTAAAATAAAAACATCTTTGAATAATATAGCAAAACAAGTTATGTTGATTCAGGTTAATGTTGATGTTTATAAAAAGAAAATTAATTTTGAACACAATAGTTTTAAAAAAGCAGTCTTTGAATTCGGATGGGCTGGATATATAGCTGGTAATAAATTAGGTTTTAAAATGAAGTTGGTAAAATAAAAAAATGCTTAATCTCAAATCATTTATCGTCGAAGAAAAAAACACGCATATGACACACATTGAGGAGCTTATGTTCCTTGGTGGTATCGCTGGTACAAAACAAGCAATTGACTTCCTTCGAGACCTTCGTGACATGTTGAGGGGCAACGCAACATCAGCCGTTGATATTACAGTCAAATGGGACGGCGCTCCTGCTGTATTTGCTGGTGTTGATCCTGCTGATGGAAAGTTTTTCGTTGCTAAGAAGGGATTGTTTGCAAAAACTCCGAAAATGTATAAGACGAATGCGGATATCAAAGCAGAACTTTCTGGCGACCTTGCGAAGAAGTTCACTATTGCACTTGCTGAATTATCAAAACTTGGTATTAAAAAAGGCGTCTATCAAGGCGATATGATGTTTACGAAAGGCGACGTGAAAGTAGAAACGATTGAGGGGCAGAAGTATTATACATTCCAGCCTAACACGATTGTCTATGCTGTTCCTGTCAATACACCTCTTGGTCGTCAAATTGGAAAAGCAAAAATCGGTATTGTGTGGCATACGACATATACAGGTAGTACAATACAGAATATGTCTGCATCATTTGGTAAGGGGATTGTTAATAAATTTAAAAAGTCCGCTTCTATTTGGATGGACGATGCTACATATCGTGATATTTCTGGCAAAGCAACATTCAGTAAGAAAGAGTCAGACCAGTTTGATACAATGCTTTCTGGTGCTGGTAAGTTATTTCAAAAGATGAATGGTGATGCTTTTCGTGCAATCACTCAAGATGAAGAGTTGCGTCAGAAAGTAATGACGTTTGTAAACACATATGTTCGTGGTAGCAAGGCATTCCCAGACAGCAATAAGATGGCTACTGATCTTGTATTGTATCTCAATGAATGGTTCCAAAAAGAAATTGATAAGAAGAAGACTGAAAAAGCAAAAGATGCTTGGAAAGAACGTCGCGATGCATTGGTGAATAAAGTTGCAATGAACAAAGACCAGTTAGTTGCTATGTTTAGTCTCATGAAGATTCTTGTTGAACTCAAGGGTATGGTTATCACTCAGCTTGATAAAACGCAGGAAGTCGATACTCTTCTAAAAACAGCGAAGGGATTTCAGGTCACGAAACAAGAAGGGTTTGTGGCAATCTCGAAACTTAAAGGCGGTGCTGTTAAACTTATTGATCGTCTTGAATTTAGTAGAGCTAACTTCTCGCCCGAGATAATCAAAGGATGGCAAAAGTAAGACTATGGATAAATTTAAAACATTCTCAGAAGTTAAAAAATCAAAAAAAGAAATTAAACCACAAGCACAAGATGAACTAATGTCTGCAATGCAAATAGCTTTCAAAGGAAGTATCGATCCAGAAGTTCGTAAGGAAATGGATCGTCAGATGAAAAGAGTTGAAAAACTTTTTGGATATACTCAAGGTTCTTGGCATCGTGGTGCTTAATGTCAACGCCTATGTTAGAGCGGGCAGATAAACAGCGAAAAATAGATAATTTAATCAGAGATCAAGAGTATTTAGATAAATTATCTCTGATGTGTGATAATAAAAATAACGTTGATGTACTACGTAAACAACAAATACAAGCTATTACCGAAGAGAGAGACAAAGATGTACTTTTACGGATAGCTAGAAATCTTATTTTAATTATACTTTTGTACCAAGTTTGGTGTAAGTTTGGTCCTTCAGTTGTTTTCTATTGTTACTATTTGTACATTATAAATTTATAAAAATTATAAATAATATACTAACTACTCCCAGTTAGGTCAAGGCAATCCTGAGGAGATAAGATGTCTAAAACAGTATTCACTTTTGGTCGTATGAATCCACCTACGATCGGTCACCAAAAATTAGTAGATAAGGTTAAAGCCGAAGCCAAAAAGCAAGGAGCGATGCCGCATGTCTATCTATCCCATACACAAAATGCTAAAAGAGATCCTCTCGACTACAATACAAAAATTAAGTTTGCTCGAAAAGCATTTGGACCAAGTGTTACTAAATCCGCATCCAAAACCATCATCCAAGTCCTCCAAGAAATAGAGAAGATGGGTCACACAGAAGTTACACTCGTTGTCGGATCAGACAGAGTAAATGACTTTAAAACTTTCCTCAACAAATATAACGGTAAAGACTATACTTTTGAAAAGATAAAAGTAATGTCTGCAGGACAACGCGATCCTGACGCAGAAGGTACTGCTGGTATGTCTGCTACAAAAATTAGAGGATTAGCACAAGCGGGTGAGCTTGAAGAATTTGGTAAAGGTTTACCATCTACTCTTCAATCTAACGACGCAAAAGCAATTTACAACAAGGTAAGAAATGTCATGGGTATCACAGAATCAGTAGAAGTTGAAGACGAAGATTTTGAGTTTACAGAAGCAGAGCTTGATGCATTTATTGAAATGACAGACCTCGATAGTCTCGATGAGCATGTTGATATTGACGAAGAGTTTGAAGTGTTCCTTGAAGAAATGGAATTATCGGAACGCGCCCCATTGACAGTACCACAAAGATTAGCAATAGGTCGTCGTATGAAGCGTCTTGCTCCAAGGATGGCTCGTAAACGTGCAATTCAAAAGAAAAAAATGGCTGATAAACCTCGTCTTGAAAAACGAGCACGTAAAGCTGCTATTAAACTTCTCCGTACAAAGTTTGCTGGTAAACAAGGTGCTAACTATGCATCCCTTGCCCCTGGTGCTAAGATTTCTGTTGATCGTATTATTCAAAAGAAAATGTCTATGGTCAACACTATTAGTAAACGTATGTTACCAAAAGTTCGTAAAGCTGAAATGGATCGATTGAAGAGGGCTCGCGGCAGTAAAAAGGTTGTTGGTACTGCAAACGAAGCACTTGACCTACAATTTGAATTGTTTTTAAAAGAAAGTAGTGTGGTTGAGCTTATTCTTGAAGATGAGGATAATGAAACAAATCAAAAACTTTTATACATGCTTCGCCAGGCATTTACAGATGCCACAGAACGTCAGTTAGTTGTTCGTGCGCTCAAAGGTGGTGCTAAATCACTTCAGAACCCAAAACTACGTCCATTCATTCTCAAGCTACTCAATCGTTTGCTTGATGCTACTCAATCTGACCCAACGATGTTTGTTAAGATGAAGGATCGTCTTCGTCGTATGGCGCAGGATGATTCTAAAAAAGAAGTTGAGGAAGCACAAGACCCAGACATTAAAGACCGTGAAGGAACTCAACCAGCCAAATATCACGCTGGTCTCAAAAAGTCAACAAAAACAAAACGCGATGCGCATTTTAAAAAACAAGGCGACAAACCAGACGATCAAGCAAGCGCGTATAAGCCAGCTCCTGGAGACGCAACTGCTAAAACTAAAACATCAAAGCATACAAATAAGTTTAAAGCAATGTATGGTGAAGATATGGATATTGCTTTTGAAAAGTTTATATCAGAAGAATATATTGAAGAAAAGGCGCTAGATGGTCTCAAGAAGAAAGCTGAGAAGTCTGGTATACCTTACGGTATTCTCAAGAAAGTTTATGATCGAGGAATGGCTGCGTGGAAAACAGGTCATCGTCCTGGAACTACACCTCAACAGTGGGCGTATGCTCGTGTAAACTCTTTTGCTACTAAGAGTAAAGGAACATGGGGTGGTGCTGATAAAGACCTTGCTTCAAGGGTAAGAGAAGAAGTTGAAGAAGCGACAACGCATAGCTGGAAATCTGAAGGTCATTATTTAGAAAATGGTCAAGAGTGGACAGGCGATCAGCACAATTATGATAACAACATTTGGACTGGCAAAGAGCACACAAAAGACAGTCAAAAACTATATCATTACAAAGAACTTCCTTCTAAATTACGTGATAAGATTGATATGAAAGTAGATCAAATGGAAGCTAGAAAGTCTCCTTTACAACGATTAAAAGACTTTGATAAAACCCGTGTTGCTGTTGGTAAGAGACCTATCTTTGATCCAAAAAGTACAGAGTTCAGGAACGTATCTAAAAAACAAAAAAGGCTCGATCAAACTTCCAATGAAGATGTCGATGCAACCAAAGAGAAAATTGCTCGTGAAAAAGAAGCTGATAAAGTAAAACATGATGCAATGATGGACCGTGCTCGTACAAGTGAAACACAAGCAAAGAACCGTTCGACCAATGAATCATTAGACGATGCTTTTACCGCATTTTTAAATGAAGTAGGCGGTGCTGGAGAATTTGGCACAGATAAATTAAAAAAAAAATATAGTAAAGACACACCTTATGCAGAAGAAATGAGTTGTTGGTGTGGTGATGACAATTTAAAAGAAGCAGAACTTGAAGAAGCTGAGTATAAAGGTCGCAAGGTTGAACTGAATAATCCTTCTCGCTCAAGCGATGGAAAAAAGAAGTTTTATGTTTATGTGAGAAATGACAAAGGTAATATTATCAAACTTGGTTTTGGTGATCCTAATATGGAAATCAAAAGAGATGATCCCGCCCGTAGAAAAGCATTTCGTGCAAGACATAGCTGTGATGATAACATAGGTCCAAAATGGAAAGCTCGCTATTGGTCGTGCTACCAATGGAGAGCAGGAGCAAAGGTAGATAATTAATGTATGAATATAAATGCAATATAATAAAAGTTATTGACGGTGACACTGTTGACATCGACATCGACCTTGGCTTCGGTATGTGGATGCTAGACGAACGTGTCCGCATTATGGGTATTGATACACCAGAGAGTCGAACACGAGACTTAGTAGAAAAAAAGTTTGGTCTTGCTGCAAAAAAACGCCTCAAAGAACTCTTAGGTAAATCAGCTGTTCTTGCTACACAAGTTAATAAAAACGGTGAGGACATGAAGGGTAAGTTTGGTCGTATCCTTGGTGACTTTAATGTATATGACGCTACAACAGATAGCTGGCGTAAATCTGGCGAAGTTTTAATCAGTGAAGGTCATGCGGTTGCATATCTTGGTCAAAACAAAGAAGATATTCAAGAAGCCCATATGGTTAATAGAAAAAGATTACTAGATAGTGGAGTTGTTGAGTGAGTGAAGTTTACTGTAAGAACTGTGGTCATAAATCACATTGTGGTAATAAACTTTACAAAGACCTTCGTAGTGTATGGGATAAACGTCTTGGTCAAATAGAGGTATGTAAGCAATGCCGCTGCGATAAATGTAGCAAGTAGTTATTATAAATAATAGAAATAAACTCATTAGAGGAACAGTTAAAATGCCGAATTATTTTTCAAAACCAGATGCGCTTGTTGATGCAGTTCGAACTGTTCTTACAGGTCAGCCAATCGAAACACCAGAAAAACTTGACGAAACAAATAAAAACGATAAGTCAGATGATGGTGAAGGTCTAGATGCAGTTCAACCAAAGGCTGTAAAAAAGAAATTTAAAGATCGCAAAGATAAAGACATTGATAACGATGGTGATGTTGATTCCTCTGACGAGTATCTCCACAAGCGTCGTAAATCAATTTCAAAGGCTGTAAAAGAAGAAGAGAATCCAGCCAACAGTCAGCATCTCTGTGCTAAGAATGTAGTCCACGAATCATGGGGCGAAGGTTCTTGTGTTGCAACAATGCATGCCGATCCAGACGAAGAAGGTAACATCGAATGGTATGATGTTATGTTCGATCATGGTATTGAAGAGCAAGTTTCCATTGAAGAATTAAAAGTTACTAAAGCCGAATCTCATATTCATGCTTCTAAAAAGAAAATCAAAGAGTCTAAAGACGAAGACAATGATGATGATGATGACGAAGATGATAAGCCAAAAGCTAAAAAAGGTGAAGACAAAGACACTAGCAAAGAAGACGAAGAGAACGGCAAAAAAGGTAAAGTAAGCGGTAAGAAAGATACTATCGATACAGAACCTGATATGAAAGATCAGCAGATGACATCTGAAATGTCTGATGCTCAAGAGAAAAAGCGCGAAGAAATTGTTCTTTCTATGAAAAAGAAAATGCCTGAATTCAAAAAGAAATATGGCGATCGTGCTAAAGACGTTATGTATGCTACTGCCACAAAGATGGCAATGAAAGAAGGTTTTGAACTTGGTATTGAGAAATTAAAACTCATTGAAGAAGTTGAACTTGATGAAGCTACTGTTAATGTTGGCGACATTAAGAAAAAACAAAATATTAATAGAGGCGATAAAAGTAAATTAAGTAAAGTCGCCGACATGATGGCTCGCGAGCGTGAAATTTACCGCAAGGGTAAATCTAAGCGCAACGAAGAAGCTGACATTGATGAAGGTAAAATTTTAGTTGCTGATCCAAATACTCAAAAAGTTACAAAGATTGATAAAAAAGACTGGCCAAAGTATGAAAAAAAAGGTTATGTCTTAGCTGAAGAAGTTGACCTTGATGAAGCAAAATCAGGAACTGGTTATGATTTGTATCACAAAGATTTCTCTTCTGCTATGAAACACGCTTATGATCATGCAAAGAAGAAGCATGGTATTACAGTTGACCCTAGTGAAATTGATAATAAAGTTGCAACTGGTCCTGCGAAGCCAAGAGAAGGTAAGACAAACACTTATCGTCTAAAAGGTGATAAAGGTGCTATCCAAATTCAAGTGTACAACAAGGGTGGTTCAAAACCATTTGAGTTGAATATGTATAAAGAAGAAGTTGAACTTGATGAGGCTCTTAAATATGAAGGCAAATTTAAAGTTGGTGACGTAGTTCGCGCTTATGACTTCAAACCTATGACAGATCGTAAAAATGTCTATGTCCAAGGTAAAATTGTAAAAGCTGGTACTATGGTGCAAGGTGCTAAGGTTTATGAAGTCAAAATTGAAAATGATTCTGGTAAAACATCAGGTAGACGCATAGGTGATATTGCTTATGTTCCTATGCAAGTTTCAATGTTTGAATATGATGGTCGTATAGTAAAGGTTTCTGATATCAAAGAAGGTGTTGACCTTGATGAAGCTAATGTAGCAAAAATGTCTGATGATGTACTTAAAAGTAGATTAGCACAAATGGAAAAGGCTGAAAATAGCCCTGCCATACAGTTTGAGATTAAACGTCTTAAAAAAGAAATGAAGAAAAGAAATATTCAAGAAGAAGCTGATCTTAATGAAGGTCAAAAGTTATTTATGTTTAAAACAAAACAGGAAGCAGATAAGAAAGCAAAAGAGATTAAGGGGAAAGTGCTTCCGCTAGGACCAAAAAACTTTGCTGTAGTCACAATGGATTTAACTGTCATTCCCGAAGAAGTTGATCTTGATGAAGGTCGTGGTCGTCCTCGTAAAGATGGTACTAAGAGTGATACTGAAGATCGTGAGCAAATTCAAATGCAGCTCCGCAAATCAATATCACTTCGTGGTTTGAAAGACGTTGAGTTTGATGACGGTAAGAAAATTAAAGTATCAGCAAGAGATGCCCGAGATGTCTTAGGTAAACTTGATGCTATTAAAGCACCAAGAGAAAGACAGAACGCTGTTGTCCATATTGCTAAGTCGCATAAGAATTTTGTAGACTTTGCAAAAGGTAAAGCTAATGGAATGGATCCAGAAAAGAAAAAAATGGATATTCTAAAAAACAAATAGATTGTAACCAATTATATTATGTCGAGTAGTCTCGAAAATAATTAAATAGACGAAAAGCGAAGGAGAAACGCAAATGTCACTTTGGAAATTCGGCTCAGAAAAAAATGATGCCCAAAACTCATCTACTGTTGGTGCCAAGTATAAGGCTGGTGGTCAGCCAAACCCTGGTATTGGAAGTTCAACGAATCCACTCAATAATGGTGGAAAGAAAAATAAACGTAATGTTATCGTCACAGATAAAGGCTGGGTTCGCCGCGACCATCGTGTTATGAATGCTGGTGGTGCAAGTTCAGTAACTCGTCAGATTGATGAAGTTTTGGTTGCTGCTGGTAAAAAAGCCACAGCTCCAGGAGCAGACGCAACACCATATACAGGTGGTATGGGTTTTCCAAACATTGCTGAAGTGTTTCTTGCAAACACGACAAATTCTGATATGCCAATTATTAATGCTGGTTATGGTGCTGGTGGATCACCTCATCAACTTGTTGTTGTTTTCAACGAGCCTGTTAAACATGCAGGAAATGCTGGTTCATTAAAATTAACATTTGCTAATACGGCAGGTGGTAATAATGGTCTTATCGCAACTGCTATAGCTGGAAGTTCTAACACTAGTATTAAAGGCGCTAACAACCAGGTTGTCTTTACATTCACACCAACAGTTGGTGACGCAGGAATATATAAGATTCCAGCGCGATATATCAATGCAACTTCTACAGCTGCTAACCTTGTTTCATTGAACACTGGTTTCAGGGCTGCAAACAATTTGATCTCATCCGCTGTTTCAAACACTGTTTCATCGACAGGTACATTTGAAATTAAAGCGTTGTTGTAATAAGTAATGAAAAGGAGTAATTGACATGGCAGATAAAAAAGTAACTGCACTAACAAGTTTGACTGCGCCTACAAGTGCAGACTTGCTTATGATTATTGATAACCCAAATGGTACTCCTGTGAGCAAACAGATAACTCTAAAGAATCTTGCTGGCGGCATGCCTAACACTGCCGTCAGCACTCTTTCGGTTTCTGCTAATACTACTATTAACGGTAGTAATACAGTTGTTTCTAGTAACGTAACATTTACATCTGCTCGTGGACCTCGCACTGCTGCAAGATATATTACGGTTGGTAAATCAACAGGTACTGTATCAAACAATGCGACAACTGAGCTTGGTGGTGGAATGCAAGGGTCTATACTATTTGACGAGAACTATATATATGTAGCTACCTCTAATACAGTAATAAAAAGGGTGGCTCTTAGCGTTTTTGCTTCTTAATAATTAAATTATAACTGAATTGATGTATGTATGTTTGAAACACTTGATGACTCTAATTTTATGCTATTTGCTGCAAAATATTATGAAAATCCAAACGGAGATCAAATTGAATTTGAAGAAGATTTGGATCGTATCAAATATATAAAAAGACTGTTTCGTAAATATAAAGACGGAGGCATGTTAAGAGAAAGGTTGATATTAAATCACCTGATTGTTTTGTATAATGTTTTCTATCACAAATCTTGTACAAGAATGTTATGCTTCCGTCTCTACGAACATCTTGAATATTTGAAACCATTCTTAGTTTATTTAAATTATTGGCCAGAGCGTGTAGAACCAGTAGGATTAGACAAGCTAGAAATAATGGATTCATATATTAATATAGACCCACATATTGTAGAAGTGTTAAGGAAAATCTAATGGCGACAGTAGGATCAACAGTTAACCTCTATTTACTTTACCGCATAGTAAAAGACCTTAGCACACCATTTGATGAAACCGATGCGTTCAAAGCTGGTTTGATTGATGATAAGGGTAAAAAATTAAAGAAGGCTGAATCAAAAAAAGAAAAAGAAGCGCTTTCATATTACAATCGTTTTGTTTTAAATATAAAAAGACTTATGAGTAAGGTTGGTCTTGGCAGTAAACTTGCTACGTTTGCGGCTGCTCTCTTTCTTATCAAAGAAGAACAAGAGAGAAATCATATGCTCACCGAAGAATCTTTTCAAGATGAGAATATGGTTCTTGAAGAGATTGTACGAAACATCCATTATCTCGAAGAAAATTCCCAAAAGAATTACAAAGAAATCCTTGAAGATGCACCTGCCAATTCAACTGGTGCTGCTGTTGCTGGCACAGGCGATGATGGTGTGTCATGGGTTAAAACACCGTATAGAGTTGGTGCTAAAGGTGAACGTAAACGTAAGGGTAGATATATCAATGGCGTTACTTTTCTTAAAAAAATAGCGAGAGAATCCGCTAAAAAAAATAAGGAATAAATATGAAACTTTCAGATAATTTTACTCTCGCCGAGTTCACAAAGTCTCAGACAGCTCTCCGTCTCGATATTGATAATACACCAGAAGAAGAACATCTTGAAGCTGCCATGGCTCTGTTTGGTGCTGTTGTTCAGCCTGTTCGAGATCATTTTGGACCAACAACAATTAACTCAGGATATCGTGGACCAGACTTAAATAAAGCAGTTGGCGGATCATCAAAGTCTCAGCACTGTAAAGGTGAGGCAGTTGACATTGAATGTCCTGGCGTGGCAAACTATGATATTGCTAAGTGGATTGAAGACAACCTAGAATACGATCAGTTAATTTTAGAGTTCTATACACCAGGTATTCCAGATTCTGGTTGGGTTCACGTATCATATAAAGCAGATGGTTCTAACCGCAAACAGTCGTTGACTGCTATGAAAGAAAATGGAAAGACTGTTTACAAAACAGGATTAATCCAGTAAATGTTCGGATATCTTAAAATAGCAATTCTTCTAATTGTTCTCAGTGGTGTAGGTGGTGCGTATGTATATGTTAAATCACTACAAGCTGATCTTGCTACAAGTGAAGCAAACAATGCAAAACTTGAACAATCAGTTGAGCAACAAAAGGCTGTGATTGAACAACAGTTAAAAGACGCTGAAGATATTAGATTGGCTATGAAAGATCAAACAGAATTAAATGAACGATTAAATGCTTCACTTGAAGACCTTCGTGATAAATTTCATAAGGTCAATGCGAGTGGAAAGAAAAGAGATATTGGTGAACTTGCTAAAGGTAAACCAAAACTTATAGAACGAGTTATTAACACAGGCACACGTAATGCTCTTCGTTGTATGGAAATATCAATGGGAGCGCAATTGACAGAGAATGAAAAGAATGCTACAAAAAAGTCACAAATTAATCCAGAGTGCGCTGACATTGCCAATCCTTCTTATCAGCCTTACGCTGATTAGTGGTTGCAGTTCAGTTAAAGACCTGCAAATTTTTACAAAGGAGATCGAAAGAACTCCTTTAAATCTTGATGCACCCAAGCCATTGACTATGGATAAACTAAACTGGATTATTATTACTGAAGAGAACTACAAAGAAGTATTTGATAAACTAAAAAAACGCAATAAAAGTGTAGTGTTATTTGGACTTACTGATGATGGGTATGAAACTCTAGCCGTGAACTTTGCACAAGTCCGAAAGTATATAATCTTAAATCAAAACGTGTTAAAAAAATATAAAGATTATTACGAGGGTAAAAAAGATGTCGTCAAAGAAACTAGAACCAAATAGTCAATATGAAAAATACGATCTCGATGGAGATGGTATAGTGTCTGATGAGGAATTTGAAATGGATCAAAAATTAATGCGTCTTGAAAATGAGAACGCAAAAGAAGACGCGCAACGTCATATGGCATGGTTTGCTTTATTTGGTATGTTACTGTATCCAGCACTTGTTGTAATAGCAGTGATGGTAGGACTTACAGAAGCAAGCAAGATACTTGGTAGTATGGCAAGTGTTTACTTTGTTTCAGTTGCAGCTATTGTAGCAGCATTTTTTGCTAAAGAAGCGTATGCTAAAAGTAAAGATACATCTTCTAAATAATAAATAATAAAAAGAAAGAGGATAATATGGGCAAGTTCAACAATAAGATTTCAGCAGAGTTTCATCCACCTCGCAAGTGGATTCTTGAACGTTTGCTTTCATATAAGAATGATGATATTGATAACGAAGCATTGCAAGCAGTAGGTCTTGGCGGTAAAGAAAACGAGATACGATGCACGAAGGGTTTTGTTACTGATCTTGCGTCAGTTCCTCGTGTAATTTGGTGGTTAATTGCCCCTTGGGATATTGCTAGGGCAGCAATTATCCACGATCTTCTTTACAAAACAATTCGTCAATATCGTGTTAAGGCGAATAGTGGTCTTGGTGGAGAAAATTACGAATTAATTATTGCAGCAAAAAAAACTGCCGATAACGTTTTTCTTATGGCTATGAAAGATGCAGAACCATCCGTCCCTAAATGGAAAATATATGCAGCCTATTATGCTGTTGTACTATTTGGTCGTTGGTCTATTATTCCAAGAGAAGAAGATTTAAAAAATAAGGATATAAAATAATGGCTGTTGAAAAAGTTTGTGCTAATTGCAATCATCCTTGTCACTGCGATTCGACACATCGAATAGAACATATGCCGGATAGTCCTGCGTGTGATGTTGATATTCGAGATGAGATGTTCCCTTCGGATGATCCTGCTCGACTCGATGAACCACTATTGTGCATATGCATTGCGTGTAGATGTGACTGATGGTGGTAGAAATAAAAGACAAAATATGCCCCGACTGTTCTCATGCATGTCACTGTGATATAATAGTTTGTTACAAACCAATTGGTGTTGGTATGTCAGATAAATGGCAACCATGTGCTTGTCCAATTTGCAATTGTTCTAAAAAAGAAAAGTAAATAACCATGGCAGAAGAAATAAAAACAGAAGTTGAACTTCTGAAAAGAGACATGGAACTACTCAGTCATCTAGCTGAAAAGTTTGATATTGCAATTGATAAATTAGCTGACGTTAGCACGTCTGTTGACAAAATGCTTGCGATTCATGATAACCGTCTACAATACCAAGAACATCAATCAGAGCTTATACATCAAAGAATATCAGATATGAAGAAAGAGATGATTGATGAGTTTAAAGATTTAAGAAAAGAAAATTCTCAACAACACAAACAAGTGGAAGAACGCTTGGCTCGCTTAGAAAAGTGGCGTTGGATTGTAGTTGGTGCTTCAGCAGCCTTCGGTTTTGTTGTAGCTCAAATGGAAGCAGTTTCAAATATATTTAACTAAATCTATTGACTTCTTTGTCAAACACGTTATAATAGGTCTTGTACCTTATGATTGATAGAAAGTTTAATACTAATGATAACTATTACAGATAAAGCAAAAACTTACCTAGAAAGTATTAAATTAGATACTTACATAACACTATCAGTTAAAGGTGGTGGTTGTAGTGGATTTCAATACGTTTGGGGTATGATGAAAGACTTGCCACAATACAAATGGTCAGATCCTATTGAAGACGTATTAGTTCTTGATCCTATTGCTGAGATGTATGTGATTGGAAGTGAAGTTGATTATATAACTGAACTTGGTGGTAGCTTTCTCACAGTTCGAAATCCAGTATCTACAAGTAGTTGTGGGTGTGGTGAAAGTTTTGGTATATAAAGGTTGACTATTCGATAGAAGCGAGTTATAATACATTATATAATGAAAGTGATATTATGAATACATTATGGATTGACATCAAATATGCTAACTTATTATCCGCACAATTAGAACTGTTTAAGGTAAAGAAATCTAATCCTTACCTAGCTAACTGTCGTTGTCCTATCTGTGGCGATAGTTCTAAAAATAAAACTAAGACGCGTGGTTATTTGCTACAGCATAAGACATCTTTGTTCTATAAGTGTCATAACTGTGGAATGTCAATGGGATTTTCTAAATTCCTTCAGACGACAAATGGTAATCTACACTCTCAATATAAAGTAGAAAAGTATAAAGAGAGTGATGATGATAAGCCCATTAAAGAACCAGACATAACAAGGTTTGCTCCACCTAAATTTATATCTAATACTATTCTTAAAAAACTAAAAAAGATTAGTCAACTTTCGCATGACCACTCTGCTAAGTTATATGTGGAACAACGTAAGGTTCCTGCTAATCAACATTATAAACTTTTTTATTGTAAAAAATTTAATGCGTTTGTAAACGAGCATCTTTCTCCTGGAATGTTTGACGAAGCTGCATTAAAGAATGATGAACCAAGATTAATTATACCTTTCATATCTAAAGGTGGTAATCTTATTGCTATTCAAGGTAGGTCGTTTAAGAAAAATAGTAGTCTAAGATATATTACGATTAAACTTGACAATGATGCTCCATTAGTATATAATATGAATAATATCGATCAAACAAAACCAGTGTATTGTGTTGAAGGTCCAATCGATAGTATGTTTGTTCCTAATAGTATTGCGGTTGCTGGTGCTGATTTGAAACGTGTAGAAGAAGTATTAACATCAGAAGACGTTACATATATATTTGATAATCAACCACGCAATAAAGAAATTATTCGGATTATGGGAAGAGCTTGTGATGATGGTCAGAAAGTAGTTGTTTGGCCAGATAATATAATTGAGAAAGATATAAATGATATGATAATGAGTGGCATTTCTGCAGCCCAAATACTGGATATTATAAATTATAATACTCACTCTAAATTAGTACTCAAAGTTAAACTCAATGCATGGAGCAAGTGTTAATGAAAGTTCGTTTGATATCTCATAGCCAAACTCCGGAAACAATTGGTTTTGAAGGAATGAATAATGTTCAGGATCTTATTGCATATTGTGCCCGTGTCTCCAATCCATCAAACCAAATTAACTCTGAAACGTCTGAGCGTCTTATACAATATCTAGTTAAACACCAACATTGGTCACCACTGGAAATGGTTAACGCTTGTTTAGAAATTGAAACAACGAGGGATATTGCTCATCAGATTGTACGCCATCGTAGCTTTGCATTTCAAGAATTTAGTCAGCGCTATGCTAATCCTGAAGAGCAGGGAGATATGTTTGAGTATAGTGAAGCACGGTTACAAGACACAAAGAATCGTCAAAACTCAATAGAAACATCTGATGTTGGATTACAAGCATGGTGGGATGCTCAACAAAAGTTTGTTGCTGAGATTAGTAAGAAAATTTATGATGAAGCACTAGAAAAGGGTATTGCAAAAGAACAAGCAAGAAAAGTATTACCAGAAGGTCTTACGAAAACAAAACTTTATATGAACGGAACTCTAAGAAGCTGGGTACACTATATAGAACTACGCAGCGCAAATGGCACACAAAAAGAACACATGGAAATTGCAATTGCTTGTGCTAAAGTAATTGCAGATATTTTTCCACTTATCGAACAAATCGGGGAATAATAAATGTCGAACCATCTACCTACACAGTACCAGCAATTTATTCACTTATCAAGATATTCTCGTTGGCTTCCAGAAAAAGAACGAAGAGAAACATGGGGAGAAACTGTAAATAGATATTTTGATTTTTTTACAGAGCATCTTAATGACACACATAAGTTTAAGCTATCAGATAGTATCAGAAATGAATTAGAAGAATCAGTTCTTTCATTAAAAGTGATGCCGTCGATGCGTTGTTTAATGACTGCTGGCGAAGCATTGAAGCGAGAAAATATTGCAGGATATAACTGTTCATATGTTGCAGTAGATCGTCCGCAAGCGTTTGATGAAATTCTCTATATTCTTATGAACGGTACTGGTGTTGGATTTAGTGTCGAGCGTCAATATGTTGCTGAACTTCCTCGTGTCGCTGATGAATTTTATGATACAGATACAAAGATTGTTGTTTCTGATAGCCGCGTTGGTTGGGCGAAAGGATTCAAAGAACTTATTGGTATGCTGTATGTTGGTCAAATACCAAAGTGGGATTTGTCAAAACTTCGACCTGCTGGTGCACCTCTTAAAACATTTGGTGGTCGTTCAAGTGGTCCCGATCCTCTTGATAGTCTCTTTAAATTCTGCATTGACAAATTCCGTGGCGCGGCAGGTCGTAAACTCACGTCTCTTGAATGTCACGATATTGTTTGTAAGATTGCTGAAGTCGTAGTAGTTGGTGGTGTTCGTCGTTCTGCTTTGATTAGTTTATCAAACTTGTCAGATGACCGTATGCGTCATGCTAAATCTGGTCAATGGTGGATTGATGAGGGTCATCGTGCGCTTGCAAATAACTCTGCTTGTTATACAGAGAAGCCAGATATTGGTATATTCATGGACGAGTGGAAATCTTTATATGACTCCAAGTCTGGTGAGCGTGGTATTTTCAATCGTGAAAGTGCTAATATGATGGCAGAAAAGAATGGTCGTCGTAATATTGAAGGGCATGAATTTGGCACAAACCCATGTTCAGAAATTATTCTTCGTAGCCGCGAATTTTGTAATCTATCAGAAGTTGTTGTTCGAGTTAACGACACTAAAGAAACGCTACTTGAAAAGGTTAGACTTGCTGCTATCCTCGGCACAATTCAATCAACTCTTGTAAACTTTAAGTATGTATCTAAAGCATGGAAAAAGAACTGTGAAGAAGAGCGGTTACTCGGAGTCTCTCTTACTGGTATTATGGATAACGAACTTACAAACGGTAAGAAAGGTGATCTTAAAGAACTCCTTGAAGAACTTAAAGCAGAAGCGGTTAAAGTCAATAAAGAATTTGCTGCTAAGATTGGTGTGAATCAAAGTGTTGCAGTGACATGTGTTAAACCTTCTGGTACAGTTAGTCAACTTGTCGATGCTGCATCTGGTATTCATGCTCGTCATAACCCATTTTATGTTCGTACTGTTCGTGGTGATAAGAAAGATCCACTTACAAAAATGATGGCTGATTCTAATTTCCCCATTGAAGATGATGTAATGAATCCTGGGCACACAGCGGTATTTTCTTTCCCAATGAAAATAGATAAGAGTGCTGTTTTTCGCACAGATATGGATGCTATTGAGCAACTTGAGATGTGGCTTCTTTATCAAAAACATTGGTGTGAGCATAAGCCATCTGTTACGATTACTGTCAAAGAACATGAGTGGATGCAAGTTGGTGCGTGGGTGTACGATAATTTTGATTACATGAGTGGTATTAGTTTTCTTCCATTCTCTGAGCATTCGTATAAGCAAGCTCCTTATCAAGATTGTACTGAAGAAGAATACAATGATTTATTAAGTAAAATGCCTAAAAATGTTGATTGGTTAAAATTAGCAGATTATGAAAAGAGTGATATGACAATTGGTTCACAAGAACTAGCATGTGCTGCTGGATTCTGTGAGATTACATAATGTTAGTTGTGTATACGATGGACTCATGTATTTACTGCGACAAGGCAAAGTTATATCTTAAATCATGTGATATTTCTTTTGAAGAAAAGAATATTAGCACAGATAAACAAGCCAAAGATTTTTTACTTGAGGAAGGGCATAAGACTATTCCACAGATATATTATAATAATAAATTACTAGTGGAAGGTGGAGCTAACGGTTTACTATCGTTGTCAAAAGAAAAAATAATAACAAGGATGGAAAATCTAAATGGCTAAAATAAAAAAACCACTGTGGTGTATAGAATGCGGTGCTGAATATATAGTCATACATGAAAAAAAACATATTATTGAATATTGTCCAATGTGTGGAGCTGATATTGAAGAACCAGAGGAAGACGATGAAGAATTTGAAAAAAACTTTTTATCAGATGATGATGAATAATGTGGTATTATAACGACAAACCATTTACAAGCGATATGATTGGAGATTATCTTGGTTTTGTTTATGAAATAACTGATACTCGTAATGGCATGATCTATATTGGCAAAAAGGGATTGATGTCGAAGCGAAGACTTCCTCCTCTCAAGGGAGCAAAGCGAAAAAGAATTAAGATTGTTGAAACTGATTGGGCTAAGTATTATGGATCTAACGAAACAGTAAAACAGTTAGTGGAAGAACTTGGTCCAGAAATATTTCATAGAAAAATTATTAGACTGTGTAAATCAAAAGGCGAATTGAATTATTATGAAGCACAACGTCAATTTGAAACAAATTGCCTTTTGAAACCTGATGAGTACTACAACGCATTTATCGGAGTAAAAATAAATCGCAGTCATGTATTAACGAAAAAACTATTGACTAAGAGTAGCAAATGAACTATACTAAGTTTAATTATAGAGAATCGCCTCATGAAAATGAATCCTGGGATCAGTTCCTTGTTCGTAAATTAAGTGAAGAGAGAGAATATAATGAAAAACGGAAAAGTTTGGGGAACGACTGAACCTCTTGTTGTAACACCAATGATTGAAGTTCATCGAATTAAAGTTGAACCAAAGATGAGGTGTTCTATCCATAAGCACGAACACAAGTGGAACATGTTTTATTGTGTAAATGGTATTATGGAAATCCACGTTCGTAAAAATTCATATGACCTTGTAGATGTAACAACATTAAATCCTGGCGAATATACATCAGTCAAACCTGGCGAGTATCATTGGTTTGAAACAAAACTAAATTATGCAGAGGTTCTTGAAATTTATTATCTTGAACCTATCACTGATGACATCATTCGGGAAACAGTTGGTGGCCATGTCTGATGTTTCTGTCGTATGTGTGAAGTGGGGGACTCTATATTCAGACGATTATGTTCGCATACTCAAAGCAATGGTCGAGCGTAATACAACACAAGAACATGATTTTGTTTGCTTTTCAGATACAGAGATTGATGGCATAGAAACTAAAATGCTACCAACTGGACTAACTGGTTGGTGGAACAAACTTGTGTTATTTGATAACAGGTATAAATTAAATGAGCGAGTTGTCTACTTCGATCTTGATACTGCTATTACTGGTAATATTGATTGGCTTTTCGATTACCGTGGTGAGATTATGGGGATCGAAAATTTGGGTACTGCTAACCACAAATATGAAAACGTGGATCAATACCGTAATGTATTTCAATCTGGCGTCCTTGCTTGGGATTATAAAGCGGGGCATGACATATGGAATTGGTTTGATATCAATAAAGAAGAAGCATTAAAGAGATTTCGTGGAGATGGTGAAATGCTTCATGGTCTATTAGATAAACCCGACCTCCTTCAACAGCTATATCCCAATCAATTGCGATCTTATAAGTATGAATGTTATGATGAAGGATTAATTGAAGGTACATCTATTGTTTGTTTTCACGGCGAACCAAACCCACACCAAGCTATATCAGAAACTGTACACCCATGGGGAACGACGTTTGAACCTCGTGAGTGGGTTTCCGATCACTGGAGAATATAATGAAGAACATTGCAATTTTGACACCAACTCGGGCACGTCCAGGGCGTCTTGATACATTTTTAGAATCTGTGTATAATACAGCAGAGCATCCAGAACGAGTTTTTTGTTATAATTATATTGATGATGATGATCCTCGTAAAAAAGCATATGAAAATTACTCAGCAAAACAGCATGATAATTCTACAAACTTATTAGGCGAATCACAATCTGTTTCAATTTCATGGAATGTATGTGCTGATTTTGCCGCAAATCATTTAGAGCGACCTGCCGATATTCTTATTATGGGAAACGATGATCTTATATATCGTACTCGAGGTTGGGATACAATTGTTGAAGAAGAAGCAAATAAGTTTCCCGATGACATCTACTGTATGTGGATGGAAGATTTAATTAATGGAGAAAAACATTGCGCGTTCCCAATCGTATCAAAGAAGTGGTATACGACTCTTGGATATTTTACTCCTGGCGTGTTCAACTTTGGTTACAACGACACGTGGGTTTTCGACGTGGCAAAAAGAGTTGGTCGAACTCACTTTATACCAAACGCTATAAATGAACATATGCACTTTACGACTGGTAAGTCTGGAATGGACGATACTTATAATAGGAATCGTACAGAGGAGCGTGGTAATTTATATGAAAAAGATAAAGTAATATTTGAAGACACTAAAAATAGACGACAAGCCGATGCTGGTACATTAATGAATTTAATTGAAGTTTATAAATGAAATACCGCGTGACAACAATGTTTAAAAAAGGAATACTTGATAACGCTGGTAAAGCAACAACACGAGCATTGACAAACATGGGGTTCGATACCATCATGGATGTTAAGATTGGAAAAACCTTTGAACTAGAATGCGATCCTAGTAACATTGAGAAGATTGCACACTCACTGAGAAACCAGGTTATGGAAAACTATATTATAGAAGAGATATAAAATGAATTGGGCAATATACCGTATACACTATGGGTTAGATTATCTTAAACAGTCGATTGATTCTGTTATTGATACAGTAGATAAAGTTTTTGTAATCTATTCATTGGATCCATGGGTTGTCAAAGATACTGTAAACTATCTTGGTAAAACAATTCCTATGCCAAAATTACCTGAAGATGTTCCTGGATTTATGCAAAAGCATTACAGTGACAATAATAAAGTGGTGTGGTTTCGAGAAGAAGTTTCAACTCCAAAAAATCAGTTTCGTAAATATTATAATATCTGCGCAATAAGAGAGAACAGAATTCCTACAAAGGTTTTGTTTATGGAACCTGATATGGTATTTTTTAAGTCTACTGTTCAAAAGTTATTTGACCAACTTACATTTAGTGATAAGCCATGTCTTGGTATGTACCAAGTTGAGCTTTGGAAAGACTATAACTGGCAAGTACCACAGCGGCAAAGAATTGGACCTGTTGCTTGGCAGATAAAAAGAATGCCCAACTTCTCTACTCACTTTGGTCCTACATCACCAAACATAGAATATATCGCAAAGGATATTAAAAGTTATAATTTCGGTTTCTGTTTTAATGCAGCAACTATGTTATATAAACATTTAACTGCAATTAACTTTTCTGCTGAGATTGGTGATTCAATTCCTTCGCAAGAATGGTTTCGTGACAAGTGGTTAAATTGGACACCAAAAACTAAAGACATTGAAATATCAGAGAAATGGAAACATCTGATTCCAAAAGCAGTACCATACAATATGCCTGATTTAATGAAAAAACAAATGGAATTATTATGATAACACTATCTTTATATAATGGTCACAATGCCGTTATCTGTATTATGAGAGATGGCAAGATTCTTTTGAATTGGGAACTTGAGCGCTTTAGTCGCATCAAACATGACTATGGATTTAACCAAGCGTTTTTAGATAAGAGTCTTGAGCATTGTAGTTTATCAATGGATGATATTGATGTTGTCATTACCAATAATCAATCATATGGTCGTAAGCCACCATGGGATGTTCCATCAACAAAAGATGCACAATCTGTTGACTTTACAATAAACTCAAAACCCGCATACGCTATCAACCATCATCTTTGCCATGTAGCATCATCCTACTATACATCCCCTTTCAACTCTGCAACAATCATCACTCAAGATGGTGGTGGTGATAATGAAAACTTTTCTTGGGCTAGGGGTCAAGGAAATAAGATCACACAATTTGGCGCAGAAAAAGTAAAAAATATTGCTGGCTGGTGGTCTGGTATTACAATGAATAACTATCGTATGCCTCGCTTACACGCATGGGATCCTGGTTCTGGTGCTGGTAAAATTATGGCTCTAGCTGCATATGGCGAATCAAACAGTGAACTTGAATCTCAATTAGAACATGATCTTTTGTCTGGACCTAGAAGTCACTACACAGACTGTCATGGTGTGGCTTACAATAATGATGAAGACTTATCAGCAACTGCTTATATGAAACCCAAAAACGTAGCCGCTGCATTACAATCTATTACTGAAAGAGAAATTGGTAATATTTACGAAAGAATATACGACGACCATCCAAATGAAAATTTATGTATTGCTGGTGGTATTGCTCTTAACTGCGTAGCAAATACTCGAGTGAAAAGTAGATTTAAAAATATACACTGCCCACCATTTCCAAACGATACTGGTCTTGCTGTAGGTATGGGATTATATCATTGGCACCATATTCTTAATAATCCAAAGTCAAATAAATTGTTCAACCCATATCTTGGACCTGAATATAAAAACGAAGAAACCCTTGACTTGTTAGAAAAATCAAGCTATAGTTATAAAGAATTAACAGTTGAAGATTTAACTGAGGTATTGCTAACACGAGCAGTAATTTGTGTTGCTAAAGGAAGAAGCGAAAGTGGACCAAGAGCTTTGGGTCACCGTAGTATTATGTGTATTCCAGATACAGAATATGGTAGGGATTACTTGAATGATAGAATTAAGAACCGAGAATGGTATCGTCCATATGCACCAATTATCTTAGATAAATATGTTGATGAAATTTTAGAAGATTATCTTCCTGTTTCTCCTTATATGAGTACGAGTGGTACAATTAAAGAAGAGTGGAGAGAAAGATTAGATGCGGTAAATCATGTAGACAACTCTACTCGACCGCAGATTATTACAGAAGAGCAAGAACCTTTTATATATAAATTGATCGAAAATATTTACGAGAAAACAGGAATACCAGTTTTATTGAATACATCTTTTAATATGCAAGAACCTATTGTTGAAACTCCACAAGAAGCGTTAAATACTTTTGAGAAATTTGAAATAGAATATCTTGTATTACACGATTGGCTAGTGAAAAAATGAGCAAATTACTTCGAAGAAAAAACATGACAGAGATTAGGGCAATTCAACTTCCAGAGGATGGAGGTACAGTTACTCTATATCAAAATGGTGAAGAATATATCATTCATCGATATGCTGCTCGTGGTAAAGTAGAAAACTGGGTATCAAATTATGAGATGATTGATGCTGGTAATAACTCTACCCTACTTCCAATTGATACTGAATATGGATATAAAATTCTAGATCGTATTGAGAAGGGTGAGAACTATTCCAATGTGTTCATCTTTTATTCTGATGATGCTATTGAGTCTGTGTTGCCTACTGAAAAAAGTTTAGAAGAACATACATATACATCGACTGGCATTAAATTCTGGCGACATTCTGAAGCAATGTTTAATTATAAGAATGGTGATCCTAACACTGTAATCTCTACCCACATCTCACCAGAAGGGTCTTGTAACTTAAAATGTCCTTATTGCTCAGTCACATATCGCGATACGCATAGCCGACTCGATATGGCAACCATACAAGATTATGTAACTAAACTTAAAACACGTGGACTGAAGGCAGTAATTCTTACAGGTGGTGGTGAGCCAACAGCATACAAACACTTTAATGAACTCGTACGTTGGCTTAAAGGCGAAGGTCTATCCGTTGCGCTGATTACTAACGGAACATTAACTAAGCGTGTTGACGATGATGTTTGGAAGATGTTTTCCTGGATTCGTGTATCAATTAATATCTTTGTGGGCTGGGAATTTACAATTGGCTTACCTATGGATAAGATTGATTATGAAAACACAGTAGTTGGTTGCTCTATGGTGTATACTGTTGAGCATGAATCGTCTGATGAAGTAATGGGTGATCGGGTAGAACTTCTTAATAAAGCATCGATGGTTGCTGATCGTTGTGGAGCAAAGTATATTCGTCTGCTTCCTAACTGTCTACTAAGTCAGTACGACCTTATCCGTCAACACAAATCACTTGACAATACATTGAATGATGTTGCCGACCCACGATTCTTCCATCAGTATAAAGTTCATGGTGCACCTAAAACATCAAAGTGTCACCAATCATATTTCCGTCCATATCTATCAGAAGAGATTGATGTGGCAACAGGTAAAGCAGGAACAGTTTATCCTTGTGACTCAGTTGTACTAAATGATGGGTATGCGGTATTTGCCGAAGAATATCAGTTATGCCATGCATCCGATATTTTAGAATACCTAAATGGTAATACGAAACAAAAGTTTGATGCTCAAACACGATGCACTGGTTGTGTCTTTACTGATAATGTGAACATGCTTGAAGATTTCGTTAACGGTGAGGTAGATCGTTTTGCTGATTTCCAAGAGCCATTAATGCATGAGGAGTTTGTATAAGTGGAAAAAGAATTTTTCGATAAAAGTTATTATGAAAGTGGACCACAATCAGAGAAGTCGTTGTATCAGAACTTTCGCTGGATCCCAGAACTCACAATACCTCTCGCACATCACATTGTACAGTCAATGGGAATTATGCATGATCAAACTGTAATGGACTTTGGTTGCGCAAAAGGTTATCTTGTTAACGCGCTTCGTTTGTTAAAACTCGAAGCATACGGTGTAGACGTTTCAGAATATGCTATCAGCCAAGCAATGAAAGAAACGAATGGATATGTTAAAGCAATTGAGCCATTTAGTGATGACTTTAAATACTGTGATCATCTGATTGCTAAAGATATTCTTGAACACATTGAATATGAAAATATAGATAAACAGATGGAAATACTTCGTGCCAAATGCGAAACTATTTTTGCAGTAATTCCTCTTGGTAATGGCAAAAAGTATCTTATCCCAGCATATGAATTAGACAAGTCACACCACATTCGTGAGAGTAGAGAGTGGTGGACTGATAAATTTAAGAAAGCTGGTTTCTTTAATATTAACGTAACAACAGAATTGGGTCCATTTAAAGCAAATTGGACTGATGTAAATTCAAAAGGCAACCTTTTAGTAATTGGATCGTGAGGAAAATATAATGAAAGTTGGATTTGTTGGCGTCGGAAAACTTGGTCGTGATGCCGCTGAAGTTTTAGCAGAGTTTTATGATGTTACAGGATATGATATTAATCCTGTAGAAACTACAATTAATATGTCTGATACACTAGAAGGGTGTGTGAAGGGTAAAGACATTGTATTGATTGCTGTTCCAACTCAGCATCATATCGATTATGATGGTAGATATGCTACGAGTCATCTTGAGCCAAAAGACTTTGATTACACGATTGCTATTAGTGTAACGAAGCAGGTTGATGACCTTGTAGACAAAGATACATTGATTGTCATGATTTCCACAATGCTGCCTGGGACTGTTCGACGAGATATTGCTCCTCTGATTAACAATGGTCGATTCATCTATAACCCATATCTTATTGCCCAAGGTACCGTTAAGTTTGATATGCGTAATCCAGAAATGATTATGATTGGTACAGAAGATGGTTCAAAGACTGGTGACGCAAAGATGCTATCAGATTTCTATCAGCCAATGCTTGAGAATGATCCTCGTGTTGAGATTGGCACATGGGAAGAAATGGAAAGCACGAAAGTATTCTATAACACATTCATTACTGCTAAGTTATGCCTAGTGAATATGATTCAAGACGCTGCTATGGCGGTGGGTCATATGAATGTTGATGTTGTTACCGATGCACTCAAGCATTCTACAGACCGTATTATGGGTCCAAAATATATGACTGCTGGACTAGGTGATGGTGGCGGTTGTCATCCGCGAGACAATATTGCTCTAAGATCGTTTGCTGAACGTCACAACTTTGGCTATGACTTGTTTGATGCAATTATGGTATCTCGTGAAGAGCAAGCAAATAATATTGCAAAACACTTTGAGAAAGTTGGTGTTTTAAAGGATATGCCTTGTGTTGTTCTCGGCTCTGGATTTAAACCAGGATTGGATAAACAGCAAGAAGGTTCTCCATCAATTCTTGTTGGATTTTACTTAGAGAAACTTGGGTATACAGTTACGTATGATCAAATGCTTGATGTACCAGCAGCATATATGCTTGGTTGGCCAGAATACTTTAATGATGCTAACTTTGCAGTTGGATCAGTTGTTGTCGATCCATGGCGTGGGTGTCACGAAAAAAAGGGTGTCACGGTGTATCACTATGGTAATACTCGCAATCACCCTCTTGGGTTAGTTGACTTATATCAAGGTAGAGTTTACGAAGACAAAGAAATCAACTGATCAATATATTCGTGAATTTCAGATGTGTTTGGAAAAGTGTATGAACCACCGATAGGAGCATCAGAAACATTACCTCCTGGATCTTTAATATAATGCCAGAGTTTCTTGTTGCTTCTATCGTGTTCCATTTCCCATTCTGAATAAAAAGAGTATCCACGATACTCCATTCCATAATAGTTATTCATTTTCTTTCTCCCAATTTGTATACCACATTTCTGCTGCACTCATTGTGATTGTAGGATATTTTTTAATATTATATCCTGTACCAGCTTCAAGCGCAGTTTTTTTGACTTTTGATTTATGAGGATGTTTGATATATTTCCATTCATTCAAAATTCGCTTACACATCAAATCGTAATCCTCATCTGATAGAACTGTTTTGTCTTTTTTATAATAAAGATAAGAACTCATCAGATAATATGGTATCAATCTATTGCACGATATTTCTGTTATAGAAGGATATACTGTCATTCTAAAATTACTTTCACTTTTACAAACAATTCTTCTAATGAATCCTCGTCTGCTTGATATCTAATACCAAGTCCACCCTTTTTAATCCACCTGTCAATATTAATTAAGCGATCATCAATTAGGATGTTTGGAGTACCATCTGCATTTACAGCATATTTTTCTTTACGATGAGTAAAGAACGACTCCATTGGGTTGTATCCTTGTTTGTCAAGCCAATACTTTTTCCAAAAAATACAATTGTCTCGATCACCTCCAAGAGGAGCAGATAGAATACACCATTTACCATCAGTTGCATCATCAACGAATGCAATCAAATCATCTGAAGAACTGAACTTTGGAATTCGACCAAAAAAGTCAGTTCCTTTGATATCTTCAAATGCTCTATCGCTAGAGGGAATTTCTTTCCAATGTGAAACATCGTTTTCTTTAGCAATTTCTGTGAAGAGATCGGCAATCACTCCATCCATATCTACGTATATCGTCATATTTTTTCCTTATAATTTATCATATACAAAGTATAGCTTGTTTTAATAATAAAGTCAAGGGAAATCGTACCTACTAAGTCATTGGTATTATTACATTAAAAAAAGTTATAAAAAAAAAGTTAAGTCATTGATATTAAACAAATCTTTTTTTAATAAAAACAAAGTTAATGATTGACTTATTTTAAAAACTAAGTTATACTATGTATATAATGAGGAATAAGGAAATTGAAATGTCAAAATTTAAAGTTTACCAAATCCAGTTAACCAAAGCTGAAATCGAGATGATCAACACTAATGGGCACAACAGTGTTCCTAAACAGAAGATGCGTCTCGGGCTTCAAATGCCTGTTGGTGACCCTATTGCTGCTATGGCAAAAGAAGCACTCGCTGCTGATTATTACACCCACGTTGCTAACATCGAAGCATATAGCCTCGAAGATGTATTTGAGTGTGGTAATATTGGTCCTGATAAGAACATTGAGCGTTTGTCTCCGATGATGACTTCGATAAGTGTTGGTGATGTTGTCGAAGATGAAGACGGTGTTCGCCACGTTGTTGCAAGTTTTGGTTTTGAGGAGGTTGCGTAATGAAACAGTTCTATTTCACGTTCAAAGGTGAAGTGCTTCGTGTCAGTTCCGATAAAGCACTCAGTGCAATGGGGATTGCTAACAAGTCGTTTTCTCTTCCTGTTGGTGCTTGGTTTGAAGATGGTAGGTTTGGCAAAGGATTGCCCAAGTCTGCTGGCAATTCATACAAGTGGGTTGAAGGCAACTTTTTTGACTAATTAACCCTTGACTTTATTATTAAAATAAAGTATACTCTATATATGATGAGAATTGAGGAGAAAATGATGTTGAGTGAATTGAAAACGATTACTGAGTATGAGACATATGAAGATTATGTTGAGTCTCGTGAAGTGGTTGGTCTTGGTGTTGCTCCTAAAGATTTTTTTGAGGGCATCAAAGAAACAAGATTTCAAGTCTGGATGATCAACTTCGGTTACTATCTGGATATCCTGTTCAAGTCTCCAGAAGAAGCGGAAGCTGCTGGTAAGGCGACTGGGTTTGAGTTCAAAGTTGAGGAAATGGCATAATGATACGCTATGAAGTTAAAAAGACACTTGTAGCAACCGCAGCATTGATGCTGTTTGCAAATGGAGCAAATGCTGGTCAGACTTTTGTTGAAGTCCCAGTAATGAACTCTATTCCTATTCAAGAAACATCAGAAATTCGCACACCAGTTCAAAGTTGCACTAATCAATTAGTCGAAGTTGATGAGAGTGGAAACATTATTGGAACTCTTGTTGGTGCAGCTATCGGTGGCTTTATTGGTAGTAAGATTGGTGGTGGTAACGGTCAACTTGCTGCTACTGCATTCGGTGCTTTGAGTGGTGCTGCTATTGGTAATAATGGTCTTTCAAAAGAATGGCCACTGAAGAATAATACTCCTCAGTATAAAAAAGAGACTGTTTGCACCACTTCGTACAACATTCAACATCAGACATCAATCGTTGGTTATATGGTGACGTATAACTTTGAAGGTCAGACATACACCACTCGGATGCAGTCTGCCCCTAGTAGCACAATTCGTCTGATGCTGAATACAGCACATACGGTACAACAATGATTAAAAGAACACTCTTTCTCTGTATGCTTTCGTCTACAGCAATGGCTGATGATTCGTGTGGATATAAGTTTGATGTCAATACAAACTTTGAAGGTGTAATTGAATCCTCGAAGAACTATGACAAAAAGACTTTTGACTATGTTAAGGATACACGTAAATGTGTAGTTAGCCTTGATGTGAAGATTGACGGTAAATGGTATCCTACAACAGGTACATATATTTTTGGTCCAGAAATGACACAGAACGATGCTTGTAAACGAGCGGAGATTACAGCGAAGGAAGATATTCTTCGGAAGAGTGTTCCTGAGAAATTAAATAAAAATATTGAAAGTTCTTGCCTAAAAACTATTGACATTCCTGTCAGAAAGGTTCATAATATATCTTATGATGAAATTAAACCAAAGATATGCAAGAAAGATTGGTATCCTATTTTTGTAAATGGTGAAGAAGTCTTAGCATATAAGGAAACGTGTAAATGAAATTTATTATGGGAATTGCTGTTGGTGTAGTGTTGACTATGTTTTCGCCTGATATCGTGCCAGCAGTCAAGGATGTGTTTATCGAAACAGGCGCTCGTGATAAGATTGTTGAAATTGTAGGAAATGTGAAATGAAGTATATTATGTTGATGAGTCTTTTTGTCTTTCTATCTGCCTGTGGTAATACCATGGTTGGTTTTGGAAAAGACATCCAGACAATGGGTGAAAATATTATGAAAGAAGAACCGAAGGAGAAAACCGTTGAACAGTAAAATTATTATGATGAGCGCGGTAAGCGTTCTTGCTCTCACTGCTTGTAGCGCAACACAAGATGAGGAAGTATCTAAGATACAGAAAGTTACGTATGAATATAAGCGTGACCGTGTTCAAGAGCAAATCAGTACAATTCCTGAGTGGTTCAAACTGATGCCGACAGATAGTGATAACATCTTCTCTGCTGGTACATCTGTCACACCAGATATGCAGTTTGCTATTGATGCTGCTGTTCTCAATGCAAAAGTTATTCTTGCTGACCGTATCAATTCCCGTCTTCGTAGTCAAATCAAACAGTTCCGTGCCAAAGTTGGTGATGGTGATCTTGATGCAACTGTAATGACAGAACTTGAAACAGCAGTCAAAAATATTACTGCAAATACCGATGTTTCTGGTTATCATATTGCAAACCTCGAAGTCGTACCACATGGCACTCAATATCGTGCATATGTGCTACTTGAATATTCTGATGCAGAGGCTCGTAAGATTTTGTCGAATCGTGTTCGTAAAGATCAGATGTTAATGGATAAGATTCGTGCAACCCGTGCCTGGAGAGAATTAGATGAAACCGCAGAACAACAAAAGATGGATGATGCCGCTCGTGTTGATGCTATCATTAACAGCGAGTACTAAAGCATACGCTATTGATCCAATTACAATCGCTGGTGTGTTTGTATCGCCAATCTTTTGTAAGATGATTGAATGTAAGTCTGAGACAACTAACTATTTGTTTGCCGAAGATCCAGAAGGGTCAAAGGAAAGACTTACTCAGATGCGCGATTCTTTTAATTGGAATCAATTTACTGTAGGTTTGTATGAAGAAGGCGAATGCCGAGATTATATTTCAGACATTTCAATAAATAATTCAAATGTTGGACGTGCGTGTTACATCGAAGGTAAGTGGAAAATTCAACCAGATGAAGAATATTGCTTCGAAAACCCATTTGATGAGAATTGCCCAGTACAAAGCATTCGATGAATTTCCAAAAGAAGTGCAGGATGTATTGAATTATGCAGATATAGGATTTACAACAAAAGATATTTTATATCTGCATAATCTTTATATTACAGGTAAAGCCGATAAGAACGAATTGATAAAATTGTTAAAACAAAAAGAATCCTGGTTATTGATGACGAGTGGTTTGAATGGAATAAAAATATGAATACCCAAGAAAAAGTTGATTACATAATTAATTGGATTGAGATGTACCGAAGAGACAACGGTATCCAATCTTTAGTTGTTGGAGTTTCTGGGGGAATTGACTCTGCTGTTGTTAGCACATTATGCGCTTTAACTGGCTCTCCCACTCATGTTGTAAGTATGCCTATTAAACAAAAGATGGGGCAACATGCTCTTAGTATTGAACACTGTGATAAATTATCTGAGAGATTTAATAATGTCCATCATATTACAAAAGATTTGACAAAAATATTTGAAACTTTTGAAGATAAATTTGATGATATGAATAATGATCTTGCCTTTGCAAACACTCGTGCTCGTTTACGTATGACTGCATTATATCAGATTGCACAATTTAATAATGGCATTGTTGTTGGTACTGGAAATAAAGTAGAAGATTTTGGTGTAGGTTTCTTTACAAAGTATGGTGATGGAGGTGTTGATATTAGTCCAATTGCTGACTGTGTTAAAACTGAAGTCTGGCATATGGGTCGATTACTTGGAGTTGATGAGAAGATTATTAACGCAGCACCTACCGATGGTCTTTGGGATGATGGACGTAACGACGAAGATCAGTTAGGTATGACATATGTTGATCTTGAGATGGCAATGGTCGGTATGGGTCCAGTGTCTAATGTTGAAAAGTTTCGAGAAATTAAAAGAAAAAATATCCATAAAATGAATCCAATTCCAGTTTGTAAGGTAAGTTAAAATGGAAGAGCAGAGACTAATATATAATGCTAATATGATGATTGAAGAATGCCAGCTTTCTGGTTCTGAGTGGGGTGTTCAATATTGGACAGGCGTACTGAACTATATCTTAAAAAAATACAATAAATTAAATTAAAGGTTGACTTTTGAAGTTATATAGTTTAGAATATGAAAAGATAGTGAGAGATCCTCGGTTTTCAGAAGCGATTGATAACCAAGAACTGGGTACTCTATATGAATGGATGTGGGAGATTTTACAAAATGACAATGCATATGCTGCCAAGTTACTTTACGACGACGAGCACTCGGAAGCAAAAGAAGAAGACTAAAACAAAGTCTTTGATTGCAGCTGAGAAGGAACACGAGAAGTTTCTTCGACGTATGGGTATTGGTAAATCTCAAAAGACTTCTCGGAGTTTAGCGCAGTCTGGTAGCGCATCTGCTTTGGGAGCAGAGGGTCGTAGGTTCAAATCCTGCAACTCCGACCAATTCTATGATCCAAGTATGGCAAAGAAAGAACCTCAAGTCTACAATGGTGAGCGTAAACTTCTGGGTATTGCTACGATGCATAAAAGCAATATGGTGCCAGTGTTCAGTAAAGATGATGCTGAAGAAATTGCAAAGATGAGGAGAGGATAACATGTTTGGATTTATTTGTGCGGTATTATCAGCGGTAAATGTATTTTTTGGTATCACTGGAATTTATGAACCTGATCCAAATCAATACTGGATTGCCTTCCACTTTTCTATGGCATGGCTACTTGCCTTAATAACTATTGAATATTTTATTGATGAATCGTAAGGGATAATGCCAGAAGAATATTGGTTTTTTAGCATGGTTTGTCTTATGTTAATATTGAATTTTTTTATTAGGTCAATAAGTTGAAAGGAGAGGGTAATGTTTGATGTCTGGAGTGATGCCAAAATGGAAAAACGCATTAAAGAACTTGAATCAGAGAATGAAAAACTCAAGAACATTCGACGCCAGGATGGTAAAATGAAAAAAATAATCCACATCAATCGTAATATCATTCAACAGAATGAGAAGCACGGCAGAAAACTACCAGTGTGTCGTATTGATATGGATGGTAAGACTTGGTATGGTAGCAAGATTGAGATTCTTGGACCAAGCGAAATGATATACAGCCCAGATAAACCAAGATCATGTGGCGCTAAGTTGTGGATTGAGACTCAAGCGGATGTAGTGATTCACGATAAGACTACATATAAAGAGATGAAAAAATAATATGTCCACATCGTTTCTTATAATTTTTATTACAGTTCTTGCTGTTGTGATGTGGGTATTTGACGATGATTAGACGTGTTGTGCTATACACATTATGGTACAAAAAATTACGAGAAACATATAATATATGGATAAGTTTTACCTGTGCCTTAGAAAATTCTGGAACGCACAAAATAGACGGCAGTTATAGAAAGAAATAAAAATGTGGATTTGGATTGTAAGTAATGTTGCTGGGGCTTTGCTCGGTACTGCTACCACAGAATGGTTTAAAGACACTCGTGCAGGCAAGTGGTGTTTTGATAAGTATTTGAGTATTGTTTATTGGGCAAATGAAAAATACGGTATTGATATTCTTAATAAAGAAGAAGTATCGTGGAAGACAAAGTATCCTAACGTAGCCGAAAAGATGTTTGAACTTGAACGACGAATTGAAAAGTTAGAGAACAAATGAAAGATAAACTTTATAAAAAGGTTAAAAAAATGGAATTAGGCAATCCTATAATTACTACCCTTGTCGGGCTAGTAGTCTTCTACATTGGGCTAAAAATGTTTTCAGGTGGTATGAAATCGATGGGTAATATGGATCATTTATCATATTTTATTCATAACCCATATTGGATGTTCCTTGGTGGTATTGTTATGACACTATTATGGCAATCGTCATCCCTATCGACAACTGCTATTATTGCATTAGTTGCCTCTGGTGCTGTTCCATTACCTGCCGCTATTGCTGCTGTATTAGGAGCAAATCTTGGCACAACTGGTACTATCTGGATTGCTGGAATGCTTGTATCCGATGGTATGCCAAAAGCAGATACGCTACGAATTGCTATGGCACATACAGGAGTAAATCTATTAATGTCAATAAGTTTATTACCGTTCGTTCATCATATTGCTAGATTCTTAGGAAGATTTGGTTAATGAAAATTGTATTAGTCTCAGGTGGATTTGATCCTCTTCATTCGGGTCACATTGCTTACTTTCAAGAAGCAAAGAAACTTGGTGATAAACTTGTTGTTGCTCTGAATACAGATGAATGGCTTGTTCGCAAAAAGGGTAAAGCATTTATGCCCTGGGATGAACGAGCGTCTATTATATCCGCATTAAAAGATGTAGATGTTGTATTGGGGTTTGAAGACTCAGACGATACTGCTGGTCATGCTATTTTTCAAACGCTTGCTGGATTTCCTAATGATGAAATTGTCTTTGCAAATGGTGGTGATAGACCAGAAGGCAATGTGCCAGAATATGATGAATATGGAGTCAATGAAAGTATTGAATTCGTATATGGTGTAGGTGGTAATGATAAAAAGAACTCAAGCAGTTGGATTTTAAAAGATTGGGAATCGCCAAAAGTAGAACGGGAATGGGGTTACTATCGTAATCTATATGATGGTGATCGATTTAAAGTTAAAGAACTCGTTATTGCTCCTCATTGTGCATTAAGTATGCAGAAACATAAACATAGAAGCGAGACGTGGAATATTGTTAGTGGTAAAGCATCTATTGTAACAAACTATAGAATAACATCAGATCCATTTGATGGCGCTAATATATGGCAACTACATAAAGATAATCCATATAACATTCCAAAAAATACTTGGCACCAAGGTCGTAACGATAATGACGAGCCAGCACATATTGTTGAGATATGGAAGGGCGACAGTGACAAATTAAACGAAGAAGATATTGAAAGGTATGATCCATGAACGAGCAAATAAAAATTGAAGCTATGTGGCAGCAATTTATCAAAGAAAATCCAAACCCAAATTACATAGAATTTTGTTCTTATGTTTCAAATAGCTTACATTGTAGTTTACAAGAAGCAAAAGATATGTCACACCATCTATTGCTATTAGAGTAGAAATCTATTGACTTTGACGGCAATATAAACTATATTAATAATAGTGAATAATTATGGAGATTTTTAATGGGTAAGAATGCCTACACATCTAAGGGCGAACGTCCTAATGTATCAAAGAACACTCAAAAGTCAATGCGGCGCGATTACATGAGCGATCCATTGCAGCGTCTTAGTAATCAGGTTGCTGCATGGAAAGCAGGTAAGAATGTAATGCTCACTGTTCCAAACAAAGGTGGTGATGCAAAAAAGATGCCATTCGTTCGAGTAAATGCCCGTGAAGTTTGGGGTAATCCCACCAATGGATATATGATGAAACAAGCGACGGAGTAATATATTATGACAATTGATCTTGAAGCAATCACACGAGAAACAGTAGCATCTATTCTAAAAACAGATATTGCAAATGTAACTTTCACAAAAGCTGATGGAACTGAACGTGTAATGAAGTGTACTCTTGTCGATGAGTACATTCCAAATACAGATGAACGTACAAGCACACGCGCAGTAAACGAATCTGTTCTTCCAGTTTGGGATATCGATAAGAATGCATGGCGGTCGTTTCGTATCGATTCAGTTAAAGCTATTCAGGTAATTTGATATGAAATTTAAGATAACAGGTATCGAAAAGGATACCGACACAGGTACTATCGATGGTGATGGTAATGTGATTGATGCCAAAGGTGGCACTGAAATGATGAAGCAAGGTCTTGTAGATCGTCTCGATGACAATCTTCTCGATCAGTTTAATATCATTCATTCCCGTGTTCGAAATCTAAGCGAAGATAAGAAAAATATTTTAGTTCTTCATGACTTGGCTGATGATCCTGAAGCTGTACATTTGAAAGACCCGAAGTCTCGTGCAAGGTTTGAAAAGTTAGTGTTTGTATCTAACTGGCAGTTTCAAACATATCATGCGCGACACGGTGTTCCTTACAGCGAATCTATAGTATTAAGGAATGCTATAGAGCCAATTGAAGATCACGAGAAAGATATGGATGGACCAATCAATTTGATCTATCATACAACACCTCATCGTGGGCTTGAACTTCTTCTTCCTGTGTATGAAGTATTGCATAACAAATGGGGTGATAAAATCCATCTTGATGTTTACTCATCGTTTAACATCTATGGTTGGCCACAACGCGACGAACAGTATAGGGAAGTGTTTGATAAGTGTCGTGGGCATGAAGGCATCACTTATCATGGCTCTGTTCCTAATGTTGAGATTCGTGAAGCATTGAAGAAGGCTCATATCTTTGCATATCCATCTATTTGGCAAGAGACTTCTTGTATTGCTGCTCTCGAAGCAATGAGCGCTCGATGTGCTGTAGTGTGTCCAAACTATGCCGCCCTGGCAGAAACTGTAAATGACTTTGGTCTTATGTACCAATGGCATGAAGATCCAACAGTACATGCCAATCGACATCTACAATTACTTGACGCTGCAATCACAGATTATAATAACCCAAGACATATGGACAAACTAAATTTCCAAAAAATATATGTCGATAACTTCTATTCATGGGATTCTCGTATTATTGAATGGGAAAATATGCTAATTAATCTCTAAGTCATTGATATCAAATGAATCTTTTTTTAATAAAAACAAAGTTAATGGTTGACTTATTAATCGTTGTATAGTATTATTATTATAATGAATGATTAAAGGAGATTGATATGACATCCGATTTGTTTAGTTTGAAGTCGCAATGGAAAAAAGCAGAATGGCGTACCACCGAGACTTGGGAGAGCGTTAACTGTGCTTCTGGTATAGTTACTATTACCCAAGTTGGTGATGGGTTCCTTGGTCGTGATGAGCATGGTATGCTGGTTTCTCAGTTTTCTGACACTTTTGAAAATTGTGTCCAGATGATGGATGAAACCTTTGATTGGTTTAACTTTAAGTTGATGGAGGTTTAACAATGCAAATAGGTGATTTCATCAAGCTCAAAGGTGTGAGCAAGCACGGTAAAAATCGTATCCAGCAATTTGGTACGGATTTTGTCGTTAGTGAAATTCGTGACTCTATTCAGACGACCAAGCATAAAAGTTTGTCTGGTCCGTTTGCAATGGTGTTCAGTCCAACTGGCGATCATCGTTGGATTGCTGTGAAAAATGATCCTGATTTTGAGGTAGTATAATGGCTAAATCACTTTTGAAAATTGGTCGTAAGAAAAAAGCATCTCGTAGTCGAGTTAACCCAAACGAGCCTGTTTGGGCAGCAATTGATCCAAATTTTAGTTCTTATAAAAAAGAAAAAGCATACGCTACCACTTGGATGGCAAATAGTTTTACTACAAAAGATTTAAAAGATGCTACGATCAAGTATAGCAGAGTACATCGCAAGAAAGAAATGAAGAAGTTTCATTATTCTTCAATCAATCAAATTTATTTTGTTTCAGTGGGTAAATATTGCCATATAATGAATAAGGGTGGATTATTATCACAATATACTCTCGATTGGCTTGATGTAAAATGGAAAGAACTCGAAGAACGAGGTAAAGATCTAGTCGAGGAAACTCCAACAGAAACAAAAAAACCAGTCGTTTCTATTCAAGAGCGTGTTCGTGAAAAGATCAGCGAGTATATTGCCGAGATCGAAGAGCAAGTTGATTTGTTTTCAGAAAGCGGTTATAAGTCAGAATTTGATATGTACAAGTGGCTTATGAACAATAATGTCAAGGCACAACCAGCAAATGCTATTGCTGATTATTATGTTCCTTGGTGCGATGAGCTGAAAGAAACGATTACTAAAAAAGACGAGCAACTCGTTGAAGGTTATTCGCATATGAAACCAGCTCAAATTAAAAGGTTTGTTGAGTTTCTCGATAATATTATTAAAGACGCTACCACATGGGGTGCGAACCAGAAGACCGTTCGGAAAACTCGAACCAAGAAAGCACCGTCAATCGAAAAGCAGATTGCAAGAATTCAGTATGCAAAAGAAAACAAAGAACTGAAACTTGTCAGTATCAACCCTGCTCTCATTATCGGTTGTAATCAGTTATGGGTATTCAATACCAAGTACCGCAAACTGATGCGCTATGATGCGAGTGGACCTACTGGTCTATCCATCAAGGGTACTACTCTTCAAGGGTATGATGTAGAGACATCTATGAGTAAGACGGTGCGTAAACCAAATGATGTTTTGCCTCGTGTTTTGAATGGTGGCAAAATAGTAATTCGGAAGTTGATGGACGAACTAAATAGTAAGAGTTCAGTTCCTAATGGAAGAATTAATGGAGACACGGTTTTACTTCGTGTGGTAAAATGACCGCAAACAATGTAATAAAATTTCCTATTCTCAATGAAATGAGTTCTCCTCTCGGAACCCCTCAATCCGAGGAGGAGTTAGGAACTTATTTTGATCAAAACAAAAAAGAATATATTGATCATATCTGTGATCACTATTCCACTTCTTTGTATAATAAACTGGGTAGTCATGGTTTTGATGTTTTAGATGAAGAATTTATTACATACTTTTCCTATACTGTAGAAACCCTAAGACATTGTTTGTATAGCAGTCTAGATATAGATCACCCATTGACAGATCATATCGATGAGATGATTGATGCAGTAGAATGGGATAAAGATATGCCAAATTTAGATTGACTTATTAATAACTATCATATATAATAGGTATATAAATTGAAATTAACTGAGTGAAAAAAAATGATACTCGTGGACTTAAACCAGGTGATGATCTCCAACCTGATGATGCAAATTGGAGGCAAAAAAAATATACAAATCCAAGAAGACCTTGTTAGACACATGGTGCTTAACTCCCTTCGAATGTATCGCCAGAAATTTGGTAAAAAATATGGCGAGTTAGTTATTTGTTGTGATGACAAAAACTACTGGCGTAGAGAAATTTATCCTTACTATAAAATACATCGTAAAAAAGATAGAGAAGAATCAGGTTTAGATTGGAATATGATCTTTACCGTGCTTAATGGTATCCGTGATGATATCCGATCAGATTTCCCTTACAAAGTAATCCAAGTACCACATGCAGAAGCAGATGATATTATCGGTACGCTCTGTAATCGTTTCGGTCATCTTGGTATTATGAATGATTCAGCCGAACCTATTTTAATCTTATCCTCAGATAAAGACTTTGCGCAGTTACAGAAGTATGCTAATGTAGAGCAGTACAGCCCTATGGGTAAAAAGTACGTGACATGCAGCAACCCTGCTCGTTATGTACACGAACACATTCTCAGAGGCGATAGGGGCGATGGTGTTCCTAACTTTCTATCAGCTGATGATGTGTTTGTTACAGGAAAACGTCAGACACCACTCGCTACTAAAAAGGTTGATTTGTGGAATGGCAAAGATCCTGAAGAATTCTGTGATGAACGTATGCTACGTAACTATCGTCGGAATCAACAGTTGGTTGATCTAGATTTTGTTCCTGAAGAAATAAGTGAAGAAGTAAATGAAATATTTGACAATTATAAATTAAATGAAAGAAGCAAAATCTTTAACTATTTTGTCAAAAACAAAATGAAAAATATGATGGAGGTGATACATGAATTTTGATGATTTAATCCACATGCGGATTTTAGAAACTGAAATTGGTATTCTTGAAAGTCGGTATGAAGAGCATGATACAGGGCATATCCGCACTGCAGTAAATGTTCTTCAAAGGCGCGTTGAAGAAATTGAAACAAATATTAGAAAGAAAATTTAAATGAAAAAAAGCATATCAGAATTGCTTACTGAAGTATCAAAATTAAAATCAAGGAAAGACAAAATTGATATGCTGCGCAGAGAGCATAGCATTGTTCTAGAAAATCTTATCGACCTTTGTTTTAATCCTAATCTGAAGTTTCTATTGCCAGAAGGCGAACCACCATATAGACCAGCGACTAAAGCACAGGGATTCGAAATGACGCTCTATGCTAATATGCGTAAGTTTGGTGTGTTCCTTGAGAGTGGTCCATATCCAACAATGAAACCTCACAAACGAGAAGTACAGTTTGTTGAGTTTTTAGAAACACTCGATCCAGATGACGCAAAGTTAGTAATTTCTATCAAGGATAAAAAGATGCCGTACAAGGGTATCACTCGCAAGCTGTTCGAAGAAGCATGGCCAGCATTAGCATCAACATGGGTGGCAAAAGAAAAGGCAAATGGGTAAAACACATCGTCGTAACAAAAGCGGATGGGATGATGATTATCAACCATCATACAAGCAACCAAAGAAAGTTAAGTTCTCCCGCCGAAAAGATAAACATAGCATTGATGAGATAGAAAATGAAGAACGTACTGAAAACGGCACACATAATCGGAAACGGAATATCTCGTAAGTCTTTTGACCTCATGTCGCTCAAGGACAAAGGTAAGGTGTTTGGTTGTAATGCACTCTATAGAGATTATGAAAAGCAAGATTACGTGATTCCAGATTATCTAGTAGCAATTGATAATCCAATCATTGCTGAGATTGAACGCTCTGACTTTCCAAAGGAACGATTTCTGAATCCACCAGAGGATGAGAAGTGGGAACCTGTAGAGCTACACTGGGGTAAATCTGATAAGAAAAATTGGAACCCTGCTCGCCCACGCTCAAACGCTGGAATGAATGCTGTTAATGAAGCAATCAAAGGAGGATATACAAGTATCTATATCTTTGGCTTTGACTTCTTAGTTGTGGCTGAAGACATTGCAATGTCAAATGTATATGATGGTACAGGTTGCTATGGTTTAGACACCCGTGCAAACTTAAACGACACTCGTGGGCGAATGAATTATCTTGGCTGGATGATTGAACAAAATCCAGATGTAAATTTTTATTTTTGTTATCCTGAAGATGTAATTAAAAGTGGAATATATACACCAGATATAGATAATGTAAATATTTTGAATTTTAACGAGTTAAATGCTTTACTTATGGAAAAAGATATAGTATGATGTATTATAACTTTATGATTATTGTTTGCTTGTTAGGTCTTGTTGGTGTAAGTGCTTATGCTGGTTATAAGTGGGCTGTTAGTAGGGTGCTTGAAAGTACTCTTATTGTATTAGAACAGGACAATATAATTAGATTAGTACATTTGCCAGATGGTGATATTGAAGTTTATAGTGGAACGAAGTTTTATAATGGAGTTGAGAAGTGAATATTTTCGTACTTGATGAATCTCCAGGGGTTGCTGCTCGTATGCATTGCGATAAACATGTGCCAAAGATGATTGTTGAATCTGCTCAGATGCTATCAACCGCTCATCGTATCTTGGATGGTGAAGAGTATATTGCTCCATCTAAATCAGGTAAGCGTATGGTCAAACATTATCGTTTACCAGAGCATGATGATATAGTATACAAAGCAGTTCATGCAGGTCACCCATGCACTGTGTGGACAATGGCATCAGCAGGTAATTATCATTGGCACTATAATCTATTCCGTGAACTTGCAAAAGAGTTTGAATACCGTTTTAAAAAGGTTCATCGGTCATGGGAAATACTTCAAACTATTCTATCTCCATGCCCTCGTAATATCCCATCCATTGGATCTACTCCATACGCAAAGGCTATGAAAGCGTATCCAGATTTAATGGAAATTGAAGACCCAGTAAAAGCATATCAAGAGTTTTATATTGCCGATAAGATTAACTTTGCCAAGTGGGAAAAAGGTCGTGCTGCCCCAAGTTGGTGGAAAACTAAATAAAATTAGGAGATAATATGCCAACTTATAGTTTTGTTAATGAAAATACAAAAGAAGAATTCAGTGAACTCATGTCTATGTCTGAACGTGAGGCATTCCTTTCCGACAATCCAAACATTCGCCAACTTCCCCCAACTCAGATGAATATTGTCGCTGGTGTTGGCGGTATTCGAACTGATAACGGCTGGAAAGAAAATCTTTCTCGCATTGCGGAAGCTCATCCAACATCCGAGCTTGCCAGTACACATGGTGATAAGTCTGCTAAAGATGTGAAAACACGTCAGGTAGTTGATAAATGGAAAAAGAAAAGAGCAGCAGACACTACAAAATGATCCTCTAACAAATAAAGGGTATCAAATGTATAACAATTCTAATCTAGCTTTCAACGATGATTATGCAAAATTTAATAATCAGAAAACAAAGAAACAAAGAAGAAAAGAAAAAAGAAGGGCTGATCAAAAACCAAATTCCGGAATGTTATTGAAATCAATACAACCTAAGACATTAAATCAATCTCGAACATTCAGAGAATATGAAAAAGGAAATAATTTACTTCTTCAAGGTTTAGCAGGAACTGGAAAAACATTTATCTCAACATATCTTGCGATGAATGACATTTTAAATCAGCATTCAAGAAAGCAAAAATTAGTTATAGTACGATCAGTAGTTCCGACGAGGGACATGGGGTTCCTTCCAGGAAATCAAAAAGAGAAACAGAAAGCATATGAATTACCTTACACTAGCATATTTAATGAATTATTTGGAAGAGGCGATGCGTACGAGTTATTCAAAAATAAAGGAATGGTTGATTTTATCAGCACATCTTTTATACGGGGAATTACTCTTAATAACTCTATTGTTCTTGTTGATGAGTCCCAGAATCTAACATTTCACGAATTGGATTCTATTGTAACACGTATTGGAGAAAACACTCGTATTATTTTCTCGGGTGATTTTAGACAGAGCGATTTAGAAAAATCTGGAGATCGAAAAGGTATTCTAGAATTTATGAAAATTGTTCGTTCTATTAATGGTTTTAAAACAATTAACTTTGAAGAGGAAGATATTGTACGGAGTGAATTGGTCAAGTCGTATATTATTGCTAAATTAAATGAAGGTATCTACCACTAAGTTTGTTCATGATGACAGGTTCACGCCTGTAGATTTAAAAGCCACAACAACACCTGAGGGAAGGCGATATGTCACACCCTCGGGTGAGTTGTATGAATCAGTCACCACCGCTCTCGGTAAAGATCCAGAAAAGAAAAAAGGATTGATGGAGTGGCGAAAGCGAGTTGGCGAAAAGGAAGCTAACCGTATTAGTCGCCTGGCATCCACACGTGGTACTGCCATGCATACTATCTGCGAGAACTATCTCAACAATGAAGAAGACTATGTTGGTAAAGCAATGCCAAACGCTGTTGATATGTTCCGCACGATCAGACCTATTCTCGATAAAGCAATTACAAAAGTCTATATGCAGGAATGCGCTTTGTATAGTGACGTATATAAGTTAGCTGGTCGTGTAGATTGTATTGCTGATATCAAAGGTCAGTTGACCGTCGTTGATTTTAAAACATCAATGAAACCCAAAAAGCGTGATTGGGTTAAAGATTACTATCTCCAATGTTCTGCCTATTCGTTTATGCTTGAAGAAATGTATGGTGTAAAGGCAGATCAATTATTAATTATAATTGCTGTGCAGGATAACCAGCCGCAATTATTTATGGGAGATCCTTATAAATATAAAGACGATAAATTCTTTACCAGCCGTATTGGATAAACAAATGTTGAGATGTATCTTTGTGATGTTTGCATTATGGTCCGTGCAGTTGTTGTTGTTTGCAATGGTATTGTTGTTTTCAGCTTCTGTTAACGCACAAGAATCTTTTCGACAACTTGGAAAGCCAGTTGTTTGTGGCGCACAAAAAGAAATTTTCAAAAAGATTGAAGAAAGCGCAGGTGAAACAGACCTTGAGTTTATTGGTATTTTTGAAAATAGTGATTCGCAGATTGCCTTTTCGGTCAGCAGAAATTTAAAAGCAAAAACATTTACAATAATAGAGACTTCTGTTTCAGGTATATCTTGTATTATTGGTTCTGGTAAGTATGTGGGTGATGAAGAAGCAAGAGGTCCTAAACTATGAACACAGCATTAAAATGGTGGATACAAACAGCGTTGATTACGTTTGCATCTTTGATGATTCATCAGTATGGCTGGTGGGGGTTTCTATACAACGCTGATATGACAAAGATTAGTTTTGTTATTATTGGTGTATTTTTAATCTCATCCCTTTCAATTGGTTTCATTAGTCTTAAAAGTACCAATTGGGATCACATTGATAGGCTAACTAACTATGTCTGGTTTGGTAGCGAGATAATGGTCACGCTTGGTATGATTGGTACTGTTGCTGGTTTCCTTATCATGTTGAATACAGCATTCACTGGTTTAGATGTAAATGATATTAAAAACGTGCAGGAAGCAATATCTGATATGGCTATTGGTATGAGTACCGCTCTTGTTACTACATTAGTGGGGCTTGTTTGTTCAACCATCATTAAGATACAAATGATCATTTACGAAAATACTTGAAATGGACACTAGCCGATATAAGAGTACATTTGGATTTATAGATTTACTGTTTAACCTTCTTGTAGGTTTTACATTCCTATTCATGCTTGCGTTCATTCTTATTAATCCAGTCGCTAAGAAAGAAACACTCGATCCAAAGGCTGAGTATCTTATCATCATGACATGGGAAGATTATAGTTCGAGTGATATTGATCTTTGGATTAAAGATGATAAAGGGCATATCGTAAGTTTTCGTTCAAAAGATGTTGCGCTATTGACGCTCGATAGAGATGACATGGGCAATCGAAACGATCAATATGCAAATGAAGTTGAAAACAAAAAAGAAACTGCTCATGTCAACAGAGAAGTATTGAGTATTCGATCCAAGTCTCAAAGAAGATATATTGTTACATCACATTTTTATAACAAAGTATACACTACTAACAAAAAGTCTTCTACACCAATAGAAGATGTTACGATTGAATTGATTCAAGTAAATCCATATAAGATTTTAAAAATAAAACAAATTACACTTGAAGAGGTCAAGCAAGAAAAACACGTATTTGAGTTTGAAGTACTTGAAGGTGGCGAGGTTATCTTTCATGAGAGTAACGAGTTAATTATTGGCGAATTTGTATCTAGTACATTGCCATACATGGATCAAAAATAATGGATATGCTTTTCACATCAACAAATTTATTAATCCTATGGATATTTGCGGGGATTATATGCTTTATTCCCCTTATTGTAAAAAGCACATTTTTTAAGTATGCAGTGGTTGCTGTTGTTCTCTCTGTTGTCTACACGACATTCATGGTCAACAAAGAGTTTATCGGCAGAGCCAGATACGAAGCGTTTGTGGAAGAGTTTATCTACAAGGCATATTCTATTTCAAAAATTGATAGTGTCAAATATATCACACTATGGGTTCACGATGGTAAGGATGATCTGCTTATCCGTTTTCCTCATACCGACGAGAAGCAAAAGCAACTCGAACAGGCTCAGAAACGCTCTCGGAAAGGTATTCCACAGAAGGGCAAGATGTCACGTAAGAAGAACAATAAACTGTTCAATGACACCGAGACTGAATTAATGCTCTATGATTTTCCCTTCCAAGAGCAGTTCCCCAAAGATTAAATCTTTAATCTAATAATCCTGGGTAAATTTACCACTTCAATAACAGTATCATTCTTTTTTTGTAACCTTGCTGCAGCTTCGTATGCAAGGCATTTAGCGTATGGTATTCCTTCTTTCGTCATTTTATTCATAGTATAATCCTTCAAGTTTCAATTATACTATTATAACCTATAGGTATTAATATCTAATTAAAAATAAAAATAATCTTTTTTTAAGAATCCTTTGTTATCAAGGACTTAGCAGGTACGATTTCCCTTGACTTTATTATTAAAACAAGTTATTATTATTATAATGAATGATTGAAAAGGAAATATTGATATGACAAACAATGAAATGAAGAAATACACATTAGGTAACATGGCTGGAATGCTGGAGCAAATCCGCCGGAAGGTCGATGTCTTGAATGCATTGGATCGTGATACGACCTTTTCTGATTCTTATGACTTGACTGATCAACTGTCCACGATGTTCCAGACTCTGAAAGAGTTTGAGGCAGTGGTACAACGAGCTGTAAAAGTGGTTCCTTCAAAATAAAAACAAAATAACCCTTGACTTTATTATTAAAACAAGCTATAGTTAGTATAATGAATGATTGAAAAGGAAATTGAAATGAGTATATTAGATAAAATGACGAAAGAAGAACTTTGTAAGTTGCGTCTTCGCTTCATGGCAAGAGAAGCAGAATATGCTCAAAAGCGCCGTGAAGTTGAGCGCCAACTCGTTCTTCTAGAGGCTTCCTATCGCAATCTTTTCAATGGCACATTTTTTTACTGACGTTGAGGATTGATAAATCTTTTTTAATAATAATTAAAATAACCCTTGACTTTATTATTAAAACAAGCTATAGTTAGTATAATGAGACAGCAGTTGAAAAGGAAATTGAAATGACAAATTTAAACGAAGTAGCAATTGGAACGAAATTAACTGGTAACTGGGGTGCAATGATCCCTTTTTCTTATGGTACAGTTACTGGTATCATCAAATCGGTAAGCGGGGTGTCAGTTCCTCCAGTTGCTGTCGTGCAATGGGATGATGTGGGTGAGGCAAAGTATACTATATCAGACCTCAAATCTTCATTAGATGACGACGGAATTGGTGTTTATATCGGCGAACGATAGTTTGTTTTTATATGAAAATAACCCTTGACTTTATTATTAAAATAAAGTATAGTTAGTATAATGAATGATTAACTTGAAAATGGAGATGTGACATGGCTTATGATTATTTTTCGATTGGTACTGATTCTGACTTCCAGTTCAAAAGAGCTACTGTACAGAAGTTTCAGCCGAGTGACATGGATGACGATATGGATATGCCATGTGACACTTGCTCGAAAGCAGAATCTTGCGAAGCGAATGCTACTGAGTGCTCTGCATTTCGTAACTGGTCTGCCTCTGGTAATTTCGTTGATAGCGATGTTCAGCGTTTTATTCGAGCTATCAAGAATAAATGACAACCAAAGGAAATTACTGGAACCTTCGGGTTAGGGTTAAGAGCCACTGAAAATTTCCTTTTTTTTAAAATAACTATTGACTTTATTATTAAAACAAGCTATAGTTATTATATTGATTGAATGAAACAAAACTTAACTAGGAGATATATAATGGTTGCAGCAGTTGAAACAATGGCTTACGCGAAATCTGGTGGAGTTCCTTGGCATGGTCTTGGTCAAGAAGTTCCTAATGATCTTACTCCAGAGCAGATGCTCGAAGTTGCAGGTCTTAACTGGGAAGTTGAAGCTCGCGATATGTTTATTACAGATGGTAATGGCGAGCAAGTAATGGTACCAAAGAAAAAGGCTCTTTATCGTGCTTCGGACGATAAGTTCTTTTCAGTGATTGGTGATGATTGGAATCCACTTCAAAACTCTGAAGCATTTGAATTCTTCGATGATTTTGTTGGTGCTGGTGACATGGAAATGCATACCGCTGGTGCATTACAAGATGGTTCGCGTGTTTGGGCGCTTGCTAAAGTCAATGATGCGTTTGAGGTATTCAAAGGCGATGTTGTTGAGCAGTTTCTTTTATTCTCAAACCCTCACCAGTATGGTCAGTCTATCGATGTTAAGATGACACCAATCCGTGTGGTTTGTCAGAATACTCTTTCGTTTGCTCTGTCAGGCGCTACCGATTATGCTGTTAAAGTAAATCATCGTCAGATTTTTAATGCTGATATGGTTAAAGAGCAGCTTGGTGTTGCAAAAGAGAAACTGGCTACCTACAAAGAAGCTGCTCAGTTTCTTGGTTCTAAGCGTTTTACTAATGAAAACATCGTTGAATATTTCAACTCCATGTTCCCTCGCACCTCTAACGCGAAGGGCAAGGAAAAGGCTCAGTCTCGTAACTCTCAGGAAGCTATGGATCATCTTCATACGCAACCTGGTGCAGAGTTCGGTGCTGGTACTTGGTGGAATGCTTTCAACACCGTCACCTACATGACTGATCACACGATTGGTCGTAACGCTGACACTCGGATGACTTCCGCTTGGTATGGTTATAACTCTAAGCTGAAGCAGAAGGCTCTGAAGTCTGCGATTGAATACGCAGAAGCAGCCTAGTCAAAGCGGGGGAGCTTCGGCTCCCCCAACTTGGAGAATTAAAATGGAACTATTAATCGTCCTCGTGTTTATTGCTTTTGGTGAACCACCACAGGTTATCGATGTTTATGAAAGCAAAAAAGGAGCGTATCACAATTGTATTGAGAATGCTAAAATGTTAAACGTATCCACAAAGCATGGTCGCTGGGACTGTTCTATTAAACATAAAGAGGATTTAAAATGATTAATTATATTAAAGGTCGTGTAACAGAGGTTACTTCACTACATGGTGGTGCTCTTATTGCTATCGGTGTTATTGTAATTCTCGGTGGACCAATTGTCAAGATGGCTGCTTATGCTGCTATTGCTTGGGGTGTTATTGCAATTCTAAAAAAGGGTTGACTTTTTACTCAATATGGTTTATAAATAATATTGTAGTTCGTTGATACGAATTGAAAACTGGACTGGACTGGGGGGCAGTACCCCACGCCTCCACCATAAGGGCAGAGATGGAACATTTAAGAGAAACAGGTCATACATATTTTGGTCATATGAAACGAGCATTTTCTATCGCGTTTGTTTTAATTGTACATGCTATAATCCCAAGCGTATGGGAAACTAAGGCAACTGAAATGATCTGTTCTTATGATGGGGGCGAAACAGGATCGACAGACGGGAATAGATGAGAGTAGAACTACCGACTGGCAGCGTTATTCGCCAAACACTATAGATGCAAACGATAATTTTGCACCATTGGCTCTTGCCGCGTAAGCAGTAATTGATTCAGGAGTTTCGGTAGCTGGACTTGGCAACAGAATCAGCTACCACCTATAAATAGGAATATCTGATATATGATAATAGCGTGACTAAATTGAAGACACACACAATAAATATTAGCGAGTGCTAATACTCGTGTACACACACAAGGGATAATAAGATGGCTAATTTTTTTAAAGGATGGATTACCGTTCTAAGCAGCGGTACTAGACGAAACAATCATGACATGCATCGTTACTATGTTATCGAATTTGGTGACATAGAAGGTAATCGTCGTTATAATGATTGGATTATGGGGAGATAATTATGTTTCCTTATTCAAACGAAGAAGCCGATTGGCTTACACACACAACACAGGAGAAATAAAATGACAAAGACACCTTACGAGATCCGTTTCGACCTACTCACAATGGCTAAAGATTTGCTCGATCGTCAATATGATCAATCAGTGCAGATGGCTTGGTCGGCGCTTGAGAAGGCTTCTGAGAAGAATGTTGAACTCTATAAAGACTTTGAAAAATATATTCCTAAGATGTATACACCAGAGGAAATTACAGCTCAGGCTGAAAAGCTCCAGTCGTTTGTTAACAAAAAGGATTGATATAATGTTGGCTTTTATTAAAAGTATTTTAAACTTAAAGAGTGATAAATCAGAATACGATCACAACTATCGCCGAGCTGCCCAGTCTCGTTACGAAGACTTGTGTATGTGATAGTAAAAAAGACTAAACCTTTTAGTATAGCTTGTTTTAATAATAAAGTCAAGTCTTTTTAAAAAAAAATATGGGTTGATCGCCAGAAATAGATCCGTGAGGAGCCAAAGGTCAGCTCCTCATTTTAATAACAAATAGGTTATAAGCAATAGATAATGTCTATTAATATACCAGGAGATAGCTGGCTTTTAACAGCAGAGTTTGTTCGACAAGGGCATGACTTGATTCTCGTCGGTGCAGACGGCAAAGAAATCTTATTAAAAGATTACTACATTAATCCCCAAGACTTAATTACAGATACAGGTGCGATAATACAAGCAGAACTAGCAATGAACCTCGCTGGTCCTCTCGCTCCTGGTCAATATGCATCAACTGATTTACCCCAGGGACAAGAAAGCATTGGACGTATTGACGCTGTTGAGGGTTCGGTTGAAGCAATACGTGTTAGTGGTATTCGTGTTGAACTTCAAACTGGTGATGATGTATTCCAAGGCGATGTTATCATTACAAAAGATAAAGGCTCAGTGGGTATTACATTCGTTGATGATACTATCTTCTCGTTAGGTGAGAATGGTAGAATGGTTCTTGATGAAATGATCTATGATGCAGACGCACAATCAGGTAAGTTTGGACTTAATCTAGTTCAAGGCGTGTTTAGTTTTGTTAGTGGCAATATCGCCAAGATGGGTGTTGATAGTATGACCGTGACAACACCTGTTGCAACAATAGGTATTCGTGGCACCAAAGTTGTTGGTCAAGCAGCCCAAGAGGGAAGTGTTAATACGCTTTCGTTGTTACCAGAAAATGTAAACGGTATGCAGATTATTGGTGAAGTTACAGTTAGTAACCAAGCAGGGTCAAGTGTGTTGAACACAATGGGTGCTACGTTGTCTGTCAGTAGTTCATTCCAAGCACCACCACCACCTGTTCAAATGAGTCAAGATCAAATTCAACAGAAATTTGGTGCTGCTCTTACAACACTATCAACTGCTAGTACAAACAAAGCGAAGGTTGAAACAAGACAAGCGGAAGAGAAGGCAGTAGAAGCTG
>Ga0307488_10000030_pt1 | contig 110810 bp, 101 predicted proteins | sample SB02metaG_FD_202248 | JGI IMG/M metagenome (GOLD analysis project Ga0307488, IMG submission 202248) | Sea-ice brine microbial communities from Beaufort Sea near Barrow, Alaska, United States - SB 0.2 | ecosystem: Environmental > Aquatic > Marine > Coastal | place: USA: Alaska | collected...
ATTCTGGTTGGCGGCCTTTGCCAGTCCATGTCCTGGATTTATCCGCAGGATCTGCATACTTCGGCGCAGATTGAGGTTTTACGGGATTCTTCGGCGACGCCTTGGCGGTCGCCTTGCTTCCCATAATTTCCTCTAAGGTGACACCATGTGCGGCAGCGAGTTTTTCCATTTCAAACAGAACCTTTTTCAGATCCTTCTTTCGAAGCTTTTCAAGCGACTTTTCGACGTCAACTGCGAGCTTTTCAAGCTCCTTTCGTGACATATTTTTGAGATCAACAGCCATTTTTTTTATCCTTTCAATACTACAAATAGTATAAAAAATTCACATCCCATTAGAAAGTGGAATTACACTTACTATAAACTAAAGAGTATCACAATTCTTTTTAAGAATCTAAATTGGTCGACAAAGGCTATCAATTGGGCCTAATACGACGCTTCGTCAAATTGATTGGTCCCAGATGGATCAGCCAATGTTACAATATCGTCCATGATCCGGTTCAATTGGAAATCTTTCGGCGTATAGATCCGCGCCACGCCCATTGCCGACAATGCTGTGGCGTCTTCATCCGGAATAATTCCGCCAACGACGACAGGAATATGTCCCAGACCCTGCGCGCGCATTTTATCCATCATTTCCGATATCAGCGGGATGTGGGACCCCGACAGAATAGAAAGACCGACCACATGGGCGTCATCTCGAAGAACGGCTTCGATAATTTCATCAGGGGTCAGCCGAATTCCCTCATAGGTAATATCCATGCCGCAATCGCGGGCCCGCGCAGCGATCTGTTCGGCACCGTTGGAATGCCCGTCTAGCCCCGGTTTCCCCATCAGAAATTTAAGCTTCCGGCCGAGTTTTGCGCTTACAACCGACACGCGATCACGAATATCATCAAGGCCTTCGGTGCGATTGGACGGATTGTGCGACACACCTGTCGGCCCTCGATATTGACCGAATGCATTGCGGATGACCTGCGCCCATTCACCTGTCGTGACGCCGGCTTTGGCAGCGGCAATTGACGGGATCATAATGTTTGTATCGCTGAGTGCTGCAGCCTTTAGTGCGGCGAGGGCCGCTGATACGTCATCCGCGTTACGGTTGGCTTTCCAAGTTTTTAGTCGCGCCAATTGGTCCGCCTCTGCTGCAGGATCGCTTACCATAATGGCATCGTCCCCCGCCGTGAGGGGGGATGGCTCGCTGCTCTGGAATTTATTCACCCCGATGACCGTCGTGGCACCGGATTCAATGCCAGCAATTCGGGCCGCGTTTGAGTCAACCAACCGCGACTTCATGTATTCGATCTTTTCCTGCATGTCGCCCATGATGTCGATCTGGCCCAACTCTGCCATTGCGCCCTTCTTCAGCGCTGCGACTTTGCGTTCCACTGCTGGATTTCCCTCAAACAGGTCATCATATTCCAAAAGGTCTGTCTCGAACGCGAGGATTTGTTGCATCCGTAGCGACCATTGCTGATCCCACGGGCGCGGCAATCCGAGGGCTTCGTTCCACGCTGGCAATTGCACTGCGCGGGCGCGTGCGTCTTTACTTAATGTAACGGCAAGCATTTCAATCAGGATGCGGTAAACATTATTTTCTGGTTGCTGTTCGGTGAGCCCTAGCGAATTGACCTGCACCCCGTAACGGAACCGGCGAAATTTTGGGTCATCAACGCCGTAACGCGTCTGGCAAATCTCATCCCACAATTCCACGAAGGCGCGCATCTTACACATTTCGGTGACGAAACGGATGCCGGCATTCACGAAAAACGAAATACGCCCAACCATGGCTGGAAATGCGTCGGTGGGGACTTTGCCCTTAAGATCATCGAGAACGGCAATTGCCGTGGCCAATGCAAAAGACAGTTCCTCTTCTGGCGTCGCGCCTGCTTCTTGCAGGTGGTACGAGCACACGTTCATCGGGTTCCATTTTGGCAGATGTTCGCGGGTGTAGGCGGCCACGTCAGTGATCATGCGCAGGGACGGGGCAGGCGGGCAGATATATGTGCCGCGCGATAGGTATTCTTTGATGATATCGTTTTGTACCGTGCCTTTCAGCGCCGAAACATCGGCACTCTGTTCTTCGGCGGCTGCAATATAAAGCGCCAACAGCCACGGCGCTGTCGCATTGATTGTCATCGAGGTGTTCATTTTCTCAAGTGGAATGTCATCAAACAGTGCGCGCATATCGCCCAAGTGACAGACTGGCACGCCAACCTTACCAACTTCGCCACGGGCCAACAGATGATCGCTGTCATAGCCCGTTTGTGTCGGCAAATCGAAAGCCACGGACAGGCCCGTCTGTCCCTTCGCCAAATTTCCGCGATAAAGTGCGTTGGACGCCGTTGCCGTTGAATGGCCCGCGTAGGTTCTAAACAGCCACGGACGATTAGCCTCGCGATCTTTTTGTGTCTGCGACATTGGGAACCTCATGAATCAGATTGCGAAATATTATTGCTTTGTGGTGTAGATATAGGAAATATTATACCCCTGTCAACGCGCTGCGCTGCGGCATGAGGTCATTTACGCGGGGGCATTTCCCTGACACGGTCCCCCCATGACGACCCCGATTGTGATCCCCCTTTGGCTGCTGATTTTGGTTCTGCTGTTCGCGGCAGTGACCTTTGCGTCGCACTTCTTGTTTCCGTCCGTGCGCTGGTTCTTTCGCCGTCGCGCCGAAAAGGTCGTGGCGCGTGTTAACTTGCGACTGCAAAAACCGATTGAGCCGTTCAAACTCGCGCGGCGCTATGACACGATCCAGCGACTGGTCTATGATCCTGAAGTCATCATTGCGATCAATGAATATGCCCAAGCCGAGGGTGTGCGCGAAGACGTAGCGTTTGAAAAAGCCCGTCACTATGCCCGCGAGATCGTGCCGTCCTTTTCCGCCACGGCGTATTTCTCGTTCGGGATGCGGGTCGCAAAATGGTTGTCGCGATTCTTGTACCGTCTGCGCGTTGGCCAATTTGACCGCGCTGAATACGATGCGATTGACCCTGATGCGACGATAATCTTCGTGATGAACCACCGATCGAACATGGACTATGTGTTGGTCACGTATCTTGTGAGCCGTGCGGGTGCGCTGTCCTATGCGGTGGGTGAATGGGCGCGAGTCTGGCCGTTGTCTGCGATGATTAAAATGATGGGCGGTTATTTTATCCGCCGCAGATCGCGCAGCAATCTGGCCGCGCGGGGGCTCTATCGCAGGGTCTTAGCGCGCTATGTGCAGATGGCAACGACGGGTGGCGTCACGCAGGCGGTCTTCCCCGAAGGCGGGCTGTCGCTGAACGGCGCGATGTCCAATCCGCGTCTTGGCATCCTGAGCTATATTATCGATGATTATGACCCCAGCGGGCGTGACGTAGTCTTTGTGCCGGTGGCGCTGAATTATGATCGTGTCCTTGAAGACCGGTTCTTGATTAAAGCGGACCAATCAGGCGTGCGCCGTTTCCGCCCGCCGTTGCGTACCGTTATAGGCGGTGTGTCCGGCTATCTGTGGGCGCGGCTTCGCGGCAAGATGACCACCTTTGGCACGGCCAATGTAAGTTTTGGCCAACCGCTGTCCCTGCGCGATTATGCCCAAGCCCATAACGGTACAACCAAGGTAGTCGGGCGGGAACTGATGTTACGGATCGCAAGTGTGATTCCAATATTGCCCGTCCCAATGGTCAGCCGCGCTGTATTGGCGGGGGCCAATTCAGAGGCTGCAATCGCTGCACATATACAAACGGACCTTAAGTCGCTGCCCGCCGCAGTCGCCGCTCCGCGCCGCACACCTGAACAAATGACCACAGCAGGGCTGGCCAACCTGCGGCGCCGTTGCATTGTGACGGCTGGCGATGTCATCGCAATTACCGCCGGTGAAGGGCCTGTGCTTGCCTATTACGCCAATTCCATAGCGCATCATTTTGGTGCAGGTGCAGCACAGTCGCCCGAAATTTCTGCAACTGCAAAGCAATAAAGTTACAAAAACACCGCCTCTTAATATTGCATTGTTACCGTGCGCCAAGGTATCACTCCAACAGAGCGCGTCGTTTCTGCGGCGCGGCATGATTGATGAATGATCTGATGGAGACGGACATGGCGCTCGACCAAAACGCAGCCTTCACCTACGAGGCAGAGAAAAAAGACCTCTATGAGATGGGTGAAATCCCGCCAATGGGCCACGTCCCTGCGCAGATGTATGCATGGGTAATTCGGCGCGAGCGCCACGGCGAGCCCAATGAGGCCTTCAAGATCGAGGTAGTCGATACGCCCGTTCTCGACAGCAACGAAGTACTGGTCCTCGTAATGGCCGCAGGCGTAAATTACAACGGCGTTTGGGCAGGTCTTGGTCAGCCGATCAGCCCGTTTGATGGCCACGGCGCACCCTACCATATTGCGGGATCAGACGCTGCTGGCATTGTCTGGGCCGTGGGCGATAAAGTGAAGCGCTGGAAGATCGGCGACGAGGTCGTGGTGCATTGCAACCAAGATGACGGCGACGATGAAGAATGCAACGGCGGCGACCCGATGTTTTCGACTAGCCAACGGATTTGGGGCTACGAAACCCCCGATGGATCGTTTGCACAGTTTACAAACGTGCAAGCCCAGCAGTTAATGCCGCGACCGCAGCATCTGACGTGGGAAGAAAGCGCGTGTTACACACTGACGCTGGCCACAGCCTACCGGATGTTGTTCGGCCATGAACCGCATGACCTGAAGCCAGGGCAAAACGTACTGGTGTGGGGCGCGTCGGGCGGCCTCGGGTCGTATGCGATCCAGTTGATCAACACCGCTGGCGCCAACGCGATTGGTGTGATTTCGGACGAGGACAAACGCGACTTTGTCATGGGGTTGGGCGCCAAGGGCGTGATCAACCGCAAGGATTTCAAGTGCTGGGGCCAACTGCCCACCGTCAACACCCCCGAATACGCCGACTGGTTCAAAGAGGCGCGTAAATTCGGCAAGGCGATCTGGGACATCACCGGCAAAGGCAACAATGTTGACATGGTGTTCGAACACCCAGGCGAGGCGACGTTCCCGGTGTCGACTTTGATTTGTAAGAAGGGCGGCATGGTCGTAATTTGTGCCGGCACCACGGGCTTTAATTGCACATTTGATGTACGTTACCTCTGGATGCACCAGAAACGCATTCAGGGCAGTCACTTTGCCCACCTCAAGCAGGCATCATCGGCCAATAATCTGATGGTCGAGCGTCGATTGGACCCGTGTATGTCCGAAGTGTTCCCTTGGGATCAATTGCCCGATGCCCATACCAAGATGCTGCGAAATGAACATAAACCCGGCAATATGTCGGTGCTCGTTCAGTCCCCCAGAACCGGACTGCGCACGCTTGAAGATGTGATCGAAGCGAAGGGCTGACCTGCGTGACCCATAAATGAGTCTCAATGCGGGCCGCCAGCACTCCGCTGCGCGGCCCTTTCAGTAGGTAATTTGTTAATCCGTTCGGTTGTATACCCAATTTCAACCAGTCGTTAATGGATCACACAGAGAGTTTTTAATCGGACAGAAATGTATCATCGACGTTATCGCTGACCTGCGCACGTTTGCATATCAGAACGGGTTGCCTTTGCTGGTGCGCCAGCTGGATGTAACGTCGACTGTTGCGCAGGAAGAACTGGCATCGATGTCAGAGGGAGAGCTGCGCGGGGCGAATGTAGATGCAAGTCAATCTAAGCGTTCTTTCAAGGGCACTAGATCAGGCCACAGAACCTAGCGCGCATCAGGACATGATTGTTGAACTGCGCGATTATTATGGTGTCGCGCAAATGGTGTGCCCTCGGGTGCCCGCGCGTTTGGCGACAAACCTGTGAAAATGTTGGCATGCGCGGCGTAACGTCTGGCCCCCCACTCGCGGCGCAGATACAGTGGCACAATGGTTAAAACTGCCCTCACACTCTCCGACGATCAGGCCGAAACTTGGGATGCCGTGTCCGATCTTTTGGGCAAGGCAGGCGTTGATATCTTGGCTGGTACGACGCTGCCGCCCAAAGAGGACCAGTTGCGGTCCGTATTGGCCGTGTTGGGCAAAGCAGGCAGTGGCAAAACCCTGCTGTTGGCGGAGCTGTTCAAGGCGATGCGCGAAGCGGGCGTCGATATCGTGTCTGGTGATTATGAGGGTAAAAAAACCCGCGATCGGCGCACATTGGCGATTCTCGCGCCCACCAACAAGGCTGCCAGTGTGTTGCGAAATCGTGGGGTTCCAGCGACGACAATCCACCGGATTTTGTACACGCCGATGTATGATCCTGAATACGAAAAGATCGCCGAATGGCTGGCAGGCAATGGCGAGAAGCCTGAAATCGAGGGGCTGACAGAAGTGGCGCTAGATCGTGCGTTAGCGTCCTATCAGGTGAATTCATCCGTTCCCGCAGCACTTGCTGCCGCAGGCCTGCGCGGGTCGGATTTCATCACTGGATGGAAACGCCGCGAGGACCCGCTGGACATCGGGTTTGTCGATGAAAGCTCAATGCTTGACGCGAAACAGTTTGAGGATTTGCAGGACATTTTTCCAACCTTGGTGTTGTTCGGTGACCCAGCGCAGCTACCCCCCGTTAAGGCCGAGGGCGGCAAGATGGTGTTCGACAAACTGCCTGAGTCCAAGCAGATGATCCTGTCGCGTGTCCATCGTCAAACCGCCGACAACCCGATTCTTGACTTGGCGCATGCGTTGGCGGATCCGCAAATCGATTTCTATGCGTTTGAACAACTGGTGTCCGAAGCGGCGCAAAAAGATGATCGCGTTGTCATGGCGCAACGGGTGGAAAGTGACCTCATGGCGCGTTCGCCCTGTCTGGTCTGGCGCAACGCGACACGCATCAAATTGATTCATGCCTTTCGAAACGCGTTTGGTGCGCCGGCGGATGAACTTCTCGAGGGGGAACCGCTTGTCTGTGACGGCATAGAACTGCCTGCCAAACATCGCAAGAAACGCCTCGATCTTGAGGCGCGTGGGCTCATCAAAGGCGCGCAGGTCATCTACTTGGGCCCTGGTCGCAAACCGGGGTTTTCGCGCCTTCACGTCATGGGCGCGGAAGACCCGCAAGTCAGCGCGGCCAGCATCGTCAAGATCGAACTTGAGGGTGACGAAGAACCGTTCATCCCCTTTGCTGCGCGCATGGGGGCGACGTTTTTGCACGGTGCGGCTGTGACGATCCATAAGGCGCAAGGGTCACAATGGGACACCGTTCAGGTCTTTGCGCCTGACATTTATGCCGCGTCGCGGATGGGGCGGGTTGAGGCGGGCCAACCGCTGTGGAAACGCCTCGCCTATGTTGCGATCACACGGGCAGAAAATCGACTGTGTTGGGTGGTGCGCAACCGCCTTGCGCGGCCATCTGGAACGCTGCGCACGGATGATTTGGTCGTGGCACCTGTGCCACTGGAACTCACCGCGCCGGACATGGAGGTGGAGCCATCATCATAACTGGCGCCAGCAGCGGCATTGGCCGTGCTGTGGCCGAGAAATTTTTGATTGAGGGCTGGGCCGTCGGATTGATTGCACGGCGCGAGGACGCGTTGACTGATGTCGCCAAAGGGCACGCCAATGCCCACGTTCTGCCCTGTGATGTGACTGATCCTGTGGCGTTTGCCGCCTTCAGCGCAGCGATGGGGCGGGTGGACGTTTTATTCAACAACGCGGGCATTTTTACCGCTGCCGCGCCGATCGATGAAGTTCTTGTGCAGGACTGGCTGGATGCGGTGAATGTGAACCTGACGGGCATGTTTTTGTGTGCCCGCGCCGCGTTCGGCAAGACGCGCCACCAATCGCCGCAAGGTGGGCGGATCATCAACAATGGGTCCGTGTTGGCCCATGTTCCACGTGACGGGTCGGTGACCTATACAACAACGAAACACGGCGTGACGGGGCTGACCAAGTCACTGGCGCTTGATGGGCGCGCTTTTAACATTGCCTGTGGGCAGATCGATATCGGCAATGCGCAATGCCCGATTATAGATGCACTCGCCGCCAACAATCGAAGTCAACCATGTAACAGATGCCGTATGGTACATGGCGTGCCTGCCGCTGCACACAAACACCCTGTTTCAAACGATTATGGCGACGCAAATGCCCTATGTTGCGCGCGGCTAGATCAGCGCTGGAATATCCGGAACGCGGCGGATGCCAACCAGCCCGCTGAGATCGCAATCGCAAGCGACATCAGACCGTAAAAGAATGGCTGATTGCGTGACATCTCATAGAGCCAGCGTTCGAGACCGGCTTTATAAACTGCGATATTCGTCTCATAATCATCGACCACAACGCCGTCGCGGGTGATGTAAATATGGGCGGTGTAGTCGCCTTCGGTCAGCGCGGCTGGTAGGGTGATCTGGCCGCGAAACAGGGTTTCTTCTTCGATATCTACAGCACTGTCGAGGACTTGATAATGTTCGGACCCTGCACGAATCCGGATCAGGGCCTGCGTGAATGTTTCGGAGTTTCGCACGGTGTCTGGCGCCCCAACGGACCGAATGACCCGCGGGATTGAAATGCCATATCGCAGGTCTTCGACTGATGTCAGCACGTCGCGCATTGGCGCGGACGTGGCAACGGCGTAGAACGACGGCGCTGCGTCAACTTCGACTGCGTCGGTATTTACCCAAATACCCAAGACGCGTTCCTTGCGGCGCACGAGCACGGGTTCCAATGGGCCGGCCAGTGTGATTATAACCTCAAGCGGGCCACCCACAGGGGCCGGTGCATCGCGTTTGATCGCCCCAAAAATCATCACTTCAGAGCCATTGAAATTCGCGGTGATCGCGACCTCATCACGGCTGAGGCCAAGTACAATTTCTTCCGCGCTAAGCGGGGTGACCAGCAGAAAAAGGGCGGCGATCAGGCGCAGCATCAGTGATCCCCCCCAGTGCCAAGGGAGTAAAGTTCGGACGGCATCACCAGCAGATCAAATGCGAGTTTTCCGCAGACCAGCAGCACCATCATCGCCAGTAATATGCGCAGGTTCTCTGCCTTCATTTTGACGCCGATGCGGGTGCCGATTTGCGCCCCGATCACGCCGCCAATCAGCAGCAAAACCGCAAGCACAATATCGACTGTGAAATTGGTCGTCGCGTGCAGCATCGTCGTGAATGCAGTTACAAAAATAATCTGGAACAATGACGTTCCGATGACCACTTTGGTCGGCATGCCTAGCAAATAGATCATTGCAGGCACCATGATGAAGCCACCACCAACTCCCATGATGGCGGCCAAAATACCGACACATAGACCGATGATCAGCGGCGGGATCACGGAGATATACAAGCCAGACACGCGGAATTTCATCTTCAGCGGCAGGGCATGAACCAAACCGTGCTTGCGCCGCACCGGGCGTGACCCTGGTACTTTGGAACGCCGAATCGCGCGCCAGGATTCAATGAACATAAGTCCGCCAATGATGCCCAAGAACACAACATAGCAGAGCTTTACAAGCAGATCGACTTGACCCAAGGATTTGAGGTAGTTGAATAAAACAACGCCAATGGCGGCCCCAATAAGGCCGCCGACCAGCAGCACAGTGCCCATTTTTAGATCAACTGATTTCCGTCGAAGGTGCGCAAGAACACCTGAAAACGACGATGCAACGATCTGCACCGCTTCGGTTGCGACGGCCACAGCGGGTGGGATGCCAATAAAAAACAACAGCGGCGTCATCAAGAAACCACCGCCCACACCAAACATTCCGGATAGAATTCCGACAATGCCGCCCAATCCGAGCAATAGAAAAGCGTTCACGGACACTTCCGCGATGGGCAGATAAATTTGCATAGGTCTTCCTTACGCCTGCAACCCTACCATGATCAACGACCAATTGCGCTACGAATATAAGACCAGATGTCTCACCCAGTGGGAATCTTCGGGTTTAGAGTCGTGGTAGCGCCGCCCGCAGTACTTTTTCAAGCTTTGCCGCCCCCAATGGGGCCATGGCCTTGGTGTGTTCATGGCTGATGGATTCGTTGCTCATGCCTGCGGCCATGTTGGTGATGGTTGAAATCGCAGCGCAGCGCAGGCCAAGGAAACGGCCCAAGATTACCTCGGGCACCGTGGACATGCCGACCGCGTCCGCGCCGAGCATACGGATCGCGTTGATCTCGGCCACGGTTTCGAACGAGGGACCAGAATACCATGCATAGACACCGCTGTGCATTTTGATTTTTACATCCTGCGCGGCGCGGGTCAGGACGTCCCGCATGTCAGGGTCATAACAATCGCGCATCGGCACGAACCGCGCGTCGGTTTGCTCCCCGATCAAAGGGTTTAACCCACTAAAATTGATATGATCGGACAAGCACATGATTGATCCCGTTGGCATGTCCGGCACCATGGATCCTGCGGCATTGGTGGCGATCATCGTGTGCCCGCCAAGTGCCTTGAGTACCTCGAGGGGGAGGCGCATCGCATCGCCGCGACCGGATTCGTAATAGTGTGCCCGCCCGCCAAACACGGCGACCCTCACACCTTCAAGGGTGCCGATCACGAGGTTGGGATTGTGACCACTGACACCGGCATGGGGAAACCCCTCAAGTTCATCATACGGTATCGCGACGCCTTCGACGGCACCCGCCAGATGCCCCAGACCAGACCCAAGGATCAGACCAATCGAGACGGGTGCAGGACCTGCCATCGCGCGGATCTTATCCGCGAGTTCTTCAGCGTTCCTTGACATAAGGTTGCCCCCCAGCGCGCGGAGGAACGGCCTTGCCGACAAAGCCTGCCAACACGACAACAACGAACAAATAGGGTAAGGACTGGATCAACTGGCTCGGTACTTTCACGGTCTCCCAAAGGGCGGCAAAAACGCTGATGCCGTCCGCTGACGCCGTGGCAAACAATGCGGTAAACGCGACTGCGGCCAAAATCGCTGAAAATCCACCCAACACGATCACGTCGATCTTTTCACGGCGCACTGCATAGATTGTCAGCGCGGCCGCGCAGCCCAGCAGCAGCACCATGATCCAGATGACCTGCAACTGGATGTTGGAAAAGCGGATATCAATCGCAAAGAACAAACCGAACAACAGGCACGCGCCAAGGGCATACCACGGCCGCCATTTGGCAAAGATCAACGCGGCCAGAGCGATGAAGCCACGGTTTGCGGTCATGTCTTTGGTGAAACCGGCCTGCACTGCTGTGGACAAATACGCGCCCGCGATGCCGCATAAGATGCCGCAGATAACCACTGCTGAAAACCGCAACCGGACAACCGAAATGCCCGCCGTATCCACCGCCTCGGGCGCCTCGCCGACCGCGCGCAGACGCAGACCGAACCGTGTCTGGTACAAGATCCACCAGCTTAGCGGGACCGCCAAAAGCCCGAGGTATACGAGGATTGAGTGGCCCGAAACAAATTCGGAATAAAATTGCATGCCCGGGCTGGCCTGCATTTTGTCACGCATCCGCGACAGCGCACCGGGAAAGTCCAAATCGTTAAACCGTGCTTCCTTGGGCAGGGATGGCGTGCGACCGCCTTGGGCGAACCAGCCTTGGGCGATCACGACCGTTAGTCCTGCGGCGAAAAAATTGATAGCAACGCCAGAAATCAGCTGATTTCCTTTGAACGTTATCGACGCAATGCCGTGTATGATCGACAATACCACGGAAATTCCGATGCCCGCCAATAGGCCGACCCAGACCGATCCAGACGTGTATGACACTGCGGCTGACAAGAACGCCGCCGCCAACATCTTACCTTCAAGGCCGATGTCGAAAATGCCAGCGCGTTCGGAAAATAGACCCGCAAGACAGGCCAACAAAAGCGGGATGGCCATACGCACGGATGCATCGCCAAGCTGTACGATTGTGAAGAAATCCATTGTCTATTCCCCCGCCGCGCGGCTGCGTCCAAAGCGGATGAACAGTTTTTCAATCGGTGCGCGGACCATTTCGTCCAATGCACCTGTGAACATGATCACCAGCGCCTGAATGACGACGACGATCTGCACGGGGATCGAAGTGGCGGCCGACAACTCAGCGCCGCCTTGATATAACGCCCCAAACAACAGCGCTGCAATAATGATGCCAACCGGATGGTTGCGTCCCATCAGTGCGACCGCGATCCCGATGAAACCGGCGCCACCAGCGGCGTTGTCCACCAGTTGCGGGGTGTTGATGCCCATCGTGTTGTTCACGGCCATCATCCCCGCCAAGCCACCAGAAATCAGCAGCGCAATCATCGTGATATTAACGGCGGATATCCCCGCATACTTGGCGGCACTTTCAGAGCGACCCAGCGCACGGATTTGATAGCCCAGCCGTGTGTGCCAGATCAGCGCCCAGACCGCGACACAGGCCAACAGCGCGATTAGGATCGAAATGTTGACCGGTGAACGCCCGAACAGATCGGACCCGAACAACCGCGCAATATCGTTCAGCGACGGCAGGTGTGACGCTTCGGGGAAGATCGCCGTTGCGATTTGCATATTGCCGTCAGGTTTCAACGGGCCGCTGAGCATGTAGATCAGCACCCCCGACGCCATAAAGTTGAACATGATCGTGGTGATAACGATGTGACTGCCGCGCCGCGCCTGCAAATACGCAGGTATCGCGACCCACAGCGCGCCAAAGACGGCTGCGGCTGTCGCGCCGGCGATCAACGCCAGAGTCCAGTGCGGCAATGGCACAAACAGCACGACGATTGCGGCCCCCAAACCGCCCAAAAGCACCTGACCTTCCCCGCCAATGTTAAACAAGGACGCGTGGAACGCGACGGCAACGGCCAGCCCCGTGAAAATAAAGTTCGTTGCGTAAAACAAGGTGTAACCAAGGAAGTCTGACGTGCCGACGGCGCCGTAAGCCATCAGTTTCAACGCCTCCCACGGGTTCTGACCCACGGCCACAAACACGATTGCGGAAATCAATGCCGCTATGATCAGCGACACAACCGGTACCAGCGCCACATCGGCCCACTTTGGCATCTTGTCCATCAGGCGGACTCCCCATCTGTGACGCCCGCCATCAGCAGGCCCAGCTCTTTTTCATTGGTATTTTCGGGCAGGCGTTCGCCCATGATCTTGCCATCAAACATCACGGCAATCCGATCACTCAGCCCCATAATCTCATCCAGTTCCACTGACACCAGCAGGATCGCCTTACCCGCGTCGCGCAGAGCGACGATTTGTTGGTGGATAAATTCGATTGCACCAATGTCGACACCCCGTGTCGGCTGCCCGACGAGCAAGAGATCAGGGTCGCGTTCAATTTCGCGCGCAACGACGATTTTCTGCTGATTGCCGCCGGAAAAATTCTTGGCTGAGAGCAATGGATTGGCTGGACGTACATCGAAACGGTCCATTTTTTCCTTCGCATCGCGCAGGATCGCGGCGTTGTCCATCAGCAGCGCGTTGATCTGGTATTCAGGGTCATGATGATAGCCAAACGCGGTATTTTCCCACGCACTAAAGTCCATGATCAGACCGTCGTGCTGGCGGTCTTCGGGCACGTGGGCAATGCCACGCGCGCGCCGACTTTGGCCGTCAGAGTGGGCACCTGTCAAATCCAGTGGCACGCCGTTCATTAAAATTTCGCCTGTGGCCTTTTCGTAACCGCCCAGAACCTCAAGCAGTTCAGACTGCCCGTTGCCAGACACCCCCGCAATGCCAAGGATTTCACCGGCGCGGACATTGAACGACACGCCCTTAAGACGATGCACACCCTTTTCGTCGGTTATGTTGAGGTCACGCACTTCCAGCACGACGTCTTTAGGTTTTGCGGGCGTTTTATCGACCCGCAGCAAGACTTTCCGGCCCACCATACGTTCAGCGAGGTCGGCCGGGTTAGTTTCGGATGTCTTGACCGTCGAATCCATTTCACCGCGGCGCATGACGCTGACGGTATCAGTGATATCCATGATTTCGCGCAGTTTATGGGTGATCAGGATGATGGTTTTGCCTTCGGCCTTCAGGCGGCCAAGGATGCGGAATAACTGGTCGGCCTCCGGCGGGGTCAGAACGCCGGTCGGTTCGTCCAAAATGAGGATGTCAGCTTTGCGGTACAGCGCCTTCAAAATCTCAACCCGTTGCTGCATGCCAACGCCAAGATCTTCGATGATCGCATCAGGATTGACGTGTAGTTCGTATTCTTCCGCGAGGCTTTTGAGCTGCTTGCGGGCCTTGGCGAGGGATGGCCGCAAGAGCGCACCGTCCTCGGCCCCAAGGACCACGTTTTCCAACACGCTGAAATTCTGCACCAGTTTGAAGTGCTGGAACACCATCCCGATTCCGGCCGCAATTGCGGCCTGACTATCTGGGATTTGGGTCTTTTGGCCGGCGATGAAAATCTCACCCGCGTCGGCCTTATAAAAGCCGTAAAGGATTGACATCAGCGTTGATTTACCGGCGCCATTTTCCCCGATGATACCGTGGATCGTTCCCGGCATGACCCGAATGGAAATGTCCTTGTTGGCCTGCACTGGCCCAAAAGCCTTGGAGATCCCAACAAGTTCAATGGCGGGGGCTATATCACTCATGCATCGGCTCTTGTGCCGACAAATCCGACCATGCGGGTAATCTTGTCGCCGTCATGGTCAATAAAATACTGGCCCGTATGTTCCATCCAGTCGGCCATTCCAAACGCGATTGTCGCACGTTCACAGGCACCGCGCAGGTCGGTTTTCACCACGACCACCGATGCCCCAACGGCCACGCGCGCAAAATTACCAACGTATTCAGCAATCGCCGCTTCACCGGTCAAAATGCCCTGCGAACGTGGATCATCATAGGTGCACCCGTCCGTTACCACACCGCGAATCATTGCCGAGCGCGCGGTGTCATCCGCCTCGCTCTTAGCGCTGAAAAACGTATCTGTCGCTGTCATCAATCCATCCCCCGTATAGTGCAAGGGGCCGCGCCGATGTATCAGCGCGGCCCCAAACGTCGTGTCGTAAACCGCCAGTCTTAGAATTCAAGCGCTGGGCAAGTTTCGTCGGACATGTAGTCATGGACCATCAAGGTGCCTGCGACCATTTCAGCGGAGGCTGCATCAACAAGGGCCTTCATCTCGTCGGACACAAGCTCTGCGTTGAATTCGTCAAGCGAATAGCCGACGGCGCCGTTTTCGACGCCAAGAACGAAGATACCAGCCTCTAGATCGCCGTCGTTGGAGAACGAATCGTACACAACGGTATCAACGCGCTTGAGCATGGATGTCAGAACCTGACCGGGGTGCAGGTAGTTCTGGTTTGCGTCCACACCGATGGACAGGATGCCTTCGTCAGCAGCCGTTTGCAGAACACCAACGCCAGTACCGCCAGCAGCGGCGAACACAACGTCAGACCCTTGGCTGATCTGTGCTAGCGTCAATTCGGAACCTTTGACCGGGTCATTCCAAGCAGCAGGCGTTGTGCCTGTCATGTTTGAGATGACTGTTGCGTCGGGGTTCGCGGCCTTTGCGCCTTGGGCGTAGCCACAGGCAAAACGACGGATCAGCGGGATGTCCATGCCGCCAACGAACGATACGATGCCAGTATCGGACGCGGTCGCTGCCATCATACCAACAAGGTACGATCCTTCTTGTTCCTTAAAGCCGATTGCGCGCACGTTGGGCAAATCGATCCAAGAAACGTCAATGACGACGAAATCTGTGTCTGGATAATCCGGAGCCGCAGCTTCAAGCGCGGTTGCCCACGAAAAACCGGCCATAACGATCGGGCTGTTGCCGTCTTCGGCAAAACGGCGGATCGCCTGTTCGCGCTGAGCGTCGGATGTGATTTCGAATTCTGCGAATTCAGCTTCGTTTTCTTCGGCCCAACGCTGTGCGCCATTGAAGGCAGATTCGTTGAACGATTTGTCGAACTTTCCGCCCAGATCGTAGATGATCGCAGGGGTAGATGCATGGCCGTCAGCAAGTGCAACGCCAGCCGTCAGTGCAAGCGCAGTGGTTGCGCTCAGGAATTTGGTCATAACGGTCATAAAACTCTCCCAAGTTATTATTGTAGGGCCGCATATCCCAGCGGTTCCCGATCTCAAACCCGCCATAGCAGCGAGCGTTATTTTGATCATGCCGCAAATTAGGCAATGTGACGCCGGAAAGATCAACCGATTCTTATGGGTTAGGTGATTTGAACTGCGCCTTTAGACACCGGACGCAGTTAAAAGCACAGCTTTCATGCATATCGCGGACGCGCCGTTCGCGTAGTAGTTGCTGCGCGTGCTGAACTGCGCGAACCCAGCGCGGGCATAAAGCGCGAGTGCAGCGGCATTATCATCCGCCACTTCGAGGAAAACTGTTTCGATTTTTGCACTGCCCAAAGCATCCAGCGCGCCGCGCAACATGGATGCAGCGTGACCTTGGCCTTGGCTGTGCGGATGGGTTGCGAGCGTCAAGATTTCCGCCTCGGGAGCTGCCAGTCGGAAAACTGCAAAACAGGTGTCGCTGCCGTGGATCAGGATTGTGGTGTCACCCAAATAGCTTTCAAAATCCACCGCGGGCCAGCCTTTGCCATCAAATGCCAATCTGTGGGTCTGGGCGAGGGCCGTTGGGATCACGGCAGTATGACCGGCGGTTTGTCGCGTGGTGGTGCGGCATCTGCGGGTCGCACATACAGCGGGGCGGGGCGTGTGCCATCCACTTGACCTGCAAGCCATTTGTGGACCGCGATGCGCACCATCGTTTCAGGAACTTCGCTGATCTTGCGCTCGATCGTCGGAATAGTCTGGCTCTGCGCAGTGCTGGCGTTCAGCGTCGAAATGTCGGCCGAGTTTTCGCCAATGACTTCTGTGACGTCCCGCAGATCAAGTGCTGGAAGTGTTCCAGAGCCGAGAGTCACATGCTGGGGCGCGCGCGCTGCTTTGCCGCCGTCAAACACCTGAATGTAATTTGTGCCGCGCGGGGCGGGCAGGCTGACCAATTGCCCGTGCAGATCCGTCACGGAATTCGGCCCGCGCATGATTTCAAAATTCGACACAGAAATAACTGGAATGCCAAGCCCCAGCGCCAATCCACGTGCCGCACTGACAGCGATACGGATTCCGGTGAAATTACCGGGACCGACACCCACAGCAATTGCATCCAGATCAGACCATGCGATGCCAACTTGTTGCAGGAGCTCTTCAAGCAGCCCCATTAACCGCTCGCCCTGACCACGCGACATATCTTCTTGGCGGGCGGCGATCTCACCGTCACCCCACATCAAAGCGGCGGCGCAATGCGCCGCCGATGTATCGAATGCCAGTATCGTTGGTCGAGCCTTCATGAAAACCTACGCTGCGCCGCTATGCGGCAACTGGGCGAACTTCGACCACTTCAGGAATGTAGTGGCGCAAGAGGTTTTCGATACCCATTTTCAGGGTCAATGTGGAAGACGGGCAGCCCGCGCATGCGCCTTGCATATGCAGATAAACCACACCGCGATCAAATCCGTGGAACGTGATGTCGCCGCCGTCTTGTGCCACAGCGGGGCGAACCCGTGTGTCTAGTAATTCTTTGATCTGGTTGACGATATCAGCGTCCTCCCCCGTGTGTTCGGCGTGGCCGGATCCGGCTTGTTCTCCGGTCATCACCGCGGCGCCAGATTGGTAATGTTCCATCACCGCGCCCAGAATGGCGGGTTTGATGTGGTCCCATTCAACATCATCCGCTTTCGTCACGGTGATGAAATCGATACCAAAAAATACGCCGGTGACACCCTCAACACCGAATATGCGACCCGCGAGCGGGCTTTTACCAGTGGCTTCGGCGCTTGGGAAGTCAGCTGTTCCGACCTCGAGCACGTTTTGACCGGGCAAGAATTTTAGGGTTGCGGGGTTCGGGGTAGATTCTGTCTGGATAAACATGGCGGATAAAACCTTTTTTGTCAGGATTTATATATGCACTTGCAGGAGCGCAAAGTCAAGGTTTGGAATCGTTCTAAAATGCAAACGGGCCGCCCAATGGGCGACCCGCAGCAGGGAGGAAGAAGAGAACAGCGATCAGCTTAGTTGCGTTAATCGAAGTTGAATTCCTGTGTGTTGACAACTTTGCCGTCAACTTTCAAAATCGCGATGACGTCTAACAATGTCGATGTGATCTCGACATCAAAGCCTGGATTACCACCGGCCTGAACACCTTCTGAACCAAGAAATTTGCCGACTTTACCGTTGTGGAATTCACGGATTTTAACGGTGCCGTTGCCTTCTGCGACAATCAAACCAAGTTGGATTTCTGTGCCGCGTTCTTGGTTCAATGGAAGCGGGCTCATGTAGTTGCCGGCGGTGGAAGCGATTGTTGCGGAAGCTGCGATTGTTGCGGCTACGAGGATGATGGATTTGAACATGGTAGTTCCTTTCATGTGTTCAATTAAGGCGGTTTGTTTTGGCTTACGTACTTTGTACGGTTGGGTCGGTGATTTCTGTCTATGCGGTGTGAACTGCGTTTTGATGACTTTGATTCGGGCTTAAATTTGCTCGAATGAAACCCCGCCAGGGGTCACGATAATCTGAAGGTATTCTAATAGATCAAGGGCTTGACGACCGGCACCTGCCGCCATTGGGGCGAACCTAGTCAGGTGCGAACCGAACTTGGGTATTGTTGAGCGCAATCACACCGCTGGGCTTTTTCAGTGGTTCACGCTGGTATCGTCCGACACTGCGCGCACGTTAATTTGAGCGTGAAAAACTTCACAGCGCTCCTCACCGATTGAAAATTATCTCATGAATTCAGAAGGAAATGCCGCGAGAGGCACACATAAGAGCTGTGCCGCGCAAGCGGAACTTCCCGACGAAAGGCCGACGAACGATGTATTAATTGTCAAGTGACGATGCATGAACTGTCAAGTAATGTGCGGATCAGATCGCAAGCGCCCCAGATATCAAATCAGATCTTCAAAAGGTTGGATCGTTTAGGTGATCGCTTCAAGGCGTTCTTTTGACATATCACCGGGCACAATCGTCATCGGGATCGGCAACGTCCCAGCCTGTTTGACCATCGCAGTGATCAGCGGACCGGGGCCCTTTTTGTCCGTCGCTGCACCCAAAACCAACAAGCCGACTTCTGTGTCTTCTTCAATCTGCGCGAGGATTTCGATCACTGGCACACCTTCGCGGATGATCAATTCGGGATCAACGTTTTGCTTGTCGCGCATCCATTTGGCAAAGACTTCGAAATGCACCTCGATGCGTTCGCGTGTCTCCGCACGCATCACTTCGCCGACGCCTATCCAATGGTTGAATTCATCTGGCGGAATGACTGACAGCACGGCAACACCGCCGCCGGATTTGGCCGCCCGCATTGCAGCAAACCGCATGGCGTTCAGGCATTCACGGCTGTCATCTAGGATAACGAGGAACTTGCGCATTGTTGTCTCCCTAAGTCGCGCAATTGTGACGGAGTGCCGCCACCCGTGCAATCCATAACTGCGCAAATTGCAAAAGCTTCCGCACGCAGCCTCTGGCGCAGTGTGGACTGATCAAGATCAACCATAGCTATGCAGAGAATCATAAATGGAGTTTTAATGGCCAGCCAATAGGGCGGCGACGTCGAACGGTTTGTTTACCATTTTAAGGCCGCCGTCGGTGTCGCGGGGCCAGACTGCCGGATCGCGATCAATATAAAGTTCAACGCCGTTTTGATCTGGGTCGCGCAGATAAAGCGCCTCGCTGACGCCGTGATCGGCGGCCCCGTCAATTGTTATGCCCGCAGCGACCACGCGCTTTACCACTTGCGCCAAGGCTGCGCGGTCGGGATAAAGAAACGCGGTGTGAAACAATCCCGTGTGCCCAGCCGGTGGTGGCGTACCACCCGCACTGTCCCACGTGTTCAGCCCGATATGATGATGGTATCCGCCAGCGCCCAAAAACGCAGCTCCCGCGCCGTAGCGCTGCGTCACGTCGAAACCAAGGATGTCGCAATAAAAGGCGATGGATCTGTCCAGATCCGCGACCCGAAGATGCACGTGCCCAACGTGGCCGCTTCCGTTTGATCCAGTAGATGATGTCATGATGTTTCCTTTCACCATGTCTTTACCATCGAGCACGAGCGCACAAAACTTTCCGCTCGGCGCAGATATGATGCATCAGCGCACTAAAACTATCCGACTGACACGGTTATGCGTCTGTTACGCCCGCAAAAGACCGACGATATCGTAGGTCTTTTCCAGTATTGGCGTCGCGATCTCGCGGGCTTTTTGCGCGCCTCGCGCCAATTTGCGGTCAATCTCGGCAGGGTCATTCATCAGCCGCTTCATCTCATCCGAAATAGGCGCGAGTTTTGCCACAGCCAAATCTGCGAGCGCAGGTTTGAACGTGCCCCAGCCAGCCCCCGGATATTGCGCAATCACTTGTTCGGGCGATATGTCCGCCAAACCTGCATAAATATCCACAAGGTTCTTGGCTTCAGGGCGACCCACCAGACCGTCAACTGTTTCGGGCAAGCCTTCGGGATCGGTCTTTGCCTTCTTGAATTTCTTGGCGATGGTGTCGGCATCATCGAGCATGTTGATGCGTTCCATATCAGAATCGCCCGACTTGGACATCTTCTTGGTGCCGTCGCGCAAGTTCATCACCCGTGTTCCCGGGCCTTCAATCACGGCTTCGGTTAGTGGGAAAAACTCCACGCCAAAATCGTTGTTAAACTTGGCCGCGATGTCGCGTGTCAGTTCAACATGCTGTTTTTGGTCCTCACCCACGGGTACGTGCGTGGCGTGATACATCAGGATATCGGCTGCCATCAGGGACGGATATGCGTACAGGCCCAGTGATGCTTTCTCGGCATTTTTGCCCGCTTTGTCCTTGAATTGGGTCATCCGGTTCATCCAGCCAACCCGCGCCACGCAGTTAAAAATCCACGCCAGTTGTGCATGTTCTGGCACTTGGGATTGATTGAACAGTATAGAATTTTCCGGATCGATACCGGACGCCAACATTCCAGCGGCAATCTCACGCGTGCCAGCTTTTAGGGTGGCAGGGTCCTGCCAGACCGTGATGGCGTGCAAATCCACCGCGCAATAGATGTTGTCCATGTCGGGAGACTGCATATCGACCCAGCGCTTAATCGCGCCGAGGTAATTGCCCAACGTCAGACCGCCAGACGGTTTGATGCCGGAAAAGACGCGCGGGGTGAAAGTAGTCTCTGACATAGCGGACATTCCAAAGCTGGATTAACGGATCACTCTCGCTTACCCATGCCCCCACACGCCGTCAACCGAATGGACCACCGATATGAAAGACCTTGGACACGACACCGACGCGACTGAGAACCCGTTTAACGCGATACCACTGATGCCTTTGGTGCTGGTTTTGATCTTCGCCGCCATTGAATTGACCCTGACAGCCGCTGCCAATGGCTGGGTCGGAGGGGCGCAGGGCGTGGGCTGGCGGTCGGGCGCGTTTCAGGATTATGCCTTTGCGCCTGCCGTCATGACCGAGATTTTTGAGCGCGGACGCGGCAGTTTTGATCTGTGGAAACGTTTTGTGACCTACTCCTTTGTACATGTCTCGTTCACCCACGCGCTCTGGGTTTGTGTGCTCCTTCTTGCGCTTGGAAAGTTCGTCGGGGAGATTTTCCGCCCGCTGTCGTTCCTGATACTTTTTTTCACGACCACGATTTTTGGGGCGATGATCTATGGCGTTGTGTCTTGGCAAAACACGCCTTTGATCGGCGCATTCCCTGGGGTTTATGGTCTGATCGGTGCCTATACGTATTTGATGTGGCTCGCGCTGGAACGCATGGGTGACAATCAACTAAAAGCATTCCAGCTGATTGGTATCTTGCTTGGTCTTATGTTGGTCTATTCCATGCTGTTCGGGTCATCGCCGACGTGGATTGCTGAGGTTTCAGCTTTTCTGATCGGGCTGTTTATTGCGCCGCTTCTCGCCCCCGGTGGCTGGTCTGCGTTTCTCAACCGCCTCCGCAAAAGGGCCTGAATATGCCCAAAACCACTGGCATCAACCACCTCGGCCTGACGGTGCGCGACCTCGACAAGACCACGGGTTTCTTTGTGGATGTGCTGGGTTGGGACGTCACAGCGCGCGATGCTTCTTATCCGCGCAAAACCGTCACGGACGGCGCGTTGCGCCTCACACTCTGGCAGGTGCAAACTGATGCACCGATGCCCTTTGATCGCAAAACTGCGCTGGGACTACACCACTTCGCGCTTTAGGTGCCGGACGAAGCAACGCTTAACGCACTGGCCGAAACGCTGGCATAAACCGTTGGCGTCAAAATCGAATTCGCACCCGAATTTATGGGAAAAAGCCCGCGTCGGCATATGATGTTTGCTGAACTGGGCGGGTTGCAGATCGAGCTTTTGTGGGCGGGCGCCTAGCCGCGCCGCATCGCAGCCTTAAACTCGGAAACCCGAAACGCCCCAACAAGGCGGCCAATTAGGAAATAGCCGGCGATGCCAACGATCACCACAAACGCTAAGGCACCGTAGCGGATTGTCGCCATGCCAAGCGCGGGACCGACCAGCAGCACGGTGTTCCACAACAGGACGCCCATCAGCAAAGACGCCAACATGATCCGCCAAAGCCGTGATTTGAACCGTGTATCGAACCGTGCGGCGTCGCCCATAGTGCGGCTGCCGCGCCACAACAGCCAGACCATGACCCAGCCCGCCAGTGTGGTCGCAAGGGCAGCGGCGATGTAGCCAATATATATCGACAGGCCAATCGCGACGCCTGCGTTCACGATCATCGCGACGGCGGCGTAATAGAACGGACGTTTGGTATCACCGCGCGCGAAATAAAGCGGTTGCAGCGCCTTTTGCAGCACGAATGCGGGCAGGCCCAAGCCGTAGACCATCACTGCGAGTGCTGTCGCGGAAGTGTCATCGGAATCAAACGCGCCGCGTTCGAACAACACACTGATCAGTGGTACTGGGATCGCAATAAGCGCGACAGCGGCGGGGATCGTCAACGCCAGCGCAAGTTCTGATGCGCGGTTAAAGGCGTTGCGCCCACCGTCCAGATCGCCCGCCGCCAATCGGCGACTGAGATCAGGCAGCAACACCACGCCCAATGCAATCGCCACAACGCCAAGGGGCAGTTGATACAATCGGTCGGCATAAGACAGCCACGCAATTGCACCGTCATAAAAGCTCGCCACTTGTCGACCCACCAACAGGTTGATCTGCACCACTCCACCCGCAAGCATCGCAGGTGCCGCGATGATCGCCAGCTTGCGCAAATCCGGTGTGAGACGCGGCATCCGGAGCCGAAATGTGAACCCCGCACGCCGCGCCGCCCACCAGACCAGTGTCAGTTGTGCAAGGCCCGCCAGTGGCACCGACAGCGCCAACGTGTCGCCAACGCGCAGCCCTAACTCTTGATCCAAGCCCATGCCCAACGCGTCCGATGCGGGCCGCCCGGTCATCGCCGTCACCAGCATCGCGACGATGAAAATCATATTCAACAGTACAGGTGCGGCCGCCGCCGCCGCAAATCGCCCCGTCGCGTTCAAAACGCCCGACACTAGGGCCGCGAGCGAGATGAACAAAATATAAGGAAATGCGAGGCGTCCGTATTCGACTGCCAGATCGAAACGCTCATCGCCCTTGAAGCCGGCGGCCATCATCAACACCAGTGCGGGCATGAATATAACCCCCAGCGTCGTGAAAATCACGAGGACAAATGCCAAGCCTACAAAGGCGTCTTGCGCAAAGTCCTTGGCATCCGCACTGGCATCGGTCGCGTCTTGTAGCTTCTTTGAAAACATCGGTACGAATGCCATGTTGAACGCGCCTTCGGCAAAAAAGCGGCGGAACATATTGGGCAGGGAAAACGCAACCAAGAACGCCTGCGCCACTGGACCGGTGCCAAGATAGCCCGCGATCAGAATATCGCGCGCAAAGCCCAAGATGCGGCTGAGCAACGTCCAGACGCCAACGGTCAAAAAGCCGGATATCAGGCGGATGGGTTTCATGCTTGTCCTGCTCGGATCGATGTTGTTGCACACCTTTTAGGGGTAAAGGCCTGTAAACTCTATGGGGAAGTTAGGTGGGGGGCACGGGCCGGCTCATGGCAACCGCGATGGTGCGCCACCTTCAAGCTTTGCCATTCGTCGGCAGTATGACCGCAGTGTGTATGCCATAACCCATTTGCGCAAAATCAGCCACGGGTAGGTGGTGGCATGATTGCTGCAGGTATTACGATGCTGGAAATACATTCTCGTCGCAAGGCCAGAGGGAAGTCGGATCGGCCTTGAGAGGGAATGCAAAAAGGGGCAGATTTCTCCGCCCCTGTTCGTCAACGTGCTTGGGTCTACGAGTGTTAGACCCACTTGGGAATGCAAACCCGCGCGTTTAGTTGAAGTTGTAGACCGCAGACACGCCGAAGGTGTTTTCGCCATCAGAGAAGCTGTTGTCGGTCTGATCGTTAAAGCGTGTTGCGTAAGATGTACGCAGTGCAAGTGTATCTGTCAGTGCAACGTTCAAAGCCAAGTCGTTGGAGATGGTTGTCGCAAAGTCAGAGTAGATGACGTCTGTGTCGTTGGTGATAAACACAGTGTCTGTCAAAGACGCGTAGAGGTTGGACGAGATGGACGCCGCAACATCACTAACTGTTGCGCCACCGACGACTTCTGCCGAACGCCAGCCTGGGCCTGCTTGGATGGACCACTGAGTGTCGTTGCTGTTGAAGATGCGGTAACCCACACCAACACCGGCAAAAACGTCTTGTGTGTATTCGCCAGCAGTTTTTGTCTGCTTGTCGATGGACGTGTCAGCTTGGCCGTAAGCAAAGAAACCGTCAGACAGGTTGTGGTGGTAGTCACCACCACCCAGAAAACGGTTCTCTGGGACGCCATTGGTTTCGCCGTACGCATAAGATGCGTTTGTGTCGATACCGTTCATGCCGTCAAACCAGCCGTAGCGCAAGCCAACACCGAGGTCGTTGGATGTAACGCCGTCGTTGGATGTCGCTGTGTAACGCAGTGCAACGGAACCGTAGTCGCCAAGCTCGCGGCCTTCTGTTTCGAATCCGGCGAGATCGCGATCGAGGTCGTCTTCCATTTTCTCGTCAGGTCGTCGTTGAATGTCTCAGCGGCACCACGGTTGTCGAACGTTGATGTTTGAGCGGCAACTGTTGCTGCTGCGAAGCCTGCGATAACCGCGGCGAGGATCAAATTCGTTTTCATTGTGGTCTTCCTTTCCCAAAGAAGGTGACCCAAAATCTGTGCTGGCTTGTCATCAGGTCCAGCTCCAGAGGCGGGAGCATTTCTGCTGAGGGAAGGAATGCGGAATACTGATGCATGAGTTAAATTCAAAATAATCACTTTGAAGGTTATTTATGATTATGTATGATGGGTGCTCTACTGCCGACAACATCTCCAAGAATATCAACGGCATCGCCCTCGTTGATGTCACGCAATTGGTCGATAACAGCGTTGCTTTCGTTGTCGGCGCTGGTTGCAGTGGTGGTCAATTCCGTTTCGGCAAGGCGGCGCAGGTCAGGATCGAGGTCTTCACGCCATACAGCCCAGATCGGATAGGGGAATCGTGGCGCATCAGGCACAAGGTGCATCTGGCCGCTGTCGATGTACTTCTTGACGTAACGCGCAGGCAGATAAGCCGACGCGCGGCGGTTAATGACATATTCCGCCACCATCGCACCCAGCGAAAAGCTCATTCCTGGATTGGTCAGGTCGGGCAGGGCGAGCGCGTGGGCGCCGACAAATTCAGGTCCCCAATCGACAAAGACTTAACTGGCCGCGACGCTGTCCATCGTGGCACCAGCGACGGTCGACACAAGCACAAGATCCTCATCCATGAGGCGCCTGGCCTCAAGCTCCGGGCGCAACTGCGGCATGTAGAGCAGGCCCACCTGTATCACGCCTTCGATTAAGAATCGCGTTAAGCGATCCGACATCCCAAGCTCAGCGCGTATATTCAGGTCAGGCATCGCCACCTGCAAACGGTCCAGCCAGCGGAACCCCAACCTTGGCCACAATGAATACTGTGCCCCAATGGTCAGCGAACGGGTGAGCCCTTCGGGAATGGCGACCTGTTGTCGGGCCTCTTCCCAGACCCGGATCATCGACAGCGCGTAGCGTTCAAATTCGCGCCCCGCATTCGTTAGATCGGCGCCCGTGCGCGATCGGGTGAACATCGGCTTGCCAAGCGTGTCTTCCAGTCGTCCGATGCGCAGCGACACCGCCGATTGCGTCACGTAAAGCCGATCCGCGGCGTTCACAAACGATCTGGTTGCTGCCACTTCGAGGAAGGTCTTGAGCAGAGTGATGTCCATTGTCACCCTTTCAATTAACAAAATACCGATAACCAATACTCGCTTAAACTACAATTATTTTGAATTTAACTTATCGAACGGCATCCCATATTTTTCTCCAAGCAGCCCATGGTGGGTCTGCACTTCTTAGGGAGAAGAATAATTAAAATGACAATGATCATAATTGCGATGGCAACTCTGACCTTCGTTTCAGCCTGTGGCACAATTCAAGGCGTCGCCAGCGATACATACGGTGCTGGTAAGTTTGTAGCCCGTCAGATCAGCAGCAATGAGTGATAGCCAGACGGCTGAATTTCAGCCCATTCAAGACAATAACCAGGTGTAACCTTAGCGTTTCGCCGGGTTTTTAGTTCTGTCTCACGACTTTGCCCGCTCAACACCTTGCACAATGGCTTCGAGCAACTTGTGTTCCAGCGCGTCGCATTTTTCTTGAGCGTGGTATTTAAGTCCAAACATGTCTTTGACGTAAAACGTATCCACGACCTGTTCGCCGTAGGTCGCGATGACGGCGCTGGCAATATAGACGTTGGCGTTTGCCAGTGTTCGGGTCAAATCGTGCAACAGGCCAGGGCGGTCACGGGTGTCGACCTCGATGATGGTGTAAATCTCGGAACCTTCGTTATCGAACGTAATCGACGTGGTCACCCGAAATGCGCGTTCGCGTTTCTTGATCTTGTCGCGGTCTGCAAACGCCTCACGCGGGACGATGTCACCGTGCAACGTGCGTTCAATCATTTTGCGCAATCGGGGCAAGCGGGATTCCTCAAAGGGGGTCCCATCGCTGTCTTGCACCCAGAAAGCCGCCGTCGCAAAGCCGTCTTTGGACGTGAACGTTCGGGCGTCCACGACGTTTGCGCCGACCAGCGACAATGCCCCGCACATGCGGCTGAAAATACCGGGATGATCGGCCATTGCAAAGCATACGCGCGTGGCGTCGCGGTCTTCGTCCGGCGTCAGATTGATGCGCACTTCGTCATTTCCAAGCCCGCGCAGCATCTGCGCAAAATCAACATGGGCGGTGACGTGCATGCCTTGCCAATAGGGAGCGTAGTGACGCGCGATTTCGGCCTTCAACGCTTTCTCATCCCAATCTGGGAGCGCGGCGCGCAAATTTTTGCGGGCCTCCGTGCCACGTTCATTGCGATTCAGCGCCTCCATGCCGTTTTCCAGCGCGAATTTGGTTTGGCGGTAGAGCGCGCGGATCAACACAGCCTTCCAGTTGTTCCAAGTGCCTGGACCCACGCCGCGAATGTCACACACCGTCAACACGCACAGCAGATTGAGCCGTTCAACGGTTTTTACCGCCTTGGCAAATCCTCGCACTGTGCGCGGGTCAGCGATATCGCGTTTTTGGGCCATATCAGACATCAAAAGATGGTAGCGCACAAGCCATTCAACTGTGTCGCAATCCTTTTTGGACAGCCCCAATTGCGGCGCAACTTTGCGAGTGATCTTGGCCCCAAGAATCGCATGATCCTCATCGCGCCCCTTGCCGATGTCATGCAGCAGCAGCGCCACATACAGCACCTTGCGGTTGATTCCACTTTTGAGGATCGATGCCGATACGGGCAGTTCTTCGTCCAGTTCAGCGCGTTCGATTTTCGCCAGATGGCTGATCGTCTGGATCGTGTGTTCGTCAACTGTGTAGTGGTGATACATGTTGAACTGCATCATCGCGACGATGGTTTCGAATTCGGGAATAAACGCGCCAAGCACGCCGATTTCGTTCATCCGCCGCAGGCCACGTTCGGGATTCCCGTGCTTCAGCATCAGATCGAGGAAAATGCGCTGGGCTTCTTTATTTTGGCGCACTGCTTCGTCGATGAGGTGCAGGTTCGCTTTGATCAGCCGCAACGCATCGGGATGAATGAACGTGCCCGTGCGCAGAGCTTCTTCAAAAATCCGCAACAGGTTCAGCGGATCTTTCAGGAACGTCTTGGGCGTTTCCACGGTCAGGCGGTTCTGCTTTATCGCATAGGGCGCTTTGGCCTTTTTGGAGCGGCTGAACAAGCGCAACAGCATTGGTTCCGCCTTTAGGTGCGCGGCCTCCTGAGCGGTCAAAAAGATGCGCGTCAACTCACCGACATTGGTCGCGTGGCGGAAATAATCTTGCATGAAATGTTCAACGGCCCGCCGCCCGCCCTTGTCGACGTAGCCCATCGCCTCGGCCACATCGACTTGCATATCAAACGTCAGCTGGTCCGCGGCGCGCCCTGTCAACAAATGCAGATGACAGCGCACAGCCCATAGAAACGAATGGGCTGCCTTGAATTCCAGATATTCGGCCTTGGTAAAGACCTTATAACGTACCAGTTCGGATGCGTCTTTCACACCGTGGACGTATTTGCCGATCCAGTACAAGGATTGCAGATCGCGCAGACCGCCTTTGCCTTCTTTTACGTTGGGTTCGACCATATAACGCTGTCCGCCCTGCTTGCGGTGGCGTTCGGTGCGTTCTTGCAGTTTGGCTTCGATGAAATCAGGAATGGTGGACGCGAAAAGATCTGTGCGCAGACGTTTGGTCAATTCAGCGGCCAAGCGTGCGTCACCAACCAAAAACCGTTCTTCGACAAGGCTGGTGCGGATCGTATAATCTTCGCGTGCAAGGCGCAGACAGTCTTTGACCGTGCGGCTGGCGTGACCAACTTTAAGTTTCAGATCCCACAGAATGTAGAGCATCGATTCGATCAAGCTCTCGGACCAAGGCGTCAGTTTGTAGGGCGCCAGAAACAGCAAATCCACATCGGAATGCGGTGCCATTTCGCCGCGACCGGACCCACCAACCGCGATCAGCGCCAGACGTTCCGCTTCAGTCGGGTTCGGGTTGGGGTGCAAATGGGTGACAGCCAGCGCGAAGACTTCAATCACAATCGCATCCGTCAGCCACGCGTAGGCGCGGGTTGTGGGCACTGCATTAAACGGCGCCGCGATGAAGGCCGCCGCGATTTTGGCGCGCCCTTGTTCCATCGCCTCCTTGAACAGTGGAACAACAGCCTTGCGCCGCTCGGAACCCGTTGTGCCAGCCTGTGCGATTGCGTCGCTGACAGCGCTACGCAATGCGCTCCGGTCGATGATATCACCTGGAGCGCAAATTAGGTCGCTGGGGACCGGTGTCAGGTTTAACGTTAGGGCCAGTTCAGGATCCGCCGCGCCCAAACGATAGCTGTGCAGGATCAACGATTGCGATCTGGTTGTTGACAATTCGCGCCACAGCAAGTGCGCGTTGGTTTGACCCATCTGGGCGCAGGCGGAAGATGCCCGTTGCACCAGCAAAACCGGACGCCCGTGTCAGGGATGCCGTGGTCAAAGCATTGCGATCACCCGTTGCGGTCAAGGCCCCGATTGCCGCAATGCCGTCATAGGCAATACTGGCCAGCGGATGCGGCGCGGTGCCGTACGTCGCGATATAACGGTCGTGGAACGCGGCTTCGCGTCCAGCATCGGTCATTGCGAATATACCACCCTGCATGGCGGGAAGGGCTGCGACCTGTGGGGTGGCGTCCCAACGGGTGATCCCGATGAGCGGTGTATTGGATGCTGATACGCCCTGATCTGTCAAAGACGTCGCCAGGACTGGCAAGCCGCCAGCAACGTTGTCTGTGACGAAAATGGCCTGTGCACCGCTTGCATTGGTGGCTGCTGCAATCCCTGAGGCACGCGCAAAAATGCCGGCTTGGTTGAACGGATAGGTTTCAACGCCCGCGACCGTTCCGCCCGCCAATCGGATAGAGGTCGAGATCGAATCGCGGCCCACAGCGCCTGCCAGATCGTCCTGATGCACGATCATAAAGCGTCTTATGCCCTGGCTGCCTGCATATCTGACCAGACGATCCGAGATGTTGCCAAATGTGTTGCCCAGCACGAAGACATTGCCACCTGCAATTGCGGTGTTGTTGGAAAACGCCAAAACGTTGACGTTGGCCGATGCAACAGTGACGCCAACCGCATTGGCGCTGGCCGCATCAAGCGGGCCAAGGATGATTTGTGCGCCATCGGCAATGGCCTTCGCCGCCACTTGGCTCGCCAGTCCGGCATCGCGGCCTGTGTTGTAGACCCGCAGGTTGATTTCAACACCATTCAGGTCGGCAATCGCCATGAGAGCAGCGTTTTCAAGGCTGGCCGCAATGAGGCTGGCCTCGGCTGAACTGGAGCCACCGGGAACAAGCAACGCAACCTGAACAGGGGCGCTTGGATCAATCTGTTGGCCAGAATTTCCACCCATATCCACACTCGGAACCGGCAAATCACAGGCCACCAGAAACGCCAGCGCGGCAAAGGCGAATACACGGGCTGCAAAAGGGCGTGGATCAAAAGCACACAGGTTCGGTCTGGCTCTGGGCAAACGGACTAACATGGACTATTCCCTTTCTCTTGGCGACGGGTGAAATCCCGCAGCATCTTTGGGCGCATCATAAGGCGCAGGACGTTAGGGTCTAGGTATGAATCACCGAACTATTCCCCTGTCTGCGGGACTTTACTTGTGCGCTGTGCCGATTGGAAATGCGCGAGACGTGACTTTGCGGACGCTGGACATACTGGCGAGCGCCGATGTCATCGCCGCTGAAGACACCCGTAGCACACGTAAATTGATGGATATTCATGGGATTTCTATCGGAAACCGACCGATGGTTGCCTATCATGACCATTCAACCGCCACCGTTCGCGATCGTCTTCTGGCGGCTGTAAAGGAGGGCAAATCGCTGGCCTATGTGTCCGAAGCTGGCACGCCGCTTGTTGCTGATCCGGGGTATAAACTCGGCGTCGATATGCGGGCAGCGGGTCTGCCCCTGACAACCGCCCCGGGCGCGTCCGCTGTCTTGGCTGCTTTGACCGTGTCGGGTCTGCCGACAGACGCATTCCACTTTGCCGGATTTCTGGCCAATAGCACCACCGCACGGCGCAGTGGACTCGAAGGCCTTAAAGACCTGCAAGCGACGGTCGTTTTGTATGAATCTCCGAACCGTATTCACGCAATGTTAAGTGATTTGAGCGATGTGTTGGGGGAGGGTCGCAATGTCGTGATCTGTCGCGAGCTGACTAAGAAGTTCGAAGAGGTTCTGACAGGCACAGTGGCTGACGTGTTGGACCAGATCGACGGGCGTACGTTAAAAGGCGAAATTGTCGTGCTTATTGATCGCGGCGACGTGGCCGTGATGAACGAAGACGATGTTAGAGAGGCTTTGATGTCGGCGATGCAAACCATGCGCGTGAAAGATGCCGCAACGGCTGTGGCCGGGGCCACGGGCATGGCGCGTCGAGATGTGTATCAGCTGGCGCTAAGTTTGAAGGCTGAAACATGAACGCAAAACAGCAACGGGGCCAGACGGCGTATCATGCAGGCATAGCTGCGGAAGACATTGTGGCGTAACGATACGCACGTTGTGGCCTTCCGGTGTTGGCAAAACGGTGGCGTGGATCGGCAGGCGAAATTGATCTTATTGCGTGCGAAGGCGACACAGTCGTCTTTATTGAAGTCAAGTAAAGTCGCAGCAATGCGCAGGCCGCGACCCGCCTGACCCGCCAGCAGATGGATCGAATCTATGGCGCGGGATCAGAATTCTTGGCAACCCAGCCGCGTGGGCAGTTGACGGATGTGCGTTTTGATCTGGCGTTGGTCGACGAATTAGGCCGCATCAAAGTCATCGAAAACGCGTTCATGACGGCCAGACCATTGCGCTTGGCTTTGGGCGCGTCCATGTAGGATGCAACCTATGGACTGGACCTTGCTATGACCGTTAAAAAATCCCTCGCCGTTGCGTTTCAGATGGACCCGATTGGCGCAATCGACATCAACGGCGACAGCTCGTTTCGCTTGGCCGAAGAAGCACAGGCCCGCGGTCACACGCTATTTTATTACACGCCCGATCAATTGAGCTATCAAGAAGGCCGTGTGATGGCGCGCGGGCAGGACTTGGTCGTGCGCCGCGAAGTGGGCAATCATTTCGACGTTGGTGACATGCGTGAACAAGACTTGGCAGACCTTGATGTGATCTGGCTGCGCCAAGACCCGCCGTTCGATATGGGCTACATCACCACGACCCATATTTTGGACCGAATTCATCCTGATACTCTGGTGGTGAATGACCCGTTCTGGGTGCGTAATTATCCTGAAAAACTGCTAGTTCTGGATTTCCCTGATCTCACACCCCCGACCGCAGTCGCGCGTGATCTCGAAACGCTAAAGGCGTTCCGTGCGCGCCACGGCGATGTGATCCTCAAGCCGCTTTATGGCAACGGTGGCGCTGGTGTGTTCAAGCTCACCCGCACGGACAGCAATCTCGCGTCCCTCCATGAGATGTTCATGGGCATCAATCGTGAGCCTCTGATTATGCAGAAATTTTTGCTGGATGTGAGCGCGGGTGACAAACGCATTATCCTTGTGAATGGCGATCCTGTGGGGGCCATCAACCGCGTTCCAGCCAAGGGCGAAACCCGCTCTAATATGCATGTTGGCGGGCGGCCAGAACCTATCGGCCTGACAAAACGTGATCGGGAAATTTGCGATCGGATTGGTCCGCTTCTGCGCGAAAAGGGGCAGATTTTTGTCGGCATTGATGTGATCGGTGACTACCTCACGGAAATCAACGTGACCTCGCCGACGGGCATCCTCGAACTTGAACGGTTTGACAACGTCAACATCGCCGCGAAAATCTGGGAGGCAATTGAGGCCAAACACCCATGACACCATCGCGTCGCCTTCGCGTGCTGAATTTTGGAATGCGTTGGCTGGTCAAGCCAAGGCTTCGGCGCAGCGGAACGCCCGAAAAAGCGAACCGATCGTTTGAGCGTGCCGCACCATTTTTGTTCAGCGCACCCAAAGGGTTGCGTTTCGAACAAGATGGCCCATGCAGTCGTGTCACCGCCGGCACGCCACTGCCCGACCGCACAATTTTGTATCTACATGGCGGCGCCTTTGTCACCGGATCGCAGCGCAGCTATCGTGGATTTTGCGGCCGACTAGCAAAACGCAGTAGCGCGACAGTTTTTATAGTGGACTATCCAAAGCTGCAGGGGGCGCCGTTTCCGGCGGCACCGGTTGCGGTCTTGGCTGCGTGGGATTATTTGATCGCATCTGGCTGGGCCGCCCATCAGATTGTGATTGCTGGTGACAGCGCAGGTGGAAACCTTGTCTTTGGCCTGCTCGCGACTGTGTTGGCACGTGGCGAATGCCCCGCCGGAGTGTTGGCCTTTTCCCCTTGGACCGACCTCACACTGTCGGGAGAAACCATCACCACCAACGCCAACAAAGATCCCCTCATTCCAGTGAGCCGGATGCAGGAAGCTGTGGATTTGTACATGGACGGTGGCGACCCCGCGCAACCCTTGGCAAGTCCGCTATTTGCAAGTTATTCTAACCCGCCCCCGATTCTAGTTCAAGTCGGGGCCGATGAGGTATTACTTAGCGATTCCAAAAGAATAGCCATCGCCACTGGCGCAACCCTAGATGTCTGGCCCGATTGCCCGCATGTCTGGCAGCTCTTTGACGGACGGCTGCCCGAGGCGAATGCGGCGATGCACTCGGCGGCTGCGTTTGTTCACAATTCCTTTGAAAGCGCCAAGCGATAGCCTGCGGCCTCGGCGACGTGGGGTTTGCAAACATCCTCTGATCCATCCCAATCTGCAATGGTGCGCGCCACCCGCAACACGCGGTGATAGCCTCGCGCGCTCAGGCCAAAGCGTTCGGCAACGCGCAACAACAAGTCCTTTCCGTCGGCGTCTGGTATTGCGACGTCTTCTAATGCGCGGCCTTCAAGGTCCGCGTTTACCCGCATGGACGTGCCCGCGAACCGCGCGGTTTGCACCGCCCGTCCTGCTGCCACACGCGCAGTGATCATGGCTGAGGTCTCGCCAGATTGTGGCAGGTCAAGGTCGTACAGCGCAACAGGCGGCACCTCGATGCGCAGATCAAAACGGTCCATCAGTGGCCTGGAAATGCGCGACATATATTTTTGCCACAGATAGGAACGCGGGCACAGGCACGGATCGGCTAAATACCCGCATTTGCAAGGGTTTGTAGCCGCGACAAGCATAAAGCGGCATGGATACTGGACATGTGCATTGGCGCGCGCAACAACACCTTCGCCAAATTCGACAGGCTGGCGCAGGGTTTCGAGGGCCGTGCGTGGGTATTCGGGGAATTCGTCCATGAACAGCACGCCACTGTGCGCCAGTGAAATTTCACCGGGCTTCGCATTGCGTCCGCGTCCGACAATCACGGCCACGGATGCCGTGTGGTGAGGTTCGCGAAAAAGGCGCACGCGTTTGATGCCGCCGTCGCTCAGCAGTCCAGCGAGCGAGTGGATCATTGAAGTTTCCAGCGCCTCAGTTGGGCTGAGCGGCGGCAAAATGCCAGACAGACGTGCCGCCAGCATCGATTTACCTGACCCAGGTGAGCCGAGCATCAACAGATGGTGGCGTCCTGTTGCGGCAATTTCCAAGGCGCGGTTGGCCTTTTCTTGGCCCTTCACTTCCGCGAAATCGCGAACCATGGGTTGGGCGCGACCTCACCGGGTTCGGCAGGTGACAGCGGGGATTGTCCGGTGAAATGTCGCAGCGCTTTGGCCATTGTGCTCGGTGCATAAACGGCGGCGGCGTCAACCCATGCAACTTCTGGTCCGTAGGCGTGAGGGCAAAAAAGGGATTTTTTTAATGGCAGCGGTAATAACGGCAGGCAGCGCACCGAGGACAGGAACAAGCGTGCCATCCAAAGAAAGTTCCCCCAAAGCCACGGTTTCAGAAACTTTGTCACGGGGGTTCATTTCAAGTGCAGCGAGCAGGGCCAGCGCGATCGGCAGGTTGAAGAGTGACCCATCTTTCGGCAAATCTGCAGGCGACAGGTTTATCGTAATCCTCTTGGACGGCAGCGCGATGGACAGCGCGCTCAGCGACGCACGCACGCGATCGCGGGCCTCTGAAACCGCCTTGTCAGGCAGGCCGACGATCGAAAACTCTGGTATCTCGGGCGACGTCCCGCATTGCACTTCGGCCAGACGCGCATCCACCCCTTCGAAGGCCACTGTGTAGGCCCGTGCTACCATTCCAAATATCCCTCAACCGTTCATGGAAGTTAATGGGAAGGTGGTTACTGAAAGGTGAACGCCGCGATAAGAAATTAAAATATTGCGCTAGTCAGGCCAGCCTTCGGTTGGCAAATCGAGTTCGAAGTTCGCCATAACAGGATCGCTTGCCAGACCATCTTCGCGCGATTTCTGAAAGGCCGGATAGGCAAGGTACGCCGCAACATAGGCTTTCGTGACGGGGCGCGTGTCGAATTTGTAGTTGGCTAGGCGGCTGGCCATTGGTGCGAAAACCGCATCAGTGAGCGAGTATGCACCGCACAACCACGGCCCATCTTCGCCGATTTGGGCACGCGCATTGGCCTATATCGTTTCCAACCTGTCGAGTTCTCTTTCAATGTTGGGTGGGGCGACTGCGCTCACAAATGTATGGCGCAGGTTTACCAGCCAGCCGCCCCGTAACCCGCCAAAACTTGGATGAATTTCTGCAGCAACAGTCCGTACCACGGCGCGGGCCGTTGGGTCGCTGGGCCACATTTGCGCGTCTGGAAATCGCGACGCCAGTTCTTCTGCAATCGCAAAACTGTCTGACACGACCAAGCCGTCAGGGGTGATCATCGTCGGCAATGTCTGCGCCGGTGGCACGTCCACAAAATATCGCGCGACATCGGATTCAGCCTGTGGATGCACAATTTGAATGCTTAAATGTTTTGATAAGCCGAACTTTTCAACCATGAGGTAGGCCGCAATAGACCAGCTGAAATACTAATGATTTCCAAAGATTAACTGATATGTCAGGGGTAAATTTTAGGCCCAAACCGTGCAATCATCAAATCGTAATTAGTGCGCGACGCCGTCACGGGATGTGATTGATGCGCGCAACGCCCCATGTCGGATGCATCTGTATTTCCGTTACAGAATAATTGTCGATCCGGTGGGACAGTGCACGGTATGGCGCGATGCCAGCGGCATGTGCGACTTGGCTTAGGATTGCACCAAAGTGCGCCACAGCGATTATATCACGGCGTGGATGTTGCGCCGTCACAGCAATAATATCTGCGGTAACGCGGGCTGCTGCAGTGTTCCAGCTTTCACCCTGTGGCGGGGCAATATCACCCGGATTTTCCCAATACTCCCGTGACAGATCGGGCCATCTCTCAGCCACTTCTGAAAAGTGCAGGCCATCCCATGCGCCAAAATCAAATTCGCGCAATCCAGCACGGTGGGGCAGGCGGGTGCGACTGCCTTGGATGGCGGTTGCCGTTTCTACGCACCGCGAAAGATCGGATGAAACAACGAGCGCGTCATGTGGCAATATAGCATTAAGACGCGCGATTTGCGTGGTGTCGGACAGGTCCGCGGGCACGTCCCGATGCCCGACAAACGCCTTTTCATGGGTCGGGGCGTGTCGGATCCAATAGATGACCGTCATGTTAAAAGTCTCGCATCACCCTTGAGGGTCTGTGGCAATCCTGCGGTGACCTGAACAACCAAATTAGCCTGCGCTGCCAGCAATTGGTTTAGCCGCCCCTGTGCATTTCGGAACTGACGGGCGAGTTTGTTGTCGGGAACGATGCCGTGACCAACCTCGTTTGAGACGACAATCACTTGCGAGGAGCAGGTTCCGAGCGCAGCCAAAAGGCGGGCACTTGCGGCCGCGATATCTTGATCTGCAAGCAGGGCGTTGGACAGCCAAAGCGTAGCGCAATCCAGCAAAACAATTTGCCTATTGGTGCAAGTTCCCAAGGCTGATGCCACGTCCAACGGGGCTTCGATCGTCAACCAGTCTGGCCCGCGTTGGCTGTGGTGGTCAGAAATTTTCGCGCGCATCTCCGCGTCAAATGCCTGGGCCGTCGCGATGTAAACGCGCGATTTAGTTGATTGAAAACAAAGTAATTCTGCGATCGCAGACTTACCGGAAGAGGCGCCGCCTAGGACGAGAGTTAATTGCGGCAAGGGCAAAATCGTAACTTTCTATGATCTGCAAAAGTTCCTAACCCGTAAACAATTTAGTACCAAAAGCAAAGCGGTGCGACGACAATTTATTGGGATGGAAAACATGGCGATCAATCAAAGCGACGACAGGGCTCTGACACGTAAGGCTATGAAGGCTGAACTTTTGGATGCCGAAACGGAGCTGGCACTTGCCTACGCTTGGCGCGACGAACGCGACGAACAAGCGCTTCATCGGCTCATTACCGCCTATATGCGTTTGGCCATCTCTATGGCATCGAAATTTCGACGCTACGGTGCTCCGATGAATGATTTAATACAGGAAGCGTCGTTAGGATTGATGAAAGCCGCTGATAAATTTGACCCCGACCGCGGCGTGCGGTTTTCGACCTATGCCGTGTGGTGGATTAAGGCGTCGATCCAAGACCATGTGATGCGCAACTGGTCGATGGTGCGCACCGGATCCACGTCATCGCAAAAGTCGTTGTTCTTCAATTTGCGCCGCGTTCAGGCCCGTCTGGAACGAGAAGCGATGAAGCGTGGTGAAACACTTGATCGCCACGACATGCGCCAAATGATTGCCACAGAAGTCGGCGTCCCGTTGCGTGATGTAGAAATGATGGAGGGGCGTCTAAGCGGATCTGATTTTTCCCTCAATGCGACGCAATCGAGCGAGGATGAAGGCCGAGAGTGGATTGACGCACTGGAAGATGACGGCGAACAAGCTGCTGAAACCGTTCAAAACTCCCATGACACTGACACCCTGCGACAGTGGCTTCTAACTGCCATAACTGCGTTGAGCGATCGTGAACAATTTATTGTTCGCGAACGCAAGTTGCGCGAAGCACCGCGAACACTTGAAAGCCTTGGCACTGAACTGGGCTTGTCCAAAGAACGCGTGCGCCAGCTTGAAGCTGCGGCATTTGGCAAGATGCGCAAGAGCCTTGAAGGTCAAAGCCACGAGGTTCACACTTTCCTCGCCTAAACCGCAGCTTTCGGGACTGGTCCTTCGAGCGGCGAGCGCCTAGTCTTTGGGTGTTGATCGAAAGGTGTGGCACATGGCTGGCAAGAAAATTCTATTGATAATTGGTGGCGGCATCGCGGCGTTCAAATCGCTCGACCTGATCCGGAGACTGGGCGAACGCGGACATCAGGTGACACCGGTCCTAACGAAAGCTGCCACCGAATTTGTAACGCCGCTCAGCGTGTCCGCGCTTGCTGGTGGAAGAGTCTACCAAGATTTGTTCGATCTCAACGATGAAGCAGAGATGGGCCACATCGAGCTTAGTCGCGCAGCGGATTTGGTGGTCGTTGCGCCTGCGACGGCTGACTTGATGGCTAAGATGGCCCATGGGCACGCCAACGATTTGGCGTCTACGTTGCTTTTGGCGACTGATAAGCGAGTGTTGGTTGCCCCGTCGATGAACGTGCGCATGTGGGAGCACGCTGCGACAAAGCGAAATTTGGCGACTTTAGAAAGAGATGGTATTTTGACATGTGGTCCCACTAAGGGGGGCATGGCCTGTGGTGAATTTGGGTTTGGTCGGATGGCGGAGCCGTTGGAGATTGTCGCCGCGATTGAGGCGGCGGTTAACGACGGACCTTTAAAAGGGCGGCACATACTGGTGACATCTGGCCCGACCCATGAACCGATTGATCCGGTGCGCTACATCGCGAACCGGTCATCGGGCGCGCAGGGCACGGCCATTGCGCGGGCCTTGCTTGGTCTTGGTGCAAGGGTCACATTTGTCAGCGGTCCATCAGATGTCGAGGCTCCTATGGGCGTCGATCTGGTCAAAGTTCAAACTGCGGTGCAAATGTTGGACGCCGTGCAGGCAGCTCAAGATGTGGACGCTGGGGTTTTCGCTGCGGCCGTGGCTGATTGGCGCATTGCGAACACGTCTGATCAAAAGATCAAAAAGGATAGCAAAGGGTTCCCGGTCTTGGAGTTCTCTGAAAACCCCGACATTTTGGCGACGGTGTGCGCGTCCAAAACCCGTCCAGCCCTTGTGGTGGGTTTTGCTGCAGAGACGCAGAACGTCGTGGAAAACGCGACAGCCAAACGCAAACGCAAAGGCTGCGATTGGATCCTCGCCAACGACGTGTCGCCCAGCACGGGCATCATGGGGGGCGGGGCGAATGAAGTGGTCTTGATTACAGATGAAGGGCATGAGGATTGGCCGCGCATGAGCAAGGATCAAGTCGCACAACGCTTGGCTCAAAAAATCGCTGAGGCACTGGGCTGATGGTCTCGATACGGTTTGAATGGCTCGCGGGCGCGGATGAAGCGTTCGGCCTGCCAACCTATGCAACATCAGGGGCGGCGGGTGCCGACTTGCGGGCAAACCTTGTTAATCGTCAGACAGTTACACTGGACGTCGGCGCGTGCATTCTGGTGCCAACCGGCCTGCGGTTGGCGATTCCTGACGGGTTTGAAGTGCAGGTTAGACCGCGATCTGGCTTGGCGTTAAAACACGGCATCACGCTGCCAAATAGTCCCGGGACAATTGACAGCGACTACCGTGGACCGCTTGGCGTAATCGTCCAGAACGGTGGCAACGAACTGTTCGAAATTACCCACGGGATGCGCATCGCACAAATGGTGGTCGCGCCAGTTTTGCAGGCTACGTTTACGGTTGGATCTGTAGATGAAACTGCCCGTGGCGTGGGTGGTTTTGGCTCGACTGGCACGACGTAAGGAGCGCAGGAATGATCATCGGCCTATCACTCGCCGCGGCCCTTTGGGCTATCGGCTGGGCGAACGGCGCTTCGCGCAACACGCGGGCCGCGATGGTCGGCGTCTTGATGGTTGCCGTCATCGCCTTGCACTTGGTATTGCCGGACGGACACCCGATCCGCCAGAACACCGGACAAGAAGCAGCATTGTGGATATTTGTCATTGTGGCGGGATTTGTCATCTGGGGATATTTTAGTTTGCTGTCGTGGATGCGCTCACGGGCGCAGGACAGCGACGGCCAAGCTGCGCAATCGCCTGCCCTTTCAGGCCCCTTCAGTGATAAGGAATTGGACCGTTATGCCCGCCATATTGTGCTGCGCGAGATTGGCGGCGCCGGTCAAAAGGTGCTAAAAGATGCATCAGTTCTGGTGATTGGCGCGGGCGGTTTAGGCGCGCCTGCCTTGCAGTATCTGGCGGCTGCTGGTGTCGGCACCATTGGCGTGATCGACGATGATTTGGTCGAAAATTCTAACCTGCAACGGCAGGTGATCCACACGGACGCGCGCATCGGCATGGCTAAAGTTCAATCCGCCGCCGAGGCGATGACCTCACTCAACCCGAATATCACCGTGCGGCCCTATCAGCGGCGCTTGACACCTGACATCGCGACAGACTTGATTGCGGATTATGATTTGGTGCTGGATGGCAGCGACAATTTCGACACTCGGTATCTGGTGAATCGGGCTTGCGCCACGGCGGGTGTGCCGTTGATATCAGCGGCCCTGACACAGTGGGAAGGGCAGATCAGCCTCTACGACCCAGCCAACGGAACACCATGTTATCAATGTATTTTCCCGCAACGTCCTGATCTGTCTTTGGCGCCAAGCTGTGCCGAAGGTGGCGTGCTTGGCCCGCTGCCCGGCGTGCTTGGCGCGATGATGGCGGTCGAGGCTGTGAAAGCGCTGACCTGCGCGGGTGAAGGCCTACGCGGTCGCCTGCTGATTTATGACGCACTTTACGGCGAGACGCGCACAATTATGACCAAACCGCTCGCCGATTGCCCGATTTGCGGCTGAACGCTTGCCTCCGCGAACCGCTGCACCATACTGGGCCATAACAAATAAAACCAAGGAGATTACCATGAAGACCCCAATGATCGCCGCTGTTGCAGCCCTACTTGCGACCGCCGCTCTGCCCACATTTGCATTTGCTGATGGCCACCTGCCAGACCTTGAAGGCCGCGAGGTGGTTATTGTCACCGAAAACGCCTACCCGCCGCTGCAATTTATGGACAGCGACGGCAATGCGGTTGGCTGGGAGTATGACGCCATGGTCGAAGTCGCCGAACGTCTGAACATCACGATTGTTTATGAAAACATCAGCTGGGATGCGATGATTCCAGCCGTGTCCGAAGGCCAGTTCGATATGGGCATGACTGGCATTACAATCCGAGAAGATCGTGCAGAAGTTGTAGATTTTTCTGACAGTTACATGAGGTCTGAAATGGCGATGCTGGTACGCGGTGACGAAGAACGGTTCAGCGATGCCGCGTCTTTTGCCGCGGACGCCGACCTGCTTGTCGCAGCACAACCGGGCACCACGCCGTTCTATGTCGCAGTCTATGACGTGCTCGACGCGGACGAAGCCAACCCACGCATTCAACTGTTCGAAACCTTTGGCGCGGGCGTTGCCGCATTGCGCAATGGCGACGTTGATTTGGTGCTGACCGACGGTGTCGCAGCGGCGGGTTATGTCGATGCCAGCGATGGCGGGCTTAAGGTTGTGGGCGAAAAACTGGGGTCAGAAGACTTCGGGTTTATCTTCCCGCAGGGCTCCGATCTGGTAGAGCCGATCAACGCGGCTATTGCCGACATGCGCAGCGATGGCACAATAGACGCGCTGAACACCCATTGGTTCTTAGACTACAAACTCGGCCAATAAGGGCGGGATAGTCGCGCAAGGCGATGATGCCCGCGCCGCAACAAAACGGGGACTTCCCGTATTGGCTGCTCATCGTTTTGGCGGTGGGCGGCTATTTCTTTTGGCGTGTACTGACGGACGATTTGTACACGCAAGTTCTGCAAACCCTATCCAAAGGCGTGTGGATCACAGTTTTTGTAACGCTTGTCGGCTTCACATTGGCCGCGACCATGGGGCTTGGCCTTGCATTGATGTCGACGTCGCGCTTCATCATCGTGCGCCAAGCCGCGCGGCTTTATACTGAAATTGTGCGCGGTGTGCCGATCATCGTTTTGCTCCTGTATGTGGCGTTCGTTCTCGCACCCGGCATGGTCGCACTGTTCAATTGGGTCACAGGAACCCTCGGCTTTGATCCAATCCGCAACCGTGATTTCAGCCTGTTGTGGCGGGCGATTATTGCGCTGACAATTGGCTATTCGGCGTTTATCGCCGAAGTCTTTCGCGCCGGATTGCAAAGCATTGAAAAGGGCCAGATTGAGGCGGCCGAGGCATTGGGCCTAAGTCCATGGCGCAGGTTCCGCCACATCGTTTTTCCGCAGGCGTTCCGCCGAATTTTACCCCCCTTGGGCAATGATTTCATCGCGATGGTAAAGGACTCTTCGCTTGTATCCGTCCTCGGGGTTTTGGACGTCACCCAGGCTGGCAAAATCACTGCCGCCGGCAACTTTCGCTACTTTGAAACCTACAACGTCGTCGCCTTGATCTACCTGACGATGACCATCGGTCTGTCGCTGGGGTTGCGTCGCCTGGAACGTCACTTGCGGGAAAAGCAATCTGGCGGTTAGCGCGCGCATTGGTTGGGGTGGAAGATTACGACCAGACTGCATAGGTTCCATCCAAAGGAGATTATTAATGACAAATCCGCTGCGCACTTCTTGGGACATCCCGTTTGAATTGCCGCCCTTCGATCTGATTAAAGACGAACATTTCGCCCCCGCGCTGGACGCGGCATTGATTGATGCCCGCACCGCGATCGCTGCGATTTGCGATGGGTCTGACCCGACATTCGCCAACACGATTGAGGCACTTTCGCTGGCTGATGCGCCGCTGGAAAAGGCACTGTCGCCGTTCTTTGCAATGGCAGGGGCCGACAGCAATCCTGTGCGCGAAGAATTGATGCGCGATTTCTCCCCGATGTTGTCTGCCTATTCATCCGAAATCACCGCAAATACCGAATTGTTCGGGCGGATCGAAGCCCTGTGGAACACCCGCGACGATCTGGACCTAACGGATGAACAAGCCCGCGTTTTGATGCTGACGCGGCGCAATTTTGTGCGATCTGGTGCGCAATTGATAGGGTTCGCCGCTGATCGCTTGGCGGACGTAAAACAGCGACTTAGCGTGCTTGGGACGCGGTTCACACAGAACCTTCTGGCTGATGAACGCAGCTGGTTTATGCCGCTTGATGACGTTGCGGGCCTGCCGGATTTCCTCATAGCGGCCGCCAAATCTGCGGGACAGGAAAAGGACGGCGGCGGGCCGATTGTGACTTTGTCACGTTCGCTGATCGTACCGTTCTTGCAGTTCTCGTCGCGCCGAGATCAGCGTGAAAAAGCATACGACGCATGGACTGCGCGCGGAGCCAATGGCGGCGAAACTGACAACCGCGAACTTGCGGGCGAAATCCTCAGCCTTCGGGCCGAACGTGCGAACCTTTTGGGTTATGACAGCTTCGCGGACTACAAGCTTGAAACACAAATGGCCAAAACCCCTGATGCAGTGCGCGCCTTGTTGATGCAGGTCTGGGAACCTGCCAAAGCCTCCGCTGAAGCGGACGCGCTTGTGCTGCAAGCGATGATGCATAATGACAATGAATCCGGCCCGCTTGAGCCTTGGGATTGGCGCTATTACAGCGAAAAACGCCGCGCTGCGGAACATGATCTCAACGAGGCTGAATTGAAGCCCTACCTGCAGCTCGACAGGATGATCGAAGCCGCGTTTTCGTGTTCCAACCGTCTGTTCGGGCTTGAATTCACGCCCATTGATGCGCCGTTGTATCACGCCGATTGCCGCGCATGGGATGTGACCCGGGACGGCAAGCATATGGCCGTCTTCATCGGTGATTACTTTGCTCGTAGCTCAAAACGCTCGGGCGCATGGTGTTCGGCGATGCGTAGCCAGCAAAAACTGGCAGGCGATATCCGCCCCCAAGTGATTAACGTTTGCAACTTTGCCAAGCCACCAACAGGCCAGAAGGCCCTGTTGTCATATGATGATGCGCGCACGTTATTTCACGAATTTGGCCATGCGCTGCACCAGATGCTGTCAGACGTGACCTATGAATTGATTTCCGGCACCTCTGTGGCACGCGATTTTGTCGAACTGCCTAGCCAGCTGTACGAACACTGGCTGGAAGTCCCCGAAGTTCTTGAAGAATTCGCGACCCACGCAGACACGGGTGAACCGATGCCGCGCGATTTGTTGGACCGCATGTTGGGTGCTGCAACCTATGACATGGGCTTTTCCACGGTTGAATATGTTGCGTCCGCGATGGTTGACCTGGAATTTCACGCGAGCGAAGATGCCCCCGCCGATCCGATGCAAAAGCAGGCCGAAATCCTTGAAGATATTGGCATGCCGCGCCCTATTCGCATGCGCCACGCCACACCGCACTTTGCCCATGTCTTTGCCGGTGATGGATATTCCAGCGGCTATTACAGTTACATGTGGTCCGAAGTCATGGACGCCGATGCGTTCCAAGCGTTTGAGGAAAACGGCGGGCCGTTCAACCCGGATATGGCCAAAAAGCTGGAAACCCACATTCTATCGGCAGGTGGGTCGTACGACGCGGCAGAATTGTACATGAAATTTCGGGGTGCGATGCCCGATGCAGCGGCTCTGCTCAAAGGGCGCGGGTTGGCGGGCTAGCGCAATTATGGCTTCGCGGGCGCTAATAATACTGCCTCGCGGGGCCTTAGAACTAGTCGCGCAACTCGTCTGCGCCGACGCCAAACAGGTCGGCTTTTGGGGCCCAGCCTCGATAGCCATTGGTCCGAAGTTGGCACCAATCAATTTGGCATTCGCCAAGATCAGCAATGACGCCAAGTTCCAGGATGGCAACTTCTATGGACGCAGCCATGGGCTTCCCGCGCAATACCAGCAGGTCACGGTCGATGATCACGGTGCGATTGCCTGACAAAAGTGAATAATGCACCCAGCCGCCCATGCCTTCACGATCCACAACGCGGCGCCAATGGCCGTATTCGCCGACCACGCGCAACGGCATGTCGCGACGTTTGAAAACCCAGTCAATCCGGTGCGACAGGGACGGGCCGCGACGCACATTCGCCTCGTTTGCTTTCAGGGACACGTAACGCGGCATTGGCAAGTTCGTTTCTGGCCCACGGTCACTTTGCACGGAGGTGATTGGCACGACAGTCTCTTGTGCAGCAACGGATTGCGCCAAAGGGGATGTCATCGCCAAAGCGATTACCATCAAAACGGTTTTTAAGCGTCCTGCATTCATAAACTGCGTCCTCAATTGGTCCTGAATTTTTATGGCGGTTCTTGTGCCGCCAGACCTTTACAGGCACCTTGTCACGCAACAGCCCGTTCGGGCAAGCGAGGGGATCACTATAATGCCAAGCAAACGCCTAAGTGTTACCGTCACGCGACGGTTGCCTGACGCAGTCGAGACGCGAATGCGCGAATTGTTCGACGTTAAGTTACGCGATGACGACACTCCGATGACGCCCGCAGACCTCGTGGCTGCGATGCAGACTTGTGACGTACTGGTTCCGACCGTCACGGATGATATTAACGCAAAAGTCATTGGACAGGCCGGTGATTGCCTTAAACTGATCGCCAGTTACGGTGCGGGTGTGGATCATATTGATGTGCAAACCGCCCGACAGCGCGGGATTTTGGTGTCCAACACACCCGGTGTTGTGGCTGATGATACCGCTGACATGACGATTGCGTTGATTCTAGCGGTCACCCGCCGGATCCCCGAGGGTCTGGCGCTGATGCAATCGGGCGATTGGAACGGTTGGGCTCCGACAGCGATGATGGGCGGGCGCATTGCGGGCCGACGGCTCGGCATTCTTGGAATGGGTCGCATCGGGCAGGCGGTCGCCAGACGCGCGCGCGCCTTTGGCATGCAAGTCCACTACAACAACCGCCGCCGCTTGCGTCCGGAAGTCGAAGACCAGCTCGACGCGACATGGTGGGAAAGCCTTGATCAGATGGTCGCGCGTATGGACATCATTTCGGTCAACTGCCCTCACACGCCCGCCACGTTCCATTTGATGAACGCGCGGCGACTAAAGCTGATGAAAAAGGATGCGGTAATCGTAAACACAGCCCGTGGTGGAGTGATCGACGAAAACGCCCTGACCCGCCTGCTCCGCTCCGGCGACATCGCGGGGGCTGGCTTGGATGTTTATGAAAACGGCACGGATGTGAACCCGCGCCTGCGCGAGCTTAAGAATGTTGTTTTGCTGCCGCATATGGGGTCCGCTACGCTTGAAGGGCGTATCGAAATGGGTGAGAAAGTTTTGCTCAACATCAAAACTTTCCAAGATGGCCATCGCCCGCCCGATCTGGTCGTACCCGCAATGTTGTAGTGGTCTTTGCGACGCCGCCTAATGGGACCAGCTTTTGACAATTTTCCTTGGCGGCGTTCGATCTCCATCAGCTTGATGTACTGCGGCATGGAATGATCCTCACCCGTGTTTGGTGACGCGGGATGCATGACCTCAGTGTTGCACACACGGCGAAACCCGAAATGTTTCGGCGGCATCCTGCAGACGGTATCGTCGTTGCGAACCACGTTAAGCACCAATCCCTCATGTGTGAGCCGCGATTTCCCGCGCCGTGGCATAGGGGGAGGTAAAGCCGATCGCCGGAACGCCATAGACGCAGCCCAGAATTTGTGCCGCCGCAGCGCCCAGCGAATGACCAACGATATAAGTCGGCCTTAACGCCCCAAGCTTATTGGCGATGGTCGCGGCGTGGCCTGCAAAGCCTTTGTGCCAAATCGCATTTCCAGCAGCTTTGCCCATCGTATTTCACGAAATTTTCTGCCTGCCCGTCACCAGATTGGACTTGGTGTAATCCACCAGTTCATTGCTGCCCGGAATAACCAATGTGTTGTCAGCCAGCAGAAACGCTTGAACGTGACCTTCGCTGATATCAAGATGTATGGGCGGCAAATGCGCGCTACCCTTATAGCCGTTTTCAACAAGCTGAGCGGCGTCCATCAAATCCATATTTCGCATCTGTCCACTCCTACCAGTTGCCACTAGGTCAGCCGGAGCGTGAAAAATGTCGAGTCAGGAATTCCTCACCTTTGTTGGAATATCGGAAAGGTTCAGACGGTGTATCGCTGTGGTCAGTCACATGCAGCCTGCCATTACTGGCAAACGGTCCGATATATATAATCTAGTGGACAAGGCTCATGGTGGGAAACCGCATGAAAACATTCTCGCTGCGCGTCCCAATCGGTCGGGCGTATAGCTTTCGGCATCGCCAAAGCTGGAATACAGCGTGTCGGTGCTGTCCGAACGTGATGTGATTTCGGGCGGGGAACATGCCCCTACAAACATTCCGGCGCCAAGCGCCAGTAACTCAATACGTACCATTTACTGCTTTCCTCGTGGGGCCGTTTAGCACGGCTCTCTCACAATACCCACGGTTTAACATAGGGACACGATTTAAGTTCTCAAAGGGGAATTTGCGTCGGCTTTTGCCCTTGTCACAATTTTGCCTCACAGTGCAAGCTGTTGTTATTAAACAAATTCTACCTAAAGTTGAGTTGAAATTCCGCTACGATCAGATTTTAGGGCCGTCGCAAAGCCGGCGATTGCCCTAAAACTGATTAGTTCCTGCGAAATGCACGCTTGGTCGGTTTTGATACGTTTCAAGTCGGGTGGGTTTGGGCAGAGGCGCGCATTTGCGGCAGATTACGCCTAAATGCCGCACGGGAGTCGCAGCCATGAAAACTACAGTCAAAGCTTTGGTCATTGGCGGCGGTGCCGTCGGAACCTCAATCGCGTATCATTTGGCAAAGGCCGGATGGGACGATGTGATGTTGCTGGAACGCGATGAACTGACATCGGGTTCCACTTGGCACGCGGCGGGATTGCTGCCCTTGTTCAACATGTCCTACGCGACGACGCACATCCACAAATACTCCGTCGATTTCTACAAGGAACTTGAGGCTGAAACTGGCCTAAACGCGGGCTTTGCAGTCGTTGGCAACCTGCGCATGGCACAGACGCAGGAACGTATGGAAGAATTCATGCTCTATGCGTCGACAGCAGAAACCTGTGACGTTCCATTTGAATGGCTCACGCCGGAACAGATCAAGGAACGCTGGCCGCTGATCCGGACTGACGACCTCAAGGGCGCGATTTATCATCAGACCGACGGCTACATTAACCCCGCCGACGTGACGATGGCGATGGCAAAAGGCGCGCGTCAGCGCGGCGTTGAAATCGTGCGCAGATGTCAGGCAGATGCGTTCGATTGGAACGGCACTGCGTGGGATGTAACCTGCACCAAAATGATCGAAAAGGGTGGCAATCTTGTGCCGTCTGACGAACAGATCGTCATCACCGCTGAACACGTCGTCACCGCATCGGGAAATCACGCGCAACGCACGGCAAAAATGCTGGGCATCAAGATGCCAGCTATCCCTGTTGAACATCAATTTGTCGTTCTGGATCAAGATCCTAAACTGGTTGAACACCGTGCGGCTGGCAACGCAGAACACCCCGTGATCCGCGACGCTGATGCGCAAAGCTACGTGCGCGAAGAACGCGGTGGCTGGATTTTGGGCGTCTACGAAAAGAACGCGCCTGCAGTTTTTGAACATGGTGTGCCTGACAGCTTTCGCGCCGACCTGTTCCAGCTCGATCTGGAACGCATCGAAGAGCAATATTTGGCGATGATCCACCGTGTCCCATCGTGCGAAGACAGCGGCCTGAAAGACGACTTCAACGGCCCAATTTGCTACACACCTGATGGCAATCCACTGGTCGGCCCCGCGCCGGGCCTGCGCAACATGTGGCTCGCCGAAGGGTTCTCGTTTGGAATCACGGCGGCAGGTGGCACTGGCTATTACCTCGCGCAGATGATGGTCAGCGGCGAAGCCGAAATCGACATGGCGTCCCTTGATCCCAAACGCTACGGCGACTGGATGACGACTGAATTCGCGGCCCGTAAAAACGAAGAATGTTATGACCACGTCTACACATTGCACCACCCTGACGAAGAACGCCCAGCCTGCCGTCCGCTGCGTACAGCCCCCGCCTATGACCGCCAGAAAGCGCGCGGTGCACAGTTCGGCTGGGTCAACGGCTGGGAACGCCCGAACTATTTTGGCCCGCTTGATGCACCGCAAAACTACGATCACGACGGGCGCAGCTTTCGCCGTGGCGATTGGTGGAAGCACGCCGTTGATGAAGCAAAAGCGATCCGCGAAGGCGTTGGCCTGATCGACGCCACCGCCTTTACTAAACACGTCGTAAAAGGACCGGGTGCGACCGCATTCCTCGATTGGTTCACCACCAACAAACTGCCGAAAATCGGCCGCATCAATCTGACCTACGCGCTGACAGCCCACGGCACGACGCGCACGGAATACACCATCGTGCGCAACGGCGAAGACTCCTATTATCTCGTCTCCGCAGGCGGTTGGACAGATTATGACGCCGATTACCTGCGCAAAGCGATTGAAGACAAAGAACCGGAATTTGGTCGGATCGAATGTCAGAATGTCACCACCCAGTGGGGTGTCTTTGCCATCGCTGGCCCGAAATCACGCGATGTCTTGATGGCGGGCATCAACGATCTGGACCCCGCAACAGCGTTAACCAACAAACGCTTCCCGTGGCTCAGCGCGAAAAAGATTGAACTTGGCATGTGTCCGGTCAACGCGATCCGCGTCGCCTATACCGGTGAACTTGGATGGGAACTGCATCACCCGATGGAAATGCAGAACTACCTGTTTGATCTGCTCGAAAAAGCTGGTGAACCGCACGGAATGAAACTGGTCGGCGCGCGGGCGCAAAACTGGCTGCGGCAGGAAAAATCCTACCGTGCGTTTGGCACTGAACTTGGCCGCGATGCGACCCCGCTTGAGGCGGATTTGCCGCGCTTTGTTGATCTCAACAAAGACTTCAACGGCAAGGCTGCGATGGAAGCCATCGGCATCCGGTCAAAATGTGTCACCTTGCTGATCGACGGCCCAAGCGACGCCGACCCGTGGGGCCGTGAGGCGTTGATCCATGACGGTCAAAAAGTTGGCCGTCTGACGTCTGGCGGCTATTCCGTCGCCTTCAATAAATCTATTGGCATGGGTTACCTTCCGCTGGAATTGTGCGAAGTTGGCACAAAGGTCAAAGTGCGCATGTTCCGGGAATTGTGGGACGCTGAAGTCGTGGAAGACAGCCCCTATGATCCCAAGAACGAAACGATCCGCAAAGACGCATCGCTTTGACATTCAGCCGCCTACCGGCCTTTCACGCTAGCGGGCGGTGGCCAATCTAGCTGCCAAACGCGATATAAAGTCGTTCTTTGAGCCGCGCAAACTGTTTGCGTTGACCGTCGCGATCCTCAAAATACGCCTGCTGGGTGATCGAGGCCCAATCAATCAAAAACCGCCCTCGCATCGCAACGTCAAACAATTCCGGCTTTATACTGTGTTTTTAGCCCCTGAAAAACATCTCGCGGTGGCTGGCGATGATACCGGACTGGTCAATCGTTTCGCCCGTTCCCTCGCTGTAAATATCCACCTTTAGAAAATCCACAATGTCGTAGATCGCCAGTTTCATGTGCGCTTCGTTCAAATCGAACGCACAGGTCATTCCTGGGCTGAGCATCATGTTTTCACTGTGGAAATCGCCATAGCTCCAGACGCGGGTGTCTTTCATCATCTGCACGGCATCGATTTGGTCCACTAAGATATCGCGCATTCTTGCTACGTCTTGTGCGGGCGCACGCATCTGCCCGTCGTCTAGGCGTGCGTCGACCTCGGTCGGCATCCATCCCCCGCAGTACGAAGATCAAGGAAATTCATCGCTAAAAACGTCCCTGATTTGGACAGATAAATAGTCTTCGCCGTGCCCAGTTTGTCATAGGTCTGAAAATGCGCGCTGAGCTTTGCCAGCCCCTCAAATTCCTTGGCCAAACGTTCTGTTACATCGGAAGTAAAGTCGAGCTTCAGCGCGTAGAACTTCTCCCCAAGTGTCACCAGCAACACCTGTCGTTCCAACGGCAACAAATGTGACGTGAAGATACGCTCGACATCGGGCGTGCCGGTGAACTCCATCGCTTGCATGAATTCATCGACCATTGCGTTGATCACGTCGAAGTTAGGGTCTGTCTTGCTTATCACTGGGCAGTTTTGCGCCTTGTGCCAACAGCGTCAACGCATCTGGCGTCGCGCAGGTTCAATCGCGCCGGCAGTCATCCCTCTCGGGACAAATTTACCAGATTTAGGCAATTGCTCAATCACCGCCCGCCGCGCTCAAGTGAACCTGTTTGGCATAAGTTTTGCGACCATTTCAGCCGCGATCTGCGGCGTAGTCCCCGCCACTAAATCTGCGACCAACTGGCTGGCAGCGGGCGCTGTTTGAAATCCGTAGCCACCTTGCCCTGCCATCCAAATGAACGACGCATCACGGGCATCCGGCCCCAATACCAAATTCCTGTCGGGCGCAAACGTGCGCAGACCCGCCCAATTTGACAGCATCCGTGTGACTGGTTCAGTGACATGCGCCTCGTAGCGCGCCAACCCTTCGGCCAGCATCATATCATCCGCCCAAGCATCCATTGGCGGCATTAAAACCTCCTCTGCGGGGGACACGATCAACGCGCCCGCGTCGGGCTTGGCGTACCAGTTTTCCCCCGGCCCAAATAGCATCGGCCAGCTTGACACATCATGCCCGCCCGGTGCTGGAATGCGTGCCATGGATCGGCGCAGCGGTGTCACGCCCAAGGGCGCGATGCCTGCCATTTGGGCAATCACATCGACCCAAGCACCTGCGGCATTAACCAGATTGCGTGCCGACAAGACCTCGTCGCCGACCGTGACATCCCAGCCTGTCGCGGTCTGCGACGCAGCTGTCACTTCCGCTGACGTTCGCACCTTGCCGCCATTGCCCCGCACTTCGCGGGCGAAATTCTGCACCAAAAGATCCGTGTCCAAATCCCAAGCGCTCTCATGATAGCCGGCCTGCGTGATGGAATCGTTGAGGATCGGAAACATCGCTCGGGCATCATCGACGCTGATTTGCTGCAAATGCATCGCCGCCAAATCCGTCTGAAATGCCTCCGTGCTGTCAGCCGTACCAATCAGCATCAATCCGCGCGGGCTGGTGACACCGCCGTTTGCCTCAAAATGATACGCACGGCTGGCTTTGTTCAGCGCGATTGTCGAGGGGGCGCCGTAGCTTTCTTCAAACATTGCCGCAGATCGCCCCGACGCGTGATAGGCCAGCGCGGTTTCGCGTTCCAACACCACAACGTGCCCCAGATGCGACAAGCGCGCGCCAACGGACGTGCCCGCAATACCGCCACCGATGACGAGAAAATCGATCATGCTTCTTCAATCCGATCCGTGGCAGGGGGTGGGGCAGGCGACAGCGCCGTGATCGCGATGTAGATGTTGTCATCCAAGTCAAACGTCAGCCCATCCAATGATGGCGTCAACTGTGCGACTGATCGTGCCGACAAAATTGGGTGAACATCCGGCGCATGGCGGCGCAACCACGCCACAGCAAGCATCGCAGCATCAACACCCACATCAGCGGCAATCTGCGCGAGACCTTTTGCGGCCTCGTGCATCCATCGTGGGCCGTAGCGGGCTGCATAACGCGCATCAGTTGCCAATCTGCCATCAGCACCGCTGCCATATTTTCCGGTCAGCAACCCACCCCCAAGTGGTGAATAGGCGCAGACCTGAATCCCTTGATCGCGCGTCATCGGCAGTATCTCGGCCTGAACTTGTCGTTTCACAAGGTTCATCATCGGCTGAATGACGTCGATCTTCGTGCCGAATGTGGCGGCCACGCCTTGGGCTTTCATCACCTGCCACGCAGCATAATTGCTGACGCCAATAAACCGGATCGCACCACTTGATTGCAGCCCTGCCAATGCCTCAAACGTGTGCTCCAACGGCGTGGTGTCGTCAAAACGGTGCATGTACAGCAAATCGACGCAGTCGCGCTTCAGGCGTTTGCGGCTAACGTCGAAACTGGTGTGGATATTCGTGGAGGTGGCAGGCTGATTGTAGGCGACTTTGGTGGCCACAAACACATCGTCGCGGTTGCCCGCAATGTCGCCCAAAAACTCTTCGGACTTGCCATCGGTGTACACAAAGGCCGTGTCGAAATGCTGAATGTCGGCCTGCAAACAGGCGTCAAACATCGCTTGCGCCGCGCCGAAGTCGGCGGTGCCACCCCATTGCATCGTACCGTAGGCCGCTGGTGAAAGACTGGCGCCGGATTGTGTTGTCAGCCTGGTCCGGAACGCCCGCCCACCAATACCTGCTTCGCCCGCGCCGCGATTTGGCATGGTTCGCCCCCCCCTTTTTGTTGCGGTCACCTTGGGGGGCATTGCGGCGGAATTCTAGGCGTATTTTGGACTGTAGGGCAAAACTAGGACGCTGGGTCGGGACGCGCCTTAATCAGCTCTCTAACGCGCTGACGGAAATCCGCAAAATCAAGCTCATCTGCTTGTCAGGGAATACCCGTTCTTGGGTGCCGTCCTGTTTTTGTTCGATGTTCACCTTAAGCATCGTGGTGCCAAATCCGGTTCTGTCTGCGTCGAAATTGCTCTCATCCATTTCATTATGGGTTTCGCGCCAAGTTACGACCAGCGTGTCGCCGTCCATCTGCCAATCAACGCTCAGTGCACCGTCGACGTCCGACAGCGCGCCATATTTGATGGCATTGGTTGCAAGTTCATGAAATATAAGTGCAGACGCCGTTGCAGCCTGTGGCCTGATGGCTGTCGTTTCAGTCCCGATTCTGATGGATGACGCTTTGTATGGCTCCAAAACCAGCGCCGCGCGCTTGTCCAGATGCGCCAGTTCATTGGTGACCTTCGGGCCGCTGACCGATGGTGTCACCAACCTCTGCGCCCCGTCAATCGCCATCAAACGCGCAGTCAAAGCCTCAGAAATAGATGACACATCTTCTGAATTGTGCGCCGTCATTCGGACCATCCCGACGAAGACTGTGAACAGATTGCGGATGCGATGATCAAATTCGGCCAGAAGCATTTCGTTGTCACGCAGCGCCGTGCGCAGCGCCAAATCTGTTTCGACCATCTTGCTCAGGTCGTGCATGGCGCGTCTTTCAATATCGGTCCAGTCGTGTGGTTCGTTGTCAATCACACACAGCGACCCCAAGATATGCCCGTCCGACGATCGCACCGAAACGCCAAGATATGCTGCAACGCCAAGATCTGCCACTGCGCTATTGTCATGTACCCGCCGGTCATTAACTGAATTTGTCACCATGAATTCAGACTGCGTTGCCACGACATACTGGCAGAACGAATGGCTCAACGGGGTTCTGCAATCTTTTTCTGCATCTCTGCCAAGGCCGGTTTCCGCTTTGAAAAACTGTCATGTTCCATCAACCAATGAAAGCAGCTCGACGGGGCGTCCTGTTATCTGCGTTGCCAGCTGGACGGTGCGGTTAAATATTTTTTCTGAGACCGAGTCCTTTAGTCCGCTTTTTGACAAAGCATCCAGCCGCGCCGTATCAGTAAGTGCCCTGAGCAGGCCTTCTATTGATCGTTGATCTTGGGGGAGCATGACGGAAAAGCTTCACTAAGGGAAACACTGCGAACACTTTAAAATTCCGAGTGCATACATGCCAGCACTTGTTACTCAACGGCAAAGGGGCCCGCGATGATGCGAGCCCCTTCGTTTCCCAACAACTTAGCCTGAGCCAAGTCGATTATTGTGGAACTTCAGCCGTGATGCCTTCGACGTAGAAGCCCATACCAGCCAACCCTTCATCGCCATAATCAGACGCAGTCTCGCCCTCTGCCAGCCAAACAGATCCATCCTGCTTGTTGATCGGGCCAGTGAACGCGTGGTATTCGCCAGACGCCAAACGCGCGATCATGGCTTCTGCGGATGCTTTGACGTCAGCTGGGATTGCGTCGGAAATTTCACCGATGCCAACCATGCCAGCGCCGATACCGTCCCACGTGGATGTGCTTTCCCATGTACCATCCATGACAGCCTGCGTGCGCGCGATGTAGTAGGGCGCCCAGTCATCAATGATTGAGGACACGCGCGGCATTGGGCCGAATTCGGACATGTCCGACGCCTGACCGAATGTATAGACGTTGCCCGCCGCCTGCGCCGCAGCTTGTGGTGCTGTAGAATCAGTGTGCTGCAAAATCACGTCAGCGCCTTGTTCGATCAGAACAGCAGCTGCTTCTGCTTCTTTGGCCGGATCGAACCAAGTGTAGGCCCAGATGATCTTGAACTCGACATCAGGGTTCACTTCACGCGCGTGAATGTAGGCTGAGTTGATGCCACGAATAACTTCTGGGATCGGGAAAGACGCGATGTAGCCGATGACATTGGATTTGGTGATCTGACCGGCAATGTGCCCCTGAACTGCGCGACCTTCGTAGAAACGTGCGGAATAAACGGACACGTTGTCGGCCTGCTTGTAGCCTGTTGCATGTTCAAAACGAACGTTGGGGAAATTCGCCGCGACGTTGATCGTCGGATCCATGTAGCCAAACGACGTTGTGAAAATCAGGTCGGCACCTTCAAGCGCCATCTGCGTCATCACGCGTTCGGCGTCCGGGCCCTCTGGCACGCTTTCAACAAACACAGTTTCGACCTGATCACCGAAGGCTTCTTCGACAGCCAAACGGCCTTGGTTGTGCTCATAAGTCCAGCCGCCGTCACCGACGGGGCCAACGAAAATGAAACCGACTTTGGTTGGTTCGTGGCCATCAGCCATTGCAACGCCGCTCAACATGGCTGTTGCCGCAGCGCTCGCCAAAAGTGTTCTTCTCAACATGTGTAATCCCCCTAGGATTTTTTTAAATGTACCTCAGCGCGAGGCGTGGAATATCTTGCCGAGTGATCCCGGCGCTCCGCTGGCCGACATAATGACCAGAACGAGGATGGTGGCAATATAGGGCGACATAGAAAGGTACTCGACCTTCAATGGCGCCATTTTGCCTGACAACAGTGGAATACAGATCGTGCCGCCCGCAACAAGGGCAATGGACAACGCAGACCCTAATGATTTAAGGCGATCCTTGCGCCAGAGGCTGATCAATCCGGCCACGCCGACTGCGATCAGGCTCAATGCGACCAATATGACTGGAAACTGAACGCCTGCGGCCTGCAAATTTAGCTGTAGAACGGTAACGCCGCCGAAAAGATAGGCACCCAGCAAAAGACGCCCTGGCTTCCAGCTTGCGAAGACAACAATTGCCAGCGCGATCCAACCCGCACCCGCCGTCAGGCTGTCAGCGTAGGTCGGCACCCGCACAATGGACAAATATGCGCCGCCAAGGCCGGCACAGGCGCCACCAAACATGATCGCCAACAGGCGCGTGCGCACAACGTGATAGCCAAGCGCGTGGGCGGCTTCGTGGTTTTCACCCACCGCCCGCAACACCAATCCCGCGCGGGTTTTCTTCAGAAACCACCAGACACCCGCGACAATGGCCAGCCCGACATAGACCATCGGATCATGCTGGAAAACAATCGGACCAATCACCGGAATGTCGCCCAGCAATGGAATGTGCCAATCGGGGAACGCGGGCGCTTTAACGCCCAGATACCCTTGTCCCAGCAGCGCCGCGAGCCCGAGCCCGAACAGCGTCAACGCCAGACCCGTGGCCACCTGATTGGACATCAAATACTGCGTCAGAATTCCGAACAGAAACGAAATCGCGGCACCGCTCAGCGCGGCTGCGATAAATCCAAGCCAAGGAGATCCCGTGGTAATCGCCGCAATAAAGCCAACGATCGATCCCGTGATCATCATTCCCTCAACCCCAAGGTTCAGAACACCGGACCGCTCTACGACTAGCTCGCCGATCGCGGCGAGCAGAATGGGCGTCGCCGCTACCATAAGAGAGGCCAGCAGCAGCAGCGGATCAATTGAGCCAAACATCAAACGCCCCCCATTCCATGAACACCCAGATACAACGCACCCGCGACAAAAATTGCACTGCCCAACATCGCACCGACATGGCGCAGGGACGGGCGGTGCAGCCGGTTGATCCATGCGTGGGTGCGCGGTGAAAATCGCGCGGCAAAGACAACTGCAAACAGGACGACAAGGACAATTGCCCCATGTGCTGCAACAAACGCGATCAGCGCCCAGCCTGTGATGACGCTATCGCCCGTCATCGCGCCATGCAGCATCCACATCATCATCAGCCCCATCAGTGCGCCCATAATGATCGGCATAGGTTTCGCAAATGCACTCATGCGACAATCCCCTTCTTGATACGAACGCGGTAATTCGTCAGCACATCGACGCCAAGAAGGAAGAACAGCAACATGCCTTGAAAGACTTGTATCGCGGCCTTGGGCAGCCCAAGCGAGGATTGCGCCACATCGCCGCCAATATAGGTCAGCGCCATCAGCGCGCCAGCAAACAAGATGCCGACCGGATGCAGACGGCCTAAGAATGCCACGATAATGGCCGTGAAACCGTAACCGACGTTGAAATCTATGCTGACCAATCCCGCAGGTCCGGCAACTTCGGTCAATCCCGCAAGCCCCGCCAATGCGCCCGACGTGCCGAGACAGAACAAAATCAACCGCGCTGGGCTGACGCCGGAAAACGCCGCCGCCCGCGGTGATTGGCCCGCCAGTTTGATCTGGAAGCCAAGGATATGTTTGGCAAATAGGATATAGGCTAAGATCACCCCGATCAGGGCAATGACGACACCCCAGTGCATGCCGTTAGATTGGTCGATCCAACTGCTTGCCGATGAATATTGCGACAGGTTGCGCGACCCCGGAAACCCAAACCCTTCGGGGTTTTTCATCAATCCGAGCGCCATTGACGCCAGTAATTGTTCTGCAACATAGACCAGCATCAGCGACACAAGGATTTCGTTGGTGCCGAATTTCACCCGTAACACCCCCGGTATCATCGCCCAAGCGAACCCGCCGAACGCGCCCGCAATCAGCATCGCCGGAAAGATCAGCCAGCGCGCTTCCATCGGATAAAGCGCCAGCGCGACGCCCGCACCGCACAGCGCGCCGATGATGTATTGCCCTTCGGCCCCGATGTTCCAGATGCCCGCTTTGAACCCCAACGACAGGCCCAACGCGATGGCAACCAAAGGTGCGCCCTTGATCAGCAGCTGCGGCAGATAGAAAAAGTTGAACTCGCCAAACAGCGGTTCCCAGAAAATCTTGCCCAATGCCTCGATCGGTGGCTTGCCAAGCAGCGCAAACAGCGCCGCGCCAAAGATCATCGTCAGGATCACCGCCACAAGTGGGGCTGCAAACGTCCAGAATTGCGACGGTTGCGGGCGTTTTTCCATCGCGATCATGACCGCACCTGCAACATCATTGGCTTACAGGGTGTGTACAGGTTGTGTACGCAGTGTGCCGGCTCAAAATCAGTCAACATGGGCGACCTCCATATCATGTGCGCCGCCCAACATCAGGCCAATTTCGTCGACTGTCAGACCCTGCGCAGGGCGCGGCTTGCTCAACTGTCCTTCGTTCAAAGCAGCGAACAAATCCGAAATTTCCATAAGCTCATCAAGGTCTTGGCTGATCACAATGACGCCCGCACCATTGGCCGAAAGGTCCAGCAACGCCTGCCGGATTGCCGCCGCCGCACTCGCGTCAACGCCCCACGTTGGTTGATTGACGATCAATATTTGCGGTTCCTGAAGAATTTCCCGCCCGATGACGAATTTTTGCAGGTTGCCCCCCGACAAAGACCGCGCCGCATTGCCCGGTCCGGGCGTGCGCACATCAAAGCGTTCAATCACCTCTTCGGCAAAGGCACGCGTCTTGCCCCAGTCAATAAATCCGTTCTTTGTTAAACCCTTACGCTTCCGCGCCGTAAGCGCTGCGTTTTCGGTCAGTGACATATCGGGTGCCGCCGCATGGCCCATACGTTCTTCCGGTGCAGCACAAATTCCCAAAGTTCGCCGTGCGTCGGGCGGTAGATGGCCAATGTCTTGGCCCAGAAAGCTAATCTGCCCCGGACCGACCTTGATCTCGCCCGATAGCACGCCCAACAATTCATCCTGCCCGTTGCCAGCCACGCCGCCGATGCCGATGACGTCGCCTGCGCGAATATCGAGTGTGACATTTTTCAATGACGTCCCGAATTCGGCAGGGGATGGCGCTGACAAGCCCTTGATCTGCATGAGGGTTTCGCCAACAGCACCAGCCTCACGATTGGGCACATGCAACGTACCACCAACCATCAGCTCTGCCATTTCACGTGCGCTCGTTTCACGCGGATTACAGGTGCCCACGACCTGTCCCAATCGCAGGACCGTCGCGTGATCGCACAGGGCGCGAATTTCCTCAAGTTTATGAGAAATATAAAGAATTGCTGTGCCTTCGGATTTCAACTTGCGCAGGGTCGCAAACAACACATCGACTTCTTGCGGTGTTAAAACGGACGTCGGCTCGTCCATGATCAAAACCTTGGGGTCCTGCAGAAGGCAGCGAATAATTTCGACCCGCTGACGTTCCCCAGCACTCAGATCACCCACGATGCGTGTCGGATCAAGTGGCAATCCATAGGTCTTCGAAATATCCGTAATGCGCTGGGCCAAGTCACGCATAGGGGGTGGATTTTCCATCCCAAGTGCGACGTTTTCTGCAACATCCAATGCCTCAAACAGTGAAAAGTGCTGGAAAACCATGGAGATACCCGCCGCGCGCGCTGCGCGTGGTTCGGCAGGGATGAATGCTACACCGTCCAGCGTCATTGTGCCGCTGTCGGGCTTAACCAATCCGTAAATAGTTTTGACTAAAGTAGATTTTCCAGCGCCGTTTTCACCGAGCAACGCGTGGACTTCACCCGCTGCGATATCAAAGGAGACGTTCGAATTGGCGACAACACCGGGATAGGCTTTGGTCAGCCCTTCAAGTTTCATAAGCGGTTCGGTCATCCGGTGCGTTCCCCTGCTTTCGTGTCTGAAGTGAATTCAGCTGACGTTGAGATTAGCGTGGTCGCGACGCTTACGGCAATGGCCTGCGGGTGCTTTCCAAGGGATGGATCACCAATCGGGCACGCAATGCGGGCAATGTGTTCGGCGCGGTGCCCCATTGAGGCGAGCCTTGATCGAAACCGCGCCCATTTGGTGGCCGATCCAATCAGGCCGACACTGCCAAATCCGTGCCGCAGCAGAGAATCGCAAAGCGCGAGATCAATGTCGTGTGAATAAGTCAGGATCAGGTGGTCTGCATTTTGCTGCGCATGTGCCACGGCGCGCACCGGATCGCGCGCCACAAGTGGTGAAACATTGGCGGGCAAAGTATCCGGCATCCGGTTTGTGGCTGTGTCGATCAATGTGATGTGGCGGTCGTTAAATGGTGCCAGAACGCCTGCAATTGCACGCCCCACATGGCCCGCGCCCCAAATCCAAAGCGGTGCTTCTGTCGGTTCGGTGTCCAAAGCGTCATGGCTGAAATTAAGCGTAACAGCGCCGCCGCAACATTGCCCTAGATCGGGACCGAGCGGCATCGTTCGCTGCAGTGTCAGTTCACCACCCGCCAGCATCCGCCGCGCGATATGTGTGGCCTCAAATTCTAACGCGCCGCCGCCAATCGTCCCGTCCTGACGGTCCGCCCAAACCCGCATTGTCGCGCCTGCGTCGCGAGGAACGGACCCTTTGGTGGCGGTCACGGTTACGATTATGAAATCGCTCACGCGCGCGATCGCTTCACGGCTTGCAGCACTTCTTGCGCCGTCGCGGGGGCCTGCAGGTCAGGATATGTCGGCCCGCAGGCGGTGCAGGCATTGGCCAATGCCAAATGTGCCGAGATACCCAACATGAATGGCGGTTCACCAACGGCCTTAGAGCGGTAAATCGTGTCTGCTGGATTTTCGCCGTCCCACAGTGCGACATTGAACACCTCGGGGCGGTCCGAACAGGCTGGGATTTTGTAGGTGGACGGTGCATGGGTCCGAAGTCGGCCCGCATCGTCCCAAACCAGTTCTTCCGTCGTAAGCCAGCCTGCGCCTTGCACATAGCCGCCTTCAATCTGGCCGATATCGAGTGCGGGGTTCAACGACGCGCCCGCATCGTGCAAGACATCAACCCGCAACAAGCGATTTTCACCAGTCAGCGTGTCGATCACCACCTCTGAAATTGCTGCTCCATAGGCGAAATAAAAGAACGGTCGGCCTTTGCCTGTGATGCGATCCCATGCGACGTCAGGGGTTTTGTAGAACCCTGATGCGCTCAGGCTGACGCGATTTTCGTAGGCGATCTTGACAGCAGCGGCAAACGATATTCCTTGATCGTTGACAAAGACCTGCCCATCGCGAAACGTCACTGCGTCAGCTTTGACTTGGTGCAATTCTGCAAGACAAGCGGCGATCCTGTCGCGAATAATATCGCAAGCGTTCTGTACAGCCATGCCGTTCAAATCTGTTCCGCTAGATGCGGCCGTCGCTGACGTGTTGGGAACTTTGCCCGTGTCTGTCGCGGTGATCTTGACCGCTGTGACATCGATCCCGAACCGCGACGCCGCCACTTGCGCGACTTTCTGGAACAAACCCTGTCCCATCTCGGTGCCGCCGTGGTTCAGTTGGATTGACCCGTCCTGATAGACATGCACCAACGCACCCGCTTGGTTAAGATGGGTCAGCGTGAACGAAATCCCGAATTTCACAGGGCTGAACGCAATCCCTTTCTTGAGGGTTGCATGGCTGTCGTTCCACGTAGAAACCGCCTGTCGACGTGTGTCGTAGTCCGCGTCTCTCAACAATTTATCCGTCATTTCGTGCAGGATAAAATCGGTGACATCCATATCGTATGGCGTTGTGTTGTCATTCTTTGACGCTGCCAGCGAATGCTCGCTACCAAACCGATGCACGCCGCCCGAACCAGACGCCACGTTGACCGCGCCATGGCTGGCGAGGTCGCCAGTTTCGATGTTCTCTTTAGGCTTCATCTTGGCCGAAAAACTCCTCCCGGAGGGCCCGCCCGCCGCAGGCGCCGCGGCGTAATAATTGATGCGCCGCACCTCGCAAGGGTCTTTGCCCAACTCATGCGCCACGTGATCCATTACCCGTTCAATGCCGAACATGCCTTGCGGCCCACCGAACCCGCGAAACGCTGTCGCACTTTGCATGTTCGTCTTAAGCCGGTGTGATGTGATCCGCGCGGCGGGCAGCAAATAAGCGTTGTCGGCATGCAACATCGCGCGATCCGCCACCGGAAGTGACAAATCCTGCGCCCAGCCGCAGCGGGTGTAATGGGTGAAATCCACGCCCGTCACCCGCCCGTCATTGCCAAACCCGACATCGTAATCGATGCGGAAATCGTGGCGTTTTCCGGTGATTGTCATGTCGTCGTCGCGGTCATAGCGCATTTTGCAGGGCTTGCCTGTCAGCCGCGCTGCGACAGCACAACTCACGGCGAGGGCGTTGCCTTGGCTTTCTTTACCACCAAAACCGCCGCCCATACGGCGAATTTCGACGCGCACTGCATGCATCGGCACGCCGAGGCTTTCGGCGACTTTATGTTGAATCTCTGTCGGGTGCTGGGTGGATGACTGCACCACCATATCACCACCTTCTTGTGGCAGCGCGAGTGCGGCTTGGCCTTCAAGATAAAAGTGTTCCTGCCCGCCCATCTCAAGGCGACCAGAAAGGCGGTTGGGGCCCGACGTCAGCGCGGCGTCAACGTCGCCTTTGGTGTAAATACGCGGTCCATCTTCAAATCGTGCATCCGCCGCTAGCGCGTCTTCGATGCTCAGGATCGGGGTCTCTTTTGTGTAGTCGATGTCGCCTTGCCGTGCCGCAAATCGCGCTTGCAGATGCGTGCGCGCCACAACCAGAAAGATTGGCTGACCAAGATAATGGATCGCGCCGTTCGACAACATCGGCTCATCGTGGATCGACGGCGACACGTCGTTTGCAAAGGGCAGATCATCGGCCGTCAGGACCGCCACCACACCAGGGGCGTTTTTTACGGTGTCTAGATTCATTGAGCGGATCGCGCCGCGCGCAATGGGGCTGGTCCCAAAGGCCAGATGCAGGGTGCCACTGGGCATGGGGACGTCGTCAACATATCGGGCAGTACCGGTGACGTGCAGCTTTGCGGCATCATGCGGCATGGGTTTGGAGACACTCATGCGCGGACCTCCAGAACATTGGTTTGTTTGCCATACAGGTCATCAAAATAGCGGCGCAGCTGTCCTTGCGCAGCCTCCATTCGGTACGCGGCTGAAGCGCGCATGTCAGACATGGGTTGGAAATCATCGGCAAGGGCGATGGCCGCGGTTTCGATGGTGCCTGATGACCAAGGCTGTCCGACCAGCGCGGCCTCTGCCAGCGCCGCGCGCTTTGGGGTGCCTGCCATGCCGCCGAATGCGATGCATGCCGCGGTGATGGTGTCGTTCTCAACCGTCACATTAAAACAGCCACACACCGCTGAGATGTCCTGATCAAAACGCTTGGATAGCTTGTAGCACCGCAACGCAGGCGCAGATTTCGGGATCGTTACGGCCTCAACAAATTCGCCCGCCTTGCGGTCTTGTTTGCCGTATTCGATAAAGAAGTCCGCGATCGGCATATCGCGTCGTGTGTCGCCGTGGCGCAGATGCAGCGTGGCATCCAAGGCAATCAGCGCAGGCGGGTTATCCCCGATCGGGGATCCGTTGGCGATGTTGCCGCCGATGGTTGCGGCATTGCGCACCTGTTCGGACCCATAGCGGCGGATCATATTGGCGTAGGACGGATGCAGCGCGCGCACGGCGGCCAGCACATCCGTCATCGTCACTGCAGCACCAATACGCAGCGCGTCGCCCAGTTCGTCAATTTGTTGCAGGTCGGTACAGCGATTCAGAAACGCGACCTTGCCCATTTTGCCAGTCTGGTCGCGGAAATCTTTCGTGACCCAGAGTCCCACATCTGTCGCACCGGCAATCAGCGTGCCGTCGGGGTTGGCCATGTACCACGCCGCGAGGGCGTCACTGGTTTCTGGCGCTGGAATGTCCGTTTTATCACCAAGATGAACGCGGGACGGATCGCGCATATGATCAGGAACGGGCATGCCCTCTGACGCTTGTGCGGCGCGCACAATCGGCGCGTATCCGGTGCAGCGGCACAGGTTGCCCGCAAGCACATCGTCGTGGTCGGTGCGTCCGTTCAAATGGCCTGTCGCCATGGAAACCACAAACCCCGGCGTGCAAAATCCGCATTGGCTGCCGTGGTTGTCGATCATTGACTGTTGGACCGGGTGCAGCGTGCCATCCGGGGCCGCGAGGCCTTCGACGGTGCGTACTGCTTTGCCGTGAAGTTGCGGAATGAACAGGATGCAGGCGTTGAGCGTGCGCGCACCGTTTTGGTCGGTTATCATCACCGAACAGGCACCGCAGTCGCCCTCGTTACAGCCCTCTTTAGTTCCATTAAGGCTTTTGGTTTCCCGCAGCCAGTCGAGCAGAGTTTGTGTCGGGTGGGTATCCACCTCCACGGCCTCTCCGTTGAGAAGAAACGAGATATTCATATTATTGCTCTGCCGCGGTACCAAGGTATCGTTCAGGCGCTAGGTCGATGCGACGTAGACCACAGCGCTGTAGTTTATCAAAGCGCGTGACGATCTGTTTGGCAAGCCCCCCGTAATCTATTGGGCTTCAGCGAGGGCACTTAGCTGGTCAGTTGTGGTGTCCCAACCTTCAAAAAAATCCATCTTTTCGTTCGCTTGCACGGCGGCTGGCGTGGCATGCATTGCCTTGACTGTATAGCGGCAACCGCCGTCCTCAGCCGTCATCGTCAAATCGACGGTCAGGTAAAAATCGTCCACCATATCATACGGTGGATTCGGCGCAAAGCCTAGGCCAAGGGCCGCATTCCAGACCAAACGCGCGTCTTTGATGGCGACAAGAACGCAGCCCGCAGGGGCCACCATCGGATCGTGTCCAGGCATTTGCATGATGACGTTGAACAGCCCGCCCGGTGTTGGATCAACCTCACAGGTGACGACCTCAACAGGGTCGGGCGCAAACCACTTAACCAGAAATTCAGGGTCCGTCCAGCAGCGCCAAACGGTCGCGGGGCTGGTGTTTATATGGCGGGTCAAAGTGAGCGTAAGATCATCCGTCATTGATTTCTTCCTTGTCTATCATTTCGGCCATTGCATTAAGCCGATCAACACGGCCTTCCCAAACGCGCCGTTGCCATTCGAGCCAGCCCTGAAGTTCCATCAAAGGGCCCGCGGCAATATGGCAGGTGCGCACGCGGCCTTTTTTTACCGATCGAACAAGACCGCATTCCTCTAGGATTTTGAGGTGACGCATGAAGGTCGGCAGCGCCATCGCGTGGGGCGCAGCAAGGCTGGACACGCTCGCCGGACCCATCGCCAACCGTTCGACCACCGCGCGACGGGTCGGATCGGTCAGGGCAGAGAGCGTATATGTGAGGTCATGGGCCATGGGCGAAGTATTCGGTAAATGGGTGCACGCGTCAAGTTAGTTAGTCAGGTAACTAAGTGTTATAATTGCAGTTGGTTATCAGCGAACCAAACAAGAAAGGTCATGCTGATCAGCCATTTTAATATCTGACGCTTCCGCCCGCCGTAACCACCAGCTAGGGTGGTCCCCATGGCAGATCCCCGATTCATTCATCTTCGTACCCACACCGAATACTCGCTTCTTGAAGGCGCGGTTCCGGTTAAGAAAATCTGCGGCTTGGCTGAGAAATTTGGCATGCCTGCCGTGGCCGTCACGGACACCAACAACTTGTTTTGCGCGTTGGAATTTTCAGAATATGCAGCCAAATCGGGCGTGCAACCAATCATCGGGTGTCAGGTCGATTTGGGGCTGCGTGTTGAGGAACCAGGGCGGCGCCCTGAACCACCCGCACCACTCGTTTTGTTGGCGCAAAACGAAGCGGGCTACATGAACCTGATGAAGCTGAATTCTTGTGCCTATCTGGACGCAGGCGGGCAGCTGCCACAGGTCACAGTTGATGATCTGGCCAAATATAACGATGGGTTGATTTGCCTGTCCGGTGGGCCGGATGGCCCTATTGGGCGTATGTTGCGAGCGGGCCAACGTCCGGCTGCCGAGGCTTTGATGGCGCAGTTGGCGGCAATCTTTCCGGATCGTCTGTACGTAGAATTGCAACGCCATCCCGTTGATGGTGGCCTGCCAGAGGCAGAGCAATTGTCTGAGCAGGGCCACGTCGAAATGGCCTATGCGATGGACCTGCCGTTGGTTGCAACCAACGACGTCTATTTCCCGAAAACTTCGATTTATGAAGCACACGACGCGTTGATTTGCATCGCTGACGGCGCCTATGTCGATCAGAACGAACCGCGCCGTCGTCTGACCCCACAGCATTATTTCAAAAGCCAACAAGAGATGGTCACGCTGTTTGCGGACCTGCCCGAAGCGATTGCCAACACCGTTGAGATTGCAAAACGCTGCGCCTTCAAGGCCTACACCCGCGATCCGATCTTGCCAAAATTCGCCGACAACGAGATTGAGGAATTGAAGCTGCAAGCCCATGCTGGCTTGAAAAATCGCCTTAAGGTCATTCCCCATGCGGTCAGTGTCGAAGACTACGAAAAACGCCTCAATTTCGAACTTGGGATTATCGAAGGCATGGGGTTCCCCGGCTATTTCCTGATTGTGGCCGACTTTATCAAATTCGCCAAAGACAATGACATTCCCGTCGGTCCGGGCCGTGGGTCTGGTGCGGGCAGCTTGGTGGCTTATGCGCTGACGATCACCGACCTCGATCCGTTGCGATATTCGCTGCTGTTTGAGCGGTTCCTGAACCCTGAACGGGTGTCGATGCCCGACTTTGACATCGATTTTTGCATGGATCGCCGCGAAGAGGTCATCCGCTACGTCCAGCAAAAATATGGTCGTGACAAAGTCGGCCAGATTATCACGTTCGGCGCATTGTTGTCCAAAGCCGCCATTCGCGACGTTGGGCGCGTGTTGCAGCTGCCTTACGGGCAGGTCGATAAGCTGTCCAAAATGATCCCTGTTGAGGGCGTTAAGCCGGTCAGTATTGTCAAAGCCTTGGCCGATGAGCCGCGCTTGCGTGAAATGGCCAAGAACGAGGAAGTCGTTGATCGGTTGCTCACCTACGGCCAACAGCTCGAAGGGCTGTTGCGCAACGCATCGACCCATGCGGCGGGCGTGGTGATTGGCGATCGATCTCTAGATGAATTGGTGCCTCTGTACCAAGATCCCCGTTCCGATATGCCCGCGACGCAGTTCAACATGAAATGGGTGGAACAGGCGGGATTGGTCAAGTTCGACTTCCTTGGCCTGAAAACGTTGACAGTCATTCAGAACGCCGTGAACCTGATTTTGAAATCTGGCCGCGATCTGCACAAGGGCCCCACAGGGGTCGAACTTTATGTTCCTGCCGAGGGCACGATCAACGACATCAATGCGATCCCGCTGGATGATGAGGCGTCGTATAAACTCTACGCAGCCGCTAAAACTGTCGCCGTGTTTCAGGTGGAATCCAGCGGCATGATGGACGCCCTGCGGCGCATGAAACCGGACTGCATCGAAGATATCATCGCGCTGGTCGCGCTGTATCGCCCCGGCCCGATGGAAAACATCCCGAAGTTCTGTGAGGTCAAGAATGGCATCTCGGATCGCGACATGCTGCATCCGTCCATTGACCATATCCTTGACGAGACGCAGGGCATCATTGTCTACCAAGAACAGGTGATGCAAATCGCCCAAGAAATGGCGGGCTATTCGCTTGGCGGTGCTGATCTGTTGCGTCGCGCCATGGGTAAAAAGCTGCAAGAGGCGATGGATGTCGAGAAGCCAAAGTTTCTCGCGGGTTCGGCTGAAAATGGCGTCAGCAAGAAGAAAGCGCAGGAGGTCTGGGACCTTCTGGATAAGTTCGCAAACTACGGTTTCAACAAATCCCACGCTGCAGCCTATGCGGTGGTCAGCTATCAAACAGCGTGGTTGAAGGCGAACCATCCGGTTGAATTTATGGCCGGTGTGATGAACTGCGACATTCACCTGACTGACAAACTCGCCGTTTATTTCCAAGAAGTAAAAAAGGGTCTTGGACTGCCATGGTCGCCGCCGTGTGTGAACACGTCCCTCGCCACGTTCGATGTCCAAGACGGGACGCTGGTCTATGGATTGGGCGCGCTGAAAAACGTCGGCGTTGATGCCATGGGGCTGATCGTCGATGCGCGGTTGGCGGAGGGAGCAAAGCCGTTTTCCACCCTGTTCGACCTTGCGCGTCGCGTGGATATCAAGCGCGTTGGCAAGCGCCCCTTGGAAATGCTGGCCCGCGCTGGTGCGTTTGATGTGCTCGACCCGAACCGGCGCAAGGTCTTCGCCAGTTTGGACGCGCTTGTCGGGTATTCATCGGCGATCCACGAGCAGAAAAATTCCAACCAAGTATCGCTGTTCGGTGAAGCCGGCGATGATTTGCCCGAACCGCGCCTGTCTGCGGTTGAAGATTGGTTGCCTGCCGAACGCCTGTCGGAAGAATTCAAGGCAGTTGGGTTCTACCTCTCTGGTCACCCGCTTGATGATTACATGGCTGCGCTCAAACGCACGGAAAAGGTGCTGACGTTGGACGAAGTGACCGCCAAGGCCGCAAGTGGTGCATTGGTTGCAAAGATGGCGGGCACGGTCGCTGGGCGGCAGGAACGTAAGTCAGCGCGGGGCAATCGGTTCGCCTTTGTGCAATTGTCCGATCCGACTGGCCAATACGAAGTCACAATGTTCTCGGACACGCTTGACGCGGCGCGGGACCATCTGGAAACTGGGAACCAGATCGTCATTCAAGTCGAAGCCACGATGGAAGCCGAACAGCTGAAATTATTAGGCCGCTCCGTGATGCTGGCGGACATGGCCGTCGCCAATGCGGGGTCGTCTGGACTGCGGGTTTTCTTGGGCGACGTCGCTGCGATTTCAACAGTCAGTGACATCTTGCAGGGCGCCATACGCGACAACGTCAAAGGTGGGCGCGGACCAGTGACGTTCACAATTGATGATATCGAACTGGGCGAGATCGACGTCGAACTTGAGACGCAATTCCCTGTAAACCCCCAGATTAAAGGCGCGTTGCGCAGCCTTGGCGGTGTCATTGAGGTCCAAGAACTCTAGCCGTCGTCTTTGGGCGGGTGGCGAAACCCTGCCGGTCGAAACGGCATTGTGGACGCAGAGTGGGGGCTGCGTTAAACTGTGTTAACTGTAGGATTAAGGACGCTGAATGCGCCAGATAGTGTTGGGACTTGGGATGGCTTTGTTGCTGTCGGCCTGTGGCGATCCGCTGCGCAACGTTGCGCGGTTGGGTGATGTTGCAGTCGCTGACGGCGCAACTAACGTGGCCCAAGCCCCCATTGAGGCACAAAAGATTGGTGGGGGATTATTTGCCCGGTTGTTGAATCGTCAGGCAAACGACCCGACCAATTCCGCTGTTGCGGCGGCTGTGGCTCAAACGGGCCAAGTGGCATCTGCGCAAAGCGATGTTGTTGTCGCACCGGCTGCGACGACCCCCTCGCAGCCGGAACGCCGTGGTTTATTTGGTCTATTCGGTCGGGACCCCAACCGCGAAGAGCAATCCCGCACGGGCCCTGATACAACAGACATAACCGCTGGAGCGCTGCTGCCGTTTGGCCATATCGCCCGCGTCTGCGGGTTGAACAATAATCAACTTGGCCGCCAAATCGACGGCGGCGGCGGATTTCGTATTTATGATACAATCCCGAATTCAACCGCGCGGCGACCGTTTTACATCAGCGGATTTGACGACGGCTGCGTCCGCACATTCACCGGAGCTGTAGTCGTCACAGGCGGCGTCGAAACCCACGAATTTGTGCGCTATCAGACCAGCAACCAGAACATTGATTATACGACGACCGACAATGCCTATGAGGCCTTGAAGGCCAGCGTGTGCCGTGTTGGGCGCGGCCAGCCATGTGGCACCCGTCTTGAGCGGATTAATAGCAACACGCACTTCATCACCGTCTACGATTTCTTTGCCGGCACGTTCAGTGCTGTGCCGACACGATGGGCCCAGGTCCTTGTCCACGACGGCGACGTGCTGTCAATGTCAGTAAAAGACGGAACATAAAGACGGCGAACGCCTAATAGTGCGGTGGCCGCTGATCTACCATCGTTGCTGACCCGCCAGCGTCCGTTTCGCGTCTGGCTTCGCGTTCCATTAACATCTGGACGCGGTAGGTCAGGCGGCTGATTTCGCCCTCCTGACGCGCGACGATATCGGACAGATCGTCCACCGCGCGGCTCAGATGCGCGAGCTGTTCTTCAAGGTTTATTTGTTCACTCATATGGCTCATTACGGTGCTGGCGTGTGGATTGCCAACCCCCACTGTTGCGCGGACCTGCCCTGCGCGGTAAAGCGCGGGGGAATTGATCGCAAGCGGAGCCAACCCATGGCCAAAAAGCAAAAAGTGCAACGACCCAAGGCGCAGACTCCCAAGGGGTTTCGTGACTATTTTGGCGCAGAAGTGGCGCAGCGCACTGATATGTTGCGTACTATTGCAGGGGTCTATCACCGCTACGGATTTGAGGCGCTGGAATCGGCGGCCGTCGAAACGGTCGAGGCGCTGGGCAAGTTTCTGCCAGATGTGGATCGCCCCAACGAGGGTGTGTTCGCGTGGCAAGAAGAAGACGAGAATGACAACGGTGACTGGCTCGCGCTGCGCTACGATCTGACGGCCCCGCTTGCCCGCGTCTACGCCCAGCACCGCAACGATCTGCCGATCCCCTATCGCCGCTTTGCAATGGGTCCGGTCTGGCGCAACGAAAAGCCCGGTCCGGGCCGGTTCCGCCAGTTTTATCAGTGCGATGCGGACACGGTTGGGTCGGGGTCTGTTGCTGCCGATGCCGAGATTTGCGCGATGTTGTGTGATACGCTTGAGGCAGTGGGGATCGAGCGCGGTGATTATGTTGTGCGCATCAACAACCGTAAGGTTTTGAATGGTGTGTTGGAGGTCATGGGCTTGTCTGACGATGACCAACGCGCCAATGTTTTGCGCACTATCGATAAATTTGACAAGATCGGTGAAAACGGTGTGCGCGAACTGCTTGGCAAAGGGCGTCTGGATGCGTCTGGTGCCTATATCGACGGAGTTGGCTTATCGGACGAACAGGCCGAACCCGTTGTCTCGTTTCTAACGTCAAAGGCAGCAGATACGGCAGGAACACTGGAAAATCTACGTACTGCAATTGGGGAAAGCACCGTGGGCACAGCGGGCGTCGACGAACTCCAAACCATGTCCGATCTCCTCACGGCTGGTGGCTACGGCCCTGACCGCATCGTCATTGACCCCTCCGTCGTACGCGGCCTTGGCTACTACACCGGCCCCGTGTTTGAGGCCGAACTCACCTTTGAAATCCAAGACGAAAAGGGCCGCTCGCGTTCCTTTGGCTCAGTCGCTGGCGGTGGCCGCTACGACGATCTGGTGAAACGCTTTACTGGTCAAGAAGTCCCCGCGACGGGCATTTCGATCGGCGTTGATCGCCTGCTTGCGGCGCTGCACATGAAGGGCCGATTGACGTCTGACACCACAGGTCCCGTCGTCGTCACTGTCATGGATCGTGACCGCATGGCGGATTATCAGGGCATCGTATCCGAACTGCGTCAGGCTGGCATCCGGTCCGAGGTTTACCTCGGCAACCCGAAGAATTTTGGCAACCAGTTGAAATACGCCGACCAGCGCAATTCGCCTATCGCCATTATTCAAGGTGGCGACGAACTGGTCGCTGGCACCCTGCAAGTCAAAGACCTAATCCTTGGAGCGAAAATCGCCGAAACTGCGACCCATGAAGAATGGAAAAACCGCCCCAGCCAGGAAGAAATCAAGCGCACTGATCTGGTCGAATGGGTCACGCAGAAACTAGCTGAGCAAGCCGATGACTGACAGTTCCCAAGCCATTTGGGACCGCGCACGCCGCTACCAATCCGTACTGGTCCGGCAGGGCGCGTTGATCACTGACGCGGACGTGCTGCAACCTGCGGGTACGCTGCTGGACCTCTACGGTGAAGACATCCGCGCGCGGACTTTCACCACACAAGACCCGTTGCGCGGCGAACAAATGCTGCGCCCCGACTTTACGGTTCCCATTGTGCAGCAACATATGGCGTTCGGCGCGGAACCTGCCCGCTATACCTATCTGGGCAAAGTATTTCGCAAGCAGGAATTCGACGAAAGCCGCCCCACCGAATTCGTTCAAGTCGGGTTTGAGGTGTTCGACGGCAAGGACGTCGCAGCTGCCGACGCCGAAGTTTTCGCAACCTTTGCAGGGATATTGGCCGGCGTGGCCGTGACGCCCATGACCGGCGATATCGGCATTCTGCGTGCTGCCGTCATAGGACTGAAAACAACCGAACGTCGCCGCGCGGCGCTCATGCGCCACCTGTGGCGGCCGCGTCGGTTCAGGGCGCTGCTGGATCGGTTTGGTGGCATCACACCCACGCCCGCCACACGCACGGCACTTTTGGCAGATTCGGACCCGATGGCGACTCTGCCAGCGGTCCTCGGTCTGCGCTCCCAAGCCGAAATCGCATTGCGCATTGACGCACTTCGGGCCGACGCTGCAGTTGATCCGATTTCAAGTTTTGAACGTGATCTGCTCGACGCGCTTCTCAAAGTCCGCGAAACGGCGCCGAATGCACTGGCGTTGCTACGAGATATTTCGGTCGATTTGCCGTCAATTGGTGCGGCTGTTGACGGGTTAAGCAGACGCTTGGACGCATTGGCAAGCCGAGACATCGACGTTGATGCGTTGCCATTTGAGGCCGCCTACGGGCGGACATCGATGGAATACTACGACGGTTTTGTGTTTGGCTTTTCGTCCAACGCAGGTCTGAATATCCCGCCAGTTGCCACCGGTGGTCGCTATGATGCGCTGACAGTGGTCCTAGGTGGCGGGACTGGTGTTCCAGCTGTGGGCGGAGTCATCCGCCCCGATCTTGTGGCCTTTGTGGAGGTCGCGCAATGACCTTGAAACTCGGTATCCCGTCCAAGGGGCGGTTGATGGAAAAGACGTTTGATTGGTTCGCAGCGCGCGGCGTGACCCTGCGCAAATCTGGCTCTGAGCGGGAATATGCAGGGGCGGTCGATGGGATCGAGGGCATCGAATTGGTGTTGTTGTCCGCAGGCGAAGTACCGCGTGAACTTGACTCAGGGCGCATCCAGCTTGGTGTCACCGGTTCCGATCTGGTGCGCGAAAAACTGTCATCCTGGGATCAACGGGTCGTCGAAGTGGCGAAAATGGGCTTTGGCGGGGCTGATCTGGTCATCGCCGTGCCGCAGGCGTGGATTGACGTGGATAGCTTGGATGACCTCGATGCCGTCGCCGCTGCGTTTCGCGCGCATCACGGTTTCCGCCTTCGCATCGCCACAAAATATCACCGCCTTGTGCGCGAATTCATGCGCGAACACGGCGTCGCGGACTACCAACTCGTCGACAGCCAAGGCGCGACCGAGGGTACGATCCGCAACGAAACTGCGGAAGCCGTGGCTGATATCACGTCCACCGGCGAAACACTGCGTGCCAACGGGCTGAAAATTCTTGGCGACGGGATGATCCACGCCAGCCAAGCGACGCTCTTCCGCGCGCGTCGCCGCGGCTGGACCCAAGCCCAACGCGACATCCTCAAAGTGCTAGAAACCAAACTAATTTCTTGACCTGTCTTTGCTTCAAAATATCCCGGGGGAGTCCGTGAGGACGGGGGCAGCGCCCCTGACACCCCCGCGGGAGGTGCTAATCATAGGATCATAAAATTCCGATTTCGGCTAAGGCTGCACTCAACGATGGTGGCAAAGCCTCCTCGTTTTCGCGCCCCACGGGCAAGTCCCTTGGCGCGTCCTCAGGCTTTAGATATCGCCAGCCTTGAAATGGCCGCTTAAGGGACGGCACCACGCGTATCAATTCCGGATCAATCACAATGGCACATCGGCGAATGCCGTCGGCGCCGATGTATTCATCCAGCCGGATAATCCGCTGGCGACACAACAGAGACCCCTTCACGACCCAGTAAATACTGCCACCTGACAGCAACTCTTCCGCGCGTTTTGGCCACATACGTGTCACATGCCGCGGCAATCCGTCCGGAGCTTGGGCGCGCTCAGTGGCTTGCCACGCGGTGAGGTCTGCGACATTTTTTGTCCCAACAGACAACTTTTGAAGGTGCAGCTTGGTTGCCAAGGTGTTATGCTCCAGTTCCTACATCTGCTAATGTTGCGCCCAGAGATAACTACATGTAGCCCTGCAATTCTTCAATGATTCGACTGAATATATCCCAAAGGACCGCCTATGACCCGCTTTGCTGCCCCAATTGCCGAACAAATCTGGGACATGAAATATCGCCTTAAGGAGGGTGATGGAACGCCGATTGATCTTTCCATCGAGGACACTTGGGCGCGCATTGCCAAATCGCTGGCGTCCGTTGAAAAAGACCCAAAAGCGTGGGAGCAGAAATTTTACGAAGCGCTGAACGATTTCCGCTATCTTCCAGCTGGCCGCATCACGGCAGGTGCGGGCACGGATCGCTCAGTTACATTGTTCAATTGCTTTGTCATGGGCACGATCCCCGATACGATGGGTGGCATTTTCGATGCTCTGCGCGAGGCGGCGTTGACCATGCAGCAAGGCGGCGGGATCGGTTATGATTTCTCGACCATCCGCCCCAAAGGAGCTGTGGTCAAAGGCGTGGCGGCGGATGCGTCTGGCCCGTTGTCGTTTATGGATGTGTGGGACGCGATGTGTCGCACGATCATGTCGGCTGGGTCACGGCGCGGGGCGATGATGGCAACGATGCGCTGCGATCACCCCGATGTTGAGGATTTCATCACCGCCAAATCCGACGCCGCACGACTGCGGATGTTCAACATGTCCGTGTTGATCACCGACCCGTTTATGGAGGCTGTGAAGGCAGACAAGCCGTGGAATCTCGTTTGGGCGGGGGAGACCATTCGCACGGTGCAAGCCCGCGCTTTGTGGGATTCGATCATGCAATCGACCTACAGCCACGCTGAACCGGGCGTCATTTTCATCGATCGCATCAACACGATGAACAACCTCAATTACGTCGAAAACATCGCCGCCACCAACCCCTGTGGCGAACAACCCTTGCCGCCTTACGGCGCGTGTTTGTTAGGCTCAATCAACCTCGCGCGGCTTGTGTCGGACCCGTTTATGGACACCGCGACCATTGATGATGCCGAATTGGCCGAACTGGTCGGATTGGCCGTGCGGATGATGGACAACGTGGTCGATGCCAGCAAATTCCCGCTTGAAGCGCAGGCGCGAGAAGCAGCAGCCAAACGTCGCATCGGGCTGGGGGTGACCGGGCTGGCGGATGCATTGCTGATGACGGGCCTGCGTTATGGCTCCGAAGATGCGGCGCGTCAGACCGAGGCTTGGATGAAAGCGATCGCGCGCGCCGCGTATCTGAGCTCAGTAGACTTGGCCAAGGAAAAGGGTGCGTTCCCGTTGTTTGATGCCGACAAGTATTTGGCGTCAGGCAACATGATGCAGATGGACGACGATGTACGGGACGCAATTCGCGAACACGGCATCCGCAACGCCCTGCTGACTTCCGTGGCTCCGACTGGCACCATCAGCCTGTATGCGGGCAATGTGTCATCGGGGATCGAGCCCGTGTTTGCCTATGCCTACACGCGCAAAGTGCTACAAAAGGACGGGTCCCGCAACGAAGAAGAGGTCGTTGATTATGCCGTGAAGATGTGGCGAGATCTAAAAGGAGACGCAGAGCTGCCGGATTATTTCGTCAACGCGCAGACCCTGCCGGCGATGGATCATGTGCGCATGCAGGCGGCAGCGCAAAAATGGATCGACAGCTCAATCTCGAAAACCATCAACGTGCCGGAAGATATCGATTTCCAATCGTTCAAAGACGTCTACATGGCCGCGTGGGATCAGGGCTGCAAAGGCTGCACGACCTATCGTCCAAACGAGGTGACGGGTTCGGTGCTCTCAGTGTCTGAGGACACAAAGCCCGAAGTTATCGCCGATGAAAACGCGGGCGACGTCATCTATATGACCGAACCGCTGGACCGCCCAGGTGAATTGCACGGCCAGACCTACAAGCTCAAATGGCCCGACAGCGAACATGCGATTTACATCACAGTGAATGATATTCTGCACCAAGGTCAGCACCGCCCTTTTGAGGTCTTTATCAACTCGAAGAATATGGAACACTTCGCGTGGACCGTGGCGCTGACGCGGATGATTTCGGCGGTGTTCCGGCGCGGCGGCGATGTGTCGTTCGTGGTCGAAGAACTCAAAGCGGTGTTCGATCCGCGCGGCGGAGCATGGATGCAGGGCAAATATGTCCCGTCTATTCTGGCGGCAATCGGCGGCGTGATCGAAAAACACATGGTCGCCACGGGCTTTCTGGCGGGTGAAGGCATGGGCCTAAAATCCGATCCACAGGCAGAGATCGTCAACATCAAGCCAAAGGGCAAAGCCTGCACCAGTTGTGGATCATATGAGCTGCGGATGATTGAAGGCTGCATGACCTGCGCCGATTGCGGCTATTCGAAATGCGGCTAGATTAACCATAGCACTCGCGCGGTCCCTCGCGGGTCGAAATCGCCAAACTTTCACTGAAATCATCCTCCATACGGGTCGCCAAGTGGCGGCCCGTTGTTTTATAGGATTCGCAGGACTGATAGTTTTGTGGAAAAGATGCGTTTAAATGTAATGATGTGTGCAGGCCTTATGGCGGCAAGTCCTGTAATTGCCCAAGATCGCGAAACTTTGGGTTTTGGGCGCATTTTCAACAATGACTACTTTGGTGACACTCAAAACCGTTGGCGGTCCGTTTCGTATGCCTATTCTATCGTGCGTGGACCCGAATGGCAGGGGCGGGCGCCAACCGCACCGGGATCGGTACTGGAATACCGTCTCCGGTCCGAAATCATTTCGCCATCAAAACTGAACGGAAGCGGTTCCAACGACCTAGGTGACAACGACCGCGCACGGCTGTTTGCGCAGGTGCCCAACATCCAAGCCGACGTAAATTCCTACGATGCCTATGCCCGCCGCGTGGTGTCCGCATCCAAAGCCGCGATCTTGCGCCACGACGCCGCCTGACCCGATCTGGCGGCACGTGAGACATCTTCGGGAGCCTCCGGCAGGAATATTTTCGAGACAAAGGCAAGACCAAGCATCTGTGTGTGTTGACAGGTCCCCTAACCGCGCGTAATGCAAGCTTTCAATTGGTGTTGGTGGTTCCCGCAAGGGAGTGCCTGTCGGGGGTTCGCCCCAAAGGACAACGCCCTTCACTTGCTGCATCTGCGGACTGTTCGACAGGCGTATATGCGGTGGACGCGTTTCTCAACCCGAGCCATGTGGCGAGGATAAGTTGAGGAAGCACAAAAAGAGTAAGGAGATCAGCCGTGACCAAACGCACGTCTGCCAAGTATAAAATTGACCGCCGGATGGGTGAAAATATCTGGGGTCGCCCGAAATCCCCCGTCAACCGTCGTGAATACGGCCCTGGCCAGCACGGTCAGCGTCGTAAGGGCAAATTGTCCGACTTCGGTATGCAGCTGCGCGCCAAGCAGAAGCTTAAGGGTTACTACGGCGACCTGACTGAAAAGCAATTCCGCAAGATCTTTACCGAAGCTGAGCGTGTCAAAGGCGACACCGGTGAAAACCTGATTGGTTTGCTTGAGCGTCGTCTGGACGCTGTTGTGTACCGTGCCAAGTTCGTGCCGACTGTTTTCGCAGCGCGCCAGTTCGTGAACCACGGCCACGTCACAGTAAACGGCAAGAAGGTTAACATCCCGTCTTACCGCGTCAAGGAAGGCGACATCATCGAAGTCCGCGACAGTTCCAAGCAGAACGTGGCAGTCCTTGACGCCATCGGCTTGGCGGAACGCGATGTTCCCGATTACATGGATGTCGATCATTCCAAGATGTCCGCAACATTCGTGCGCACACCTGGTCTCGGCGATGTGCCATATCCAGTGATGATGGAACCGAACCTAGTGATCGAATATTACGCTCAGAACTAATCGTTCTCTGATCCAATTTTTAGAAAGCCGCCCTCAACTGGGGCGGCTTTTTTTGTTTGAGATTTGGGATGTGGGGCTTGACGTCTGGCCTTGGCCGCAACGCCGCATTAGAAGGACCAAGACGCTTAGAGGATTGGGATCATGAGTAAGATCAAACCGCAGCCGGGAATTATGGACATTGCGCTTTATCAAGGCGGCAAGTCCCATGTGGATGGTGTTGAATACATCCTGAAACTTTCGTCCAACGAGAACCCGTTCGGGCCGTCAGACGCCGCCAAAGACGCAATGGTACGCGCGTCCCACACTTTGCACCGCTATCCGTCCACCGATCATGCCAGCCTGCGCAAAGCGATTGCAGATGTTTGGGCACTCGATCCTGATCGGATCATCTGCGGAAATGGGTCGGGTGAAATTCTAATGATGATCGCGCAGGCCTTTGCGGGTAAAGGTGATGAAGTGCTTTTCACCGAACACGGCTTTGCCATGTATCCGATCTACGCAAACGCCAACGGAGCGAAGCCTGTCGTTGTGGCCGAACGTGAACGGGTTGTGGATGTTGACGCGCTACTGGGGGCCTGCACCAAGAAAACCAAAGTTGTCTATATCGCCAACCCTGCCAATCCCACCGGAACTATGATCGGTGAGGCAGATCTGGAACGTCTGGCGGACGGCCTGCCTGACTGTGCGATTCTTGTGCTGGATGGGGCCTATGCGGAATACGTTGGCGGCTATGATGCTGGCAAGTCGCTGGTGGAAAGCCGCAACAACGTCATCATGACAAGGACGTTTTCCAAGATTTACGGTCTTGGCGGACTGCGCATTGGCTATGGCTATGCCAGCCAAGAAATTATCGACACATTGATGCGCATTCGCGGCCCCTTCAATCTGTCTGCCCCCGCATTGGCGGCGGCAGAAGCTGCAATGCGCGATGTGGCCCACACCGAAAAGTGCCGCACAGACAATGCCAAACAACGAGACTGGCTGGCGGGCGCATTGGCCGAATTGGGGCTACCGTCAGATACGTCCACTGCGAATTTTATCCTTGCTCGATTTGCCTCTGAAGACGAAGCGAAAGCTTGCAACGATCACCTGATGACGCAGGGAATTCTGGTGCGTTTGGTGGGTGGGTACGGCTTGCCCAATTGCTTGCGGATCACTGTCGGTGATGAGGCATCCTGCCGCCGTGTCGTACATGCCATCGGGCAATTCAAAGGCACAAAGAAGGATATAATCGCATGAGCTTGATGTACAACCGTGTAGCGCTAATCGGCCTTGGCTTGATCGCATCTTCGATGTTTTGGGCGATGAAACGTGCAAGCGTGGCGGGCGAAGTCACCGGCTATGCACGATCATCCGACACCCGCGATGTGGCCCGTGAGATTGGGCTTTGTGACCGCGTTTGCGACAGTGCAGCGGACGCTGTTGAGGGCGCAGATCTGATCGTTTTGTGTGTGCCTATTGGCGTAATGGGCGACGTCACGAGTGAGATTACTGGCATGCTGAAACCGGGTGCAGTGTTGACGGACGTGGGGTCGGTCAAACGTGCGGTGATCAACGCAGTTGAACCGCATGTCCCGGACGGGGTCCATTTTATCCCCGGACACCCCTTGGCGGGTACCGAACAATCCGGGCCACGATCCGGTTTCGCAGAACTATTTGACAACCGCTGGTGCTTGCTGACGCCCAACGGCGCGGACGCGACCGAAGTCAAAAAGCTGCGTGCATATTGGGAAGCACTGGGTTCCAACGTTGACGAGATGGACGCCGATCACCACGATCTGGTGCTCGCCGTGACGTCCCACACGCCGCACTTGATTGCATATACGATGGTTGGTGTCGCGGATGATCTAAGCCGAGTCACAGACACTGAGGTCGTTAATTTCTCTGCCGCTGGTTTTCGTGATTTCACCCGAATTGCTGCGTCCGATCCGACAATGTGGCGTGATGTGTTCTTGAACAACAAAGAGGCGACTCTGGAAATACTCGGCCGTTTCACAGAAGAATTGTTCGCATTGCAACGCGCGATCCGGCAGGGCGACGGCGAACACTTGCATGATTATTTCACCCGAACCCGCGCAATCCGGCGCGGCATTATCGAAGCGGGGCAAGACACGGATGTTCCGAACTTCGGACGAAATCCAGTCAGAAAATGAAGGGTTTTGTAACGAGTATCGCCATGGTTTTGGCCAGCGCTGTTCATGCGCAAGACACCCGCCCGATTGCTCGTGATGATGCTGCGGCCTCAGACTGGTTTATTGTGCCGCCATCAATGCAAGCGATCGCGTAATCAAGGCGCCCCGAACGCCGCACGCCAGCGGTGCGTGCAGTGGCCGCAGAGCAATCTGAGGCTTTGGCTCAAGGTGCAGTTATGCGGCAATATATCTTTGCAGTGTGGTCGCATTGGCTCCCATCCCGGGCCCCAGGGGCCTGCGGTGTTGAAGATGCGGTTTGCCTGCGGTGGGTGATGGGCGTGTTTCTGTCGACGTCAGCGATCATTGATTGCACCACAGCGCACGTTGCGCACTTGGGTCGATGACGGGTTGCTGCCTGCGGTCGGCTCTGAGGGTGGCGGTGCCGCATCCATTCGCTTGATGGCGCATTATGCGTGTCGTTCACGCAACAATTGGGCAGGCGCACGGCTGTCTGAACATGCCAGTGGGCGGGCGATTGATATCGCCGGCATCGGCCTGCGCGAAAGGCAGGAAATCACTGTTTTGACCGGATGGAACAGCAACGACGACAGCCAACAATTACGCCGCATGTGGCGCGAGGCATGCGGGCGGTTTGGCAAAGTGCTTGGGCCGGACGCGAACCAATTGCATCGCAACCATTTCCACTTTGATTCCGCGTGGTATCGATCCGGTAGCTATTGCCGATAGGTTAACGCAGCAGCGGGGCCGGGCCCAATGCAAACCCACCAAGAGCCATTTCGCCGTTCACAATCGACAATGTAACAGTCAGCGTATCAGGGATATGCGGCGTTTCATTAAAATTGTTGGTGATTTCCGTCACGAGGAAAATCTGGTCTTCTTCTAACACCCCTGATGCCACGGCCAGATCCAATGCCTGTTGCCAATTGCGCGCTGTGATCGTGATGGACCCTTCCAACACACCCAGGTCATCTGGCGTCACATCGCCAATGACGGACACTGACATTTCACCCCATAACAGTGCGAATTCATTGATGCTGAGCGTGGTGATCGACAATAACCCAGCGTCGGCGCCGTTCAGTTCAATAGGTTCAGTCAGAGTCAGGTCGCTGTCGAGACGCAGGCTTTGGATGATCGGTGACTGCAGGCTTTGCGGATCAATCAACTTGCGGATGTTTTCTGGCAGCACGATTGAGCGCGCCTCAAAGAACACATCATAAGACTGTGTCGTCTCGGGGGTCAGGCGCATGGCAGCAAACAACCGTGCCAGCGTCAGTTCAGCGCCGTCTTCAGTGCGCAACCGCGGGTTCAGCAATTCCAATTCGGCTTGCTGGACCGCCAGCGCCGCGCTTGCGCTGACGCGACCGCTTGCAACCATTTCGTTGGTGAACAGCGTATAGCGGTCGCCGTCGATGACAAATACCTGCTCTTCGGGGAAGTAGGCACGCACATTGTTGGGCTGATACGAAAGCGCAAGAAGCTGAAATATAGGGGTTTCCCAACGCACACCTGCAGTTAGGTCTTCGACCACAAGGTCGGTCACAGTCGTGTCAAAACGCGACGGAAATCCGCGTGTCACCAGCGAGGCGAAGGTCACATTCATCTCGCCCGCGTCAACTTGCACGATCGAATCTGTCAATCGGGATTGGATTTGTGATCTGCCAACGAACCAGTATCCACCGTAAAGGGTGGCAAGAACGAGGACGAGAGCGATAAGTTTACGCATAATTTGGTCTTTCACCGATCAGTTGATTGGTGTTTAGAGAAGCCTCAATGAAAGGGCCATAACTGATGACAATGTGGGTGTTCGGATACGGATCTTTACTGTGGAATCCGGGGTTTGAACCCGCGGAAACCGTAACAGCTACGTTGTTGGGATATCACCGCAGTTTTTGCATGTTGTCGATTCATCATCGCGGGTCCGTCGAACGACCAGGCTTGGTTCTGGCCTTGGACGCTGGCGACGCGATTTGCACTGGCGTTGCGTTTCGGGTGGCTGTCGCGGACGAGGTCCGCGTGTTGGCCGAATTGCGCGAACGCGAACTGATTTCGAGTGCATATGAAGAAGCGCATTTGCCACTGGCCCTTAAAGATGGCCGTGAGGTTCAGGCACTGGCCTACGTAATTAATCGCGATCACGAACAATACTGCCAGTTTGATCTCGAACGCCAAGCGCAGATGATTGCGCGTTCTGTTGGTGGGCGCGGCCCGAACCCCGAATATCTATACAATACTGCCGACCATTTGGTCAAAATGGGCATCCACGACCCCGATATGGCATGGCTTGTCGAAAGAGTGCGGGCATTGTTGTAAAATTGGTTGGGATTTTCGCTCCAAACCCCTATTGTCATAAGTAACAAACAACAAAGAGGTGCCCTATCCCATGGCAACAGGGGACAAAGAGGCCGAGCTGCAGTTTTCCCAACCCGTGCGCCAGATCACATCGATGCTGGTAGTTCTGGCGTTGGTCTGCGTCGGCGTATTTTTCGCATTTCCGCGAGTGGGGCCAGTGTTTCTGGCGAACCCCTATCTGAACGGATTCATATTCGTCGTCTTCGTGATCGGCGTGTTGTCGTGTTTTGGGCAGGTCTGGCAACTGATCAAGTCAATCGGCTGGATTGAGGCGTTTGCGGGCGAAAAGCTCGGCTTGGACCTTATCAAGGCGCCGGGGTTACTGGCACCTTTGGCCACGCTGTTGCGATCACGCGGATCGCGGGTGCAGCTGTCCTCAAGCTCCTCCCGCTCGATTTTGGACTCCGTGTCCCAACGGATCGACGAAGACCGCGAGATCACGCGATATATTGTCAACACGTTGATATTTTTAGGTCTTTTGGGTACGTTTTATGGCCTCGCCACAACGGTTCCTGCACTAGTTGAAACGATCCAATCGCTCACCCCAGGGGAGGGTGAAAGCGGCGGTGAAGTGTTTGCGCGCCTGCAGGCCGGACTCGAAAGCCAGCTTGGTGGCATGGGGATCGCGTTTGCGTCGTCCTTGTTGGGTCTGGCAGGATCTCTGGTCGTCGGGCTGCTCGAATTGTTCGCAAGCCACGGACAGAACCGGTTTTACCGCGAACTTGAAGAATGGCTCTCCACGATCACCCGCGTTGGCCTTGCAGCAGGCGATGAGGCCAGTGGCGATCAGGTCGCGATGGCGGGCGTCGTTGACCACATGGTCGAACAAATGGAACGGATGCAGGCGATGTTTGCCGCATCCGAAGCCAGCCGTGGTGAGGCCAATGAACGTGTTGCCGCATTGACGACTGCGGTTACGCAGATGGCGCAGCAATCGGCAACCGATCAAACGCCCGCGCAATTGTCGCGTGTTGCGGATGCCCAAGAAGCCTTGATCACGGCGTTGAAAAACACTGGAATGGAAGGAATCGATGCCGAAAGCCGGATGCGGCTGCGCTCGATTGATGTGGGGCTTTTGCGCATCCTCGAAGACATGGCCGCTGGCCGCCAAGAGGCCGTTCAGGACCTGCGCGCAGATCTTGCAGGCCTGACCACTGCGGTTCGCCAAGGCAACCGTGGCGTGCATAAGAACACTCAGGGCGGCACCTAAGCCATGGCCCTAAGCCGCAGAACCGGCGCGCGTTTTCAAGCGTCGATCTGGCCGGGTTTCGTGGATGCGATGACGGGCCTGCTGTTGGTTTTGATGTTCGTGTTGACCATTTTCATGGTGCTGCAATTCGTGTTGCAAGAAACGATCACTGGGCAGGAAAACCAGCTGACGGAACTTTCTGCGGAGGTTGCGGCGCTGGCAGATGCGCTGGGGCTGGAACAAGATCGATCAGAAACTCTGGGAGCGCAGGTTGGCGCGTTGTCCTCTGAACTGTCCAGTTTGCAGTCGGCTTTGGGCGAAAGCGAAGCTGCAATTGAACAGCAAAATGCAATGATCGCGCGGCTGACCATTGAACGCGACACGTTGATTGGAGATGTGTCGAACGCGCAATCGCGCATCACCGGATTTGAAGCGCAGGTCGCGGGATTACTGGCGCAACGGCGCGAGGCTGAGGGGACGATTCTTGGACTTGAAGCGCGCGAGGCCGATCTGGTCAGCAACCAAGAGGCGCTGAACCTTGCCATCGCGCAAGCTAGGTCCGAGATCGACGCCAGCGCTGAGGCCGCACGCCTCGCCTCCGCACGGCGCGAGGCACTGGAGGCGATGATTGCGAGTTTGGAAACGAACAACGCTTCGGCAATCACACAAATCGCGGCGTTGGAAACGGCTGGGGCCGCAGCCGCCGCGCAGGTAAGCGAATTGGAAGCCACAGGCGCCGGTGCAAACGCGCGGATCGCTGAATTGGAAGCGAGCAGTGCAGCAACCGAAGCACAGATTGCCGAACTAGAAGTGGCGCGCGCGGCGGCACTGGTGCAGATCAGCGAAACCGAAGCGACGATGTTGGTGGATGCTGCGGCAGTGACAGCTCTGCGCGAACGGCTGGCCAATGCGGACACGGAATTGACGGCGATGACCCTCGCCCTCGAAGAACAGCGCCAAGTGGCAGAGGATACTTTGACGCTTTTAGCGGCGGCGCAATTGGCGCGGGAAGATTTGGATCAGAACCTTGCAATCGCATTGTTGGCCCAACAAGAGGCCGAGGCAGCGGCGCAGGCGCTGGGTCTGGACGGCGACGCGCTGTCAGACCGTTTGGCAGCCGCGCTTGCAGAGCAGGGCCAGACAGGTGAGACCCTTGAAGCGCTTCAGGCGCAGCTCGCGGCGGCGCTGATCGCGCGCACAGAGATGGAACAGGATTTGGCCTCCGTCGCGGCGCAGCGTGAAACGTTCAGCGCGGATCTGGCGACAGCGGTGGCGGCTTTGGCCACGGCGCGCGCCCAGACCGGTGTGGTGGCGGCGGATGTGGATCGTCAGGCGGCCCTTTTGGCACTGGCCAATAATGCGCTGACACAGGAACAGGCGCTGTCAGCGGACAACCAGCGGCAGGTTGCATTGCTCAACGAACAAGTGGCGGCGCTGCGTGGTGAAATGGGGCGATTGCAGGCGTTGCTCAATCTGGAAAATGAAGCCGATGTGACAGCAAATGTGCAGATTGAAACGCTGACGCAAGATCTTAACACCGCGATGGCACGTGCGCTGCTGGCAGAGCGGCGCGCGCGGGTGCTCGAGGACGCAGAGCTTGAGCGTATGGCCGCGGAAGCGGTGGAATTGGAACGCTACCGCTCTGATTTCTTGGGCCTTCTGCGAAATGTCCTTGAAGATGTTGACGGCGTGCGCATTGAGGGCGACCGTTTCGTATTTTCATCCGAGGTGCTGTTTGAGCAAGGTGCGGCACAATTGTCGGCAGACGGTCAGCGCGAAATTACCAAGGTCGCAATGATTCTGCGTGACGTGGCTGGCGACATTCCCGATAGCATCGACTGGGTTATCCGCGTCGATGGCCATACCGACAATGTACCGCTGTCTGGTGTGGGCGAATTTGCCAACAACTGGGAACTGAGCCAAGCGCGGGCGCTGTCGGTTGTTCTTTATATGGTGGATTTTCTGGCTATACCGCCTGAACGGTTGGCCGCGAACGGGTTCGGGCAATACCAACCGATCAACCTCGAAAACACCACTGAGGCCCGAGCGCAGAACCGCCGGATTGAGCTTAAACTGACCGAACGCTAATCTGTCAGGCGTTATCCTGCGGAGCGGCTGAGCCGACCGTGAGTATTGGTGGATGCGGCGACATGAGCCAGTTGCGATAAATGTGGGTGGGTGTTTAAAAAGATGCGCCTCCGGCGGGGATGTTTTTGAGACAAAGGCAGCCTAGGGAAGGCTGATTGTTTTCGCGAGTCGGTCTAATTCAACCCCATCGCGTGCGTGTGTGACGATGCCGTCATACGTACCCGCTGCCCAGCCGTCTTCTGGTGGATTTAGGCCGCCCGCGCGCATGAAAAGCGCCTGTTGACGGGTCAGGACATCGTCGGTTTGGAACAAGGCGCCGTCAGGTCCGTTGATCGTGATGGTTACCACATCGCCGGTCTGCCCGCCAAACGCAAAGGCCCAAAGGACGATCGGTGCATCGGCAGACAAGACGTTGGCGGCGGCAGTGCCTGCTTTGACGCTGTCATAGTCTGGCACGTCAGTGGCAAAATCGACACTGATCAATCCGCCAGCGGGCGTGTCCAATAGGAAATCCCACAAGGTGTTTTCGACGTCAACGCTACAGGTCCTATCGCCGTTGGGCGCGAATGGATCAACAACCGCGCCGCTGCGGCGCACCGAAATGTGTACATGGGGAAATTGGGTTCGGCCAGACAGCCCGACTTGGCCAAGGACATCGCCCCGTCCGACTTGCTCGCCCGTTACAACCGTGACGGAGCCTTCTTTCATATGGCAATACTGGGTTTCCCAACCGCTTTCATGTGCGACGACGGCACCATTTCCGCAGTCGCGTCCATTGATTTCGCCAGCGAGGTCAGGGGTATAAAGGACATCGCGCATATCATTGCGCACACCGCGCACGGTTCCTGCGGCTGAGGCGAGAACATCAACGCCCGCGTCCATCGCCGACAGGGACGGCAGGCCAAAATCGGTGCCTTTGTGGCCATCATAGGTCAAAGACCCACATTGGAAATCCAGCACAGCCTCGGAGGGGTCAGTGTCGACGTAGTTTTGAATATAGCAGGTGTCGCCCAAGGTGCAGTCGATGGGCAGTCCGAGGTGTAAGCCCTGCGCCACGGCGGGTGTGGCGCAGGTTATCAGCAGTGCAATCGTGCGCATCAGTCCGCCGCGAGGAGCGGTGGTTTGTCCTTGGAGATGCGCACTTTTTCCGGTGGTTCGATCTGCAAATCAAGTGCGCCGTTTTTCATGCCAACCTTGACGTGACCACCTTTGGCCAAAGCGCCGAACAGCAATTCTTCAGCCAATGGTTTCTTGATATACTCCTGAATCGTGCGCCCCAGTGGACGCGCGCCCATTTTATCATCGTAACCTTTATCCGCGAGCCATTCTGCAGCAGGGCGGGTCAATTCGATCGACACATTGCGATCCATCAATTGCGCCTCAAGCTGGAGAACGAACTTTTGGACCACCTGCAAAATGACCTCTTTGCCAAGGGGGGCAAAGCTGACGATCGCGTCCAGACGGTTGCGGAATTCCGGCGTGAACGTGCGTTCAATCGCGGCCGTATCTTCGCCAGTGCGGCGTTCGCGACCAAACCCGATGGCTTCTTTTGCCATTTCAGAGGCACCAGCGTTCGTTGTCATGATGATGATAACATTGCGGAAATCTGTCGTCCGACCATTATGATCGGTCAGTTTGCCGTTATCCATGACTTGCAACAGAATGTTGTAGACGTCCGGGTGGGCCTTTTCCATCTCATCAAGCAACAAGACGCAGTGTGGGTTTTGATCGACGCCGTCCGTCAACATCCCACCCTGATCAAAGCCGACATAGCCGGGAGGGGCGCCAATGAGGCGGGAGATTGAATGTTTCTCCATGTATTCCGACATGTCAAAGCGCAGCAGCTCAACGCCCAGCGTGTCCGCCAATTGTTTGGCGACTTCGGTTTTACCCACACCCGTTGGACCTGCGAACAGGTAGTTGCCGATGGGCTTTTCGGGCTCACGCAGGCCAGCACGGGCAAGCTTGATGGCCGAACTAAGTGCGACAATCGCGTCATCTTGGCCGAACACCACCCGCTTCAGCGAAGCTTCCAGATCCTTGAGAACCTCGGCATCGCCCTTGGACACGTTTTTAGGTGGGATGCGGGCGATCTTCGCCACGACAGCCTCAATCTCTTTGGTGCCGATAGTTTTGCGACGTTTGCTTTCTGCGACCAGATGTTGAGCCGCGCCTGCCTCGTCGATGACGTCGATGGCTTTATCGGGCAGCTTGCGGTCGTTTATATAGCGGGCTGAAAGTTCCACGGCAGATTTGATCGCATCAGCTGTGTATTTGATCTGGTGGTGATCTTCAAAATAAACCTTGATGCCTTTGAGGATCTTGATCGAATCCTCAACCGATGGCTCATTGACGTCGATCTTCTGGAACCGACGCGCCAACGCGCGGTCTTTTTCAAAATGCTGGCGGAATTCTTTGTAGGTTGTGGACCCCATGCAGCGAAGCTTGCCACCCGCAAGCGCGGGTTTCAGCAGGTTGGACGCGTCCATCGCCCCACCGGATGTTGCACCAGCGCCGATGATCGTGTGAATCTCGTCGATGAACAGGACCGCGTCGTCGTGATCCTCAAGTTCGGTCATCACGGCTTTCAGGCGTTCCTCAAAATCACCACGATAGCGCGTACCGGCCAGCAGTGCGCCCATATCGAGGGAATAGATCGTTGTGTTTGCCAGAACCTCAGGCACTTGGGATTCGACGATTTTGCGCGCCAAGCCTTCGGCGATCGCAGTTTTACCGACACCGGGGTCGCCCACCAAAAGTGGGTTGTTCTTGCGACGGCGGCACAGCACCTGAATGCAACGCTCAACCTCGTGATCGCGACCGATCAGCGGGTCAACATCGCCTTTTTGCGCTTTGATGTTCAGATCTACGCAATATTTCGTCAGTGCGCTTTCGTCCTTGCTGGATTCTTCCGCCGTATCAGCGTCGTCGTCCAGTGTCGGTGCACCAGTGACAGGGCGGCTTTCGCCAAATGCCGGATCTTTAGCGACACCATGGGCGATGAAATTCACCGCGTCATAGCGCGTCATGTCTTGGTCTTGCAGGAAGTAGGCGGCGTTGCTTTCACGTTCGGCAAAGATCGCCACAAGCACATTGGCGCCCGTCACTTCGGTACGACCGGATGATTGCACGTGGATCGCGGCGCGTTGAATAACACGTTGGAAGGCAGCCGTTGGCACCGCTTCAGACCCTTCAACGTCCGTTACTAGGGTCGACAGATCGTCCTCAATGAAATTCTCAAGGGTTTTGCGCAACTCAGCCAGATCGACTGAACAGGCCTTCATCACGCGGGCCGCGTCAGGTTCATCGATCAACGCGAGCAACAGGTGCTCAAGCGTGGCGAGTTCATGTTTGCCCGCGTTGGCCAGCGCCAAGGCGGAATGGATTGACTGCTCGAGCGTCGTGGAAAATGATGGCACGTTATGTGCTCCTTCTGATCGGGGTCTGCTGGGGGCATGGCCCATCCAAACCGTGGTCTCTTATGGTTAAGTTTTGCCTTATTTAGGCGTGCTTCAAGGAAAAAAATGCCACGAAGTCGTCACTTAACTGCGATTGTGGCCTCTAAGTCTCTGTTTTATTGGTAATTGTGTTAAATTCTGAACGTTCAGAAATTATCACGCTTTTTGCGGATCTGGGTGAAGACGTCTGTCGGGTCTCTGTTGGTCATGCCAAAGGCGGTCTGAAGCGCGGGAACGTCTGCCCGCATAAAAGGGTTCGTGCGTTTCTCGAGTCCGAGGTTTGACGGCACAGTGGGAAGGTTCGCCGCTCGGGTTCGGGTGACTTCGTCTATACGAGAGATAAGGTCAGAATTGTCCGGTTCAATAGTCAAGGCGAAACGGGCGTTAGTTTGCGTGTATTCATGGCCGCTGCAAACGCGAGTTTCATCGGGAAGGGACCTCAATTTTAGCATGCTGTGCCACATTTGGACAGGCGTTCCTTCAAAAAGGCGGCCACATCCAAGAGCCATGAGGCTGTCGGCGGTGAACAGTACGCCGGACGTGGCAAAATGCAGGGCGATATGTCCCATCGTATGGCCTGAGACATCAAAAACCTGTGCAGCTTCGCCGCAAATTGTGATTATATCACCGTCGGCCACAGCCAAATCCAGTGGTGGCAGGCGGTGGGCATCTGCCCCGGCGCCAATCACCCGGGCCGATCCGCGCAACGCGTCAAGTCCGTCAACATGATCGCCATGGTGGTGGGTCAACAGGACGTCTGTCAGCGTCCAGCCCCGCGCGTCCAACACCGCTTGAATTGGCGGCACGTCGGGTGCATCGACCAACAGCGTTTCCTTCGTGCACGGATTGTGCAGCAAAAACGCGTAATTGTCCGTGAGACAGGGGATGGTCACAAGGTCGAGGGGCATGGTTGTTTTCCAATCCTATTAGTAGTGTGATGGTGACGCGTTACTCGCTTGTCTTGGCGGTTTGGGTCAGTATGGACTGTATGGGGCCACAATGCATCTGGATGTGCACGATCTTCGAGAATTCTACTACCGCAGTCCTGTGGGGCGCGCGGCGCAAAAGGTTGTGCGTGACGAATTGGTGCGCATGTGGCCCGAAGCAAAGGGGCAAACCGTCGCGGGGTTCGGATTCGCAGTTCCTTTGTTGCGTCCCTATTTGGCGGATGCGCGGCGGGTGATCGCATTGATGCCCGGACCACAAGGTGTGATGCCATGGCCGGACAACAAACCAAATGTTAGCGTGTTGTGCGAAGACACACTATGGCCGTTGGCGTCAGGCAGTGTTGATAAGCTGGTGCTTTTGCACGGGCTGGAAACCTCCGATACGCCCATGGCATTGCTCGATGAATGCTGGCGCGTGCTGGGGCCGGGGGGGCGTGCGGTGTTTATCGTGCCCAATCGCACGGGTCTTTGGTCGCGGTCGGATGCGACGCCGTTTGGCTTTGGGCGGCCTTATTCGCTCAGCCAGCTGGAAAAGCAGCTGCGCGATGTCGGGCTCATTCCTGTCAAAACCCTCTCTACGCTGTATCAGCCGCCGTCATCGCGCGCGATTTGGCGACAGTTCGCCAATACGATGGAAGCCGCAGGGCGTCATATTCCTGTCTTTGCGGCGGGCGGTGTTTTGATGGTCGAAGCCGCCAAGCAAGTCCCCCAGCCAAAACGTCCTGGTCTGGCTGAGGCCGTCAAGCGGCCCCTGCGCGTGCTTGAGGGGATGGGTGGGCCAGTAGTAAAACCGGCCTAGCGCCTTAATTTTGTCGGCGTCTTTGATCTCAATCGGCATTGATCGAATCGTCACGGCCTACAGACACCATATCCGACCCGCTTTCGTGCAAGATGTCATCACCACCAACCCCATCGCGCGTGACGCTGGCGACGTCAGACGTTGACCGGTCTGGCCCATGGCGCAGATAAAATTCAACTCAGGGCGCGATTGATCTGCTGAACGGTGTCGATTGTCGCAGGTGTGATAGCAAAGCATCCATCATAAACATGTAAATGAATCACCAGAATGCGGGTTTGGCACCCGCAAAATAGGGGTTTGTGGCTTTGACCGGTGTGAAATGCCGCGCGTCAAGTGTTAAAACACGTGCTTGGTCAATGCGAAAAACCAGTTTTAACCTTGATATAATACACTCATATTTGGTTGCCCCAACAGAAACGCTCTGCTATCCCCCCCATGATTTTGCCGCCTCGCGATACCGTGAGGCATGATTTTGGTGACTTGTGATCCCTTTTGTAGGGGGAAGAAGCGCCTAGACTTCGAAAGGGTGGACGTGTCTGAACCAGCTTCGATTTCCTCCAGTATTGCTGCGCGCTATGCCACTGCTGTCTTCGAACTTTCGAAAGACTCCAAGGGCCTGAAAACGCTTGAAACTGATATTGACGCCATGGGAGCTGCTTTGGAGAGCAGCGATGACCTGCGCACCCTGATATCTTCGCCGCTGTATAGCCGCGCGGAACAAGGTGGTGCTATCGGTACCGTGGCTAAAAAAATGAAACTCTCGACGACTATGACCAACACGCTGGCGCTTATGGCGTCCAAGCGTCGCTTGTTTGTGGTCCCCCAATTGATCGCGTCGTTGCAGGCGAAAATTGCGGAAGAGAAAGGCGAAGTGACCGCGAATGTGGTCTGTGCTAAGGCGCTTACAAAGGCGCAATCTGAAAAATTGGCGAAAACGCTGTCCGCGTCCTTTGATGCAGACGTCAAAATTATTGCGACTGTTGATGAAACTCTCATCGGCGGTCTTATCGTTAAAGTTGGCTCCAAGATGATCGATACGTCGATTAAATCTAAGCTCAACGCACTCCAGAACACTATGAAAGAGGCCCGGTAATGGCGATCCAAGCTGCGGAAATCTCCGCGATCCTCAAGGACCAGATTAAGAATTTCGGCCAAGAAGCCGAAGTCGCAGAGGTTGGCCGTGTGCTGTCAGTCGGTGACGGTATTGCACGCGTCTATGGTCTCGATAACATCCAGGCTGGCGAAATGGTCGAATTCCCCGGTGGAATTCAGGGCATGGCGCTGAACCTTGAAAACGACAATGTCGGTTGCGTGATCTTCGGGTCCGACCAAGCCATTAAAGAAGGCGACATTGTCAAGCGGACGAACGCCATCGTGGACGTTCCTGTCGGTGATGAGCTTTTGGGCCGCGTCGTTGACGGCCTTGGCAACCCGATTGATGGCAAAGGCCCGATCAAAACAACCAAGCGCGCCGTTGCAGACGCAAAGGCGCCGGGCATCATCCCGCGCAAATCGGTGCACGAACCGATGGCGACTGGCCTGAAATCTGTCGACGCGATGATACCAATTGGCCGTGGCCAGCGCGAATTGATCATTGGCGACCGTCAGACCGGTAAAACAGCGATCGCGCTCGACACGATCCTGAACCAGAAATCCTACAACGCCGCCGCTGGCAACGACGAAGGTAAGAAATTGTACTGCGTCTACGTGGCCATCGGCCAAAAGCGCTCCACAGTGGCACAATTGGTCAAGAAGCTCGAAGACGCTGGCGCGATGGAATATTCCATCGTTGTGGCCGCGACGGCATCCGACCCAGCGCCTTTGCAGTTCCTCGCACCCTATGCGGCGACAGCTATGGCAGAGCATTTCCGCGACAATGGCCGCCACGCGCTGATCATCTATGATGACTTGTCCAAGCAGGCCGTTGCGTATCGCCAGATGTCGCTTCTGCTGCGTCGCCCACCAGGTCGTGAAGCCTATCCTGGCGACGTGTTCTACCTTCACTCCAGACTTCTGGAACGTTCTTCGAAGTTGAATGAAGACAACGGTTCCGGTTCTTTGACGGCTTTGCCTGTCATCGAAACCCAAGGTGGTGACGTGTCCGCGTTTATCCCGACAAACGTGATTTCGATCACCGATGGTCAGATTTTCTTGGAAACCGAATTGTTCTACCAAGGCGTTCGTCCTGCAGTGAACACCGGCTTGTCGGTGTCACGAGTTGGTGGTTCGGCGCAAACAAAAGCGATGTCGTCCGTGGCTGGCCCTGTGAAACTGTCTCTCGCGCAATACCGCGAAATGGCCGCTTTCGCGCAGTTCGGTTCGGATCTGGACTCCGCCACTCAGGCGTTGTTGGCCCGTGGTGCCCGTCTGACGGAGCTGATGAAGCAAAAGCAGTATTCACCACTGACCAACGCTGAAATAGTCTGCATCATCTTTGCGGGTACAAACGGTTACCTCGACAAAGTGGCCGTGGCTGATGTTGGCAAGTGGGAAGAAGCGTTGCTCAAGCATATGCACTCCAACCACGCTGACGTGATTTCATGGATCACCAACGACGATCCAAAGATCAAAGGCGATGCTGCCGACCGTCTCAAAGCTGCGCTCGACCCGTTCGCAGCTGATTTCGCTTAAGGGAAGGAAGACGCCAAATGGCTAACCTTAAAGTCCTTAAAAATCGGATTGCGTCGGTTAAATCGACCCGCAAGATCACGAAAGCCATGCAAATGGTCGCGGCCGCTAAATTGCGCCGCGCCCAGGAAGCAGCTGAAATGTCGCGTCCTTACACGGAACGTTTCAACGCTGTGATGGCTGGTCTGGCATCCTCTGCCGGTGGAGAAGGCGCGCCGCGTCTTCTGGCCGGGACGGGGTCTGATCAAACGCATCTGTTGGTCGTTATGACGGCGGAACGTGGATTGTGTGGCGGTTTCAACGGCAATATTTCCAAGAAAGCCAAAGCCCACGCTGCGGGCCTGCTTGCCAAAGGTAAGACGATCAAGATCGTCACCGTTGGCAAAAAGGGCCGTGATGCGCTGCGGCGTGATCTCGGGAAGTACTTTGTCGGCCACGTTGACCTTACGGAGGTAAAGCGCGTGGGCTACGAGGACGCCGAAAACATCGCCCGCGATGTGCTGACACGGTTTGACGCCGAAGAATTCGACATTGCGACGATCTTCTACGCGCAATTCGAAAATGTCGTCGTCCAGCACCCGACAGCACAGCAGATCATTCCGTTTCAAGCCCCCGAGGGTGCAGAGGCAGACGGGACGCTGTATGACTACGAGCCTAGCGAAGAAGCGATCCTCGCTGATTTGCTGCCGCGCGCAGTTGCGACACAAATTTTCGCGGCCCTGTTGGAAAACGGCGCATCTGAGCAAGGCGCTCGTATGTCAGCCATGGACAACGCGACCCGCAACGCTGGTGAGATGATTGATAAACTGACGATCCAATACAATCGGTCCCGTCAGGCCGTCATCACCAACGAGCTGATTGAAATCATTTCCGGCGCGGAAGCGCTGTAAGAGAACCGGAGAGTAACGACAATGGCAAACGCAAAAGGCAAAATCACCCAGGTGATCGGCGCCGTGGTGGACGTGCAGTTCGACAAAGAACTGCCAGCGATCCTGAACGCGCTGAAGACAAGCAACAATGGCAAGGACCTCGTCCTTGAAGTTGCACAGCACCTTGGTGAGAACACAGTTCGCGCCATCGCTATGGACGCAACCGAAGGCCTCGTTCGCGGTCAAGAAGTGATCGACCAGGACTCCCCGATTACGGTGCCAGTTGGCGTCGCGACATTGGGACGTATCCTGAACGTGACGGGTGATCCTGTGGACGAAAAGGGCCCTGTCAAAACTGACCAGCGTCGTTCGATCCACGGCGAAGCGCCAAAATTCGAAGACCAGTCCACAGCGACTGAAATCCTTGTGACGGGTATCAAGGTCATCGACCTTTTGGCACCTTATACCAAGGGTGGTAAAATTGGTCTGTTCGGTGGTGCCGGTGTTGGCAAAACCGTTTTGATCATGGAACTGATCAACAACATCGCGAAGGTTCACTCCGGTGTGTCCGTGTTCGCCGGTGTGGGTGAGCGGACACGTGAGGGTAACGATCTGTACCACGAGATGATCGAATCTGGTGTTATCAACCTTGATAACCTTGAAGAATCCAAGATTGCACTGGTCTACGGCCAGATGAACGAGCCTCCGGGTGCGCGTATGCGGATCGCCCTGACCGGTCTTTCCTTGGCTGAGCAGTTCCGTGACGACTCAGGCTCTGACGTTTTGTTCTTCGTGGACAACATCTTCCGCTTCACCCAAGCTGGTTCCGAGGTTTCGGCGCTTTTGGGTCGCATCCCGTCCGCCGTTGGCTACCAGCCAACACTCGCCACCGACATGGGCGAAATGCAGGAACGCATTGCTTCCACCAGAGGTGGTTCGATCACGTCCGTTCAGGCCGTCTACGTGCCTGCCGATGACTTGACCGACCCGGCGCCCGCGACATCGTTTGCACACCTTGACGCGACAACTGTTCTGGACCGTGCGATTTCGGAAAAGGGCATCTACCCTGCCGTTGACCCGCTTGGTTCAACCTCGCGTTTGCTTGACCCGCTGATCATTGGTGAAGAGCACTACAAGGTTGCGACGGACGTTCAGCAAATCTTGCAGCGTTACAAATCTTTGCAGGACATCATCGCGATTTTGGGCATGGACGAACTCTCCGAGGACGACAAAATGACCGTGACACGCGCTCGTAAACTTGAGCGTTTCTTGTCCCAGCCATTCGACGTTGCAAAAGTCTTTACCGGTTCTGATGGTATTCAGGTGCCGCTGGAAGACACGATCGCAGCGTTCAAAGCGGTTGTCGCAGGCGAATATGACCATCTTCCAGAAGGTGCGTTCTACATGGTCGGCGGTATCAGCGACGTGATTGCAAAAGCCGAGAAAATGGCTGCAGACGCAGCTTAATCCTCGGATTTAAGGAGCCAACAAAATGGCAGATGCATTTACCTTCGACCTCGTTTCCCCTGAACGCCGTTTGGCGAAGATGGACGCGACAGAGGTTCAGATCCCGGGTGCGGATGGTGACATGACGGCGATGGCCCATCATTCGCCGACGATCACGACACTGCGTCCTGGTATTCTGGCCGTGACACATTCGGGTGGCGTCGCGGAATACGTTGTTTCTGGAGGCTTTGCTGAAATCACCGCAACCGGCGTATCGGTTCTGGCTGAGAAAGCCTTCCCGCGCGGTGAAGCCAAGCGCGAGCACATGGACAAACTAGTAGCGGACGCGACAGCCGCTGTTGAAGCAGCAAAAACGTCTGGCAGCAATGTGGACGAGGCCGAATTGACCTTGCACCACATGGTCGAAATGGCCCGTATCCACGTCGACTAAACTGGTGCGATTTTGAATTTAGGAATGGCGTCCTACAACGGGGCGCCATTTTTCGTTTGAATGGATCAATCCCCGCAGATCACACAGCAGTGGTCTGCGGGGGGCAACGATCTGCGCCTTTAACGCGCGTCCCTCCAAATTTTAAGTATCTGGCCTGACCGCTGGCGGCGCACGAAATTGCATATTACGCCAGTGCTGGTCCAACAGAATTCGCGCCGTGAACCCACAAAAACGCCCATCCCGAAACTGGGGGGGCGCTGTATGCTGTTGCAACTATATCTGTAACGGTTAAATTACAGGATCAGATCTGCATTGGTGATCGTAAGTGCGGATGAACTGTCGACGGTCTGAATTTCACCCGTGTTTGATTCGATCTGTTGCGCATCCGTTCCGTTTGATCCAGCAACGGCCGTAATTGTGGTCGCGGCTTTGAACGCCAAGTAGTTCGCGAAACCGAAGTCAGTCAGATCGATCTCTTCAGTCCCATCGCGGAAGTCAGCGATGAGGTCGTTTCCATCACCTCCCACAAAGATAAAGGTGTCTGTTCCAGATCCGCCATACATAGTATCGTCACCGTTTCCGCCGAACAGTATATCGTGGCCGGCACCACCGTGCATTCATCGTCACCCTGATAATCGCTCAGCACGTCATTGCCGATTCCACCACCCATCGTGTCGGCGTCGTTGACGCCGTTCAGCGTGTTGTTGCCGTTGTTACCGACGATGATATTGTCACGACCGTTGCCGACACCGCTGGTGTTGTTCGTTTCGGTTAGATTTTCTACGTGCTAATTTGAGGAATGCAGTTCGTATGAAATTGAGGAAAAAACCTCGTTGGTACCTTGGTTGAAATATTCGATAACGGTGTCACCGAAGTAGTCGACATAGTAGGTATCGTTGTCGGCTCCGCCTTCAAGACGCTCAATGCCATCGCCACCATTTAACGTGTCATTGCCTGTGCCACCGTAGATCTTATCGTTACCGGCATCCTTCTGAAGGACAACGTTTCAGGCACCGCCATAAAGCGTGTCATTGTCTTCGCGCCCATACATCAACAGATATCGCGGGCACCTATGCAAATATGCTAATCGAGGGTGGGATTTTCGCCCCCTCTTTTTTTGTGGCCTTTAAAAAAAGATGATTTCCTTTGTCTCAATTGACCCCGATGGCTCGCACAGACAGGTCTGCGTCGTGGTCTCGTCCGAAGGCAACAACGGCAATACTGCGCACATCTGAAATCTTGAAGGACTGGCGCAAAAGTTTACCGTAAGGAGCGAAGTCCTCGAACGGAACGCGCACCTCCTGCAACGTTTCAGATGTCTCAAATTTGGCCTGATACAACTGCCAAGGCAAGACAGCCCACTTTGTTCTAAGGTGTAGGTAGTAGGGTTGAGCGGTGCCGCGCACAGCCAGAACGATACCTTGCGCTGTATCAGACAATGGCGCGTCCAGCTCTGTACGGGCCTGAATAAAGCCGCCTCGGATGGCTGTGCTAACGTGGCTAGTCAATCGCAAGAGGGGCTGATTATCAACCATCTCGAATGCCACCCTGCCTTCTGATACGCCGCACATAACCTGATCGCTGAAGTAATCCCAACGGGCTGGTTCAGATGCTGGAAATTCAATCATGGTGCCCTCAGCAAAGCTAAGTGTGGGATAAAACAGGGCAGCAACCAGCGCCAGCCTGCGAAAATTAAGTAAGCGCATGTGTTACTCCTTGGTCAATCCAGATGCGGTAAGGCCGCGTGGGAAATACAACGGTTGTGGACAGTTTGTTGCAATTGGAGCCTAAAGGGAGCAACAATACCGCGCTGCTTTTGGCCTAGAGGCAGGTGCATTGGGCTGCAGTGACGGATAGCTGAGAGCGTCATCAGACGACGTCCGTGATGTGTAGGAAACTACCCAACCAGAACCGACGCTGCGACCTTGGTTATCTTGCGGCGAAGGATTAATTGTACAAAATGAATCCCACATCACCAAAAAACAAACAACTGCTTCGCCATGCGCCTCCGACTGGAGCGCCTATGTTCCTTTGGATGATTGTAGGTGTCATGGCCGCGATCGAACTGGTACTGAGCATTTCCTCATCCGGCATAATTGGGTCAGATAACCTACGCTGGCCAGCCTTCATGCTCGTAGCATTTTGGCAGCCGGTCTTATCCGGCGCTCTGCCGCCGGTTTACCCTGGCCAGACAGCTCTGATGTTCATTACATACGCCTTTCTGCACGGCGGGTTTATGCATCTAGCGATGAACAGTGTGATCCTGTTGTCGCTGGGAAAGTTCGTCTCAATCCATATTGGGGCCGCCAAAACGTTGTTGATGTTGTTTCTCTCGGCTGTCGGGGGCGCGGCATGTTACGGACTGATATCGTCCAGTAGTGCACCGATGATTGGAGCGTCTGGGGCGGTATTTGGGCTAATAGGGCTCTGGCAGGCTATGGATTACCGTATGCGGCGGCGATCGAAACTCCCGGTCCGGCCTGTCGCCATGGCCTTTCTGGGACTGGTTGCGTCCAACATCTTAATTTTCGTGCTGCTGTCGGGCGGCCTCGCCTGGGAAGCGCATCTTGGCGGTTGGATCGTCGGCTGGATTTCTGGGCAAAGTTTCGCGCGACGCTGAGAGTCGCAGATGTAGGCATGGTTCCGCTCTGGCCGTTGATATCCCACACAGGAGAGTCACTCATGCATTTGTTGATGTTAGGCAGTGTATTGTACGTGCCATGATCTTGTTTTTCCTGATGATGACGTGTTGCTTACATCAGTTTTATATCAAGATTAGGATGGGTTGAGATTAGGTGCTGGGTGGTTGCGCTAACAATATGGTTGATGTTTTACGGCTGCTAGCCGACGGTTTGGGCGCAAGAGGACCTTCGCGGAAGGTGCTTTGACCGATTGCCGACGCTGTACGCAGCGCCTACGGAATATGCGAAAGGCAAGTTTGGGCCGGAAGTGAAAATCGGCAAGAACGGCCCATTTCTGCCCTTGGTCATCTATCTGATGGCGCAGCGCAGTTTCCCCATACCCGTCATTCAGAATGAATTTCAGCGGCATAGTTCGAGGCCGCTGCCACTGTTGGAGTGATGGTGCTGGACAACTCTTGCACCGGCGCATCGGTCTCGCGCCACCTCAGAGTAGAATTTTTCCATTGGTTCTGAAAAGTGTTGGCGTCAGAATGTAAAATGCGGAGCAATACTGGACCACAGAAACGCCGCATGACGCGGTTGTCGCGGAGTAAAATTCCGCCAGTTTGTGTCCTTCGTTTATTCGGAGGGCTGGAGATGTATTCTGTGGATATTTATAGTCGGGTGCGCTGCGCGTGTTTGAAGGACGGTATGTCATCGCGGGAAGCAGCGCGGTATTTCAACAAGGCAGCAAGACGATTGCAGAAGATTCTGCGGCACGCTTTACCGTCGAGTTATCGGCGTTCAGAAGCTCTGCGCCGTCCAACGCTTGATGCTTATGTTGGTATCATTGATGAGATATTGTGCACCGATAAAGCCCTGATCAAAAAGTAACGTTACACGGCCAAACGCATCTTTGAGCGGTTACGAGACGAACATGGATACGCGGGCAGCCTGACCACCGTTACGTATTACGTGCGTGAACAAAAGTGGCGCACCAAGGAAGTCTTCGTCCCTTTGTCGCATCGGCCCGGCCATGCACAGGTTGATTTTGGCGAGACGCTTGGCGTGATTGGCGGTGTGAAATGTAAGATCCACTTCCTGCTCGGTCCTGCGACGGTGGCGTTGGCTTTACCGCTTTGGGATAATCGGGACACAATCCGGACCTCGGTAGCGCCAATCGTGCTGGCTTTGCTAACAGGCTCGATCGTCGCGGCAGGCTCGGCCATTATGCTGGCGCGTGCCTTTGGTCTGCCGATGGAGGTCCTGCTGTCATTGGCGCCAAAGTCTACGACCGCGCCCGTGGCTCTTGGCATCTCTGAATAAATTGGAGGGATTCCAGCGCTGACAGCAGTGTTGGTCATTATGACGGGCATCATCGGGGCTGTGACGGTCACGCCTTTGATGAATTTGCTGCGGATCACCGACTGGCGGGCGTGAGTTTTTGCCGTCGGTGTTGCTGCACATGGAATTGGGACGGCCCGCGCATTTCAGGTAAACCCTGTGGCAGGGGCCTATGCTGGTATCGCCATGGCGCTCAACGCTCTGCTGACAAGCCTGATCGTACTGCTGTTGGTGCGCTGGCTGGTTTGAAAGCCTTACAACTCAGTACTCGAACCGGACATGCGGCGACGCGGCATAATCTTGCCAGAAGCCCCTACTGCCAGATCGACGTGAACGGCACTGAGCCTACCGTCGTCTTGTCCACTGCGAACGGTAGGATTAAGCTTTCGTAGATGGTCCTGCAACGAGCAGGAATGTCCGCAATCGAGTCATGCCAAATTCTAGTTGCGTGATTTGCTTGTAATGATCATCAGCGGCGCCTCAGTTCCGTACTCGCTGGAGCTATGGACTTTACGGGTGATGCAAATTCACTCTCGGGGTTTTTGCCGCAAATGCCGCAGCCACATGCGCCCGCACGCAGAGCAATGGCAAATGAGGACGATGCGTTTGAAGAGCGGGAGGCCGTCACTTAATATGAGGGAGGCTTCCTGCGATCGCTCGCAGAGTTCATAGCGAGGCAAGGCAGGGGGTAGTGGGAAGGCCGTTTTGACGCGATGGGCAATGCAATGCAGCGCAAGTATAATGCGCTACGTAAGAGCACCGGCATCGGGGCTTAGTATTGTCGCTATCTGCTCAAAGGGGACCTTCAAGATCGAACCCTCAATGTTCACTTACCGGTCTTTGTAGCTTGAAACATCTTGACCCCAAGAGACCAATGGCATTGCATGAAGGGATCCGCCAGAAAGGCTACCCTAATGCCGTTTAAAAATTCACTCGCAAAGCAATTGATGGGCTATGCAGCAGCGCGGTGCTTAGACTGGATGGGTGGCGGCCAAGGCTTTCGGTCCCATCTGGATGGTGGCGTTAAGATGCTCAGTTCGCGTTTCGCACCCTGATGCATCTGCTAGAATGCGCCTCAAAAGTCGAAAACTTCTTTGGCATGAGGCTTCAGCAATGACCCCGGCTGCCAAGTTCTATACTACCATTCAAGGGGCGGACTGCGCCTTTGTCGATAGGAGGCAACTTTGAGACAGAGCGGATTGCAACACTCTCCCTCTTACGGTGTTGGCATCGCTCTGGCTGGGGCACTCTTGTTGACGCCAGATGTGCTTTTCATGCGCATTTCCGGCATGTCCTCCTTTCAGATGATGGGATGGCGTGGGCTTTGTCTCGGACTAATTTTTCTCACAGCTTGGCGGCTGACAAGTAAGGTCTGGCGTGCCGATCTTGCAACGCTTGGAAGCATTACAGCGCTCATTGTGATCACATGCCAAGTAATGAGCACGACGCTTTTTCCCATGGGGATTTCAATAGCGCCGGTAGCGCCGGTTCTACTTGGCGTCGCTACTGTGCCAATCTGGTCAGCGTTGCTGGCCCGACAGCTTTATGGAGAGACAACAACCCGCGCGACATGGATCGCCATCACTCTGGTTATGGTGGGCTTGACGTTGGCCGTGACTGACAAGGGTGACGACGCTCTCGACTCGTATGCTCTTGCCGGAGCAGCTTGTGGGCTTGGCGTCGCCTTCGCCCTCGCACTGACTTTCGTCATATTGCGCCACAACCCCAGCATGCCGCTACTCCTGGTGATAGGTCTAGGTTCGCTGACATCGGGCACCTCTGGCTGGCTGATCATTGGTCCGGCGCAGATGACTGACGGAACAGTTTGGGCCGTTCTGGTGAGCGCTTTGCTCATCCTGCCATTATCCTTCTTTGCGCTTAATGAGGCATCCCGCCACACCGCCGCCGCTAATGTCAGCTTGCTGCTGTTGTTGGAGACGGTGCTTGCGCCAGTCTGGGTGTGGCTTGGCACTGGCGAGGCGCCCTCGCCCCGCATGATGGCCGGAGGTGCAGTGGTGGTCGCTACACTCACGGTCTACGCGCTCAGCGCGCGGCACCTTCCTCGTCAGCCACCGAACACCCACATTATATAAAAACAGAATTCGCCAGTGGAGCCAGCCGTGCAAAGAATTGCGTAACTATATTTCCAAGCTTTCATTTGCATCATGTGACGCCCGTGACCAAGGGGACTCGCCATTCATTGACTGCCTAGGCCCACGGTCCGGCATTTCGACAATCGCAAGAGGGGGCTTGGTCGCATGTTCAATGTTGAGGCGCGCCTGACCAAGCCTTGGATGTAACTTGCCGGACAGAAACCATGCCCCCACCAGCGCGCCGCCACCGGCGATAAAGATTCCTGATATGGGTGCGGCAAGCAAGACCAACCATGCCGTTGCAGGTGTCAAAATACCGGACACATCCCGATAGCTGGCATAGATTGCCGACATCTCAGTGCGCTCCGACGGCCTTACCGCCAGCAGAAACGGCAGCCCGCCAGAGACATCCAGTAAGATCAGGAAAAACGATCCTATCATAAGGGCAACGACTGCGAACCAAGGCAGCCCGAACGACACGCCCGCCGCAACAAACAGCAGTCCGGCGCATATGAAACCAGTTCTCACAGCCGTTCGGATAGACCGCTTTTGCATCCATTTCAGCATGAATGGCGTTAAAAAAAGTGCACCATTTGAAATAGACAATGCGATGCCGGAAATTGACTCTCCCAACCCGTTCTCGATGGCAAAAATGGGCAGATACACAACATAGATCCACCACCCACAAGAGCGGAGCACGGCAAAGAGCCACCCTGAAACCAACCTAGGTTGTGCGAGAAAACGGGGCAGAAACGCAAGCGGATTAGGGAGCCGTTCGCGACTCGTTGTCATCAGTTTGCCGTTTCCAAGACGCATGACCAAAAATGCCAGAAGCAAGAAAAGCGATGCCGCCGCCGCAACAAGGAAAGGCGCGGGTTCCCACCAAGTATAGAGAAACACACCGAGCGCGGGGCCAGTCGTCCATCCAATTGCGCTATAAAACATCCGCGACATCTCACATCGGCCTAGTTCAATCTTGGAAATGTAGTCAAGAACGTAAGCATTGAAGCACACAAAAATGGTGACCGTGGCGACGTTGATCAGCAGCAAACCTGCGACAACCGCCACAGGGGTTTGCATGATGGCCAGAAGGGACCCTGACGCGAAGGCCAAGGTGCCAATGGAATAGATCCAACGTCGCGGCACATAGCGGGTCAGGTAAGGTACTGACAAGCCCGCGAAAAGCGAGAGGACTCCGACGAAAAAATAGACCTCCGACACAATTGCCGCATCCTGCACGGCCTTAAACACAGCTAGTGGAAAAACCGAAATCAAGATCCCACGGGCGACGGCTTCAATGCCAGCGAGCACGGCAAAGCCGCGCACACTCGGTGCTGGCGCGTGCCGCAACCATTCTGGGACTCGACGTTGATGCATTTGGTCATCTCAATGATACTCATCCATCCTTCGCAAACATCCACTCATTGCATTGTTGATTGCGACGTTATGTCGTTTTTGATTGATCCAAATCTAAATTTTCGGCGCAGGTTGGCACTTGGAGACGCTGCGGTTTCAGTGCATCGCAGCGAAGGTCCGCAATCCGCCCTTGATGTCGGATGTCGCTCACGGACCATTGCTGCCTTTCGTCACCAGGTCCCGATGCTGAGGCGCGGCCCGTCGAAGGAGACATTCGCTGCAACTGCGAAATTCAGTGGTAGGCGAATTGACAGACTGCGGACAAAGCTAAATTTCCCCGCACTACATAGAATGTCTGCATTCGGCAGAATATCGTGCTTGCTAACGGTAATGATGTTGAAAAGTACTTCAATTCTTGCTTCGTCGTGCTGACTTCTATGCAAGAGTTTGACGTAATGTCGCAAATGAGTATCCATGCGGCATTGCACATGCCGCAACGCAGTGCCTTAGTCTAGAGGAGCACTGCATTAGCCAAAGGACCGCTTGAATGGTTAACATGTTTGTCTCTGTTTGGGCGCTACTTCTAGGCATCGTGCTTATCATGCTTGGCAACGGCATGCATTTTACCCTGATGGGTCTGCGTGGCGGGATCGAAGGGTTTTCCTCTGCTGAACTATCAATCGTGACCTCTGGTTACTTTCTGGGCTTCCTGGCTGGCGCACGTTTCGCGCCTATCCTGATCCAGCGGGTGGGGCACGTGCGCGTCTTCGCGGCACTGGGGAGTTTTATCTCCGCAGCCCTGGTCGCTTTTACCCTCTGGGCGGAGCCTTGGACATGGACGATCCTGCGCATCATCATCGGCTTTTGCATGTCGGGCATTTATGTTGTCGCGGAAAGCTGGCTGAACAATGCCACCTCAAACGAGAACCGCGGCAAGATGCTTTCGGCGTATATGCTTGCGCAGACACTTGGCATCATCGGGGCGCAAGGTTTGCTTACGCTAGGCGATGCTGGCAACGCGGCTTTGTTTATCGGGGCCTCTATCCTCGTATCGATTTCGTTTGCGCCCATCCTGCTATCGATCCAGCCTGCGCCAATCGTAGAAGTCGCCAAGCCTGGCGGTCTCAAAGACCTTTTTGCCGCATCGCCACTTGGCACTGTCGGCATATTTCTACTAGGAAGTATCTATGCGAGCCAATCTGGTATGGGGGCGGTTTTTGGCAACCAGATCGGTCTTAGCGCCAATCAAATCGCGCTGTTCGTGGCGATGCTGTTTGGCGGTGCGATGCTGATGCAGGTGCCGATTGGTTGGTTGTCTGACCGGTTAGATCGACGCAAGGTCATTTGCGTTACTGCATTTCTTGGCGCAGCGGCCTGCGGACTAGGCTGGATTGCGCAAAGCCCACCTGCGTGGCTGGGTCTCGATCCGCTGGTTCCGATCATGGGAGCGGCCTTCTTCGCCGGAGGTATGACGACGCCGCTCTATGCGCTTCTGCTAGCGTACACCAACGACAACGTGCCGGCCGAAGACATGCCCGCGATTTCGGGTGGACTCGTCTTTACCTTCGGGCTTGGGGCTATCCTTGGGCCGCTTGCCGTGGGCTTTGCCATGGATGCCATCGGTCCGTTCGCATTCTGGCTCGTGCTTGGTGGCACGTTCGCGGCAATCACAGTCTACGCGTTGTACCGCATGTCTCAGACCGAGGCGATTCCAGCATCACAGACAGAGGCCTATGTGAACATTGTGCCCACGGCATCCATTGTGGCGGTGGAGGACGCAACCAACTGGGCGGTTGACAACGCAGAGGCTGAGGAGACTGGGCCGTAAGCAGTAGATCACGTTTCTAATCTGGCAATCGATACACATACCGTTGTGAGACGATCCTGCCATATGGAGTTTACAACACGTCAATCGGACATTCGCGCACGAGGCAGCGCCAGTCAAAAAGGGCCCAAGCCGACCTCGGATTGGTCGCAGCATCTGCTCAGTCTTGACTGTTGCTCACGACGCGAACGGCCCAAACTGGACCTTCATGACTTCCGTAGCTAATGGCAGCAAAGGGCCAGATGCGGAAATCTGTCCTTGATCAAGATCATGTTCGGGGCCTCCCGTTCATGCGAGATGTCTCCTATGCCGCGCCAGCGGCCACGTATCGGAACCTAGGTTAATCTGAAGGGATTGAACCATGTATAGCAAGATTCTCATCGCAACAGACGGCTCTGACCTAGCCGGTAAGGCAGTCGAGCACGGCCTCCGACTTGCTAAGTCTGTTGGGGCTACAGTGGTCATTGTGACGGTGACAGAGCTTTGGTCGCCGCTTGAGATGGCCGACGATGTTCAAGCGGGAATACTTGAACCGATTCAGCTCTACGAAGATGCAGTCGCGCGTACGGCTCAGGCAATTCTCGAGGACGCCACGAACCGGGCAGCGTCAACGGGTGTGGCCTATGAAACCCGGCACGTAAAGGATCGCAAGCCTGCCGAAGGCATCATGAACACCTCAGAGCTTGAAGAGTGCGACCTAATTGTCATGGCGACGCATGGCCACCGGGGGCTACAAAGGATGCTACTCGGAAGCCAGACCGCCGAGGTAATCGCTTTGAGTAAGCGGCCGGTTCTTGTCATCCGCTAGCTCATTGCCTCGCGTTCGAAGATGAAGAAGCCCTCAGCGAATGATCTGGCTTTTTTGTTACTAGACCAACGGCCCCAGATGCATCGGAACGATGGTATTGGCTGATTGCTAAGTGATGGTATCGACCCTAACCGGCCATCCAGCATGAGCTTGGGATGCTGCGTCTGCAGCCCGCATTGCCGACATTCGCTATAAGTGCGAAAAACTGGAAGAGACGAACTTAAAGCCTACATGCGAAGCGGTCACTCGTTCTCTGAGCACCGGACGGCTCTCAAACAAACCTTCCACAGCTCACAAAGCCCCCCCCCGCAACCTGCTACCGTGCAAATGGCAAGTGCAGACTTTGGCATGAAACTGGGCTCATTTGGCGACTTGGAGGTGTCTGCGTGGCTTGAAACTGCGCACAAGCGTTTGAACTTGTTATACTAAAGCAAGGCAACCTTGCACCGTCCGGATTGGGTGGAATGGCTGGCTGTGCAGCCAGTCCAGAGCGAACAAGTTTCACCTCCAAATTCCCTGTTAATAGGGAATTAACTGGGAAAAACGTGCGTTTTTGACTTATTTACAAGAACGGGCTTGATAAGCGACGTGTTTACAATGGTTTACGGGTAAATTCCCTAATTGTGCTAACGGGGAAATTATTTGACAGTAACAGGGAAAGATTAGAGGCGAACAGGGAGGGCTTAATTGGGCACTGTCAGAGCAAAATCGGTTGAGGCGGGCAGGGTGCGCAATTGGCGTCGCGATATGCACTACCGTTGGCGGGCTGTGGATCACGGAGGGTAAGTCCTGGAAAGCTTTGTCACAAAGCGCCGTGATCGTAAGGCAGCCTTCAAATTCCTCAGGAAGACCATGAAACGCCATGGTTGCGCACATAAGGGCGCGCTCAATCCAACGGATGATCCGTGCATCAAGGCCGAACTAGGGCGAGAACCCATCAAATATAAAGTGATCTAGCATTGCATAACTAGTTCGATTTCGCTATCAAAATGCCATGACGTATACATCAAGCGGCTCTGACGAAATCGCCGAACTCCTCATTCATATCGGGCGTTCATCGCGTGGTGAGGACTTGGCGTCCCCCCTGACTGCGGCGCAATGGACTTGCCTGCGGTTTTTTGCGCGTGCCAACAGCGTGTCGCGTACGCCATCCGCGTTCGCGAGTTTTCAGGTCACCACGCGGGGAACGGCCTCCCAGACGATCAAAGCCCTGGAGGAGAAAGGGCTTCTTGCGCGGTTTCGTTCTGATCGTGACGGCAGGAGTGTTCGCCTTGAGATCACCGAGCAAGGCCATGAAACTCTTAACGCGGACCCGCTGGCAGATTTAATGTGTCTGATAGACCTCATCAAACCGAAAGAACGTGCGGCATTCTTGGCAACTCTGTCGCTCCTTTCCGAAACCCTCGCGAGACTGAAAGGGGCGCAGGCGTTCGGCACGTGCAAAGCCTGTACGCACTACACATCATCAGACGGTGGGGGCTATTGCTCCTGTATCGCGGCAGAACTGGCGCCTGGCGACGTTGGCAAGCTTTGCGTGAACTTCGGCAGTGGCGGTGTTGTGCCACACCCGCCAATTCCAACCAATAAAATTATCAAAGGTCGCGCGCAATGACGAAACAAGACACGAACGAAAAAGCAGCAGAGTCTGGCCAACAGGGCGGGAAAAGCGAACGCAAGCTTATCGCAATCAGCAGTGGTAAGGGCGGCGTCGGTAAATCAACCGTAACTACCAACATCGCTGTGGCATTGGCCCAGATGGGGCTGAAGGTCGGCGTTGTTGATGCTGATATTTACGGGCCTTCCATTCCGGGAATGCTCGGCATTGCGGGCAATCGCCCGCCTGCCATGTCACCGGACAAAAAAGTGATCCCGGCGCAGGCCTTCGGCGTTAAAGTGATGTCGATGGCAATGCTGTCGGACGATGACAGCCCCGCTATCCTGCGCGGCCCGATGGTGACCAAATATCTGCAAATGTTTGTCGCTCAGGTAGAGTGGGGCGAGCTGGATGTGTTGCTTTTGGACCTGCCCCCTGGAACCGGTGATATCCAGCTGACGCTTGCACAGGCGTTTCCGTTGACGGGTGCTGTCGTGGTCAGCACGCCGCAGGATGTCAGTTTGAAAATTGCGCGACGCGGACTGCGCATGATGCAACAGGTGAACGTCCCGATCCTTGGAATTGTGGAGAACATGAGCGGCTTTGCCTGCGGGTCCTGCGGTGAAGTCACGCATATCTTCAGCAAGGGCGGCGGTGAAGCTATCGCGCGCGAAATCGGCATGCCTTTCTTGGGCGCGGTGCCGATCGAACCTGAAATTGTAGACTCAGGCGACGCCGGTAAGCCAATGGTTATCGCCCATCCAAACAGCGCGGCTGCACTGGTCTATGTCAAGATCGCCGAGGCGCTGGTCGGCGGCAGTTCCGCGAGGGGTGGCCTTGCGTTGCCGTTTGATTGGCACGTGTCCGAGGGTACGGGACAACCCGCCGAAGCGGCCCCGTTGAGCTATGGTGGCGCCGCTGACGTGCCTGTCTCACTTGATCACGACGAGATTGGGCTGATGATCCGCTGGCAGGACGGGTATGAACAAACAATCGGGTCGCGCGATCTTCGGCTGAATTGCCGCTGTGCGGCCTGTCGCGACGAGATGAGCGGCGCGGCAATCCTTGATTCTTCCAGCGTGCCTCAATCTATTGCGCCGACACGGATATGGAGCCTTGGAAATTACGGCCTTGGGCTGGCTTTCAGCGACGGGCACAGCACTGGTATTTATACATTCAAAGCCTTGCGCGCCATGCAAAGCGTAGAGGTTGAGGATGTCTGAAGCTGCAACGCGCCGCCGCATTCGGGTACAGCCCACTGTAAAAGACCCGCAAACCCTGCGTTTTATTCTTGAGGCACCCGTCCAAGACAGCACATCAGTTTGCTACGACGATGCAAGCGCGGACGCCCCGCTAGCGAGGGCATTATTTGCCATTTCGGGTGTGCAGCGTGTCGAGGTTGACGGTGCTTCAATCTATGTAAGTCGCAGCACGGATGTGGATTGGTCCGCGTTGAAAGCCCCAATTGCGGTTGCAATTCGGGATGTTCTGGATCGCGAAGCCTTGCCATTGGGACAACGGAGCGAAGCGCCTAAGGGTGAAGATGCGCTGCTTTTGCTGGCCGTCGCTGAGCTGCTCGACCGCGAGGCGAATCCAGCAATTGCCAGCCACGGTGGCAGTGTCGCCGTCGAGCGCGTTGAGAACAATGATGTCTATCTGCGGATGTCTGGCGGCTGTCAGGGATGTGCTGCCTCATCCGCCACCTTGCGTCAGGGCATAGAAACCATGCTGCGTGCAGGCCTTCCGGCAATTGGTGAAATCATAGATCTTACGGATCACGATGCTGGAACCAATCCTTTCTATGAGGGTGCGCAGGGGACGTCTCCGACCTTGAACCGGCCACTGCCACCCGGGACCATCGACTGGGAAGACGGACAGATCATTATAGATCCCGAATACCTCGCACCGAAACTTGGGCTGACGCCAGACACCTTGCGCGCAGGCATGCGCAACGGCGACATCGTCAGCACCTCTGAAACCGGGACTGAAGATCATGCGGGAAAGACACGCATCACAGTGCGTACGCCGGTCAGAGCCTGGGCGGCAGAAGTGTTTGCTGATGGCACAGCCCGCGAGGCACCGCCACCGCGTGCAAGGCCAATTCAAGCCACTGTCGGGGAAACGCTGGCTGACCAAGTTCGACGATATCTCCAGAACCTGCCCGAAGACAAAGTGCCAATTACCTACGGAAAACTTGCGCGCGCGCTTGGATATTGGGCACCGGGTTCGATCGCCAAAGTAACCTCCGCACTCGAGGCCACAATGCGCGTGGATGCAGCGTTATCGACACCCTTCGTCGCAGCGCGGGCCGTCAGCCGCGGCGGGGAGGAACTCCCCGGCAAGGGCTTTTTTGAACTGGCGCAGGCGTTGGGACGTGGGCCCATGGATGGCGAAATTGACCGTGCCTTTCACGAACGGCTTCTAGGTGAAGTCTCTTCCACGCTCAAAAAAATTCAGGAAGCTGCTTCAGGGTAGTCGCTTGAGCAGATTGTTCGTGGGGTGGATTTCCGTAAGGTTAAAATTTTATACTGCGTTATCCTGCTTGTAAAATGCGGAGCAATACTGGACCACAGAAACGCCGCATGACGCGGTTGTCGCGGAGTAAAATTCTGCCAGTTTGTGTTCTTCGTTTATTCGGAGGGCGGGAGATGTATTCTGTGGATATTTTACAGTCGGGTACGCCGCGCGTGTTTGAAGGACGGTAGGCTTAGTTGCACAAATTGTGCTCTGTAGGATTCACTGTATGAATCCAGTGTAGTAGCAAGCTGATATGAGCAGCTGGACACCGACGAAGTACAAGACCCGGAACTGGGCGGATTACAATTTTTCAC
>Ga0307488_10000031_pt1 | contig 110568 bp, 70 predicted proteins | sample SB02metaG_FD_202248 | JGI IMG/M metagenome (GOLD analysis project Ga0307488, IMG submission 202248) | Sea-ice brine microbial communities from Beaufort Sea near Barrow, Alaska, United States - SB 0.2 | ecosystem: Environmental > Aquatic > Marine > Coastal | place: USA: Alaska | collected...
CCTTGTGGTCCTGCAATAGTAGCAAATTTACTACGTGCTTCGCCTAGCATATGCTTACATACTGCAAGTGTATAATCTTTAATCCATTGTCCTGAGTATGTATCTGTTATTATCATAATGTCAGGCTTATGATTATATGTGTACATTAGAATTTCTTCACCATCGCCTCTTGGACGCTGAAATATAGTTAATTGCTTTGAGTTATTATTGTATTTAAATTCAATAAAGCTACCAAACATACGTCCTACAAGTTCTTGATATCCTGAAAATAACTCATACGTTAATAGTCCGCCTATTGAACTCGAACTCATCAAGTAAGTGTTAGTGTACGCAAGATTAAACGGATCAAACGTTGTGCCGCCATCACCACCGCCGCTGCGTGAACCGATACTACGTCTATACATTTTACGTACTTCGATAACTTCGTCCGGCAACGTATAAACATTTTGATCTTCTACTAATGTAAGAAAGCTGTAACTTTCTTCAACACTATTATCACTGCGCTGCCTAAAACGTGATAACGCTTTAGATAGTGCTGTTTCATAATGTACTGGATCAAGTTCAACATCGACCATGCCTCCGCCAAGCATAGTAGTAACATAATCATATATCTTCTGTTGTTCTTCTTTTAAATTCTTTGCCATAGTGTTACCTTATACTGCAAACGTTGCGTTACTTATTTGACAAAATACTGTAGCTAGTAAGTTAGCTCTATTTGTCGTTACACCATTTTCTATAACTGGAATAGCTTTAATATTTCTTGCATCTACTCCTGCTATCGAAGATACTCCTGCTGGTGAGCCTTCTATATTTGATGAATGTAGTTCGTCAATTACTAATAGATATTTAGAATTAGGTGCTAAGTGCGGGTGTATTGCAAGATCTGCTGTAGTTGCATAACCTGCACCTGTTTCAATATAACCTACTACAAGAGTCCAATGTCCTACTGAGTTTTCATAATTGTCTGCACCACCGACATAGTATGTTTCTCCATTTGGTCCGGCATTGTTTAATGTTGCCCAATCATAGAATTTAATAGGTAGTGATTTAGTTAAAGAATCGCCTCCGATAATTTCTGGAGGAAGCTTATTTGCATTTCCTGCTTCAGTTAAGTTCCAATGTCTCCAACATGCAAAGAAAGGACGATCAGCTGCAATTTCAGTTCTTACAGTAGCAAAGTTTGTATTAAAGTCTTGCATCAATGTTGCTGCATAACCTTCGTTTGCTGCTGGGTCAGGAAAAATATCTTGCGTATTATAACTAATAGATAAATCAGTTGGTTGTAATAATCCTTCGTTTATTTGGGAGAGCCAGGCTCTAAATCCAACGACCATGTTACCAATAGTAGTGCCTTTAGTGGCAGTTGCAGCGTTCCAAAATGCTTGAGTTTCTAGTGCACCTGTGCCATTTGTGCCAATATACCATCCCCAGTCAGTTAACGTATCAGCAGCATCTTGTGTTGCATACGCTACTGTGTTTGCCGGTCTAACATTATCCCAGTTATGATCGTGCCAATCAGAGTCGCCAAATACCGCTGTGCCATTGTCTGGCCAATTTGCGCCGTCACCGAACAATAGTTGGAAACCATATTTATTTTCTACATATCCAAGCCAATTTGCGCATGCAGTTGGACCACTCCATCCTTCAACATCTTCTTCAGCAATAGTTGCATCATATTGAAACGGATTATCCCACATTGCAGGCGGAGTAGCAATTGTAACTAATTGTACGTTTGCTGCTGCTAGTTCTGTTTCTGTTAAACGGAGTCTACGATAGTTTAGATTCGATGATGCTGTAGATATATTTGTATCCCACCGATTATTTGTACCATCATATACTAGTAATGTTTCTAAGTTACTACTATCTAATATAAGGCTTTTCTTATCACCTAAAGATACGTTGTTCCAAGTACCGTCTGGTACTTGTGTAGTATTTGCAATTCTATAATCAATTGGATGACTGCCTCTAATACTTACTGCATTAGTTGCATGACCGTAACCCTTAACTATGACTCTTACTGTATCACCGTCTGCTGGCGCTGCCGGAAGAGTTATATAAAATCCTGGCTTAAAATCGTACAGTCCGTCATTACTGACTCTCGGAGCAGGATCAACAATGATAGTGTCTCCGTTTCCTGCACTGTATGATTCTGCAACAGTTTTACTTTTTGCTGCTGCGTTTTTAATTTCTGCTAAAAACATTTATTAATTCTCCGTTAATATCCAACCTTGTTCGACGTTATAGTAAACTAGTCCAAAAGCAGCTCGATCAGTTTGGATTATTAAATCGTCTGCTCTTCCTTGGATATTGTGTCCGTTTCTTGAAATAGTTATATTGAAATTCGATGCTTCACCGAAGCCGTCTATTACTCTAAATTCGTCACCTAGTTCTGCTGCGGCTGGTAGTGTTATTGTTATTCCACCAGTTACACTAGTATCAACAATATAGTGACTACCTGGTTCAGCAGTAATACTAGTTATTAGTTCTGTCCAACCTCTTGAAAGTTTAGTTGTTTTTAGTACACCTGTTGTAGTGTTAGAGTTAATAACATCTCCAACTACTGTGCCGTCGATGTCGTTAATAATTTGTGTACTATCTAGTGCAAACACACTACCAGTTAAATCACCCGTAACATTTTCTGCTGTAATATTGCCAATGTGCATATTACCGTATCTAAATTCAGTACTACCAATGTCGCCGTCTAGATCAAATTCTGGAATAAAGTTAACACCAGTTTTAGTGCTTACATTACCAGTTACATCAACAGTGCCATTAAGGACAGTGTCACCGTCTATATATACACTAGCTGCAGAACCTGGAGTAAATCTAAATCCGTCACTAATAGTAGTCGGTGTAAAGAATATAGTGTCACCTTGTTTAAGTACACTCATTTCATCGTTGTTAATAGTACCTTTAATTTCGCCAGTTATGCCGTCGATCATTATACTAGAATCGTCTGCAAACACCGAACCTTTTAGGTCAGCATTAAGTTGAGCAAATGAGCCACCATTAGTCCATGCACTACCGTCCCATTGTAGTACGTCTCCAACTGCTGGAGATCCAAGAGTTACTTGTGATAGATCATTTAATGTTTTATTTCCAAACTCTGTATTAAATCTTGCATTTGTAAAGTAATAATTATTAAGACCTTCAGCTAGATCATCTGATGTTGCTAAACTAAGAGCATCATCAAAGCGTTGTTCAGTCCAATATAAGTTAGTTGTGCCTTCTTCAATATCACTTGTAAGTAAGTTGCCTAATCTATAATCAAAGTCTTGATTAAAGTAAGTAGTTTGGTAATATCTATTTGAACTACCTTCTGCTAGGTTATCTGTTGATATTGCAGATAAGTTAGCTGTAAAGTTTGCATTGCCTCTTGCTGTAGTCCAGTATAAATTGTTATCACCTTCACTAACACTGTCTGTTGTTAGACCGCCGCCAATTCTTATTAGCTTGTTCCAAGAACCTCCTACGGCTACATAACCTTCGCCTTCAGCTTGTACAACTGCAAACATACCTGCATATGTAGTTGCATTTGGTAAATCTGCTAATGTTGCATAGTAGCTTCTAATTTTGTTTGTTGCACTTGTTAATTCAACTGTTGCACTTGGACTTGTAATACTACCATTTAGGTTACCTTCAAATGTAGCTGCTACAACAGTTTCGCTTCCGAATGACCATTTGTCAACTGTTTCGTCCCATACAAACTGTTTAACACCTTCGTCCCCGCGGCTAATTTCAATACCTGCATTTAATGTAGGTGCGCCTGAAGTAACACTACTGTTTAATGTGATAATGTTATCTTCAACTAATAGCTGTTGGGTATTAAGTGTTGTAGTAGTGCCAGAAACTGTTAAATCTCCAGTAACAGTTAAGTTAAGGAAAGTAGGAGTTGCGTTAGTAGCAACGTCTTGTCCAATTGCTACTACTCCGGAAGCAACAGTAACTCCAGTGCCGCCAGTAATAGCAGCGTGTGCTCTTGCATTTGTAAAGTATAAGTTTGCTGCGCCTGCGCCTTCTGATATTTCGTCTGTTACAGAAGGAATAGTAGGCTTGTTAACAAAGTTTGCCCAGTCTAAGAAATAACTAGGTGCTTGTCCATTTAAGTTTTGTACTTCGCCAAATTCGTTAATTACTACATCATCATATTCGTTTGTAATCTTATATTCATTAAGGCCACCTAGTTCAAGGTTACCATTAAAGTTTCCTTCGAGTGTACCAGTGGATGTAAATGATCCACTTACATTTAAGTTGTTAAATGATGATGTATTTGTACTTGTGACATCTCCGCTAAGTGTACCATTAACGCTACCGTTTAAACTACCAGTAAATATGCCTTCAAAACTTAGATTTTGACTTGGACTTGTAGGATCAACTTTAACTACCATCGGTAGCGTACTTGAGAATGTTAGGCCGCCCTGTTCAATACGTGTTGCACCTAGTGTTGCTATCGGTTTACCTAAGATATACGAATTTAACCCAAAAGTCATTCGAGTAGCAGCATTAACACCTAGTATAGTTCCGGTCTTTGGACCTAAGTTATCTGTAAGTGTATTATCGTTGATTACATCACCTACAATAAAGTTAGAAGTTGCATCTACTAGCATACTTGAATCGTCACCAAATACACTACCTTTTACATCACTGCCCCATAGTGCAGCACTAATATCAGCAAATTCAACCGCTGTTGCATCAGCAGTAACAGCAAGGAATTTGCCATTAGCACCACTAAAGGAACTAGGTGTTTGATCTAGTCCTAAGAAAGTACTTGCTCCGCCTTCGCCGCCGCCTGTTGCTGTCACTGTAAGCGTGTTTGCAACATCGTCATATGTTAAGTTAATTCCAGTGCCTTCTTGAAGAAGTGCGTTTACTCTGTCGTCAACTCTCTCGTCGGTATGCCATTTGTTAAGCACACCTTCTGATATATCATCAGTTGATTTAGTAGCAAAAGAAACATTCCAGTCAGCTTGTGTATAATGATCTAATACATAAATTGTGCCAGCCATGCCTGCATGATATTGGCAGTTATAATATAATGTATCTGGAGCGTCCATAGGAACAATAAACGTAATAGTGCCTGTTTCTGAGCCATTCCCAGTTACGCCGTCATTAAATGCGTTTGCAGTTCCTGAAGAATTTACAGTTTTAATAAACAGCGGATGTCCTGTTGCATCCATAGTAAATGTATAAGTTTGGCCTCTAGACAAGTATAGTGTAGGATCGTTATCAGCCGAAGTGCCGCCACCGTTAAACACATAGTTATTTGTGCCGTCATTTGTTACATTAAAGTTAACAACGCCATCAACACTAGCTACGTCGCCGGGTGCAAAGTTACTGCCGTCCCAAACAAGTGCTTGGCCGTTAGTTGGTGCTGAAGTGGTTGTGTCTACATCGTTTAGTTCATCAATACTTGACGTACTAATATCACTGCCTCCAGCAACTGCTGCCGGTGCCCAAGAACTTCCGTTCCATACTAATGCGTCTCCGCTTGACGGTGTAATAGATACAGTATTAACATCTGAAAGTGCATTAACACTAGTACTCGATACGTCTGGAGTAACTGTATTTGGTGCCCAGTTAGTTCCGTCCCATACTAAAGATTCACCAGTATTAGGTGTTGCTGTAGTAGTATCTACATCATTTAATGAATCAATGCCAAATGCCGCAATAGTAGTAATATACCCCGAAGTGTTATTAAAGCTAATTACGCCAGTTACATTGTTAAAGTCAATGTCGCCAGTAGCACTAATATCTGTTAATGCAATACCAACACCGCCGGCTGATGTTAAATCAGGTCCCGGTGCCCACTGCAAGCCGTCCCATTTTAGTACATGCCCAGTTGTAGGAGTTCCTGAATAATTAACATCAGTTAAATCTGCTAGAGCAGTAATTGTAGAAGCATCTGTAATTCCATAACCTGCTACTGTTGTAGGAGTTCCTGTTATTGATGCCCAAGTAAAGTCTTGCGCAGGAACACTTGTTAAATAATTTGAGTCGTTAGTCCATTGACTAATGTTACCTGACTTGTTTGTAAAAGTTGTTGTACTTGTTCCCGTTACATCGCCGCCGCCATCTGTAATTCCGTAGCCAGCAAGTGTTGTTGGCTTACTTGTTAAACTTGCAAATGTTTGTGCCGGAACACTTGTTAAGTATGAGCTTAAATCTGGTGGTGTATATGTAAATTGCCCAGTTGCATTATTATATGCTAAACTTGCTGAGCCAGCAGCGGCAGTAGTAACACTTAAATCTGTTAATGCAATTCCTGCGCCTGCGCCTGCATCTGTTCCAATAGCCCAAGATGTGCCATTATATTTTAGTACACTTCCTGTAACTGCGCTAGATGTGTCTACATCTGTTAGCTGACCAATTGTAGTTGAAGTAGATACTGTTCCTGCAACCCAAGCACTTCCGTTCCATACTAGTGCTTGTCCGTTGCTAGGTGATGCTACACTTACATTAGACAGGTCATTTAGTGCTACTGCTGAACTTGATGCTTGTGCTGTCCATACTGCGCCGTCATATGTTAATACTTGTCCCGATGTAGCTGTAGCAACGCTAGTATCTGTTAAACCTGCTAGGGTAGTTGTAACTGTTGGCGTATTTGTAAAGTTAGTATAGTCTAAATAGTAGCTAGGTCCTTGATTGTTTAATGTTGATGCATTTGATCCTGATGACTCTGCACTGCCCCATGTAACATTTCCTGAAATGTCAATTAGCAATACTTGTCCTTGTAATCCTAACGCATCTGGAAAATCTCCTACTTTACCGTATAGTTCAGTAAAGTTTAAATTTGCCTTTGTAAGTGCGCCACGTAGTGTGTCTCCGTCGCCCGAATCGGGACTGCTACCTGTGTTAATTACTTCTTGTGTCATAGTATTTTAATTCCTAGCATTTGTTTAAAGTATTTATCTTATGAGAGAGAATCTAATAAATACTTACACAATGCCCAGACTCAGTTTATATAAACCCGAAAAAGGTCAAGACTACAAGTTTTTAGACCGACAAGTATACGAAATGTTCCAGATAGGTGGGACAGACGTCCTTGTACACAAATATATAGGTACAAATGACGGGACCACCGAAAAGGACGAGCGTCAGATTCAAGATCTACTATTTTTAGAAAATAGAGATAGAAAGTACGATGCAGACATTTACAGTCTAAGAGGCATTTACAATGTACAAGACATTGATTTTGACCTTAGTCAGTTCGGTTTGTTCTTACAAAATGATACAGTATTCTTAACTGTACACATTAACAGTACTGTTGATAGTTTGGGCCGTAAACCAATGTCAGGTGATGTTATTGAATTGCCGCATTTAAAGGATGAACACGCTGCTAACGATTACAGCGTTGCACTTAAAAGATTCTATGTAATAGAAGACGTTAACCGTGCAGCAGAGGGATTTTCAGCAACTTGGTATCCACACTTATATCGCTTGAAACTAAAGCAAATTATGGATAGTCAAGAATATAAAGATATACTAGACTTACCTATGAATGAAGACAACGAAAGCGAAGGTTCACTACGAGACTTGCTTTCAACATACGATGCTGAAATGCAAATTAATAATGCTAACTTATTAGAAGCACAAAAAGATTCTGCTAAATCAGGATACGACATTACAAATCTGTACACGTTAGCAGTTAATGAAAAAGGTGGTTCAGATATATCAACTGTAGACGATAGTTCGCTAGATGCTACTTCATTGGCTACTGTAGATGCATTGAGGAATACTCCTACTAGAGACGGGTACAGCGGATACTTACTCGGATCTACTGATGCTCCAGATGGCGCTCCGTTTGGTAGTGGCATTGCCTTTCCGCAATCACATGCAAAAGGTGATTACTTTTTAAGACTTGACTTTTTACCAAATAGATTATTTAGATACGATGGCGAAAGATGGGTTAAGATGAGAGATAATTTAAGAATGGATCTAAGTAATAGTGATTCAAGACAGACACAACAGCTATCGTTTGTAAACAATAACCAATTTACATATATTGAAAAGCTTGCTGCTGATATAGCTGTGCTACAAAAAGGCGCAGTTGAAGTGTTAACTGACATCGAAGTAATAGATCCAGCGCCAAAATATGTATTAATTAAACTTAACTCGTATATGCTAGAACTAGATACAGTAACGTATCCTTCATTGATTAGCAGCTATGTTAAAAATGCTACTACATTGATCAAATTAGATTTGCCAGCTGCAATCATCGAAGCAGGACAATGGGAAATTACACTATATAACGATAGAGTTAAACAGCGTCAGAGCTTATCTCAGGCATTGCGTCCAAGGAGCGACAACTAATGCAACATTTTTACGATGGTCAAATAAGACGTTATCTTAATCAGATGCTACGTTTGCTTAGTAACTTTAGTTATAAAGATGGAGCAGGCAACCTTACAATGGTTCCAGTTGTGTACGGAGATATTAGTAGACAAGTTGCTAATATTATTAGAGATAATAGTGAAAACAAGATACCTAGTGCTCCTCGCATTGGATTATATGTTACGGCACTTGAACAAGATCGTGCAAGAACAGCTGATTCTAGTTATGTTGATAAACTACATGTTAGAGAAAGATCGTATGACGAAGCTACTAGTAGTTACTTAAATACCGAAGGGACTTCGTACACAGTAGAACGACTAATGCCAAGTCCATATACACTAACAGTAAATGCAGATATTTGGTCAACTAATACAGATCAAAAATTACAAATAACTGAACAAATTTTAATGCTATTTCGTCCAAGTCTCGAAATACAAACAACTGATAACTTTGCAGACTGGGCAAGTTTAAGCGTTGTTAATTTAGATAATATAACGTGGAGTAGTAGAAGCATTCCGCAAGGAACAGAAAGTGAAATAGACGTTCTTACCTTAACATTTACAACTCCAATATATATAAGTCCTCCTGTTAAAGTAAAGCAGTTAGGCGTAGTAACACAAATTGCTATGAGTATCGGTGACGAAAGTCGAGGTACGATTGAGACAGGTATTAATATCCCGGGTGATAGTATACTATTCCCAGGTTGGGATCAAGCAGGTAGTGAATTAAGTAATGCGTTTACTGATGCTGAGGAATGGAATGTGCTTGCATTAGGCAATCAAATAGAGCTAGTAAATACATTAGGTATACAACAAGCTACAGGATTAGAGAAGCCAAAAGCAAGCGGCGCTCAAGGTGTTTGGACAGGTGTATTAGATAAGGCTGCTGGGCAATATCGTGCCGGGCTATCTAAAATATTCTTGCGCAGAGAAGAGTCAGCTTCGCCAATTGTAGGATACTTAACTCTTAATCCTCTAGACGAAAGAAAACTTTCAGTAAATTGGGATGAAGATACGTTGCCGTCATCAACTTCACTAACTGGTCCTACTAGATCAGATGGCAATATTAATGCTGTTGTTAATCCTGAGCGTAACCCTCCGACTATTGCTACTGGTATTAGATTCTTATTAACTGGTGATATAGGAAGCGCAGCTAATGTTGACGGACCTGACTACTGGAAGAATTCTAATGGTAGTGACTTTATAGCAAGTGCTAATGACATTATCGAATGGAGCGGCACTAGTTGGAGTATCATATTTAACGCTAGTGAACATGACGGTGACCCTGTATATGTAACTAATATTAATCCTAATAGCGGATTGCAGTTTAAATGGGAAGAAGGACAATGGGTTAAGGCATGGGAAGGCCTGTACCGTCCAGGTTACTGGCAACTTATACTTTAAGCTCATATATACTATATGAGAGATAAAATAATATGTAGCGGAGCAATTATATGCTCACTAGAAACAAAGAAATTCTTGTTGCTACAGCGTAATCATGTTAAACAAAAAGGTCAATGGGGACTTGTAGGCGGTACTAACGAAAAATACGAATCGCCGTGGGAAGGACTACAGCGTGAAATACAAGAAGAAATAGGGTCACTTCCTAAATTCTACAAAGTGTTTCCATTAGAGTTATTTGTTAGCAACGACGAAAACTTTAATTTCCACACATATCTTTGTTTTGTAGACAAGGAGTTTATGCCTAAACTTAATAGCGAACATTCTGGTTATTGTTGGGTTGATTTTGGTATTTGGCCAAAACCATTACATCAGGGGTTGCATAATACTCTAAATAATGCTATAATAAAGACTAAGATTATGACTGCTGTTGACGTTATGCAGTTTATAGAGGAATCAGATGATAGTTAAACAACTATGGCCTACTACAATTGCACATTTTAAATGGAATGATCAAGAGTCTCTTGGACAAACTGTCAACGATATCATCTTAAAATTTCCAGACGGTATTGGAGATGATGAACGTCCTGACATAGAAGAATATAACGAACTACAATCTGCGTATAACTTTATAGATCAATCTATGGTAGAATATCTTAGTAAAGATTTTCCACTGCAACAGCAATTTACATTTAGTTGGTGGGTACATGTGTATAGAGAAAATGCAACACATCATATACACAATCATCTAGGTAGTCAATTTACTGGTATATTATATCTAGCTTCTCCACCCAATGGCGGGGAACTGCTCCTACATGATCCTCGAGGCAATGCTAATAGAGGATATAATGATAATCTAAAGCATATATTTGCTCCAGAGGTTATTAAGCCACAAGCAGGAGACTTGTTTATTTTTCCTAGTTTTGTATGGCATAATGTTGAACGTGTACACGACATGCGCATATGCATGCCGTTTGATGTATGGTGTTAAATGTTAAAACCAGCTGTATCATTATCTCTTGAAGAGTTCTATAACTTAGTTAGAAGCCCAACTGCACATCAGAATCAAATGGTAAGTTTGATTGATTCTAACGGACTGCAACACTTTATCGACGAAGATGATTATATTTCTTACCTAGGAAAAATTGATCAACTATTAATGGATGATACTATTACTATAAAAGTCGAAAAGTACGAAAAAGAAATAGATTATAATAACGGAACTGTTCATATTTTTTATGCTAGAAAAAACAGTCCTAGTTTTGATACACATACTGATCCTATAGATATAGTTTTAGAAGTAACACACGGTATTAAGACAATCGAAATTAATGGAGTTAGTACAATTATTCCTCAAGGAATATGTTTATTTGTGCCAGCAAATACTTTGCACCGAGCAACTAACGAATACGAAAGTATCATGCTTTCTTGGGGGTTACATGACAGTACATAATGCTACACAATTACTAACTTATATTAAGACTACAGAAACCTGCAATTTAAACTGCTCGCACTGTTTCACTAATGGTATAAACGGACGTAAGATATATTTTAATCCAGTAGACACTGCTGCGTTTGTTAATCGTATAAATGACAAAATGCCAGGATGTCAAATAGCGTTAGAGTTTCATGGCGGAGAACCAATGCTTGCTCCTGTAGAGGACATGCTGTTATTTCACAAACTTACATATGAAGTATGGGGAGATAGAGCATATTACGGCATGACTACAAATCTTACGTACAAGCTTACACAAGAAAAACTAGACTTAATATACGGCATATTACATAAGCGATTAGGTACTAGTTACGATCCGTTTATACGTTGGTCAAATCCTAAACAGCAAAAGCTTTGGGAAGACAATGTTAAGCAATTAACTAGTGACGGTGTAGACATTAAGTGCTTTGTAAGTCTAAGCAAAGATATGATACAAGTAAATCCGGGCGATGTTATTGAATATCTTATTAGCCTAGGAATACAAGAAGTTGATTTTGAACGGTTAACGTCTGATGGCAATGCTGTTCGCAATCCTAAAATATTTCCTACTAACATAGAAATACAAGATTGGTATATGCTGTTACACAAAGAAACAGAAATAAGAGGTTTGCGTGATCGTATATATAACGCAACACTCGAAAGTGTTTATATGAAGTTTGAAGAAGGAATTACTCGTGCTAGTACATTCTGTAGAGACTGTGAGCAAAAGTTGTTTACAATTAATGCAGATGGAAGAATAGCAGGGTGTCCTAATTCAGCACCAACAGCACACTATGCACATATTAATGATAGTATCGAAAGTATATTATATCATCCTGGACGCATGTGTAATATTGCAGCAGAAATGAATAGAAACCCCAAATGCTACGAATGTCCTGTACAATTTTTCTGTGGTGGCGATTGCTATAAACTTGCATGGGAGGGCGATGTATGTCCTGCTCCTAAGAAACTAATGATGGAATTAGCATAATGGATTTAATTATTAAACCTACTGAAGCGTGTAACTTTAAATGCACATTTTGTTCTAGTACCGACATTGATCCTGAAAATGCAGGACAACTAGATCATGATTATATTTTTAGATTCTTAGATAGATATCCTGATACAAACACTATTATTGTAAATGGCGGTGATCCTCTTATGATGGACCCTAGCTACTATTGGAAGATAATAAAGTATCTTGATGATCACAATTATCCATCAACTATTAGCTTTACTAGTAATCTGTGGCCGTTTTACGTAAAGCCTAAGAAATGGGTAGAATTATTTAATCATCCTCGAATGGGAATTTCTACTAGTTTTCAATATGGCGCAGGACGACTAAAAGGCGACCTAAGTATCTTTACTGAGGAAGACTTTTGGAATGTTTCAGATAAGATGTTAGAGCTTTGCGGTTATCGTCCTGAGTTTATTGCTGTTATCGACGACATGAATGAACACACTGCTATTAAAACAGTAGAACTTGCTAAGAAGATGGATGTAGTATGTAAAATAAACTATGCTATGGCAAGTGGAGAACAAGGCTACACATATAGACTAAGCAAGATTTATAAATTATATCTTGACATATATAATGCCGGTTTAGGTGATTGGGAATATAACGTTCAACAAATGATTAGGCGTCTAGCATCTGATACAACAACGTGTCCACAAAATAGAATGTGTGATAGCGGCATACGTGCGTTCAATCCTGGTGGTGATTATTATAGTTGCGGTAGTTTAGGCGACGATAAAGATTATCCAATTGACTTCGAATATGAAATGTCCGGAGGATTTGAAACTCCGTTACAACATGACCCAGAAATACAAACTATGAAAATGGCTTGTTATACGTGTCCTATGTTTAAAATATGTAACGGATGTCGTAAGACTGTTAGAGATCACAAGCGTGAAGGTCAAGTAGAAGATCACTGTTTTGAAATGAAGCAACTTGCCCCTGATATATTAAAACTTAATGGAAAAGATCCTAGCGAAGTTACACCGTATGTGAGAGAATATGACTGAATTTACTGTTAGCATTAATCCTACATACTACTGTAATTTTCGATGTGATTTTTGCTATCTAACACCCAAACAGTTAGGAGACAAGCAACGAATATCTCCTGAGGATCTAGACAAGCGATTAAGTGAAATAACAGTGCCTATTACACACGTAGATTTATACGGTGGTGAAATAGGGCTACTTGAGCCGGAATATTATTACAGTCTTAAAACAGTAATAAGAAAATATTATAATGGCACTATAAATATTAATACTAATTTAAGTGCAAGACCAGATTTCTTTTTAGACGACGATGTACATGTTAGTGTAAGTTATGACTTTGAAGCTAGAGAACTTAGTACAAAAGTTATGCAAAATATTATGTTATTTCCTAAAGACATTAGTGTACTTGTATTAGCAAGTCCTCGTGTACTAGAAACAGATGTAGAATTTATGATTAATACGTTTAACATGGTACAAAATATTAAATGTGTTGAAATTAAACCGTACAGTACAAATCAAGCAAATGCACATCCTGTTACACACAGAGACTTTGAACAACATGTTCAACGTTGGATCGAATCTCCTATAGAGAAACAGTTTGAATTTGTAAATGTTGAGGAACTTGAAGATGTATTAGAAGGCATACGTAATGCATTCAGTAATGATCATGTATACATTACTCCTGATGCAAAATTTGGAGTACTCGAGTTTGATCAAGACGACAACGAATTTTTTGAAAAGTATAATACATTTGATGAATATAAATTATGGGCAAAACAAGAGTCAACTAGCAATGTAAGTGATATTTGTAAAGCCTGTGAATACTACGGCAAATGCTTAACTGAACACTATCGTTATGTTAAAGATTTAGATAACGGATGTAATGGATATAAAGGATTAATAGACTGGTATGCTAGACTGGAAGACTAGATTAAATTTATTCAATAGCATAGCTACTGATTTTACCGACGATCTTAATAAGGTAGATATACGCACGGAAGAAGATAGTGTCGAATGGGCAGTAAAGCATTTTCACGAACGTGTTAACGAATGGGTTTATCCTGCCAAGAGTTATTTTGTAGCAATTTGTTATGCATACTGGATTAGCCAAGAATTTGCCGACAATGACTTTATAGAATTACTAAGTGATCCATTATTATTAGCTGGCAACGATCCGTACTTTAAAACATATATACAAGATCCCAAAACATATATAGATATATTAGATCAAGATGTGTTTACTGCGATTGAGTCTCGCTCGGGAATGGTTGCCGACGTAAGGTCTTATTTTGAGGAAGAGATGATGCTTGATCAGTATCCCCTACATAATTAAAGAATTCTTTAATAGGACATACACCAGGTGGCAAGTCTCTAGCACGGTTCTTCCAATCCCATTGTGTATAACAACGAAAGCCGCAACGATCAAAATACTGACAACTTAAACAGCCAACTTCATCCATGTATGCTTGCATTAGATTAGTGTTGTCTTTTCGTATGTAAGAATGATTAAAGTCGTTACGTGTGTAACGATGCCATCTACAATTTGCAACTGTATTATCTGGAAATATAGTAAGCTTGTTCAAACTCATACAATGCATCTGATTTACTTCGTTTTCGATTAACTCTCTGTACGGAGCAATGTGCGGATAATTATCTGCAATATATTTCATAAACTTTAAATACAAACTATCTGCAGGAACTAAATGATCGTATCCTGGATCAGGAATAAAGTCATCAAAGAACAAATCAAAGTTGTCATACAAGTAATCAAAATAAACATCGCCTTCAAACAATGCATTAATACTTTCTGTTGTAGCAACTAGATTAATAGTAGAGATATAATCTTTAAAGCGTTCTATATTTTTAGTGTACTGGCCGCCTGTAGGTCTTCCACTTAGATCATAACTTGCAATGAGCTTACTAGGAATGTTAACTTGATTTAAATCGTCTAATAGCTTACGCACATCTTCATGATACTTAAACAAAAAGTTACTAACCCACACTACTTGTATAACGTGTCCATACTTATCTGTTATTTTTTTAATTTCAACCATTAAATCAAAAAACATAGGATATAATGTGTCTTTTGCACGATCTTGAAATAGCTCGCCGCCTACCATATTAAACTGTATAGCATGAACTTTGCCTTGCATCTTTTTGCAGTGTGCTTCTACTAAAGGCAATTTCATTAGCATTTCTTCGTACGTCATGCCTACTTCGCTTTCTTTATCATGAAAACAAAAGTCGCAATTAATAGGACAATTTTCAAAAAGTGTTATTTCTATTTCACCAATATGAGGACGTTTGCGTTCTAATAACATTTCTGTAATACGATTAGCATCCTGTTGTTCTTTAGTCTCTAACAAATAATCGTCAGTGATATTGTCTGGCATTAACGCCTTTAATATATCGGTTCCGCAGCTCATGAGTTATATCCTATATTATCGTACAGTGCCATTACTTGTTTATTTATAAGACATTCATTGTGTCCAATGACATCTGTGATTAATGTAGGTATTAATCTAGAACTGCAATTTTGTACATACTTGCATCCGTTACATACTAAATTAGGCATATTTTTATATTGTAACATTTCTATATTATGCTTAGTTTCAACAATACTATTAAGCACATTATCTTTTACATCTACCTTTAAGCTAGAATGATATATTGGGGAGTTTTCATATAAGAAAGGAACAATATAAAGTTCATCATTACTTATGGATACAACAACTTCGTTAAACGACTTATGACTATTATCACTTTGCAGCCAAGTAAATAATTTTCTAAATCTCTGTTCGTCAAGTAATGCTATTTTTCCAATGTCATGATTCCAGCCAGTGATATGTTTTAGCATCTTCTCCGGTTTATTTGCCAATGCTCTAACTACACTAGGTGCCCATTCAATAATAGTATTCCATTTAGAGTTTACCATTTCTATTGTGTCTAATACATTATCATTTATCTGTTGTGTTATATTACATACTAGACTAACTTCGTATTCTAATTTGCTTTTTTGCATAGTTTCTAAACGCTTGTCAATAAGATCATGTACAAGAGGATTATCTAACATATGTAAGTCTACTGCAATTTGTACATCAAATGGACGTTCTTTTAGATAGCTATTTTCGATATGGGTAATAACTTCTTGTACTCTTTCGTCTTGGATGAAGAAGTCTATTGAACAGTTGTGCTGTATGCCGCCATCATCAGGCAAAGCAGATACTACCTTTTGAAATCTAGGATCATCTAAAACATCAATAATATTTCCACTAGAGAAAAAATCAGTTGGCCCTAATATAATATCATCTAATACATATTCTTCTGTTAATTCGTCAACTAATTGAGCTGCTAAATCTAAGCCTAAACCAGTACCAAAGTTTTTTCTACGCTTTACAAAACAGCCACTACAGTTGTATGCACATCCTTCGAGTATTTCGAGCATGAGCTGTATTTTTAGTTTACTATGTTTAGTCGGATCTATAAACCCTTCAGGAGCAAGCGATTGTGTATTATTTTCTAAATATGTTTTCCAGTCATTTTTTAACATGTTAACGGCCTATATTCATTTAATACTTCTCTAGGATATACACACTCTGTAAAGTCAAAATGTTCCATGTAACTTAATACATGCTTATTTAGACATATTTCTCTACGGTTGCAAGTATCACAATGCAATGTTTTAGGAGAATAAGCAAGCTGATCAACATATAGCTCTGTTTTTATATTAGTCCAGCTGCGGATGTCTGTAGGGTCTTTTATTCTAAACTTTTCATCTTTTATAAGTGCAATTTCATATACAAATGGGGTCGAATAAAATTCACCGTTACTATATGTGTAATTAAGTTCTAATGGGCCGCCTTGATCTTTATCTGATATTGTCATTGCAAGGTAGTCTTGATTTTCTTCAGTGTATGTGTCTTCGATCATATCGACCCATGACATAATAATATCGTTATGTATTTTACCCTTACTATATCTCTGATAGCTAGGTATAGGTTCAACAATAGTATCAAACTCTTCTTTTACTACACGACTAATTTCAGCTAAATCTCCAAACTTAGCAAAGTCTTGATCCATGTTAAAAATAATATAAAAGTTTAAAGGATCAGTAAAGCGATTTAGTACATTGTGAATACGTGCTAAAAACTGTTTTCTATAATCTGCATTCAGTACTTGCTTTACATCAATAACAACTTGAAAATCGTATAAAAATCCATCACGCTTTGGTATGCTATTAAATCCGTCTATAATAGGATTTATATGTTTGTCATCGTTTAACAACGTGCTTACCATTCCGACAGTAGTACAATTACTAACAACTTCCTTAAAGTTATCGTATGTAAGTATTTCTTGTATATTCATGTTTCCAAAAATATCTGTTGGGCCAATGTTTATACTACTAAATCTTATATCATTCTCGTTAAACATGCGCTGTGCAGCAAGTATAGTAGCAAAGTCGTTGTTTGTTGCATGCTGGCGTTTACGATTAACAAAGCACCCTTCACAAGCGTGGATGCACCCGTCTAGTACGTCTACAGTCATGTTTACTTTTAAACCAGTAGCATTGCCCACACCAATATTATAATCAGTATGGCCTCTTGTTGCTTCCCAGTAATTATCCTTTACTATTGGCATGATAAACTTTCTTTATATCCTCTAATCTTTCGTCACCGTCTTCAGTTACTAAAAACTTTTTACGATAGCCTTGTTTGTCTGCTTCGACACTGTATCCGTTCCAGTTGTACATTTCAGCAGCACTTTTATTATAGTTATGCATATTTTTAATCATGTTTTCTTTTGGTGCAATGCATGTATCTACACCTAGATAATCCCGTAACAATATTATTTTTCTATTATAGCAACTAAAGAATAAATCACAGTTTTCGCACTCTGTTCCTTTTGCACGTTCTATCTGCGTAAGTGTTTTACTATATGCTTCGTCTAAATCTTTAACTTCAAACTGCTCATCGTACAATGCCATATTTTCATACATAAACGGACTTAAATACCATTTGCCTCGTTTAAAGTTAAGCACAGTATAATTGTGGCCAGCATGTGAATGATCCACCATAATATTGTTTAGGTGAGTGTCTTCAGGGAGTGATTCAAAGAAAGAATTAAACTGATTAAGTGTGCGCAATATTATATTAGGCTTATGACTGCGACTAACACTCGGTATAAAGTCTATTGTAGTGTCAAACTCTTTAACTACAAAGTCATGAATATCTTCATATTTTATATCGTAGTCTCTTATGTTTACAATAAAGGTATATGTACATTCATGTCTTAGATTCTTGTCTAAATATGCAATGCAACGCTTTAGTTGTTGTATATATAATATATCATTATAGCGCATAGGATCTGTTGCTATACCAACTTCTATTTCAGTGTCAGTATTTACATTATCATGCAAAAATGTAATCCAGCGATCAAGATGACTAATATCCTGTTCTAAGAATGTAGTTGTAAATGCAAGTATTGGGGAGTTTTCATTAATCATTGCTAACAAGTCAGGATCTTGCATTACGCTGTAAAAGTTTTCACTACTTAAACAGTCAGTCGGGCCTATTAATATTTCGTCAACTAATACGCCTTTGTCAGTTATACGCTTTACAAACTCGCGACAATCCTTTAAATGATTAGTCTCTGGAGCATTACCTCTGCGATGTACAAAACACCCAGGACAAGCATGTACACAGCCGTCTAAGACGTCGAGTTGTATTTTTACTGCACTAACTGGCTTAGTTTGTGTTTCTGTTGTTAGCTCGTAGTACAAGTTGTTTTTAATGACGGGCATTTAGATACTCCTTGGGCAAAACGCAGTCTGTTAAACCTCTGTCTTGCATATAAAAAAGAACATTGCGTTCTGCACAACTCATTAAATGCGGACAGCTAGAACACGATGTAGTGCTATCTGCGTATGTAAGATTAGCTGATAAAAATTCTTGGGTGTTTATATTATCTACTTTGTACTTAGACGTGCGCTGTAATATTCCGTCATATAAAAAAGGATTCATATATAAACTGCCGTTGTAAAAACTATAGTTAGTACATCCATATCCATTAAACTTTGCATCAAACATAGTGTAAAGATCTTTGTACTCAGATTTTAGTTCTTGCTTGCGTAGTTCTTCTACAAACATAGGCAAATATTTACTTACTTTTCCTCTACTATTTCTATCAGTTAAGAAGCTTGGTAATATTACTACAGGCGCATTAAAGTCTTTCTTTACCATATCACATAGTTCATTGTAGTTTATGCGATCAAAAATACCCGGATAATAGTTTACTCTAAATTGTACACTGCCCTCTTTAAACAACTCAAGTTTACGGCAGAAATCCTCTACGTCTCCATTTAGATACTTGTCTATATCTAAAACTATTTTAAAGTCCATGTCATTAATACGTTCAACGCCGTCGTAAAGGCTCCAAATAGCTTCAAGCTTAACTTTTATTTCATCAAGCGGCTGTAACAATGTAGTAGTATACGCAATGCCACTTGTTGCATATAATTTTTTCATTGCAGGGTGGTTTATTATTTGCCAAAAGTTTTCAGCATCAAAAATATCAGTAGGTCCTATAACTATTTCGTCAGGGTATAACTCACTTTCTTGTAACAGTGTATGTAATGTTTCTAAATGATCTGCACTGGTTAAGTTTTTGCGTGGAATAAAGCAACCAGGGCATTGTTGACTGCATCCATGCAATATATCAGCATGCACTTCGACCCGTAAAAAATCTTGGTTGACAGGACTTATGCCTTCGATGTATGTGTAATACCCAGCCGGAGTAGAATTTAGGTTAACTAGCATTGACGATTTTTAAAGCATCGTCATTCCATTGCTCTGCACTATCAATAAACGGATTATACATTTCTAACACTTCTAATGGCATTAAACATTCGTGCATGTTCATTGCATCTTGTGCTTGGAAAATTAATCTATTAGCGCATGCTACTGCATATTTGCAGTCAGCACAATCCTTAACTTTGGAAGACTTTGCTAAACCTTTTGCTATTAAATGATCACGCTTTGCTAGGATTTCTTCAAACGATAATCCAGTTACTTCAAGTTCTGGATGGTTTGTAAAGAATGCCTGTTCGTGCAACATAACATTAAGGAACACTCTTGGTTCCTTATACCCTGGTATAATTGTAAGCCCTATAAAGTTCATTGAGTTACAATATAAGTTAGCCATACTCATTGTAACATCTGCATAGTTATCTTGATCTACCACTTCTTTAAGGAAGTTGTTCCAAGCAACTAAGTTATTGCGTTGATGCAGAACACTCGGTGCTCTTGAAAACGCAGGATTCATTTCTAGAATAGTTTCATATTCATTTAAAATTTTGTAAAGTAATTTGTTATAGTTTTCTTTAGTTAAATGTTTCTGCATAACATTACTTGCTTGCAATGTCCAACTCCAGTCAATATTCTTAGGAGTTTGTTTGTCAAAGAATTCTAATTTTGTTTTTATATCATTAAAGTAATCTTCGTCATTAAGGATTTTATCAATATTGCCTATTGGCATAATAAACTCAATAATCATTTCGTCTCTGTATTTGCTAGGATCATCTAAGATAGCAAATATCTCACGAAGTTTTTCCATGCTTACTTCATCAATTTTACTAGGAGTAGCAATACGTGCTTTTGTATGCTCTCTCATAATATTTTGTACAATTGGATTTTCTAAAATGTTAACTGTATTTTCTGCTGAGAAAAAGTCTGTAGGACCAACAACAAACTCACGCAAGTTAAGACCAGTACGCTTAACTCCGTCTGCTAATAACTGTGCAGTTTCTAGCATACTATTCATTGTAGTAACATCTTGGTTTTTGTTTACAAAGCATCCTACGCACCCGTGATCACAACCTGTCAAGCCTTCAAAATTTATTAGTACATCAAATTTCGATGCTTGGCTTGGAGGCAGACTCTCAGGTCCACTGTATTTCATTTGTTTGCAGTATGATGTTTGCATTGTCATAGTTTATTCTTCCTCAAATAGTTCTAACATACTAGATGCAACACCCTGTTTTAACAGTGTATTATACAAGTCAGAACCTTTATATTTACTAGCGTCATTAAACACTCTCTTGTTTAAATTACTAGAAGGCCACGGACCATTTTGCATGCCTAATAAGTATAATAAGTCTAATGCATAAGTTGCAATATATACAATATTTAGTCCTACACTAGTATCAACATCAGTGTATTCTAAATCTTCTGGTACAAATAATTTAAATTTATCGTCATATTTAGTTGATTGATCTAAGCAAAATAAAGGTATATGCTGCATAGTATACAGTAAGTCTTCTAATAATTCGCCATGCTGTTCTAAGTATTCGTCAATAAAGTCATTTGACCACACAGTATTTATTGCGTCATCAACAGTATTAAAATCATGATCATATTTTCTTTTTGTGATAATTGCTATAACACGAGCTATAATAGGACACTCTACTAAGAAGTCGCATTTTATATACTCATTAATTAACTCAGCATCAATTGTGTTAAATTGTACTTTAAAGTTAGTGTTTGCAATGTATACTAAGATATGCTTTACTGATAATACTTTCTTAGATGCTTCGTAGTCAACATGAAGTATATAATCATCTTGATCTGCTTTAATCTTATATATTTCTGCAAGATCTACAGGGTTTAGGGGAAGTGTATAGCTCATATTATTTCCATTCTTATTCTGGTACTAGTGGTAATATTTTAAACAACAGGTACGGAATACGTGCTTTACGCTTATAGAAAAATTCTACTTCGCTCCAAGCACTCCTAAGTTGTTCGTTGCTTGCAAAATTAAAGCCCCCTTCTGCAATTTGTACTACAATAGGAATAGTTTTAGCAAACTCTTTGTATACTTCTTCGTATTCCCATTCTTCGTGATTGTTTATAAGATCCATTAACACTGCGTTGTCACCAACTGCTGCCCAAAAATCTCTCAACGAATATAACGCTATCATTCTATTTTTATTCTGAAAAGTATCTTGAACAAATTGTGTTTTATTCCAGGTTGTATCGCCCTGTGCAGTAAACCAATCAATAATATTATTAATTACACTAATATAACCAATCTTACTTTGAAGCATTGTAATTACTTCATTAATCATTGTTTCTGAGTGTACTGTAAACTTTTCACGCAAATGTTTAGTTGTTGTTAAATTAATTTCTTCGTAAGTTGCATCTCGATTATATCTATCATTAATAAAGAATAGTATATCGTATCCCCACCACTTACTAGTTACCGGACCTGTAAACTCGTAGAAAGCATTTGCTGTATACACTGCTTCTACTGCTGCGTCAATGTCAACTGTGCTATAATTTGATAATGTTGAATATTCATTATCTCTACTAGTTACTAGTTTTATAAAATCTTTTGTAACTTGCTTAACATCGTGTTCAGTTGCTGTGCGCAACAATGAAGCTGTGTACTTGGCAAAGAATTCTAAAAATTCAGTAGCATTTTCAAATAGTAAATATTCTTTATTAGTATTGCCCAAATACTCTATAGTATCTACGTCTGATAAGTTTGCATACTCAATCATGCCAGCTGATGCCCTTGGATAATCAGCGTGTAGTGCATCTTCATATGACTGTTCAACAGCAAGATGTTCGTCTGGCATTACTATTTTAACTGTACGTGTTTGGTCACCATTAAATGGACTCTCGGAGATTGCCGACGTCATTGCTGATGATTTACCTATATATTTTTTGTTGTTGATGTAGTAAAAACTTTCACCGATCATTATCTTCTTCCCCTTGATGCGTGACAGCTGTAATGACAGCTACTATGACAAATTCTAAAGTCAAAATACTGATTTGTAATTCGACCTTCTATACCATCAACAGTACGACTAATACAGTTAGTGGCAAATGTTTGGATATCGCCTGCTCTGATTAACAAATTATCGCCTACATTGTTAGGCAAATCTCCATTCGCAAATGCGTTACTAGGTGCGTTAACATATTCATAACGCCTGTTGCCGTAAGCAGTTCCGGTGCCGCTGCCACCGGAATAATATGCTGTTGCTGCAACATTAATTGTTTTATCAAATGTGCGTATTTTTGTATATGCTGCGTTAAAGTATCGAGATTCTAAATCAGCATGAGACTGTCCTGCCATTATCTTCTCCCTCTTGATGCATGACAACTGTAATGACAGCTACTATGACAGATTCTAAAGTCGAATGAACTATTGCCTATTCGACCTTCAATTAAATCACAAGTCCGTTGTATAGCACTAAGTGCTTGGTCAACAAGCTGAGTTGGATCTACTAGTGTGTTATTAGGATAAACTTGGCCGTCATACAACGTGTTATTAGCATTAACGTATTCATAGCGTTTATTGCCATAAGCAGTTCCTTGCCCCGGGCCGCCATAATATACTGTTGCTGCGAAGTTAACAGTTTTATCAAATCCTCGCAACTGAGCACCGGCATTACCAGTAAAGTAGTCCCTTGCCGACGCTCTTGTCATATTTCCCATAGTATTATACCTTAACTTCTACTTCGTCAGTTCCATCTTCTAGAGCAATACCGATAAGCATTGTGTACTCTGCTATAGTACTTAGTTCATCTACAGCACGGCCTTTACCGTCCTGATCAGCAATAATGTATTGACCTTTTGTAGCATTGCCGTTAATAAGAACTGGAACACGACCTTTAAGTGCAACAAATGGCCACATAGGATCATCTCTGTTCTCATCTGTTTGGTTCATCATCAAGCCTGGCTGTGTTGAAACAACACCTGCTAGTTTCATGCCTGGTTTAAACAATGTAACTTCAGCATCGCCACCAATAGCAAGTACAGTACCGAATGGATAAACTTCGTCAGCTAAGTATTTCTCTGCCAAGTCAGCCCAGTTAGCACTTGCTGCTGTACCCTGGTATGTACCTGAGTTATCAACATAAGAAACATCTGAACCATCACGTCTAAACTGACATACTCTGTTAGAGTTAGCACCAGCAACAATATACATTCTATCTGAGTGGTATTCAATTTTACCAATATCGTTACCCGGGTTACCTGTCCAAGAAGTATTGCCATTTTGTTCGTAGAATCTTATTCCAGGTGAAACACCATCGTTATTATATGAACGTAATGACCAGTTACCGTCTTCGTTTAAGAAGCCTTGTGATGCATCGTCTGCATACAGTCTACCGTAAATGGTATTCGAACTGTTAGCAAGAGCAATTTCACAACTTCCACTGTTAGCTGAACGCATGTGGATTCTGCCAGTCGCCTGTGGATAAATGTGCCATCCAGCATAGTTACCACCTTCCCAATAAATGCCTGAGTTTGATTCAATGCGTACCCAATTAGCTACATATAATTCACCGTTAATCTCACCACCATTTGAACGTGTGTTGATCTTTTCACTGCCATTGTGATACATTCCTGAACGACCGTTGTGGTCTGCACGGAATAACCATTCATTATCAACATCGTTGAATAGTCCAGTTTCAGTTCCGCCGTTGTGCATGAATACTGCACGACCATCGATACTAAAGCCTTCCCAGTCGCCCAATCCGCTGCCGCTAACCTGAATTGAACCATAATTGCCAGTTGGTTCTCTTAGATAACGTGTTGTTTGGTTACCTACTGAGATAAACTGCTTAACTGTTAAGCGGCCATCTGTTGTAAGTGCCATAGCACCAGCTGCAACGCCGTCACCTTCATGACGCCATTTAAAGCCACGATCACTATCGTTGTTCATTGTAAACGTCATAGCGTAGTCGTTTAGCCAGCCCATTGTTTGACCACTGTGCATACCGATTGTATAAGAGCTGCTATCCCAAACACGTAGTTTGTCGTAGCTATCGCCACCGTAACCGTCTATAAATCCAATGTTGTAGCGTGTGCCATTATCAAATCTATCTGGGAATGTACCAGCGTTTAAGTTACTTGCGTTGCGGAAGAATGCACTATCTTGTCCATCAAGTAAATCTGCATCAAGTCCACTGCCACTACCGTCGTTACCGGCATGCCATACTCTGTGTGCAACTGCACCTGCAGACCAACCACCGTATGCTAAATCATTTGTAGTGCCATCTAAGCCAAAGTGTACAGCATAGTCGCCGCCAATATGGAATGTCATAAATGCATCGTACACATTAGCCCCGTTGCCTTGAAATACTTGTAGTGTATTAACTTCGCCGGTATTTTGTATAGTAGTTGCAGGTGCACTAATCTTAAATACGCCTCCACTAAATGCAACGCCAGTGTCTACACGAAGGAAGCTATCTGCATGCAATCCGTCTAGCAAGTCTGCATTTAAGCCTGATCCTGCACCGTCATTTGATTCAGTCCAAATAGCGCCGCCGTTAACATAACCTGTTGTAGCATTAAAGCTACCGTTAACATCTAAGTTGTAAGTACCACTAGCATCTTTGTTAATACCAATTTTGCCATCGCCTCTTGCACTGAATATAATGTTACCGTTAGTTTGGCTAACATCATTGTTAATGCGGAAGAATGTAGTTGATGCGCTGTTATTTGAATTAGTGTCAAGTCTTACATTAACGTTGTGATAAGAGTTAATACTTATATCGTCGCCTGCGCCCCATGTTTCGCCACGTGAGCTAATACCATGATTTACGTAGCCGCCTAAGGCGCCATAGTTGCCATCCCAGTCAAAGCTAATGCCGTGTACTTTAGCAAGTTCGCCAGTTGTGCCTCCACTTGAGATAAAGCGTCTGTTGTTATCAATAACTTCGTTACCGTTTACATTATAACTGTTGCCGTCAATAGCACCAGTTAGTGTAAGTTCAGCAGCAACCAAGTTACCACCAACATATAAGTTTTTACCAAAGCTACCACCACCATCAACACGTAACGCACCTGTTGTTGTGCTTGTTGATTGGTCAGCGGAGTTAACGTGTAAGTAACCACTTGCTGCACCGATGTCAATAGCTGTTGCTGCGCCGGCGATATTAAGTGTTGTTACTGTAGTATTAAGTAAATCAAACGATAGTTGATTAGTACCTAAGCTACTAGCTTGTGTAATAACATCTTTGTTTAATCTAATTGCATCACCGTCAAAGCTAGCAATTAGTTCACTTACTTGTATACCGCTACCTGATCCAATACTATCTGAACCGTAAATATTTACAGAAGCACCGTTTCCTGATCCTGTACCAGCACCTGGTTTTAGATCAAGTTTTGCGCCGTTAATGTTAAATTGTCCTGTAATAGGTCCTTTAACTCCAACTGTACCAACTTGTTGAGTACTTTGTGATGCTCTACCTAATAGTAATTCTGGAGTATGTGCTGTTGAGCCTTTAATTTCTACACGATTAACTTGTGTATTAGAAGTACTTCCTGAATTTCCTGTAGCACCTGTATCAATAAATACCGATCCTGCTACGCCATTACCTGTACTTGCGCCACCTTGTATTGATAAGTCCGGGCCTTGCTTGTTAGTGCCTAAGCCGTTTGGTGCTTTAATTATTGCATCTACTGGAGCAGTTTCGACTGCATCACCACCTACTACAAGAGTTTTGTTTCTAATACGAAGTTCGCCAGTTTTGTCAGAACCAATAGTAATTGATGATGCTGATCTACCAATAGTTAATGACGAAACTGTAGTGTCATACAACGAAGCACTTGTACTAGTTGCTTTAATGTCGCCGCCACCAACTGTGAAGTCTCCGTCGATTTCAAAGTTACCAAGTGAGTTAAGTACAGCTCTTTCAGTTATGAATCCTGCTGCCATTAAGTTGAACTTAAAGCTAAAGTCTTCTGACCCAAATGTTACATCAGTTGCTACTGCATCCATAGTACCGCCAACTTCTCTGTTGTTGTTAGCTGTTTCAACTTGGAACTGCATACCAACACCAATACCAGTTGCTGGTGTGTTAGTAACTTCGTGACGTATCTCAAGTGGTCTCGATACACCAGCGTTATTTGTATCTTCAATAAACGGTGCAACGTCATTGGACCAAGCTGGGTTACCAAGTTCGTCAACAACCATAACAGCACCTTGGCCGCCGATTGGTAGTCTGTTTAATGTCGATGCTGATGTTGCATAGATCATATCACCTGGAATATATTGATCAATTGCTGTACCACCTCTTGATACAGGAACTGGATTGAGTAAGTTGCCTGGATCTAAGAAGTATTGACTATCAAGTCCGTCTAGTGTACCTGCATCAAGCACACCTGCTTTTAATTCAACTTCGCCTGAGTTTACATTAAACTGTGCTTTGCTGAATGCCGACACACCTAAGTTGGTAAAGCTTTGGTTACCTAAAGTATCGTCAGCTCTGTCAATATCAAATTGTCCATCTTTGTAGTAGAAGTTTTGTCCACCACTTGTGTAAAAGTCGCCAGTAATGCTTAACGGTGAGTCAAGTGCTATACGCACTGTACGTACTGCAAAGTCCCAACTACTATCACCTTTTAGGTATGTATTACTATTTGCTGTTCCTACTGCTGCAAGTCTAGAAGTACTAATAACACCTGATACAATGTTTGTTGCATCAACGTTTGCACTACCAGTAAGTGCCCAGTTAACTTCTAAGTTACTTGAAGTATTAACTTCACCAAATACTGTAATATTTTGTGCAACAAAGTCAGCACTTCCGCTGCCTGTTTGCACAAAGTTAATTGGGCTAGCTGTAACACCGTTAATACTAGCTAATGCGTCTGCTCGGAATACGTGTACTGAGAATGTGTTTACACTTGGTGTACCTACATAGTAGTAGCCTTGATCTGCCATTCCAGTTGGAGGGTTAGCACTTACAAATCTAAATGCTTGTCCGTTTGTAAATCCGTGATCTGGAGCATATATGCGATCTTTACGTGTATCAACATGCTTAATAATAAATGCGTGTGTACCAGTTGAACTTGATGTAAATGTTACTTTTTGTGATACGTCAAGATCATATCTATTATACAATTCAACAGTATTTGCGTCAAGTACTTTTACAAAATAACTTTCACCTTGTAGTAATCCTCCAATAGCTGGATTCGGAGAACTTGCATAGTTAACAACATCGCCATTATCGAAAATATGCGAGTTAATTGTTATGCGTGAATTAGGATAATCAACGTTACCACTATTTGAAATTGTGTCTGCATTAAATGCTGTTAGTGTTGTATTTCCTAGTGCAACAGATATTACAGGTGCATTTGAATCTTCTATATAATCGTTTAGTGTAGATGTAGCAACAAACTTGCCTGCAATTAAGTTTACAAACACTCTGTTATCAATGCCAATAACATTAATTGCAAAGTCTGTTGTATTTTGTCCACCTAAGTCACTTGCATCTGCTGATAGTGCATCTCCAACTGTGTATCCAGAACCGCCAAGTGTTAAGTCAACGTTAGTTACTAAACCGTTTGCAACTGTGATATCAGCCTTTGCTCCTGTACCAGTGCCTGTTGTACTTGTTAGTGAAACACCTTCATATACTAATGAACCTGTAGTTGGATTATAACCTGCGCCGTTACTAATATTAGCAATGTCAACTGCTAGTGCAACACCATCTATTGTTGAAACAACTGTACCTTGTGTTTTTGAATTAGCAGCAGTAATTACCGACCCTGGAGTAAATGTTGCGCCACCTGGAGTATATTTTAAGAATTGACTAGAACTATCTTGTACCATTGTGTACTGGATATCTCTAACTTCTACACTGCCAGTATTTGTAACATACGCAGTACTATTTGTTCCATTAATACTCAGTGTGTTAGCACTAATATTAGTACTAAATGTGTCTTCTATGTTAGCAAAGTACACTGTTGTTGCGCCGCCGTTAGATTCGTCAACTACACCAGTTGCTCCAGTATTCGCTTCAACGATAACGTCGCCCTCAGCAAAGGTAACTGGTTCACTAAGTGTAAAGAATCTACGCTCATATTTCTCTTGAGCAATATCACCTTGTAATGGTTCTTGTGGCGGAACGTCATTAGTTAGATTAAATCTACCATATTTTTTGTTTGATACATATAAACTAAAGTTACGTGTTGCAGGAATAATATCTGCGTTTAGTAACCCTTGTGCGTTCATTTGTGGAACAGCGCCACTAACTGAGTTAGTTGACACACTCTTATCAATAAAGTCACCTAGTCTGTTTGCTAAGAAGCTTCTTGCTGCGTTCTGCGTAATCAAACGTGTATCTGATGCGCCGCCTGGTTCGTTGTCACCTAGTCCTGGATCAACTGATATTGCTTCAATAACAACATCCGAAACTGCTAGTTTTAGTGCTGAAAGTTCGCCAACTGTAACTGTGTTTTTAAACGTAATGTTACCAGTTCTGTTTTCTGCAACAATAAAGTCACCAACTTTAAAGTCACCAAGTTCGTTAGTACCTGAAGAGTAAACTCGTCCCGGTAAGTCATTAAACTGTTCAAATTCGCCTCTTGTAATACCGCCGTTTTGTGGTAGAGCGTTATAGTCTGTACCTGAACCTGCATATTCCCAAGTGTGTGACGAACTGTTAACAATACTTGGTCTGTGGAAACGAATATATGTACCAGGAAGATTTCCTGTACTTGTAAATACGCCGCCAACAATAGTCGGATCAATTGTAAATGTTGTTGTAAACAAGTCTGTTCTTGATCCAAATCCAGTAACTAAAATATTACTGTTAGGTATCGCAGCAGAGTCAGCGTCAAGTATTGATGTTGCGTCAAAGAAGATTCTTGTTAAAGATCCTAAGTTTTCTGCTTTTTCTACTGATACTGTTAGCTGTCTTGTAGCTGAATTATAAGCATATACAAAAGCTTTGTTTCTGTAAATGCCAGTTGTTGCTTCAATTGTGTCGCCTGGGTTAAATGCATACGAACCTGGCTGTAGTGTTAGTATTTGGTACTTGTTATGTGTTTGTACATTTCCGTCTGCATCAAGAATAATATCGTCGATGAAGAATTCTTCAGTTTGTGTTTCAAGAGTATGCAATCCAGATGATATACTAATTAAGTCAGCAACAAATCCTCTAGAATCATCTTGGTAAAGTCTAATAATATCATTAGTTAGAACTTCTACATAATACAATCCTTGGTCTGCAAGTCCGTTAACTTCTACATTTCCTGCTCTGCGGTAAGTTACAGCATCGCCAGTAACAAATCCGTGTCCGGAAATAGTAATAGTATTTGCATCTAAGTCTAGTGCGCCTTCTGCGTATATCGGATAGTTTGTTCCAGAAAAAGTAAGTTCAGTAATTGTTACATTGTCTAGTACTACAGGCAGTGTATCTATATCAATTTCTAAAGTACCTGCTACATTATCGTAAGTAGCAGCAACAACAGCTACTGGGGCATTTGCTTGATTAATATCAACAGTGCCTCCTGATGTATAAGTTCCTAGATTCTTACCAGGGCCTACTTGTATAGTAAATGTATCAGCTGTTACTGTGTTAACTACATATGAAGCTGCGTCACCGTATAGTGTACCAATTTCGCCTGCATTAAATTGTACTGTAGACGGAACTGTTTTAAAATTATTTGTAATATCATTAGCTAAGTTGTTAAACTCATCATCGTCATACAAGCGTATAACAAATTGGTTAATTGGTGTACGCTTTGTACCAACTGTAGTAAGTTTTTGTTGTGACGCTTGTGCACCGGCTTCAGCAATTACGCCTCTATCAAATACAAATGTATTTGCAGAATAGCCTGACGAGCGTAGAGCATATAGTCCAAAGTTAGTTGCAGAGTTAGTAACAGAAAGGTAAGCACCTGACTGACACCAGCAACCGTTGCCTAAGAAAATTTGGAAACAACTAACAATCTGTGCATAAGCATCGTTAGTCAGGCGCCAGCCAATACCGCCAAATGATAGCATTGTAAATGCGTTCGCAACCATTGACTTACCTTGCTCAGGTGTTTCACCAAATACTGGATTCTCTGCTTCAATTGCAAAGCGTGGAGCATTTGGTGTAATAACTTTAGATCCATCAACTAAACAACCATTTAGTCCTAAGAACGAAATAATAGACACGTTCTGTACATAAGGAGACTGTGTAATTAGTGGACGATCACGTAGTCCAAAATAACCTGTACGATCTACTCCTGTATCAAATGGGTCATCAAATGCAGCACAATAATTACCTGTAAAGCTAGGAACATTATATGCATCAAGACCATCTTTAAATGTAATACCTAACAAGTAACAACCGTTACGTACACGGAAAATATCTTGGTTAGCGTTTAACGGACGAACAATACAAGTACGTAAGTTATCACCAACAATAGACACATAATCCGGAATAATAACTGGGTTGTCTTCTTTATATTCGCCAGTTGAAACCATAATAGTTGTATATGCAATATTAAATGCAGGATCAACTTTTGTAGGTCTATTTGCTGACGCAGCACCATTTTCAATAATATCAACAATGATATTAAATTCTGATTCTACAATTCCGCGTGTTGTTCCGTCAACTACTTTAGATACGTCAACAGTCTGACCTGTTATATTTTGATATAAACGAGTGTTTACTATATTTTTTAGTATATTATCAACGAGCTTTGCAAAATATTGGTTAGCAAGTATTGTTTGGAATTCTTGTCCTTGGATAACACTTGTTGTTCCAATAAAGTATGCATCACCTGCTTCGAGTGCTCTAGAGTTACCACCAAAAATTAAGTCATATGTAATAGCATCAATAAATAATCCTACATCTCTACGACAGAACTCTACATCATAATTAAAGTTTGTAAAGTTAGTGTTAATATAACTTACTACTTCAGCTTGAATAAATGCTTTGTTAAGTGCAACTAAGTCTGCTGCATTTGTAACATTTACATCTGTAGTTGGAATTATAGTATTTCTAGATATCGAAATACCTGCTGCGGCACTAACACCATCTGTAATAATATCTTCAATCACTACTCCGAGCTCTGCAATTTTAGTAACTGCTGCTTGGCTTCCTGGATTTAGAGTGTCAGTAGTTTGAGTAGAACCAATCTGCCAACTAGTTACATCATAGTTCTCAACTACTTGTTGAGCTAGTTTAACAGCATGCATAATTCCGTCAACAGTTTGAACTAATTGGCGCTGTAATGCAAATGCACTACTTTGTTTAAAGTATGCAATTGCTGATGTTACAGAATTTGAATTGCCGCCCCATGTTAAGTCAAAGTTTAATGCATCAAGAATGTATCCGGTATCACGTCTACATAAGTTTTGATTGTATCCTGAAGAGAAGTTAACCCAGCTTGCATCAACATATGCAACAGTTTCATCTTGAATAAATGTTTTGTTGGAAGTAATTAATGCGCCAGCATCTAGTATATCTTGGTCAGTTGTGATAGCACCGTTTGCTGTAACATTTACAACACTGCTTAGTCCGTCATCAACAATATCGATAATGATATCAAGCAATCCACCTAATGTATTAGCACTAGTTGTATCACTTGGGTTTAACCCGTCAAAAGTTTGACTTAATACTGAGTATGTTGGATCAACAGTTACGTTACGAACTACTTCAGTAATAAGAAGCTTTAAGTGATTTAAGCCTGCTAATGTCTCTGCTCTCTGTCCACTTACAACTAACGCTGCTGCTTGTTTATAATATGCAACACCTGCTGCAATAGTGTTAGTATTACCGCCATGTGTTAAGTCATACTCAACAGCATCTAATATTAATGCAACGTCACGCTTACACGAAGCTTGATCGTAACTAAATCCTGGATACTGATCAGTAGTAAATGCAACTACTTCTTCTTGAATAAATGCAGTGTTAGATTGTAATAAAGCTTCAGCGTTTAATGCCGGAACATTTGTTGTTTTAATAAAACTATTAGTTACGCCTAGGCCGTTCTTAAGTATAGTAACAACTGTGTTAGCGCGACTATAAACCGTATTTGCTACTCCATTAGTACTTGGATTAGCGCCATCGAGTGTTTGTGTAGTTACTGTTTGATAAGGATTAGCAATCGTTGACTGCATTACTACTTTGGTTAATAAGTCCCTAGTATATTCTAATGCGTCAATAGTAGGCTGAAGTTGTACTCTTAGAACTTCAACAGCATCGCCACTAATTTCGCCAGTACCTGCACTGACATTGTTGTAGTAACTAATACCTGCAAAAATACTTTCTGCATCACCGCCGTGTTCAACGTCAAACTTAACTGCATCGACAATTAAGCCAACGTCTCTAGAACACGCAACTGGATCGTAACTAAAGTTTCCAAATGTCTCTTTAATAAATGCAACAGTTTCTGCTTCAATAAATGCTTTGTTTGCAGCAAGTATTGCATTTGCATTAACAACATCTGTCACTGTACTCGGCACTGCGTTATTAGGATCAATATCTAGTCCAATTGATGCACTATCACCATCTGTAATAATATCAGCAATTAATGTGTTTAATCCAGTAATAATTGTTTGTGAGTTTGCATCGCCTGCATTACCAGTATCTGTAACTTGTGTAAATGTTGATTGATAGCTAGTTGCAGGCGCTTGGTTAACTACTGCTAATATTGCTAAGTCTAATGCATAATCAATACCTGCTAGTGTTTGACCTAGTTGCTCATTAATAGCTGTACTTGCAACCCATCGGTAGTATGATAGTGCTGATTGAATACTTTCATTGTTGCCGCCGTGTGTTAAATCATAGCGCACTGCGTCAAGAATCAATCCAACATCTCTACGACATTTGTTTTGATCGTAGCTAAAACTTGGATAAGTTGCTGTTAAGTAACCAATTACTTCTTCTTTAATAAAGTCGTAGTTACTTTCAATTAATGTACTTGAATTTAAGATAGCAGCATTAGTTGTAATAACACCGTTAGCAGTACCAATGCCAGAATTAAGTAAGCTGTAAATAATATCAAATCTAGCTTGAACTGCGTTTGCTTCTGATTGTGTACCTGCTGTTAGTGCAGTATTTTGAAGTATAGATGTTTGGTATGTGTACTTTGCTGTTTCGCCTAACACAACTTTCTTAGAAAGTGTTCTAGCATAATCAATACCAGCAAGTGTTTCTGTCTTTTGTGAATCTCGAACTTCTGATGCAGTTGCATTTAGATACGTTAGGCCTGCGTAATGCGATTCTGCATTACCGCCATAAAGTACATCAAAGTTTGCAGCTTCAACAAGTAATCCTGTATCTCTAGAACACTTAGCTTCGTTAAAAGCAAAGCCGCTATACTTTTGATTTAGGAAAGCTATAACTTCATCTTGAATAAAAGTTTTGTTGTTATCAATTAGTATTTCGGCATTTAAATAACCAGTGTCTGTTGTTTTAACTTCGTTAGGTATTGTTCCAACGCCTTCAACATAGAAATCAACTACTACTTGGCCTAAATTATTTACTAATACAGCTTCACTAGCTGTTGCTGTTTTTGTACCGTCAAATTGCTGTATTGCTCCAACTTGTGTTGTTTCAGTAACTACTGTGTTTGTTACAACATCTTTAACAATAGATTGTATTCTTTTTAGACCATATTCAGTTGCAACATCTTGAGCTTGTTTAACTAATGCTGAACTTTCTAAAGAATAAAATGCACCAGCAACACTAGATGCAGAATCGCCACCAAGGCGTAAATCGTTTTCAATTGCATCAACAATTAAGCCAACATCGCGTTCGCATTTTACAGCATCATATGTAACATTAAATGCATCTGTACTAAACTGTACAACTTCATTTTGTAAGAAAGCACGATTTGTTTCTATTAAATCTTTAGCATCACGAGCTGATTGCCCAGGTTCAACAATTGGAGTAAAGATTCCATCAGACGCAATTTGTGCAGCACGTTTAATTGTTTTAACTGAACCTGTTCGACCGTCATTTAAATCGTCACCGTATTCAGCACTAACATAAATTCTGTTACCACCAAGTGAACCTGGGTCACTCCATTTTGTTTCTCCAAATCCTAAGTTTTGTAGAATTTGTCCTTTTTTAGCATCAGTAGCAGGTAATACAATATCGTAACTATCGCTTAATTCTGCTGGTGATTTAATATTAATTGAGTTATCGCCAAATGTACCTAACTCTTTAAGTTTAATCGCTCCTTGATTATCTATTTCTAGATCATCTGAAATGCTTACTTGCGAACCGTCAACACGTAATTTTTCTACGCCGTCGATTTCCATAGTAACAACGCCGTTACCTTCGTCGTTAACTACAACTCTAGTATCGCCTTTAAATATTTCTTTACTTACATCTTGAATTGTGCCGTCTGATTTTTTAATAAACATCTTGCCGTCAGCTGTGTTTATTGCAATTTCACCCAAATCAATTTGATCTGTTAGTGGTTCTTGTCCTGCGACATTATTTCTTTTATGTAGTATTTTGTTTGACATTAGGTATGTTTCCTAGTTACGATATGCTCTTGTACATGTATTTATTTCTTTGAGGAGGTAACGTATTTTTTAATACGTGCCGCCATCGATTGTGAAATTATTAATATAACTTAAATCAATTCCCGATCCTTCAACATCTTGTCCAACGTATATATCTCGGCCGGTTGCTATTCCGCCTGCTACTACTAATGCTCCAGTAGTAGTACTTTCTGATTCAGTAGTTGTTTCAATTTTAGTAATACCAGCTATGTTTAGATTTTCTTTAATTCCAACACCGCCATCAACAACAACTGCGCCAGTTGTACTAGTAGTCGAAGTTGTGGTATCTTCTACTCTTGCAATGCCGCCAACGTATAAGTCAGCACCAATACCAACGCCGCCTTCAACAACAACTGCACCTGTACTAGTATTTGTTGAATTAGTAGTACTAGTAGCGTTTATAATCCCGTCTGCAAATATGTTTTCAGCGACGCCAATACCGCCTCTAAATATAACACCACCTGTAAGTGAGCTTGTACTTCCGTCAGTTGATTTAAAGTCTGTTTGTCCTGTCGGTGCACCAAAATCTATACTTGTTGCACTTTGAAATGCAGTTAAGAATTGTATATTCTCATTAAGTAAATTAAAGCTTTGTGCTAACGTTTTAATGTCGCCGCCTTCAACGTTTAAGTCGCCGGCTATGTGTAAATTTTCACCTATGCCTACGCCGCCGCCAATTACAATTGCGCCTGATGTAGCATTTAATGAAGGGGTATTTGCATTAAAAGTAGTAGTTCCAGCAGCATTACCAAAGCTAATTGCAGTTGCTTGACCAAATGCATTAACTGTTGTTGCTGTAGTGTTAAACACATTTTGCGTAGATTGACTGCCGTATATATCACCTTGAATAAACAGTTCGCCTTCGACAGTCATATTTGTCATTGACACAACTCGGCCACTACCTGCTGCGTCTAATTGCAACGGTGCGTTAGTATCTAGCGTAGTAATGCGTGTACCAAATATGCCCATTTGATCGAAATATACGTTCTTTAAGAAATATGAATCTTCTGCAACTGTTAAAAAGTCTGTAAATACTTCTGGAATATTTAAGTTAGCAGTTACATTTAAAACGCCATCAATAGTAGTATTACTATTAATAATAGTAGGAACGTTTACTGTTAATTCAGTATCATCAAACTGTAAGTTATCACTTGTTTGTATTTCATTTTGGAAATCAATATAAGCAATTCTATTAACTAGTTCACCTGTAACAAATGCTCTTGGAGTTGTTACCCAATCGCTTGCATTTAATACGCCAGTAACATTTGTGTTAGCTTCTAGATTAATTTCGCCAGTGCCGTTAACCATTATATCTAAATCTGAATTAGATGTAGTAGTTTTAATAGCGTTGCCTTCTAAACGTAAATTATTATCAATTAATATGCCGCCTAAGAAACCTTGATTGTTTAATCTTGCTACTTCAATTCCGCCTGCAACAAAGTATAATGTGTTTTCATTTGATCCTGGTGATGTTTCTGGAAGAATGTATGTGTTACCATCTACATCTCTAACGCCACCTAGTGAACTCCAAGCAATACCGTTGTAGCCTTCATATTGATTAGTATCAGTATTAAAGCGAACTTGTCCTAGTTCACCAACTGGGCGAACCGCGCTAGTACCTACCGGAAGTATTAATGCACTTTGTGCTTCGATTCTAACTTGGCCGGTGCCAGCAGTAACCAATTCTAAATCACTGTTTGTATTAGTAGTACCAATCTTATTTTGTACTATATGAATATCTTCGCCGACCATTCTATCAACAAAGATAGTGTTATATGGTGTAGTAGTGTGTCCAATATCGTATGCAGTAGGTGCATCTGGAACAATGTCTCCAACGAAACTATCCGCTTGTATACTTGTAACATTTAGTGTAGCGTTTGGCGCACTAATAGTACCGCCGGGTAAAATAATATCGCCATTAATATTAACATCTGTATTAAAGAAAAATTCACCAGTGCCCCCTGGAGTAATTTCAAATCTATAATCTCCATCAGCATCTGTCATTTTCATTACATCATTTTCAAATGTAAAGTTATTATTAGTAAAGCGAGTTGTGTTAACTATTAAGTCATCGAAGTTCCATTGTCCTACTAACGATCCGCCTGCATAAATGTCAAATCTATCGTCGTTAGATCCTGGAGAAACTTCTGGAGTAATATACGTATCTCCATCAATATCTTTAACTCCGCCTAGTGAACTCCATGCTGTACCTTGATATCCTTCAAATGATAAAATTTGACTATTAAAACGTATAGCACCAGTAACTGGATCAGAGCCGCGTTCAGGAGTATTACCAACTGGAATTTTCATATAAGTTGTGCCGCCAACAAATACTCTACCTGCTCCTGCTGGTTCGAATTCTAAATCTTGGTTAGTATTACTAACTGATATTTTATTATTTTCAATTCTAATATCATCAACTTGTACAGCACTAACATATGCTGTGCCCCAAACTGCGTCAGGTGCTCCTAAATCCCACACATTTGTAAATTGTGGTGCTGGTTGTATATTACTTTCAACATATGCTTTAATTTGTACAGTATGCGGACTTAGATCACCTGGATTAAGTGGGTCACCGCCAATAATACTATTACTGTCAACTTGGAAGGATGCACCTTCAATTCTAATATCACCTGGCTGTAGTATGTAGTTAGTACTATTATCAAATCCTGAACGAATTAATACGCCGCCTGTATCTGCAAAGAAACTTAAATCTTCAGCAGCATCGATATCTAGTATAGTATCGCCTGCAATACTTGTTCCGATAACAGTTAGTTTACCGTTAACGGATTCTGCTGTTATTTCTGTTGCTGTAATAGTACTCTTATTACCAACTCCGTCATCAAATTCTAAGCCCCCTGCTAGTGCGCCAAAGTTTAAACCAGAACCATCGATTGTTACTTCGCCGGTTTCTTGGGATACAAAGAATAGATCACCTACACGGAAATCACCTAAGTGGTCTGTAGTAGTATAACGTACTTTGGCTCCATTAGTTTCAACAACTTCATTTGCTTGTATTGCATCTGATGCGCGGTTAGTTGTTAATTTTCCTGCGCCAATATAAGCAAAGTTATGACTAATTAAACGTAAACTTACGCCCGGGCCGTCTGCGTTAATGCCTGAATTACCATATACGTTTGCAGACCCAATTGCTCTAAGTTCTGCACCAAATTCAAACTTTGTAACTTCTACAATAGTTTGTGCTTGCACACCAGAAACTGTACCAATAATCGAACCACCTTGTCCGTATTGTGGTGAAAAGTCTACTCCGTCAAGTCCTGTGTAAAGACCTGTAATTGATAGTGTTGATGTTGCAACGTCCCAACCAGATATTTGAAATTGCGATACTGTCGAACCATCTGTTGATGTGTATCTAACGTTTTCACCTGGAATAAAGTTTCCGCCTGATACTCCGTCTACAATAACATATGTTTGTCCTGATCCGCCCCAACCTTCTGTTCCAGTTGTTGCGTGAATTGCTTTATCTGCCAGATATGTAAATGAATTTAAATATTCCATTCTTATACCGTTAGTTAAAACAATAGCAGTTTGTCCTGGACAAAAGAAAGTTGCTTCGTTGAGCAAGAAGCTAGGTTCGATTGCACTTCTACTTACATATTGCCCATCTGCTTTAACTCCTCGTCCAGCATCCCCTGCATTAAATCCGTATGGATCGTCTGGTGAATTAAGACCTAATCTTACACTAGATCCAAAGTTAAGAACAGTTACGTTCATAACATACGGACCGCGTGTAAAGTTTGCACTTGTAGATTCATCGTAGCAGAAAGCATAACCTCTATCGTTTATACTATCATATTCCATCTCACGAATTGTTAACTCTTGTACTAATGCTGCTCCTCTAAATTGGAAGCAGTTTTGTGTTCTTGTGCCAGAAGTAGGTTTAATTTGTGTAGAACGTATTCCTTGGCCTTTAACATTAACACCAGGATATACAGTTAATGGAAATATTTCTGTAAATGTTCCTGTGCCAATTCTAACTGTGTCGCCGTTACGTGCAATAACAAGTGCTTGCCTAATAGTCAAAAGTGCATCTTGTATACTTTCGCCTGTATTTCCGTCATTACCGTTTTGTGTAACCCAAATTACATTACCTTCTGTTTTAGTAATGTCAACGCCGTTTGCGTAAATTCCTTCAGTACCCGCACTGTCTAAATAAAGACCTGTGTTAGAATCAATTGCTGATATTCCAGTCCTTGCGCCGTCTCCGTCTAGTCTCAAGTTATTAATATTAACAACTTCTCCAGTAAACGTAGTCGCAGTTTCGCCAACAGTAAGTAAGTTGTTAATAACAACGTTGCCTGTGCCGCTAGCTCTAATTGCTAAGTCGCCATTAGAAAACTGTGGTTCAAGTACTGACGCTTGAAGGACATTTGCGTTTAGTGTATCTGCAATGTTTGCGCTACCTGCAACGTCTAATTCTACAATAGGTCGAGTACTTTTTCCTACTGACATTTTACTATCAGTAGTAACTTCTCCGAACCTATTAATCTTTAATGCTTCGTCTTTTACATTCTTATTAGCAAGACTGGTACGTTTTAGGAATTTCATAGGTTATACTCTCACAAAGCTTGATGTTACTGTTATTACATTAGCGTCACTAGCAGTTATTACAATTCCGTCATTTGTTTCCATAACAAACTTTTCAGTGTCTAAGCTAAAGCTTTCACCTGCAGGTATTGCTAAGTTATTCATTATCTGATTACCTTCGCCAGCTGCGTCACCTGCTGCTACAACATAAATGTTGACAGTTGCATCTGTACTTGCTGATGTATTACACAGTATTGCAATAGTAACAGCTATGTCGTTACCTCCGCCGACAGCTTGGTCGTTTAACAACACTTGTGTTGGGTTAGTATCAGGTATTCTTACATTTTTAATAGCCATTTTTAAATCCTTAAAATAACAATCCATAAATGATTGCTTTTCGTCTGCTTGCCAATTCATCTCGGCCTTCATCCGTTGCGGCATACAATCCTGTGCCGCCACCGGCAACAGGGCCGCCGTATAATTTTGTTCCAGTGTTAGGTGCTGGCAATGCAGGTTCACTTACATTAGAAGTCATTAACAAATCATCTAATATCTTTATACTGCCTGTTCCATTAACACTTATTGTTAAGTCTGCATTTGACCCCATACTTTCAAGTAGCGTGCCACTGTCAATTGCTTTAATTCTTAATCCTTGTGCATCTGCACTATTATAGAATTCAAACCCATCGTCTAGTGTTGCTCTAAATACAGGTAAGTTGTCAATGTCCATTCTAACTTCACTGTTTTGATTCCAGTTAACACCTTCTTGTTTAACTGAAACATTAGTAGTTAGAACAGGTGCACCTGTTAAACCATCAACAAGTGTACTAGAAATTGTAGGAACACCTACAAGTGATAAGTAATCAGTAATTTTCCAGTCAACATATCCTTTGTTAGCAAGTATTTTATCGTCGTCGTTTATAAAGTATCCTGATGCTCTAGAGTCTAAAGTTTCAGTATAACTAGCACTGTCAACAGTTATACTACCAGTAGCAGCAAGTCCTTGAAAGTTAAATTTTTGTCCAGTCGGAATAACAATTCCGCCAATCTTAACAGGCACAGTTCTTTCAATTCGTGTTCCACCGCCGCTAAACGATTCTTGAAACACATTGACTACACCGTCTGTAACTACACCAGAATTTGGATCTGACCAGCTAACGTCTTCATCATGAACAATGTAAGTGTCTGGAATGCCATTACCTCTATTAATGTGCAAACCAGACTTTCTAAAACTAATTCCGCCTTGTAAACCAGGGTCACCTTCGTTTAGAGTTATTATAGGGTCTCTAATCGTTGTGATAGTAGATTCAATTGTACTAGTGTTACCTGTTACAGTTAAATTACCGTCGACTATCACATTACCTTGTGCGCCAGGCGCAAGTATTATTTGGCCGCCTGCCCTTGATTTAATTTTATAGTCGCCGTCTGGTACACTAACTAGTCTTAACATTACAATTCCTTATTCAGTTTAACTTCTTAACTTAGTCTGCGTCAACTTCAAAGTCGTCTGCGCCAGCTTGTGCTGCGTTTGTACCAGCTTCTTCCATCTCAACTGCTGCATCATCTGTAGCATCACTAAAGTTCCAAGCAATTTTTGCGCCTGTGTCTAGTGTAACTGTGCGTCCAGAAATTTTAGTAATTTGCTTTAGAGCGCCAGCATCGTCTTTAACTGTGATAGTCATTTCACCTGCATCTACTGCTGCTGGTGTTGAGCCGTCAGCTGCTGATTTGTCTACTAGGAAACAATCTTTTTCAACTGTACCGTCTGAGCAACGGAACTTTTTAGAACCTATTTGCTTTACAATCCAACCGTTTACTGAACCAGTTCCATTATGAAACTGTACTTTAATTTCGCTGCCACCAGCTGTTGGTGTTCCGAAATATCTCTTATTTAATGGTCTTCCCATTTTGTTTTCTCCTTGACGTTCTAGGTCTACGCAGTGGGTTTACTGCATAATTACCTGTTATAGATCTATTTGCTATAACAAAAGTATTTATCCATTTAATGGATTAGCGATACACTGGTCATTAAAAAAGGGCACCCTGAGGCGCCCTTCTTCAGTTTTAATTAACTAAAACTTAGCTAAAGCTTACGTTCGAGATAGCAACTTTCTCTACGTAGTCAGCTGCATTGCCCAAGGACGATGCAGTGTTGTTTAGTTCAACATAACCATAACGTGTCATGAAGCTAACTACTGGCTCGAAAGTTTCTGGATCAAGAACAACACCACTTGACATCAATGGGATGTATGGGCAGTAGAACGCTGCTGCGTCTGCTTCACTTGAACCTTTGTATCCAACAAGAATATCACTATCATCAGCTGCATATGTATCAACGTAAATTTTCATTGCGTTGTTTAATGTTCCAACGAACTTAGTGTTTGTTGGTGCTTCAAATGTGCCCTCAGTTGTACGTGCAAATGCACTTGTAGTTGCAGACTGTAGGATAGTCAATGCTTGTGGTGATACCACTGCAAAGTTACCTGCGCCTCTACGTGTACGCTGAGCGATCTTGTTTGCTTGACGGTTGATTAGTACTGCTAGTGCAGCATGCTCGTCACCGACAAATGTAGCTGTACCGGATACTGCAGACTGATTGAATGTTTCAGATGCTGTTCCAGCTAGGCCACGTAGGCTGTTTAGGATTTCTTGGTCAATCTCAGTTGTAATTTCCTGAGCCAATGCTGCCATAATTTCAGCTTCAACGTCAATGCCTTGTTGGGCTTGTGCGTCTTGTGCTGATTCAAATGTCCAGCGAGCTGATAGCTTGCGTGACTTTGCTTCGACAGTTTGCTTTAGGATCTGGATTGACATACGCTTACCTGCTGCACCTTCTAGTGTTGCAGTTGAGTCACCCTTACCATTTGGATCTGCTGCATCGTTACCGGAGTAACCCTGAGCAATTTTAAATGGGCTTAGTGCTTCTTCACCAGCAGTTACACCGCCGCCTGAAGTTGCTGCGTCCGCATAGCGAACTCTTAGTGTGTGGATTTGTCCCACAGGGCCTGTCATAGGCTGAACACCAACTAGCTCATTTGCAATAGTTGTTGGCATTACACGTCTAATGACTGGTAAAATAACACGGTTAAGTGTTGCTACGTTGCCGGCAGATGTTGCACCAGCTGTCGCACTTTCTGAAAGATACTTGCGAGTATTTTCAAGTGTTACAGCCATAACTGACTTACGATTGCCTTCTAGGCCCTCGAGTAGTGCGCTTTTAGTATCTGTCCAGCGGCTTTCTAGTAATTCTGACATTTTCATGTTCTCCTTAATTTATTCCAGCTAAACGACGAATGTCTAATACGTTTGTAGTTGATTCATCGTTTGCACTACTAACACTAGTAGTTGATTTATTGCCTGTGATTTCTGTGCCTTCTGTAAGTTGTGCCTTCTTCTTCGCTGGAGTGTTACCATCAATTACTGCTGGTAGGTACTTGTCAAACTGTGCTGTTAAGCGTGAAGTTTGAACTGATTCCAGTAAGTCTGTCATTATTTCTCTTTGCTCACCGTTAAGTGGGCGAAGAAGTTCGTGAAGCTTGTTTGTGCGCATCATGCTGCTAGTAACCTGTGCAATTTCTTGCTGCTTACTTTCAACTAAAGCAGATTGCTTTGTAGCAACTACTTTCGCTTCTGCAAGTTCTAAGTCTTTCTTACTTAATACTTTTAGAAGTTTAGCTGTCTCTGATTTCTCATTAAGATAGCTATTATTATATTCTGACGCGAACGCTTCAAAGATCTTACGACCGAAGTCGCTAGTGCGAGCTGCGTCGATATCCTCTTTCAGTACTGAAATCTCTTTAGTAAGTGACTTCTTAACTGTTTCGGCAACAAGAGCTGAACTTTTCTTAACAAAAGTAGATTTTACTTTTGCGAATTGAGTCTTTGCTTCTCGTATCAATGCAACTTTTGTTTCTGCAAGATCTTTTTTATCTGTGTGGAATTCTGCAATTTCTTTAGCAAGAGCTTCTACAATAAAATCTTCTAGGTGGCTGTATTTCTCAGCCATTACTTTCTGATCTTCATGTAGCTCTGAAATTTCATTCTTAAGTGATGCTCCAACAAAATTCTGTAGTAGTCCTGCGTTTTCACGCATTGCAACTGCATATTTTGCTTTTGCTTCAGCTAACTGTTTGCGATCTTCTGCAAACTCTGAAATTTCAGCTTGAAGACGGTCTTCAACTAACTTATCGATAGCTTCTACCATAACGCCTTTGTCATGCTCATACTTACCTGCAAACTCTTCACGCAGTTCTGCAACTGCTGTAGCTTTTGCTTCGGTAACTTTTACATTCCATGCTTCTTCAATTTCCGCTCTAATGTCCTCGGAAACAACGTTGTTCTCAAATAGTTTATTTAATGCGTCCAACATTTTTTTCTCCTCGTTTATCGGAGCCCGTTGATTATATTAACCAACTGATTCTTTAGATATTTCTGTGCCTGTGAGTTTTCCCTAAGTTCTTGAGCAGCACCAAATGCTTGGTAACCGCCCTTTGTATTCATAAGATGCTCATATATCGGTGTAGGATATGCGCCAGGGGCGCTTGGTTGAGCAACAACGTCTACTGTTATAATTTCGAAGTCGGTAACTTCGCCGGACCCGTCTTCACTAACGGAGCCGCTGCCTCTTGAACTAACACCTAATTTAACGCCGGCCTCTAGCATTGTTTTAACTAGAGCACCCATTGGCGTCGGTATTAGTTTTAATTTACCATAACCGTTTGGGCCATCCATCCACATTTGTGTGATCATATGGCTTACACGATCTAAGTTTACGTTAAGACCTTGCGGATGATCTACTTCCCCAAGAACCGAATATCCTCCCTCAATCTGTTCATTGAGCGTTTTGACAGCCCTGCCAATTTCATTCACGGGATACACACGCTGATTAGCATTTCTTACACCGCCTTGGATGAAGATGCCGCTCATGTGAAGGTCCTTTCCTTCATTAACAGACTCAACGACCATATTTGCTTGGTCGAATGTCAAGTTCTCTTGGAGTACATTCATCAGTAAAGTCCTCGCTTATGCTTTAGCAGATTTATATGCTGGCGCTTTTTTGTTTCCACCTTTAGTATTGACGTTACCTGCGTCATCTACTTTTGGCTTATCTGCACTACCACCTTTTTCGTCTGCTGATCCTTTTGCGATGTTTGCAGCAGTGCCGCCCATATCGTTTTTACCAGCTACTGGTGATGTTGCTTTATTATCTTCGCCTTTTGGGTCTGCAACTTTGTTAGTATACTCGTCTAGTTGCTTGCCGTCTGCATCAGCTGACTCAAAGTTAAAAGCTTCTTCTTCAGCTTCTTCTTCTTCGCCTTCTTCGCCGCCCATGTCCATGTCCATGTCACCTTCGTCGCCGTCAGTTCCACCCATCATAGCTTCGAACTCTGCTTTAAGTTCGTCAAGAGCATCTTCCAGGTCTTCGATACGGTCTTCTACTTCGTCGTCGCCAGCTTCTTCGCCGTCGTCGCCCATGTCCATATCGTCGCCGTCGTCATCGCCGTCACCCATTTCGATGTCGCCGATCATATCGTCTGCAGGATCGCCACCCATTGGGTCTGCTTCTACTGCAAATTCGTCTAATTCTTCGTCAGTTGACTCTTCGATTTCATCTTCTTCATCTTCTTCTGATGCTTCTTCGATTTCTTCTTCGTCATCTTCGTCTTCTAGGTCTGCTTCTAGCAAACCTTCATAAATATCTCTTGATTTCTCTACAACAATCTCGTGAAATAGCTCTTCAGCTGCGTCACGGTCTTCGTTGATCAGTAATTCAAGCATTTTCTCAAATTTTGTACGATCAGTCATTTGTATCTCCTATTCTCGTATTATTACAAGGCTGTCAATATATATTTACTATAAAGCTTAATAAGTACTATGAAACAGGCTCAAAACGGACGGTTTTAAGTTTTTCATTCATTTTCTCGTATGAAATATTAGAGAAATTTTCATATCTGTAATATTCCTTAGGAGAAAACTTATGTTCGTTAGTAATAACTCTATAGTATTGTATATTCGGGTTGTCTCGTATAATTAACTGTGTTTGTTTAATCCAGTTACCAAAGTAAGTAGCTGGGCTGTTTGAATCTTTATAGTTTGTTGTATTTCCATACAAGTTATTTAGTGATTCGTTAGCACTAGCAAAATCAAAGCCGGCAATAAAGATAATTTTAGGCTTACGATTACTTGCTATCCATAGTGCAGTAGGTCCACTCGACCATCCTAAATGCTTAGAAGGAAAGTTTACATTCTCAATTCCTCTAAAACGTTTATTGTCTCTAGTATAAAATGTTGTGTTAAGGTGTGCGTTGTTATCAATAACTTCTTGTGCCATTGGAGGATCAACTGCAATTAGGTAATCAACAACTTCATCTCGGTATATTGCATTACAACCGTATATGTCTCCATATTTTTTGTAATGTTCTACATTAAATTGTTTTCTTGATTTACCATTGCCTAAAACAAATGATATCATTAAACACCTGGTTGAACTGGGACACCGTACATTTGTCTAACAAAATCTAATTCTGCTTCTTTTTCTTGTTCGTGAAGATCTGAAGCAACACGTAGCTGATTAATCTGTTCTAAAGTTAATCTAGTCTTACGTGTGTCACTTTTTTCTATAACATCAGAATCATTTTCCGGAGAATAACTATTATCATCCGCCATTTCTAATGTTTCTTTATCGAAGTAAAATAATTCTCTTAGTATCATGCTATTATTTATCCTTAGATGGTAGGTTCGCCTGGAGCCGCTGCTGGTTCGCCTGGAACTGGTGCGCCTGGTGCGCCTTCACCTGTGTCTCCGCCTTCAGGTGGTACATCTCCAGGTGCTTCTGTTTCAGCTGCGCCTAAGTCTGCACTAATTGCGCCTGAACTAATGCCTGCACTGCGTAGTTCGCCACTTGCGTCATTTGGGGTTGAAAGATTTTCATCATTTTCTTCTCTCCACATCTGTTCGTTCTCAGCAATTTCTTCATCACTAAGTCCTAAGAAGCGTGCCATTGCAAAACGCTGGCTCATATATGGAATTTGTTGTAGCTGTGTAAATGTACCAATACGACTATTGTCTAATTCTGCTTGACGATAGCTTGCAAAGTTCTTAGGAGGTTGAAATCCTAGTTCAAATACACTAGTATCAACATTTACACCCTTTTCTAAAATATATAATTTAAATTCTTCATCAAACGTATGTTCTACTAAACTTTGTAGTCTTTCGCAATACGTATTAAAGCGTAATTCTTGAATATAAGCAGTTCCAACACGTCCATCATTGAATTGTCCGCCTTCATCTGCTGCTGTAGGTAGATAACTTGACGGAATACGCAATCCACGCACTAACTTGTTAGTAAAGTACTTGAGATCGTCAATTTCGCCTAGGTTAGTGCCACCTGGTAGTGTTTCAACTTTAGATCCACGTCCTTCAGCTGTTTGTGGGAAGAAGTAATCTTCATTAATGGACAACGGGTTGTACGCTGAGTCTATAACATTCTGACCCCCGCCGGTCGCACTTGGGATTCGACGCTGATGTATCTCATTTTTAACACGTTCAACAAACCCCATAGCAAGGTGTGACGGCATATTACCTACATCAACGTAGAAGACTCTTCTTTCTGGAGCTCTTTGTACACGATATATAATAATCGCATCTTCAAGCAATTCTTTTTGTTTGTAAACTTTAAAAATAGTTTCTAATAGACTGTTTCCAAAAGGTGCATTGTTATCTAAACCTTCTGATAAACTTAAATGTACAACATTTTTAGCATCTACTGCTACTTCGTCTTGTGTAGTGTTAAATCTAGATCTACTTGAACCTGAATCAGGTGCGCCGCCAGCCATTCCGCTAGCGCCTCCTGCAAAATATCCTTGGTGTCCGCTTGCAGACGTTCCTGGATCTGTATTAATTGTAGTAGCTACTAGATCGCCAAAATTAATGTTAAGATCTTTAACAACATACTGTTCTGGCTTCTTGCCTTCACTTTCATTTACAATAATCTTAGTAATTTTTCCTGGATCGACATAAAACCATTTTTTAGTTTCAGGATCTCTAATGAAAAATGCATCGCCGTACTTAAACACGTTGCGTAATATGCGGAATATTCTTGTTTGAAAGTTTTGTAGTTTAGTCCACTGCTGTAGATACTGTTTAAGTATTCTAATTTCTGAACTAGTTGCCTTTTCTTTAAACTGTAAAGTAAAAGGAGTATTATTACTAGTATTCTTTTGTGTGCAGAACTCAGCTAAAATGTCTAATGCTGCATTTACTTCACTGTCACTATCCATTGTTTCGTACTGACCATATCGCTCAACACGATTTGGACTGCCAGTGTATACATCTGGCAAGTAGCTCGAATAATTTGCTGACGCAGGTCCAGGACGACTGCCGCCGTTACCTAAAGGACTGTACGATCCTTGCTGATTTCCTGTCTCTACAGGAGTGAAATATTTCTTCCAACTCATACTATTACTTATACCCTATATGCATTTCCGGTTAACTTCCTGACTTCTCTGTTGTTATTTTGCATTTCTTTAACTAAACTTGTAAAGCCTGTTTCTAACCTAGCAACCAATGCTTCGACAGATTGTCCGTTTTGTGATCCTTGACCAAATTGTGATCGCATTTGCTGTGCCATATCTTCCATCTGTGGACGCATTTGACTTGCCATCTGCTCCATCTGTGGACCCATAGACGCTGCCATTTGTTCCATCTGTGGTCTAGCTTTGTCTGCAAACTGTTTTGCAGTAGCTACTAAACTATTTGCGTTTGGCATAATAAACTCTGGACCTTGTTCACCGACCATGTTCATCATTCCGCCAATTGCTGTTCCGCCCATAAATCTACCACTGGGGTTTATGTTGTTTAGCAGCCCAGACAACACATCCGATAAGTCGCCAAGTGATGCGACCAGCTCAGGTGGTAGTCCGTTTACTGTCGATTCTTGACCAAGGCCAGCCTGGGCTGCGGCAGCTGCCTGTTGTCTCATAGTTGTTTGGTTATCTACTGTAACGCCTTCTACTACAGATCCTGTGTCTTGTCCATTTAATGCCCCAGATAATCCACCGCCAAGTGATTCAATAGTTGTAATTAGACTTTGAGCAGTTGCGTCTACATCAGTACTAAATCCACGAAGACTTGGTCCTACTTGCGTAGTTAATACGTTAACTAGTTGTTCTCTTGTTGCTCCTGATACTGTATTAATTGCGTCAGTTACTGATGATGCTGTATTAGTTAGGCCGTCACCCACACCATCAACTGCGCCAGCTTCTGTAACTCCTGCTGCTGTTTGAGCAACAACTCCTTGATTTTGTATAGCGGTCATTGCAGCACGTATTTGAGAAGCACTAGCCTTCTCCATGTCAATGCCACTTTCTGCAAGTTGAGCAGCAATTCGATCATTTATTCCAGTAAAGCTGCCGATACTATCTTGTATATTATTAATGTACGCAGAGTCTGTTCGGTATCTTGCAACTCTTAATCTCTCTGTATCGTTTTGAGCTACAGCCATTTCATTAATAAATCTTTGCTGCGCTGCTGCATATGCTTCTGGATCTTGTGCTTGCTGTGCTGCTCTCATTGCATGTGCTGCGTTTGTAACTTCTGTTCCGTAAAATGCTGCTGCTGCTGCACTTTCTTTAGTTACTGAGCCTTGTACTAAAATATCTTCAAGTAATGCTTGAGCATTTTTATCCATAGAACCAACAGTTGAGAGAGAACTACTAATCTGATCTGCTAGTGCGCCAGTTTCAGTTCTTAAATACGCCTGGACTCTGCCATCTCGACGTTTGGCATCCATTTCTTTTTGTAGTTCTTTTCTATTTTCGCCAGTTAGTTGTGCCATACGATCCATTTGAAGTGCAAATTCCATTGCAGATCTATTTTGGCTCGTGCCAGTTCTCGCATTTTCAAGATATTGAGTTCTATTAATTGCAGCAAATCCTACTAGACTTTCGTTAATCTCTTCTGTTGAAAATCCTAGTCTTCTTAGTCCTTGAGAATAGTTGCTAGTATCTTCTCTAAACTCTTTGGACATATCTCCAAAAGCCTTAATAGCGCCTGTGCCGCTTGAACCCATAGTACGCAACATATCGCTATTATCAGTAACAAACTTGCCAAACTGCTCAATTTGCATGCCAGATCTAGCTGATTGTATACCAACACCTGTTAGGCCATCTTCTAATTGAAAGCCTGCTCCTGATATTTTTTGGAAAGTTGCAGTTGTATTATCTACGTATCCTGCAATAACTCCAAAACTACCCGAGAGTGCATCGCCTACGCCTCCAAGGCCGCTTGCCATTGTGCCGAGGTGACTAGTATAACTTGATAGTTTTTCTTCGCCTGATAGTGCAGCGGCCGCGAAACCGCCTAGTCCTCTAGCTGCGCTGCCAAGGCCTGAAGTCCAGGTATCTAATGTTCCTCTAGATCCAGATAGCGATTGTCGAAGGCGTTCATTTTCAGCAATTAGCTCTTCTGTAGATTGGCTCATATTAGTTAAGTACCTATATTATTAGACATAAATATCATTGTATACTTATTTACCTTAAAAGGAGAGTCAATGGAAAGCATACTAAACAAACATAAACGTCAGCCTAAGATTTATGTCGATGTTCCGTCCGAATTTAAATTCATGGACAACAAAGCTGTACCTGGCGTATCTTTTAAAGAATTGCCAGTGTATTCAATGACAGGCGGAGACGAGATTGCTTTAAAAACTCCCGAAGCATTACTTAACGGAGTAGCAATTAAGAATTTGATTCAATCTTGTATACCTTCAATTAAAGATGCTGGAGAATTATCGTCTATTGATATAGAGTTTTTATTGATTGCAATACGCATTGCATCATATGGTAATGACTTTAGCAAGGCATCCGTATGTCCTCACTGTCAAGAAGACAATAATCATGATTTAGAATTAAGTAATTTTATTGACGAATACGGAAGAAAAGAGTTTGTAGATAATGTTACAATTAATAATTTAAAATTTTATATTAGACCATTAACATACAACGAGTGGACTGAAATTCAAACAAGTTTATTCCAAGCTAATAGAACTATGTATCAGATTACAGAACAACCTGACATGTCTGAAGAGAAAAAAGATGAAATAACAAAAAGCGTGTTTACAATTATACAATCAATAAATCAACGCAATGTGTTATATCAAGTTTATAAAGTCAAAGACGGTGAAGAAGAAGAAACTAATTTAAATGCAATACGTGCGTTCATTCTTGAAGAAGACCGAACTTACTTTAACGGCATTGAAGATTTAATCAAAATAAATACAGCAACTTGGGACTTGCCAAAGTTAGATCTAACTTGCGGCGGATGTGAAAAAGAATATAAGTCAGTATTCTCAATGGACGATTCAAATTTTTTCGTAGGGTGATCCAGGAAATGCCGGAGTCTGAAATAGAAAAACTCTTAGAGGATTACGAGGCAGCCCAAAAATCGTTAAAGGATGATTTGTATCGTATACTCTGGAGTATGCGTGGAGGAGTACAATATCAAGACATCATGTATGAAATAGATGTAGGCGACAAAGAAGTCTTTATTAATATCATTAAGTCTAACTGGGACCAAACTAATAAGTCCGGACTTGCGTTAATTTAATATTACCAATCTAATGTTCCCATTTGCTGTGCAATAGATTGATCAGGTAATGCTAGTGCCCTTCCAGGCGCTGTCCTTACTGCTACTGGAGCAGGTTGATCTTCAGGTGCTGCATTAGGATCAATTTCTCTAGCATTAGCTGCAACATATGCTTCAGTTTCGTCTTTAAATTCTTCAGCTTCAGCAGCAGTCATACCTCCAAAAGTATCTACCATATCTCTAGTAGCTTGTTCAAGTTCGTTTAAAAATGGTTCAGTAAGTCCGTCACCGTCTACGTCTATCTCTTGTCCAAGTACAGATGCTGCTGTTCTCATTAGCGATGGAAATAAATTTTGTAGTGTCCATATCCATATGTCTCTTAACTTTCTTTGAACTCTGTCTGTACTAATAAAATACCACATTGCACCTTCAACAGCAAGAGTTAATATTATGATAGCAGCAGCGCCAATCGGTCCAGTAAGTAACGATCCGCCTCTAATAACATTTAATAGTACACTAACAACCAATCTTGCAGTTCTTGCAACCAACATAGCTGCTGCAAAGAAAGTTAGTATTTGGCCAAATACTCTTGCGCCTTCATATTTTATAGTGTCGATTAATTGCTGACGAAGATCTGCATTTAATGGGTCTTCTATTATTTCTTTTATTATAGAATAAACGTCTACTAAGAATTCCTCAAGAATAAGGCCTGCACCGATAACAACAATTAATTTTCGTATTGCACCACCAACCCAGCCATATTTAGTACTAGCTACTATACTACGAATTCGTTGTCTATCAGCACGAGTAGCTGCACGGCGGCGTATTCTAGCCGTTGTAACTCTTTTATATGCTTCGATGTTAGGATCACCGCCAGTTGAGCCTAGATTAGGTTTAGGTGTAGTTGCACCTGAATTATTACGCTGATCCCATCTCTGAGTATATGTATTTCTTGCACGGTCAGCTTTGGCTCGAGTATCGTATGTGCCAACTTCGCCATTATTATATTCTACACCGAACCAACCAGGAGCGTTAGGAATCTTACGTAGAATTCCGCCTCTATTTAATGGATTGCCAGCTTCAGTTAAGTATTCCTTACCCCAATGAATATTACCTTCTACAATTTTATGATGTTTTAATTTTTTAGACTCTTCAATAGAAAAAGCAATCAGCTCTTTATCAAGGATTATGTTTTTAACATCATCTTTAGAGATTATTTCATATATGTTCATTTTAGATCCTAGTGTAATATTAATTATATTTATGTGTTTCGTTGTACGAAACAAGTTTTCGCTAAACGCTCAAACTATATATACTTCGTTTTGATTAAATGATTTATATATGAATATTATAATTGCATTATTACGAATGTAATAATGTTTAAGTTTCATGTAGATTGTTTCAGTCAGACGGAACTATTTCTAGTCCCATCTAATCTTAAAGTGCGCTTCATGTGAGTCTGCCACAGCCAAGACATTGGAAAGAGGTAATTTTTTATACACAAGTTCAATGGGCTCTGACCTTTCCCATCCTCCGTCGACATTATGTTGCTTATAATATACAATGTACATTATATGTAACACTATTCCCTCGCTTCGTTCCTATTGCTAAAGGGTTTTTATGAACTATGTTGTGTTTTTCGACTGCCAACAGAACAATCTATATCAACCAGTAGCCCAATTTGTTTGGTGGCTTCCTACCTCTGGGTAGTCGATCAATATGTTACGTGTGCTTCTATACGAGAGCTTTTTCCACAGCGGTATTATAAACTGGCCCGCCAACCTTATGTGTTGGAATGCTTTGCCTGTATGTATTGTTTTAGGAATGCCTGTTGCTCAACGAGCTTATATATTAAATCTGCCTATAAACAAGTATAGTTGGTTTATATATAGCTGTCAACCGATTAAATTGATTTTTTTGCCTGCATGTAATGTTCTAGCAATGCCTGTTTAAGCTTGTCTGATCCACCGACTCTAACATTAATGATACCATTATAGTAATCATCTGTTTCGAGTACTCGTCTATCAAATTGTTCCCGTGCCTCTATGTAGGACATTTCGCCCCTACCTTTACATAGGTATAATATTTCTCTTGTGAATTTGTCTGAGCCTAATGCTGCAACATCTGCGTTTAGTCTGTCACTAGATCCGTAATAGGTTTTCCAGTCACTTTCTTTTGTTCCGCGCCGCTTGTTCTTTTTGCCTTTAAGTGGTGGCTTAGTAGTTTTAAACTTTGCTAGTTTCTTGCCTATGTATTTTTGTCCTGTAGTGGTATTAGTAATAAGATAAACAAATCCTTCGTACTCGTCTGGAATACTGTCAATTATTTTATTCTTATAAGTCCACTTCATTAACAGTACTTACCGGCACTATACTATGTGCTAGTCTTTTCTGGTTTTTCTAGTAGTGACATGCTTAGTGTGTATTTCGTCCATTCTTAACTTAGATAGTTGTCTAATTTTCCTCAACCATTTTCGACTCAGTGCGTGTGTGCGCACCGAGTTTCTAGCTTCAAACTTCTCGTTTGCTTTAAAATATTCTAAGTAAGCTTGTGTTAGCTTATCATGTATATCGTCGTCTGTCATTCTATAATATCAATATCGTTTTCATAACTAGTAAAGCCATTTTCTTTTACTACTTTCATTACATGATTAACTCTTCCGATTAGTTCGTCCTTGTGAGAGATAAGATAAACATTCTTGTCACCTTCTCTGCCCATCTTCTTAAGAACACCTAACGCACTTTCAACACCTGCTGTATCCATGCCACTGTCGATAAGTTCGTCAATAAACATTAAGTTAATCTTTTGATATAAGCTTTCCCAAACATCACGGAATGCAAAGCTCATACCTAAGATAAGTCTGTTACGTTCTCCACGTGATAAGTTATCAAAGTCTAAATCCTGTCCTAGTTGTTGTATTTCAACAGCAAGGTCATTTTGGAATACAACTTGATGCGGTAATCCTAGTTTGTCAAGATAGTAAGACAATCTATTGTTAAGGTACATCAAGTTTTGATCAATAATCTTCTTACGAATAAAGCTATCTTTGTTTGTAAGTAACTTTAACAGAAAGTCTTGATGCTCTTTAAACTCAGTAAGATCGTTTACTGGTGTCCAGTTAATTTCTTGCATTGCTGTATTGTTTAATTGATCAATCTGTGTCTGATACGGATCAGTGTCTTCTAGTTTGTTAGCTAATGTTTGATTTAAGCTATCAACATTCTGTCTATGATCGTATGCTTCTTTTGCACTATCATAGAACGTATTAGGCCTACCGTTAATATCACCGATCTTTTCAAGTTCTTTCATTACCTCAACCACTTTACCTGCAATTTCTTGATGATAGGTAGTTGCATCAAGTAGTTCTTTAGATTTACGTTCTGCAATCTCTGCTTTTTTATCTGCATGTAACTCTTGTCCACATGTATAACACGTTGCATCATCTAAATCTGCGATGTCTTTTTGTGCTTTTTCAACACTCCTGTCTGCACGTACTAGTGCCGGCTCTAATGTGCTTAATTCTTTTTTAAGAGCCATAATAGCGTTGTTATGCTGCGTCCAATTAGATAGTTTTTCATGAGAGTCTAGCTCAGCATCAATGTCTACCTTCTCTAATTCTGTAATACCTGACTGCAATTTAACACAGTCTTGCTCTTTTTTAGATAGCCAAGCACGTTGTGTTCTACTTAAACTATCAATAGTTGTTTGAATCTTTTCATTTGCACTTTGGATAGCATTAATCTTGAGTGTTTCTTCAGTAATTGCATCTTTAGTTTTCTTAGTCTGCTCTTTTAGAGAATCAGCCTTTTCACTAAGGATAGTAATACCAAGTAACTGTTCAATGATAGCACGTTGATCGTTTTGTCGCATACTCAAGAAAGGTTCAGTGTATGTGTTTAATGCAACGATGTGCTTAAACATATCATGACTCATATCTAATAAGTCGTTAATAAACTCCTGCGTCTTACGGCTGTCGCCTTGCGATTCGTCTGTTATCTCTTGTTCTTGATCGTTTACATAAAACTTTAATAAGTTAGGTCCACGGCCACGTTCGACTCTATAATCTACATTATTCTTTTCAAAGTGTAGAGTAACTAACATACCTTTGCTATTAGTTTTATTAATTAAATTGTTTGCTCTAATATTTGTAAGAGCTTTGCCGTACAATGCATACGATAGTGCATTAATAATTGTAGTCTTACCTGTACCGTTGCGTGATCCGCTGTCATCGCCGCCTTGATCTAAATTTTCACCTAGTACAAGTGTTAGTTGCTCACGATTAAAGTTTACTGCCTGGGTCTGATTGCCCACACTCATAAAGTTGCGTACTGTTAGATCTTTAATTTTTATCATAGCTCGTTATAAATGTCCATTAGCATCTTCTTGTTGAAGCTGTCTGAGTCGATTGCGGCAATTTCGCCAGCAACAATTTGATCGACACTTTCAAATTGCTGAATATCTAGTTGTGTATTAATTTCTTCTAGTGACTTTTGAGGAATTAAGCTAATCTCACGACAGTTGTAAGTATTAATAAATGTCTCTTTAATAAAGCTAGCTTCTTCATAACTAATAGGTAAGTCTAAGTTAACACGCAAATACATATTAGGTTTAATAAATGTATCTGCTTCGTCAATAAGTCGACTTAGATTGATTGTACGATACTTAGGACATTGTGGCCAGTCAATATAAACTGGCTCTTTGTCGTTTTCTCTATCAAGAATCATCATACCACGTGCATCATCCCACGCATCTGCATAATTGTGCGGAAATGCATTACCTAAGTAATGTACTACGCCCTGTTGCTGACGTTTGTGGAAGTGTCCACTAAAAACATAAGACTGATTAGTAAAGTCCTCTGCTCTGAGCTCTCCGTGGTCGGGCATTTGTACCATAGCGTTCATATAGAAGCTAGGCAACTCAAAATGCCCAAATATGTATTTGCTTTTTAAGTTTCTAAGTTTCTTCCATTCGTCACCTACAAGCCAAGGCACAATGGTTACGTCTTCGATTGTAGTTATTTCGTCTACAAACGTGATACCTGGAATGTGTTTTGCAAAAGCAGTACTGTTAACGTCACGCTTGTCTTTATAATACAAGTCGTGATTGCCATCAAAGAAGAAGAACTGCTCAAATGCAGCCCCTAACTTTTCCATACATCGGATTGTTGCATCCATTGTAGTTAAGTTTAACGAATTTCTGTTATGATGCCAATCGCCGCAAAAGATACCAGTCTCGCAACCGGCGTCTTTTGCTTGGTCGATATACCAATCAATAAAGTCTTCACAGTCTTGATTGTGTACTTTACTATTGCCTTTTAGTCCAAAGTGGATGTCTGTAAACACCGCTGCTTTTTTAAACAAGAGTACTTCTCCATAAATTTATATACTTTTAAAGTATACAGGATTTTTAGAATAATGTCAACCGATTAATCAGGAATACTAGAGCTATTTCTTAACAAGGAAGCTTCCCATTCAGCATTACCTGTTCGAGTGTGACTAGGACTCATGCCGTTCTGTTCAAGAATGTCATCTCTAATGTTTTGATTACGTTTTTCTATGTTAATGACACGCACAAAACTATTAGTAACGGCAGCAGTGTAATATGCAAATGGATTGTTTGACTTAGATTCGTCAAACTGTAAACCAATCTGTGCTAATTGTAGTATTGCTTGTCCGCGCATTTCGTCATTGTAGGTGTAACCACGTACATTGCCTCTTGTAGCATAACGATCGCATAGTTTCATCCACATCATAGCAAGCTTGTTAGTTGCTTTACCGTGCTTGTGACTAAAGTTACCGTTTTCCATGCCACCTTCCCAATGACTCTTGCCTACACATTGTAAATTACCTTCGTCATCAAACTTATAATGCTTAAACGGAGGAAAATTTAATTTTACTTTGTAGTCTGCAGGTGTTTTGGGATTCTTTTTACGTCCAGGCTCTTCTGGAATATGATCAAACGTCATTACACGGAATACTAATTCTTCCTTAGTAATTGTTTTATAATCTATTTCGCATTCTGCTTGTTTAACTTTTTGTCCAGCTGCTTTGCGAGCAGCATAGTCAGCATCGCCTAAGCGTTTTGCTTTATTGCGTTTAGCTTCAGCTATCGTTCTGATGTTAATTTTTTCAACATCTAACAAAATGATGTCAAATTGGTGATAATCTGATGAAATGTAACTATTGTATGTATTTTTAGACTTGTGTATTTCAGACAATATGTCTTTGTTGTTGAGATAATTTACTCTTTTCATTACAACTCCTTATAGATGTATTTAACTACTATTATAATATACTCTGTTAATAAAGTCAACTAAATAATGTATAGGAGAACATAATGTCATTTAGAAGAGTGTTAAACACTGTATCACAAACTGCTAACACAGTTTCAACTGGATTAAGGACTACCCAACGTCTTGCTTCGGATATCCAATCCGGCAATATCGGTAGGACACTAAGAACAACAAGGTCTTTACTTGGATTAATTAACGGTACAAGTAACGGCGAAATGACACAGGCAAACTTTCCTAGTGCAGGAGACTGGCGTGTTAGGTTATCTATGCCATCACATCCTGCATATTCTGCTAGTCCGTTGCTAGCGCCACTAGAAGGCACAAATGGCTTAGTGTGGCCATATACTCCTACAGTGAACATAGTACACAGTGCTAACTATAATGCAATATCTCCAACACATACTAACTATTCGACCCAAGCATATAAAAATAGTACTGTAGATCAGATCACAGTATCGGGACAGTTTTTTAATGAAACTGAAGAAGAAGCAAAATATTGGCTTGGTATGTTACAATATTTAAGAAGTGTTACAAAGATGGCATATGGTCAAGGCAATGGAGACCTACAAGGTGCTCCTCCTCCTGTGCTTAGATTTAGCGGCTATGGTGATTATGTGTTTAACGGTGTTCCGGTAGTTGTAAGTAACTTTACTCTTGATTTATCTCCTGATACTGATTATATAAGTGTTAATGTTGGCGGTTCAACTTCTGCACTTAGTTCGAGCATCCAAGCACTTAACAAAACAGGTGCACAAATACCCGGCGCTCAGAACGGAAATGTGCATGTGCCAGTACAAAGCTTAGTTAGTGTAACATTAGTACCTACATACAGTAGAAGAGAACAAGAAAAGTTTAACCTTAAAGACTTTGTTAGTGGAAGCCTTGTTAAAGGCGGAGGTTATATATAAAATGGCAAAATACAATCAATCTAGTCCTTGGGCAAATACTAATTTTAGCTCAGGAAATTATTTGTCAACTTTTCAAATTAGGACAATTCCTGCAGAAGCAGATGATGTAGTTTATGAATTAGAACCGCAATACATATATAGACCTGATTTATTGTCGTATGATATTTACGGCACACCGAAATTATGGTGGGTATTTGCACAGCGTAATTTGGATATATTACAAGATCCGGTTTTTGATTTTATTCCAGGAGTAAAGATTTATCTACCTAAAAAAGATAACTTACTAAGAGCGTTAGGAGTTTAAAATGGCAAGACCAACGGTTGATAATCTCCTTGAGGGCATCAATAAAGTTGAACGTGGAGTTCAGCGTATTGAAGAAGCACAGCAAACATGGAATGATGCAGTACAAACTGTCAACGAAGTTAAGCAACTAGGCAATAACATTGCCCGTGCAACCAAAGCAATAGTGTCAGATGCAAAGTCGTTGTTAAGCGGTGATTTATTTTCCGGCGGAGCAACTTCAAGTTCAGCAGATGCTAATTTCTTTCCAAGTGCCCAGGACAATGAGCTAGAACAATTTAGAACTTTTAACTGTATATTTGAAATAAGTTGTTTGTCTCAAGCACAGTTTAATAATCCACTTGCTGGATATAGATCTACTAAACCGTCTCAGGTTATTTTAAGAAGCGGCGGCGGAGCAAATCCAAAGACTGTTACTGATTGGGAAGGTAATGGCAAAGTAGAATACTTCATGGATAACCTTGAACTAAACACTATAATGGCTAACACCTCAGCAACTGGCACAACAAATGCAACAGGCATAAAATTTGAAGTTACTGAACCTTTATCTATGGGGCTATTCTTACAGTCTCTTAGAAATGCAGCATTGGCACAGGGCTACGTAAATTATTTAGAAGCAGTTTATTTGTTAACTATTGAATTTATTGGAAATACTGATAGCGACACTCCTGTTAATTTATCAGGTGCTAAACGATATATTCCTATGCAACTTTATGATGCAAAGATGAGAGTAAATGAAGGCGGCACAACATATGCTGTAAGCGCAGTTCCTTACAACCATGTAACAGTTTCTGATCAAGTCAATCAAACTAGAACTACAATTAATATTTCCGGACCTGAAGAAGGCGAAGGCTCTGTTTTAGAAATGTTACAAAAAGGCGACAAAAGTCTTACTGCTGTTATGAACAAAATATTTTCTGACAGAGTCAAAGAACAGAACAATGCAGTTAAAGAAGAAATATTTGTAGTATTTCCTAAAGAAGCTTCGGCAGCGGCATCTACTGGTTCAACAAGTGCTGCATCATTGACTGATAGTTTTTCTACAGCAACAGCATCAATGAATCAATTATCAGGAGCAGTTTCGCAAGCAGCCGGAGTAGTTGGTACCGCAGTTGGAGACGTCCGGAGTGCCTTAGGACAATTTGGTGCAAGTTCGTCTGCTATTAATAACTTACAGCAAGATTTAGCCAACGCTTCACAGATTGCTAATAGTGCAATTGATACAATAAATCAAATACAAAATTTATCATCTCTAGGAAGCTCAGTGCTTGCTAGTGCAATAGGTAAACTATCAGGAGCGATGCCTAGCTTTGCTTCCTTAGGAGATTTCCAAGAACGTATTTCAATTGGTTCTAACACAGTTTCGGAAACTCAAGCTAGGGGAGACGGATTGCAAATAGGCGGCGTGCAAACTAGTAGAGAAGGCGAAGCAGAAAGTTTAGTGCAGCCAGCAGACTCTGTAAACGATATAGGCAATTCGTCGATGTTATTTGAGCAAGGTTCTCCTGGAACAAGTCCTAACCCGCAAGTTAGTGCAGAAGAAGCACTTAACGAAGACACTGGCGAAATTAATAGAACTGCAAACACTATTTCTGCTACCCAACGTCAATTTAGTTTTCCTGCAAATACAAAAGTAACAAAAATTATTGAAGAAGTAATACTAGCTAGTGAATATGGCCAGACATTGAATAATCGTGTTGATGATCAAGGAATGGTCGAGTGGTTTACTATTGATCCGCAATTATATATAATCGGCGATGCAAGAGATGTTGCAAGCGGCGGCATGGCAAAAATATATGTCTATAGAGTGTTACCAATGAAAGTGCATTCTAGTCAATTTGCACCTCCAACTGCTCCAGGCGCAGGTTATTCAAAAATTGCAAATCAAGTATATAAAGTATACAATTACATTTATACAGGAAAAAATAAAAATATATTAGATTTTGATATTGAATTTAATATGGCATTTGTTGATACTGTTAATCAGGGAGTTAACAATGCAGACACTGGCCGTGGACAAATAACTGAGCCAGACGTTGACAGAGTAGAACAAGCTACTGCTGGAACAGGAAATGCCGATGCAGGAACAACTAGAATTTCTACATCATCAGAATATGGATCAGCTAATGCAGTCGGCGGCGTTGAAGTAGAAACAGCACCGATTAGAAATGCAAGACAGTTTCATGATGCTATCTTAAATGGACAAGGAGATATGGTCCAACTTACTATGACAATATTAGGAGATCCTTATTTCTTGTCAGATACTGGTATGGGCAACTATACTGCCGACCTAGGACCTTATACAACTGTAACAGCAGACGGCACCATGGATTTTCAACGTACTGAAATTGATATTGCTGTTAACTTTAGAACGCCCTTAGATTACGGATCTGATGGATTTATTGAAATGTTAGACGACACTATTCCTGTGTCGCCGTTTAGTGGATTGTATAAAGTTGTTTCAGTTAGGAATACTTTTCAAGGCGGTGAATTTAGACAAGAACTTGAATTAGTAAGGCGTAGAAACCAAGATGCCGACTTGTCTTCGTCAACAGGAACCGCACAGCTATTAACAGAACCAACAGAACAACCTAACCAGACACTACAAGTTACTGAAGGAGGACCACCGTAATGAGTGGAAACTTAACTAGAACTGCCGGATCAAAAGGTTCGATAGGGCAAGGTCCGTGGAGAGCTAAAGTTATTAAGCATCTTGATCCTAGCTATATGGGAAAGCTTACTGTAAGTTTAAAGAAAAATACTACAGGCAGCGATAACCCTGGCACAGAAGAAACTACAGTAACAGCAAGTTACTTGAGTCCTTTTTATGGAGCAACTGGCAAACAGCATCTAACAGAAAATAAAGATTATAACAGTACTCAGCAAAGTTACGGATTCTGGATGATACCGCCTGATGCAGGATCGGATGTTTTAGTAATTGCACTTGAAGGAAATGCTAAAGAGTATTTTTGGATAGGCTGTGTACAAGACGACTTTATAAACATGCAAGTACCCGGAGTTGCTCCCGCAACTGATACTCGTTGGAAAGATGACGAACCAGGTGATATTACAGGATCGAGATTGCCGACAGGTGAAATTAATACATTACTTGAAGACAACAAACCTAATGCAGATGCAACAAAAACAAAACGTCCGTTTCATCCACACCAAGCTGCATTTTTAAAAGAACAAGGTTTGCTTGACGATTGGATACGAGGTACAACTACTTCCAGTGCTAGGAGAGAAGCACCTAGTATGGTATTCGGCGTTAGTTCTCCAGGGCCGTTAGATAAGACAGGTCCAAAAGGTCCGTACGGAAGTAAGACAGATAATGTTATGCGCCACCGAGTTAGATTAGGCGGTACTAGCCTAGTAATGGACGACGGAGATGCTAGCTTGGTTAGACAAGCTCCTGCAGGCGAAGCAGCTCCTGAATATAAGCCAGAAGGCACTACTAATATTCCGGCTAATGAAATGTTTAGAGTGCGTACTAGAACAGGTCATCAAATATTATTACATAACAGTGAAGACTTAATTTATATCGGAAATGCCAGAGGCACTAGTTGGATTGAAATGACATCTAATGGTAAAATTGATATCTATGCACAGGACAGTGTTAGCATCCATACAGACAATGACTTTAACTTTAATGCAGGACGAGATGTTAATATCAATGCAGGCAATAACGTTAATATTAGTTCTGGAAACAATACAAATGTAACTGCACCAACTAGTATTAATTTAGATTCTCCAGACACAAATGCAATAAACGTAGATGCAACTGGTAATATAATAGTAGGCGGAAACGTAAATGCAGGCTCGTTAGATGCAGGTAGTGTTAATGGTACTGCTGCTGGTTCATCTTGGACAGACTTACCAGGGTCAGATGATCAAATACTAGGATCATTTAGTGCCGGATCAGCAACAGAACCAACAGTAGCTAGTAAGCCTATTAGAGTACCAGCACACGAACCTTGGCCAGGACATGAGAATTTAAATCCTACTGAATTTACTCCTGATAAGACAGAAGCAGTAGAAAAACCAGAAGAATCAACACCAGCAGCATTTCCTAGTATACCTGATACATTTGGTAGAAATTAAGATCTAGGCGTTTGTAAGAGAGTATAAATATAGTATGGCAGATCAAAGATTATATAACGACATAGTGGTTAAAAATAACCGAGTGCAATCGTCTCCTGTGAAGAGCAGGGCATACAGAGGATTGTCAACAGTTGGCAAGTCTGTAGGCAATACTGTAGCATACGACTTAGAACTTATCAAACAAGATTTAATAAATCACTTGCATATTAGACAAGGTGAAAAACTTGAAAATCCAGAGTTTGGAACTATTGTTTGGGACTTGCTTTTTGAACCTTTGACAGAAAGTCTTAAAGAAGCTGTTGCAAAAAATATTACCGAAATAGTAAACTACGACCCACGAGTACAAGTAGAGCGTATTGTAGTTGACGAGTACGAAGCCGGCATAATTATCGAATGTGAACTTACTTATTTGCCTTATAATATTACAGAACAATTAGTATTTAAATTTGACGAAGCGAACGGCTTACTAGATTAAATACGCACTTTTCTAAAAGTAATAAATACATTTACATAAAGTTTAAGGCGGAAAACACATGTCAAGTACAAACAGACAAAACAGATTATTGGTTGCAGAAGATTGGAAAAGAATCTATCAGAGCTACCAAAATGCAGATTTTAAGTCATACGATTTTGATAATCTAAGAAGATCGATGATTAACTATCTTCGCAAAAATTATGCAGAAGATTTTAACGATTATATCGAATCTAGTGAGTATCTTGCACTTATTGACCTAATTGCTTTCCTTGGACAGAACTTGTCATTCCGCATTGACTTGAACGCAAGAGAAAACTTTTTAGAACTAGCAGAGCGCAGAGAAAGTGTATTGCGTATTGCTAGAATGTTGTCTTATAATCCTAAACGCAATCAAGCAGCAAACGGCTTACTGCGTATTAGTACAGTAAAAACTACTGAAGGTGTGTACGATAATAATGGTACTAATTTAAGTAATGTTACAATAGAATGGAATGATAGTTCTAATCCAGATTGGTATGAGCAATTTACTAAAGTATTAAACTCAGCATTAACAAAACGTAACCAAATTGGAACACCAATACAACAAGGAGCAGTAGGCACAGTTGCTACTAGTGTGTACAAGCTTAATTCTAATTCAAAGACTGTGCCAGTATACGGATTTACTAAAAATATTGATGGTAGAAATTTAAACTTTGAAGTTACAAGTTGTAAAATTGACGACTCTAGTATTATTGAAGAAGCGCCGCTTCCAGGAAACAATCTAAGTCTATTGTATAGAGACGATGGCGCTGGATCAGGAAGTGCAAATTCAGGCTTCTTCTGCCACTTCCGTCAGGGCACTTTACAAAATGCTAATTTTATAGTTGACACTCCTAGTAACAACCAAGTAGTTGCTCTTGACGTAGAAAATATAAACAACGAAGATTTATGGCTATATCAACTTGACTCAAACAACAGCGAGCAAAGTATATGGACCAAAGTAGATACTGTAGAAGGCAACAATGTTGTATATAATTCTGTAAGTAAAAATGTAAGAAATATTTATTTCCCTCAGACTAGACTGGGCGACAGAGTAAACCTAGTGTTTAGTGATGGTACATTTGGTAATTTGCCTAAGGGCTCCTTCCGTTCGTATTATCGTGTTTCTAAAAATGCAGCTTATACAATTTCTCCTCGTAATATAAGAAATGTTTCTATAAATATTCCTTATATTAACTCTGCTGGAAAAGTCGAAACACTTAGTATTAATTTAGAATTAACAACAACAGTAAATAATGCAGCAGAAACTGAATCAAACGATAACATTAAAGTTAACGCTCCTGCATTATACTATACTCAAAATAGAATGATTACAGCAGAAGACTACAATATTGCCCCGCTAGCAATTAGTCAAGATATTGTAAAGACAAAAGCAGTTAACAGAGTTGCAAGTGGATTTAGTAGATATTTTGACTTAATTGATTATACAGGAAAGTATTCAAGTACAAATATCTTTGCTAATGACGGTGTTATATATAGAGAAGAATTTTTAGAAAAAACTGAATTTAGTTTTAATAATAAAACTGAAGTTGAAAATGTTATCTACAATACTATTACTCCGATAATTAGAGGCGAAACACTGCGTAACTATTATTATAAGAATTTTGCACAAATTGATATGATATCTTATAATACACAATTTACTCGAGTAACTTCAGAAACTAATTTATCAACAGGATACTTTGTTAATACCAACGACAGCAGTCTTTATAAAGTAGGCGTAGCTTATACCGGTGGTAACTTTAAGTTTATTCAGCCCGGCGCAATGTGTAAATTTATTGCTCCTACAGGCTATTACTTTGTGAAAGACACTAATGAGCTAAAGCTAGGCGATATGAGTGCTCAAGGATCAACTAATTATATCTGGACAAAGGTAGTAAGTGTATTAGGCGATGGCACTGCTAATGGCACTGGAATCTCTAGCAGCGAAGGTGTTATTAAGTTTAGCGACAATATACCTACTACTGCAATACTAGAAAAAATAATACCAAAATTATCACAAGGCTTAATAACAGATATTTCTAATAGAGCAATTGATTTGATATTTGCATATAAGTCTTTTGGACTAAGATATGACCTAAATACAGCTACTTGGAAAATCATAACAAGTGATAATTTAAATGTTAATGATGGATTTAACTTGGCAAAATCAGGTGATAATGCAAATCAAAATCTTGACTCTAGTTGGTTAATATTATTTGAAACCAATGGCGAAAAATACAATGTAACTTATAGAAATTTAAGATATATATTTGAAAGCGAAGCTGAAACAAGATTCTTCTACGATAGTACAGATAAAGTTTATGATAACAAAACTGGAAAAGTTGTAAAAGACAAGATCAGAGTATTAAACATCAACAATCAAGTAGACGAATTACTTCCGTATACTAAAGACATTGATTGGGAGATTATTGCAGAATATAAAGAGCCGACTGGATATATTGATACGAAGAAAATACAAGTAACATTCCTTGATAATGATAGCGATGGGGTAGTAGATGATCCTGATCTATTCGACTTGTTAGTTGCTCCTGATGTTAACGTGTTGTCTAAGTATGTAGTTCAAAAGCGTACTACTAACATCGATAATGTAGAAGAATGGAAATTTATAGATCTTACTAGTGAAAACATTTTAGTATTAGATAGCGAAGCTAGTGTGCAAAATGTAACATTATATCCTAATGGACAATTATTTTATTTTACTAGCCTAAATGCATTTAAAACTCTAAACACTGTAAATGCAAAATATACAATTAATAATAACTATAGAGCATTTTTAGGAAGAAAGGGACTAAAGTTCCATTATATTCACACTGCTGATTATAACCAAAGAATTGATCCAAGTGCAAGTAATATTGTTGATGTTTATATGTTAACTAGAAATTACGATGTTCAATTTACTAGATGGTTAAAAGGACTAGATTCAGTAAAGCCACTTCCGCCGAGTACTAATCAAATGTTCTTTGATTACGGAAAGCAATTAAACAATATTAAATCAATTAGTGATGAAATTGTATATCATCCTGTAAATTATAAAGTGTTGTTTGGCGACAAGGCAGAGTCGGCATTACAAGCTACTATTAAAGTAGTTAAAAATAATGAAGTTGTTGTAAGCGACAACGATATTAAAACACGCATTGTTATTGCAATTGACGAGTTCTTTGATCTACAAAATTGGGACTTTGGAGATACATTTTATTGGAGTGAATTAAGTTCGTTTATTACATACAACTTAGCACCTGATATTGTTAGTATAGTAATTGTACCAGATGCTGCAACGAGTGCATTTGGGTCAATTTTCCAAGTAAACAGCGAAAGCAATGAAATATTTAAGAGTGGTGCAACAGTGAGCGATATTGAAATTATAGACGAAATTACAGAAGCAAAACTTAAAGCAAGCGGTACGATAACTTATGCATCAAACTCTACAGTTGGCATAAGTTCAGCATCATTTAACGGAGGCAGTCAATAATGGCTAAGGATCAAGAAGAAATTAATCTACCGGGAACTAACCCAAGCAATCGAAAAACTTCTGTAGACTTGTTACCTAAATATTTTAGAACTGATGCAAACAAGAAATTTCTAGCAGCTACATTAGATCCGTTAATACAAGATGGTGTTATTGATAAGTTAAATGGATATCTTGGAAGAAAGACTTCTAAAGCGTTTTCAGTAACCGATAACTATATTCCCGATATTACAGATGATAGAGAAAATTATCAACTTGAACCTGCATTAGTTGTAAAAGACAACAACCAGAACACAACGTTCTATAAAGATTATAATGATTATGTTAATCAACTTCGAGCATACGGCGGCAATGTCGATAATCACAGTCGACTTAACACCCAGGAATTTTATTCTTTAGATCCAAGAGTTGACTGGGACAAGCTAACAAATTACAGAGAGTATTATTGGTTATCTCAAGGTCCGTCAACTATTAGTATTGCAGGACAAGAAAAGGGCATAACAAGTACATACGGTGTACAGCTTGTTAACGATGGCGACAATAATGCTTATGTATTAAGTCCTGATGGATTAACTAGAAATCCTACTATTAAGCTTTACCGTGGACAAACTTATAATTTCGAAGTTGATCAAAAAAACAATCCATTTGCTATTAAGACTAAAAAAGTTAAATCTGGATTTGATTTTAATGACGGAGTAACAAATAACGGAGCCGAAAAAGGTGTAGTATCTATTACTATTACACAAAATACACCTGACATATTACACTATGTAAACTTAAATGACTTATCTGCGTCTGGTTTAATACAAGTACTATCTATAGACGAAAATACAAAAATTGATGTAGACAATGAAATAATTGGCAAAAAACAATATCAATTAAAGTCAGGACATTATTTAAGTAACGGTATGAAGATTGATTTTGTTGGCGATGTAACACCGTCGACATATGCTGACGGTAATTGGTATGTTGAAGGTGTGGGCAAAGAAATTGTCTTAATAAGTGAACAGACACTAGAGACTTTATATCCAACACAAACTATAACAGAATTGCAATTTGATGATGTAGGGTTTGATGTCACGCCGTTTGATCAGACTTCGGATAAAGCTAAAGATTATATTACTATTAATAGATCAGCGTATGACGGCAATCAATGGTCTCGTGCAAATAGATGGTTCCATAAAGATGTAATAGAAACTAGTTTTGAGATATCAGGTCTAGCACCAGTAATTGATCAAAGCGCTCGCGCAAACCGTCCAATTATTGAATTTATCCCAGGACTTCAACTATTTAATAATGGATGGAATCGAATCCAAGACGTTGATCTTGTTGATACAGTTACTACTGATATTATGAGTCAAATTGAAGGTACTACAGGCTACTATGTTGACAATATAAATCTTGTTGCTGGAATGCGTGTAATCTTCACAGCTGATAATGATTTACTTATTAAGGATAAGGTCTTTACAGTTAAGTTTGTAAGATTTAATAATGATACTATTATTACACTTGTTCCTGATGCAATACCAGTAAGCTCAGGCAGCACGTTAGTAATTAAATCAGGAAACAAAAACCAAGGTAAGCAATACTGGTTTAACGGAAATATTTGGACTTCAGCTCAACAAAAAGAAGATGTTAACCAGCCACCGTTATTTGATTTATATGACAGTAATAGTGTATCGTTAAGCGATCCAACAGTATACGGTTCTACTGAGTTTGTTGGAAACAAGGTATTTTCTTATAGAGAAGGTACAGGAACAGCAGATACAGTATTAGGATTTCCTATAACTTATCTAAATATTTCAAATATCGGAGATATTGTTTTTGACTGTGATTTGTTAACAGACACGTATAACTATAATATTAATGAAAAGAAATATTCAATCATTGCTAAAGATTCATTCTTAAAAGTTTACAACCGCATAGGAGGCTTTGGTTACCATAGTGCTTGGGAACGTGCAATTACTGACAGTAAGCAATTTGTTATTAGACATTTTATTGCAGATCTAAATAGAAACAATTTTGAAATTGATGTTTATAATAAAGCAGCAAGTATTACAGATTTAGAAATACAAGTATTTGTAAACAACAAGATAGTTTATAATTATGAGCTAGTAACACAAAACGATCAATTGTTTATTAATTTTATAACAGACTTAGTAGAAAACGATAGTGTAATAATTAAAACCCACACAGCTACTAATAATAAAAATAAAAATGGATATTATGAATTTCCGTTAAACTTGCAAAATAATCCAAATAACGAAGATCCACAAACAATTACTCTTGGAGAAATATTAGATCACGTTGAAACTATTGTAAATAATAGTCCTGAAGTGACTGGAGATTTTCCCGGAACTACAAATCTTAGAGATGTAGGCAATGCTAGTAAATATGGTTCACGATTTGTAAAACATTCTGGACCGATTAATATTGCACTTTATCACTTAACAAATAAAGATACTAATATTATCAAAGCACTTGATAATGCTGCAAAAAGTTATGATAAGTTTCAAAAGTCTTTCTTAGATTATATTACAAATAACAGTACCGATAGTACTGTTAACTTAGCAGTTGATCAAATATTAAATGAATTACTTAGTGACACTGACGAAACACAAAGTTGGTATAATAGCGGTATGGTTCCGTTTAGAGCGTTTAATGAAATAGAACATATTGTAATAGATGCATCATTTAGTTTATATGGTATTACAGAAATGTACGAACCTTATAAACACCAAGACAAGGCTTTATTAGTTTACATTAACGACTTTCAAATTACATTAGGCGATGATTATGAATTTATAAATGATAATTTTGTAAAAATTAATATTGATATACAGCCAGGCGATGTAATTAAAATTAGAGAATACGAAACATTAGTGGGTAATTACATTCCGCCAACTCCTGCTAAACTTGGATTGCTTCCAAAATATAAACCGTCAATATATGTCGATTCGACATTGCAAGAACCTGCCAGTGTAATTCAAGGACACGACGGTAGTATTATCCGTGCATTTGACGATTACCGAGATGATTTAATATTAGAACTAGAGCGTCGAATCTTCAACAATATTAAAGTTGAATACACTGATGAATTAATCAACTTCTTTGAATTTAAACCAGGCGGCTATAGAAAAACTGATTACCAGTTACCAGAAGTAAACAATATACTGCGTCCGTTATTTTTAAAATGGCATAAGAATTTAAATGTTTCTTATACTGATAATTCTTGGTACGAAACTGGTAATGCATGGAACAATAATTATACTACTGGAAGCTTTGGTTCAAAGCCTTTACCTGGACATTGGAGAGGCATTTATAATTACTGGTACGACACTGATAGACCTCATATTACTCCTTGGGAAATGCTAGGGTTTAGTATAGAGCCAACTTGGTGGGTAGATACATACGGTCCAGCACCGTATACTAGTGAAAACTTAATTCTTTGGAATGACCTGCAAGACGGCCGTATTAAAGAACCAGGTGCAGAAAGAATTGATACTAATTTCAGTAGACCTCAATTAATGGATATTATTCCAGTAGATCAATATGGTAATTTAATAGATCCAATTGCTAGTAATATTGCACAGAATTATGACACACTAGCATTTGCAGATAATTTTAATTTTGGTGATTATGGTCCTGTTGAAAATGCTTGGCGTAGATCGAGTGGATACAGATTCTCTTTATTATGTGCTTGGCTACTTACTAAGCCTGCACAAGTATTTGGAGTTTATTTAGACCGTGCTCACACTAGTCGAGATATAAGCGGAATTATTAAATATGCAGGCGAATTTCCTACTCTATCTGGATTGTCAAATAAAGTATCAAACACAGTTCTAGCAAGCGGACTGATTGACTATGTTAACAATTGGCTTTATCAATCAGGGTCATCTTTTATTAATAATTATATATTTAATTTAGCTAATGCATCTAACCAATTAGGTGCAAAGTTAGCAGGTTATACAGAAAAACAGAAATTTAGATTAATACTTGATAGTCGTACACCTTTAAATGAGGGTAATGTATTTGTTCCAGACGAAAATTATGAAGTAGTTTTAAACACTAGTAGTCCTGTTGAAGTATTATCTTATAGCGGTGCTATTATTGAAAAGGCATCTAATGGATTTATATTAAAAGGTTACGATCAGAAGTTTCCTTTCTTTAATTATAAACCGATTATTACTTCACAGAGTGATAGCAAAATTGTTATTGGCGCTGTAAGTGAGGGGTATATGACATGGGCTGAAGAGCGCACCTACATAAAAGGAAAAATTGTACAATATAACTCAGTTTATTACAGATGTAGAGAAGATCACTTGAGTACTACTGAGTTTGATGTAGATAAGTTTTCAAAATTAGCATCCTTACCAACAATTGGCGGCAGAGATTATTTCCATAGAACGCTATTTTCAGATTCATACTCTACAGTTGATTACGGTACAGTATTTCCTACTGTACAAGATGTTGTAGATTTCTTTTATGGTTATTCTGCATACTTAGAAGATGCAGGCTTTGTATTTGATAACTATGATAACGAAAATCAAATTCTTCATGATTGGGATACATCTATAAAAGAATTTGTATTCTGGACAACACAAAATTGGGCAGCTGGTACAGTTATTTCGTTAAGTCCGGGAGCAACAGAATTTAGTGTTGAGATCGATTATACAAACGTTGATGATTTGTTAAATGACTTCTATGATTATGAAATTTATAATAGTTCAGGAACTAGAATCAATATCAATGACTTAAATATTTCACGAAATAATAGTAAGTTTAGTATATCGTCTAATAACGATGACGGTATATATTTTGCAAGATTGCACCTTGTACAAACAGAACACGTATTATTAATTGATAACAAAACAGTGTTTAACGACATTATATATGACACACCTGCAGGATACAGACAAGAGCGTATTAAGGTTCTTGGTTATAAAACTGTATTGTGGGATGGTGGACTAACAACCCCTGGATTTATTTACGACGAAATAGTAATTAATAATTGGGAACCGTTTAACCAATATAGAATCGGTGATATTGTTAAGAACAAAGAATTCTTATATAGTGCTAAGAAAAAAGTAGTATCTGCAGAATACTTTGACGAGGCTAATTGGACACAATTAAGCGGAGTGCAAAAAAGTCAATTACTTCCTAACTTCGATTATCGAGCAGAACAGTTTACAGACTTTTTTGATTTAGACACCGATAATTTTGACTCGGAGCAGCAGCGTTTAGCTCAACATACAATTGGTTATCAAAAACGTAAATATCTTGAAAATATTATTAACGATGATGTAAGTCAATACAAATTTTATCAAGGAATGATTCTTGACAAAGGTACTAAGAATGTACTTACTAAGATGTTTGACAAACTAAGTTCAGCTGATAAAGAAAGCTTAGAGTTCTACGAAGAATGGGCGATTCGAGTTGGACAGTATGGCGCAGTTGATAGTTTTGTCGAAGTAGAATATTTGATTGATGAGAAAAAAGTTAGACTAGATCCACAGCCGTTTGAATTAGTTAACATAAAAGATAGTTCAAATACTGATTTAGTATATCGCTTTACTAATGATGAAGCGTATGTAACCTATGACGGGTATACAAATACACCATTTAAGAAAACAACTAAGCTTCCGAACTTTATTCGAACTGCTGGCAATGTAGATAGTGATGATGTTACATTTAGTGTTAAAGAAACTACTGACATCTTAAATCTAAATATTGACGATTTTAGAGTAGGTTCAACTGTTTGGGTAAGTTTCTACGGAACAACTTGGAATATTTTAAGGTTGCAAGACACTAGTTCGAATGTATTGTCTATTTCTCCGTCCGGTAAAGACGTTATTGTTACTCTTAACAAGATTGTAACACTAACAGTTGGAGATATTGTAGGAATTAAAAATGTTTCAGATGAAGCTGATAAGTTTTACAAAGTTAAATCAATAGCTGATTATACAGTTACATTAGAAACAGATAAACAGTTAGATAATGCAATTGACATGGAAGACAGCAGCTTAGGAATTTTCTATAATTTTGTAGATGCTAGAATACCTAATATAAGCAAACTAAACGAAATTACTCCAGATGTAGGATTTCAGGACGGTGAACTAGTTTGGGTAGATGGCGAAGATGGAAATTGGAAAGTTTATCAAAAGAATAAAGTATATAACACAACAGAATTACTTGGATCGTCAACTAACGAAAACACTCAAGGTACTTACGGCGCTGCTGTTGCAGTAGATGCATATAATAGAGACTTTATTGTTGCTGATCCTTCTGGCGAAACTACTACTCCGGTTCCTGTATACGAGTCAGACGGAATAAATGTTGACAGATATGTAACAACTTCTAAAAGTGCAGTCTATGTATACGCAAGATCAAATGATATAACTGCGCATAGATTAATTCAGACTATTAGACTTCCAGACAACCTTAATAAGATAATATTTGATATACCGCTTAATGATCGTCTTGAGCAGCCTTTATATAAAGGGTACGGAAAAGTTATTTCTACCTCACTAGATACTAAGTTCTTAGCAATTGCTATACCAGATGCAAGTAACATTCCGTCAGACTTTACTGGAGAATGGAGCGCATTAACTACTTACGCAGATGACGAAGTTGTACTATATAATGGAGTTCTTTATCAGGCAACTGAAGATGGCCTTAATAGTACTCCTCCAAATTTAGTATCAGCTTGGGAAGCAATGGGACATAACCCAATTGACGGACAAGCAATTACTAATAGCGGCCTTGCTAATCAAGGTTGGGTTGGTATGTATATTAGATCAGGAAGCGGAAGTTATAGTAATTTGTTTAATATGCAATCTCCTATTCCTCAAGCAAATCAGCGCTTTGGCGAAACAATACGTATTGAAACAGTAGCAGCTAACGATTATAGAATGTTTGTTAGTGCGCCGGGACATAACGGAACTGGCCAAATATTTGTATATGATTGGAATTTAGCAACTGGCGGCAAGTGGGTTTGGCAACCAACTAAATCGTTGCCTGCAATTGACAGAGCAACTGGAACAGATAACGTAGAAGTAATTAGTACTGCTATGGATTACGGCTATGATGTAAAAACATCTAACTCAGGAAATCGAGTATTTGTAAGTGCTCCTTATGCAAACAATGTACACTTTGAAGAATACAAAGGCAACTATAATATAGCTATTGCATATGCAATAGATAATGTTATAAAGTATTCCGGCGATTACTGGAAAAAACTAACAGTTAGCGCAGCAGGAACAACTCCAGTTGCAGGTATTAACTGGGAAATGTTGTCAGTCGATAGTGAAGGAGCATATGGTAAATTATATGTTTACGACTATGTAGATAATACATATCAGTTAGCACAAGTTATTAGTGAGTTTAATCTTGACAATACAGAATCTACTATTAGTGATGCATTTGCAAAAAGCATTGACGTAACACCAAGTGGTAATACACTTGTAATTGGTGTTCCTAATTATGATAGTGATCAGGTAGATACTGGCAAGGTAATTGTATTTAATTATGTTGAAAATGCTTATAGCATAACACAGACATTAACAGGTAACGCAACAGAAAATCAAGAGTTTGGTCACAAAGTAAGTATTAGTGATGATACATTAGCAATTGGATCTCGTAGAGGAAACCAAGTAGATAGAATCACTATACTACCAGAAGGAACGACTTTTGACTCTGATGCTACATATATCTCGGATATCTATACTGATACTGGTAAAGTAGATGTTTATAGTAGATACCAAGGAAGCTTTACATACGAAGACACAATTATACTAGGTGATAAAGATTTATACGACCTAGGCTCAGTATTAATTGCTAATAACAACCACGTAATTGTCGGCGTTCCGAACTATAACGAATACTCAGGTGGTGTTATTGACTTCTGGAAGCAATATGGTTCTTCAAGTTGGAAAACACATAGACAAGCAATATTTCCTGCAGATGTAACTAATATTAAGAGCTCGTTCTTATATGATACTAGAAAAAATGTTTTAGCTAAAGAGCTAGACATTATTGATCCATTACAAGGAAAAATTGCAGGCCCAGCAGATCAAGAAATTGATTATAAAACTTTCTGGGATCCAGCAGTGTATACAATAGGTTCTGATACTGTTAATGTAGACGAGACTGGCGCCTGGGACGCATCAAATATTGGCAAAGTGTGGTGGGATTTATCCACTGCTAGATTTGTTAACTATCATCAAAATAGTGCCCTTTATCGAGCAAACAATTGGAGCAAGTTAAGCGAGTTTGCTAACATCGATGTCTACGAATGGGTAAGTTCAAAATATAAACCAAGTACTTGGGATGAATTATCAGCTAGTGATAATGGTCTTGCATTAGGAATATCCGGAGTATCTAAATATGGAGATACAGTTTATTCAGTAGCTAGAGAATATGATACGGTATCTAAAAACTTTACCCAAAAGTATATGTTCTGGGTTAAGCAAAAAACAACTACTCCTAATATCGAAAATAGACAACTATCTATTTCGTCAATTGCAGCTCTCATAGCAGATCCAAAAAGTCAAGGATATGCTCATATTGCTATTACAAGTGATAACAGCTTTGTATTATATAATTGTAAGCAATTCTTAAATGATAACGATGTTGCTTTAAACATACGTTTTTGGAATACAGAAGTTACGGATAGAAATATCCATAGACAGTATCAAATCTTAACAGAAGGTCTTGATATAAGTTCACCTAACGACACAATTATTAATAAATGGTTTGATAGCTTAGTTGGATTTACTCCAGAAGGACTAGCTGTGCCTAATCCTAATTTGAGTGTTAAGCAGAGTTATGGTATTTTAAACAAGCCTAGACAGGGTATGTTTAAAAATAGACTAGAAGCTTTCAAACAATTAATTGAGCAGACAAATTATGTATTTTCTAAAAACATATTAGTTGATGACTTTAACTTAGCACCATTTTTTGAAAAAGAACCACTGCCTAATGAATTTTCTAGACTGTACGATTTAAAAATTAACGATGATCTAGAACTAAGTCTTATTGCTACAGGTAAACTAGCAGCAGCTGAGGTAGATCTTAGAATCGAAGACGGCAAAATAGTAGACGTAATTATTACTAATGCCGGACGTGGTTATCTAACTCCGCCTGCAATTACAGTAGTAGGACAAGGCGACGCCGCTAAACTAGAGTCTTCCTTAGATGCATTTGGTAGAATTTCTAGTGTAACTATTAAAAATGCCGGAAGTGGATATTTAGACGACACATATGCAAGTGTAAGACAATACACAGTTTTAAACACAGACGTTAACAGTACCGGTAAATGGGGACTTTATAATTACAGTGCTAAAAGTAAGTCTTGGCAAATTGTTAGAATGCAGTCGTATGATGTTACTAAGTATTGGAATTATAAAGATTGGTATGCTGAAGGATTTGACGAAAATACTCCGATTGACTTCTTAATTGACGGCTCGTTCCAGTTAGCAGATATAACTCCTAGAATTAACCAATTAGTAAAAATTACTAATATTGGTAGCAGCGGACAATGGTTGTTGCTAAGAAGAAATGCTCAATCTAACGAAGGTGATATTAATTTAAATTATCAAGTTGTGGGTAGACAGGATGCTACTATAGAAATTTCTAATGCGCTATATGATTATAATGAAAACGTATTAGGGTATGACGGAATTAGTTATGAGGAAATTGCATACGATAGTATTCCGATTACTGAATCTAGAAAAATTCTAGAAGCATTGCGCACTAACATATTTGTAGACAATCTACAAGTTGAGTTTAATAACTTGTTCTTTAACACTGTCCGTTATGTATTAACAGAACAGTTAGCAGTTGATTGGATATTTAAAACAAGTTTTGTAAAAGCAAAACACAATGTTGGCGAGTTGGATCAAAGAATTACTTACAAAAACGATAGTCTTGCTTCTTATGAACAGTATGTTAATGAAGTAAAACCGTATAGAACAAAAGTTAGAGAATTTATAAGCAACTATACTAAAACAGAAACAGTTAATATGTTAACTTCTGACTTTGATTTACAGTCTAACAACAATATTAGAGTAATTGATAATCAATTACAACTAAATGGAAATACTACACTTGATGTATATCCTAACAAGAGTTGGAAAGATAATCATACATATGGCGTTGCATCTATTGAAATTCAAAATGCAGGCTCCGGTTATCAAACTGCTCCTGAATTAACTATTATCGGCGGCGGTGGCACAGGTGCCGCTGCTCGTGCATTCATTGGACGCAATGGAAGTATTACTAATATTATTATGACAACTAACGGGACCGGTTACTACTCGATGCCAGAAATTGTTATTAACGGGTCTGTTGATGATACTGGCACCGCAGCTAGATTGGTTGCTATTTTAGATAATAGTACTATTCGTAAGAATGATATTACAATTAAGTTTGACAGAATAACAGGCGATGCTGAAGTTACAACACTTGATGTTACTGAGACTTTCTTAGGAACTGGCATACTAACAGCATTTAATTTAAAATGGCCAATTGATGTAAGAAAGGGTCTTGCTACTGTTACTATTAACGGAATAGAATTATTAGAAAGTGAATTTACTGTATCTAATAGTTCTGCATTTGAAAATGGGTTAACTACTACAACAGGTCACATAGAAATTCCTAGTCCTCCAGATGCTGCATCAACACTTGTAATTGAATATAAAAAAGATATTGGGACTTTAACAGCAGCAGATAGAATTAATTATTATTATGATCCTGCGGTAGGACAATTATCTAAAGATACTAGTGCGTTAATGAGAGGCGTTGACTATGGCGGAGTTAGTGTAACAGGATTTGGATTTGAGCCATCAGGTGGCTGGGGAACAGACGGAACAACTTGGGACAATGTTAACTGGGAAGGCAGCGACGAAGCGTTTACTGACATTACAGTTTATAGTGACTTATCAGAAGTAGTGTATACGTTTGCTACTGCTCCAGAAGTTGGCGAAACTTGGAATGTTTATGTAAACGGCATAAGAATTGATGCATCGAACTTTGTAGCAGCTACGGGTAATATAGTAATGCAATCTATTGTCGGCGATGGTATAACAACTGCATTTACTATACCAATATCTAATGTACCTTCGATTGTTACAGGTGACGGTACTGACGATCAAATAGTTCTAAGACGCATTAATAGCGATGGTAGCTTTATTCCAGTTGGTGTAGATATTGACAGTGTTATTGACGGCCGAGACTTAGGTTATACTCAAGCAACAGGATACAATCCTGAAGATATTAACATTGACGGCGACGGATTTGTTACTCCAACTACAAGTAGTAGTCTAGAAGAACAGCTATCAGGACATGTATCAGAAGCAATTGACATGTATGTGTATAATTTAGCTAAAAGTGGTGGTCCACAGGTTAACAGTATTAGTTATGTTGCAGACGGCAGCACTAAAAGTTTTGCATACATTTCAGACCCACAAAGTGAAGATGCACTAATTATTAAAGTTAATAATAAGATTCTTCGCCCTACTGATTACAAGTATACTCCAAATTTTGCTGCATACACTGATTTCTTAGTAGCGTATGAAAGTAATTTAGCAATCAAGCAAACAAGGCTTCCGATAGCCCAGGCTAGTTTGTTAGAGTCTACTAATTCACTTACAGCACTAGACGATCAGTTAACAGATATACTTGCAGAAATAACTCAAATAAACATTCAGCTTAGTTTCTGGAATAACGAAGTAGTGTTCTATACCTCAGAAGTAGCAAGAATAGATGGAGAAATAGCAGCAGCTGATCCACTATCTAATCAGTTTATAATTCTTCAAGGTGAGAGAACCACTGCACTACAGCAGCTTTCAGCAGCACAAAATGAAGTTAGCAATTATCAAGATGATTTACAAATAGCAGAGGATACTAGAGACAGTATTTCTGCTAGTGTTCCTGCAATTGAAAACACAATTGCAACACTTACAAGCGAAATTGCAACACTTGAAACTGACATTGATACACTTGAAACTGATATACAATCTGTAGGTGATTATCTAATTAATCCAGGAAAAACAATTATCTTAAATACTACTCCTGTTGTTAATGATGTTATTACTATAATGACATTTGGCACTAATGGTAATGATATTATTTTAATTGACAATTTCATTGGCGACGGTAGTACCAGTGAGTTTGTAACTCCTCTTAAATATACTGATGCATTAAGAGTATTTGCAACAGTTAATGGCAAGCAGCAAACTCCTAGAGTTAAAGAATCAACTGACGAATACGAAGAAGTAGGCAGATTAGTATTAGAATTTGATCCTACTCCGGACGCTAATGCTACAGTTAAGTATACTGTGTACAATAACGAATCACCTGATTATAGTTACATACAGAAGCAAAATATAACTACTGACTTTAGTACACTTGCTTATAATTTAGATGATACGCCATATGGTGCATCACCTAGTGCAAACTTCATAGTTGCATTTAAAGGAGATAAATTACTAAATGGAGGCTATACACAAACTGCAATAACAACAGCAAGCAATGCTTATCAAGTAGATTTAAGTGATTTTGCAGATGGTGAATTTAGTGCAGATCACGTAGAAATTTATGTCGAAGGCCAACAAAAAGCACTTGGTGTTGATTATCAAATTGACTTCGGATTAAACACTATTGATTTTATTCCAGGAAAAATTACAGCAGGCCAAGAGCTTAAAATATTTATAATGACTCGTGCTGACTATTATGTAATTAATAATCAATTTGTATTAGCAGCAAATCCTGAAGATAACGAAGATATTATGATAATGACATTCTTTAACACTGATGTATTTGATACAAATCATGTATCTAAGAGCGTACTATCACGTCGTAGTCTAACAATAGATAGTAAATGGTACAGAAGTAGTGTTGCAGGTAATGCAGGAATTATTTTACTAGATAGCGCAGTATCAAATGAAAACTATGTAATGATTGCAATTAATGGCGATGTACTAACTCCGCATAGAGATTATCGTTTAATTGAAAACGGCACTGCGGTACAAGTTGATATTGCACGTAATATTAACAGTACTGATAATTTTTATGTAATTGTGTTTGACTATGATCCTGTAGAAAAGAGTATTGCGTTTAGACAATTTACTGATAACTTAAACAGAACGCATTATAAAGCAATTAACAATACTAAGATGGCCAAATTAGCTGCACCATTAAATTGGTATGATACATCGATTAATGTTGATGATGCAAGCAATTTAGATACTCCTAATCCTAGAAAAAATATTCCGGGAATTATCTTTATAGGTGCTGAACGCATAGAATATATGCAAAAGAATGGGAATGTATTAAGTCAATTACGTCGTGGCACAGTGGGAACAGCTACCCAAGCAGTATATCATATAGATACTGAGTTACTTAATCAAGGTAAAAGCTTAACAATTGATTATACAGACACTGAAATGACTTCGATATTTTATGGAGACGGATCGACACAAGAGTTTTTACTTCCATACGCAGTTACGGTAAATACAAGTACAGTAAGAGCAAATAACAAATGGAATCGAATACATGAAACTGATATTAATGTTGCAGATATTCCAGACAGTTATGGCCAAGTAGACGATATTGAAGTCTTTGTAGGAGGTAAGCGTTTGTTAAAAGTACCATGCACATTATACAATCCTAATAAGGATCAATTAAGTCCAGCAGGCGACAGCGCACTTCCGGCAGACTTTAGTGCAACTGTTCCTCAATTAAACAATGCAGGTAGTAAAATACCAGTACCGATAAGATTTACAGTGCCGCCGGCAATGGGATCGAAGATTGTCATTAAGCGTAAACAAGGCGTAATTTGGCAAGAACGCGGAGAATCATTAGCAGATGCAAAAAATTCAATTGCTAAGTTTTTACGTGCTCAAGAAGTTTCGTTTCCAAAATAAATACAATATGGTAGAGAGAAAAAAATGACAGCTATAACTGAACCAAGTGGAATACACATAGAAGGCCACATTAAAATATTTGACCCTAGTACTAAAGAGGTACTAGTAGATAAGCGAAATGCTATTCATTATGAAAATATGAGTATTGCACTAGCAGAAAGTATTGCTAATGCAGGCCAAGGAAATATATTTGAAATGTCCTTTGGAAACGGCGGCACTGCTGTTGATCCTACAGGTATTATTACTTATTTGACACCTAACTCAACAGGAACTAATGCAGGGTTGTATAACCAAACATTTAGTAAGGTAGTAGACGACCGCAGTACTGAAAATTTAGATCCGTTGAGAAACAAAATTGAAACAAGACACGTTACTGGCGTTAACTATACTGATATAGTAGTTAGTTGTTTGCTAGACTATGGTGAACCAGAAGGTCAAGATGCTTTTGATAACTCTACCGACACAGAAGCATTATTTGTATTTGACGAACTTGGATTAAAAGCAAAACGTATTACAGGCGATAACTTATTAGTTACTCATGTTATTTTTCACCCTGTACAAAAATCATTAAACAGGCTAATACAAATTGATTATACAGTTCGTATTCAAAGCTTGTCAGGGGGCGGTGAGGTCTAAACATGGCATATACTATTAATTTTAGCGATACTACTAAAGAACCGATTGTTGTTGACGATCTTACTATTAACGAGCAAACTGATTTAAGTTTCATCGGAAAAAACACAGCAGGGTATGCTGTTGCAACCGGCGAGAACTTTTTACATCTATTAGAAAACTTTGCTAACATTAATTCTCCGGCTAATCCTGTTGAAGGACAGATGTGGTATAATACTGCTTCAAACGTATTGAATATTTTTGATAGTACACAATGGGTCGAAAGTGGCGGCCTTAAAAAGTCAAGTAATAAACCAGCAGCAGCTTCTAGTCAAGAAGGCGATTTATGGGTAGATGCAGGAAGTAAGCAGCTATATTTGTTTGCTAACGGTGCTTGGATCTTAGTAGGGCCACAGTTTAGCGAAGGTAATAAAACAGGCGTTGTTGGCGAAGCAGTAATAGACGTTAACGATAATACTTACAATGTTGTTAAAGTTTTTGTTAGTAACGAATTAATAGCAGTACTTAGTGCAGCATCTGAATCAGCTACAGTCCCTTATATTAGACCAAGAACACAAATACCCGGCTTTGAAGTATTATATAAAGGCATTACATTAAAAAATAATGCAGCGTCTCCGTTTAAGTATTACGGAACAGCTGAAAGAGCTGAAGCATTAAGTGTTGCAGGTAGTACAATTACTGCTGATAAATTTTTAAGAAGTGACATTAGCGGAGCAATACAGGGCAACTTGCGAGTTAAGTCAAATGCAGGCGTATTTTTAGGCGAAGAAGGCACCTTCAATTTAGGAGTGTCTGGTGCAAATGCTATATTAACAAACTCTGTAGACGGCGCAGATATTAGTTTTAGAATAAACAACGCTGGCGTTCAGTTATCTCCATTAACTATAACAAATACCGGAACAGTATCACTAACTGGAGCAATGACAGTTGCAGGAGTTACAAGTTCAGCAGCAGTCAATGTTACAGATACCGAAGTTAGTACCAATGCTCAAACAGGAGCAATACGTACTGCTGGAGGCATTGGTGTAGCAGGACAATCGTATTTTGGCAACACACTTGATGTTGCAGGAAATTTAACAACAACTAATATTGTAACAGCTGGTCAAGGTATTCATGACATAGGTAGTACAACCAATAAGTTTGCAAATGTATATGCTACTACTGCTAATATAACAACAATTAATGCAGACACTATTACAGGTAGCAATTTAACTATCGAAGGTAATGTTGATAGTGCAACACAACTTGCTAACACTACTACATTTAGAATTATCGGAGACTTAACAAGTGACGATATAACATTTAACGGAACTGCTAATGTAGTTAGTGGCGAATTTGTTCAAGAATTTACTGCTGCATTAGGTCCTGATTTAATTAGTAATAAACAATTAATAGCACCTGCTAATATTACTAAAAATACTGACGAGTTATTAATTAATGTTGTAGGCGATTCATTAAAGAAAACAACAGTTAGCAATATACTTAGTTTAGTACCAACAATGCCAGTAGGGTGTGTAGTGCCTTGGGCAGGTGATTGGACAGTAGTATCTTCTAGACCTAACGGTTGGCTATTATGTGACGGTAGTCAAGTAAGTCAAACAAAATTTAATCAACTATTTCAAATGTTAGGTGGCGCAAATAATTTATATCCACAATTGACTGAAGCAAGTCCAGGAAACTTTTATCTACCAGATCTAAGAGGTCGTATGCCAATGGGTGTTGACACAATGAATAACGTTGAAGGACAAGGCGGCGGCACTGCTGGTCGAATATCAAACAACGCAGCTTCAGTAGTTGGCCGTTCAGGCGGCAGTGAATCTAAAACATTGGGTATTACTAACTTGCCAGATCACTCTCATAATATGAAAGACGGCGACGAGCAATTTTATGCATACCGAGACTTTAACACCGGAGATGCACAGATAACTTCGGCAGACTCTGGAACAACTACAGACGGCGGACAACTATTAGCAAACTCAGGCACAGTTGCTAACTTAGATGGATCAGACGTTACTACAGGGACACCATTGAATGTACTAAATCCGTACATGTCTCTAAACTTTATTATCTACGCTGGGGAAGTAACATAATGGCATATAGAATAAACAGAACAGACGGAACGCTTATTACCGAAGTAATTGACGGTACTATTGATAATAATAGTATTGACATTTCGCTTATTGGTAGGAATTATGCCGGCTTTGGAGAAATCCTAAACGAAAACTTTGTAAAGCTTCTTGAAAATTTTGCAAGTTCTACTAGTCCGAGTAACCCATTAGCAGGGCAGCTATGGTATGACAAGAATGAAAATAGATTAAAAATATATGACGGAACAACTTTTAGAGCAGGCGCTGGACCAATTGTTGCAGACACTGTTCCATCTGCTCTTGTTGCAGGTGATATTTGGATGGATTCTGATGAAGACCAAATGTATTTCTTTGATGGATCCGGTGAACCTACACTAGCAGGTCCAGTGTACGGTAAATCACAAGGACTTAGTGGCTTTGTTGTCGAAACAATAAAAGATAGTCAATTACAGCCAGTAACAATAACTAAACTTTATACAGATGGAATACTATTAGGTGCATATGCTCCTAAAAACTTTGATCCCTTAGCTGGACAAATTCCTGAACTAGGAAATACTTTATTCGCAGGGTTTAATGCTAGTACCCAGCAAGCATTTACAAACAACAATGTAACTGTTGATGTTGCTAAGTTTCTTCAAGATGCTCAAGGAATTAATAGAGATGCGGCACAGTTTTTACCAACTTATACAAGTGGTACCATTAATGGTAAGCTTACTGTTGCAAATAATCAAGGCATAGTAATTGGATCGCAAGGTCAAGTAACACATAGTATGAGTAGTGATAGATATAATATTATTAATACTAGAAGTAATCAAACAATGGCAATTGCTGTTAGTGTAAATGGTATTCGTGAAAACGCAATTACTATTGATACACCAAATAGAGCTCTTGGAATATTTTCTCCAACACCAGAGTACACTCTAGATGTAGGCGGCGATGCAAGAATTACAGGTAATTTAAGAGTTGACGGCGCATTAACAACCATTTCAACAACAGAAGTAGTAGTAGCAGACACTAATATAACATTAGGTAGCGGAGCAATTACTCCGGCTGATGTTAATGGCGGCGGCATTACACTTGCTGGAGCAGATGTTACACTTAATTATAATGTAGCAGACAATGGTTACTGGACAAGTAGCATTGACTTTGATCTTGGATTGGGCAAGGGCTATTATATCAATAATACTAGTGTACTTTCTAGTACAACACTAGGTGCAAGCATAGTAAATTCTAGTTTAACTAGTGTAGGAGTTCTTAACGGACTAACACTAGCCGGCGGCACAGGCATTACTATTAATGACAATCTTATTAACACAACTGGAACTTTAAATCTTCGAACTGGCGCAGGTGCAATAATCCTTGGCGAAATTGGCGTAGCAAAGGCGCAAATTAAAAACCTAGCAGATCCAACAGTTGCTGAAGATGCTACTACTAAAGGATATGTTGACAGTTTAGTATCAGCAAACGCAGGTGTTAACACAGTTCAGGGACTTGGCGGCACAGTACGTATAGATTCAAATAAATTACCAGAGGGTGACCAAGGTAATGCTGAATTTTATAATGGTGTTGAGTGGGTAGACGCTACATATACTAATGGGTTAGACGGTTTAAGCATAGATCTTAATAGAAAGTATTATACAGACGAGCGTGTGCAAGCGTTCTTAACAAATAATAGTTATACAACTACAACATATGTAAACACAATCCGTGATAATATTATAGGAACACCAGTTCCGCCAAGTAATATGAACACATTGGCAGAAATTTCAGCAAGTATTAACAATATTGTAGACTTCAAAGGGTACGTTGATACCGAAGTTGCAACACGTATTAGTGCTGGTACTAATGTTTTTGCAGGTGCAGGCCTTGTTGACGCTGGTAATACACTACTAACTGGCGATGTTACTATTAACATTAGTGCAGGTAATGGTATTATTGCTACTGCTAACGAAGTACGTGTTGATATGACAGTGTTTGACACAGATGATTTAACAGAAGGCACAGTTAACTTATACTTTACAGCGTTGCGTTCTAGACAAGCATTGCAAGGCTCTACAGGCGTTACATATAACAACATTACCGGAGCAATTGCAATTGGGCAAGATATTGCACCGGCAGCAGCGCCAGTATTTGCAGGATTGCAAACTACAGGTAACACTATTTTAGGCGGCACAACAACTCAAATTAACTCACCTAACTTACGTTTTGCGGGCAATGACTTAATAATGAATTCCGATGTTACAGGTGCGCCAACAGAAGATGTTGACTTTACTATTCAACGTGGCACAGGAAACAATACTTCGATCAGATGGAACGAAACAAATGATCAATGGGAATTTTCAAACAACGGCATTACATATACTCCGTTAGGCAGTGCAAGTGTGTTTACTGGAACAACAGATGGTGTTCCAGAAGGTATAACAAACTTATACTTTACTGATGCAAGAGCAAGAGCTGCGTTAAGTGGCGGCACTGGTGTTACACTTACTGGCGCTACTGGCGTAATTGCAATTGGTCAAGATGTTGCACAATCAGCAACTCCGACATTTGCTGGAATAGTAACAACTGGATTAACTGATGCTGATACACTTTCAGTACTAGGTCAATCTGAACTTGGCGATATTATAATTACTGGTAATACTATTTCACATAGTGCTGCATCCGGAAACATTAATATTAATGCAACTGGTGTTGGCAGTGTAATATTTGGTAACCCGGTATCCGCACAGAATGTAACGTCAGGCCAATTTAACACAGACGGCATGCGTCTAAGCGGAAATAGAATACAAACAGTAGTGTCAAGTTCGGATTTAGAATTAGATGCAAACGGTGGCGGCATTGTACGAGTATTAACAGCCTTAGATATCTTAGGTGACCTAACAGTACAAGGAACAACTACTACTGTAAATTCATCAGAACTTAACATTGCTGATAATATTATTACATTGAATAGCGGAGTTACAGGATTACCTACATTAAATGCAGGCATTGAAGTTAATAGAGGCAACTTAGCAACTACAGCAATTCGCTGGAATGAAACTTCTGATACCTGGGAATTTAGTAATGACGGTATTGCGTATTCAGCATTACCTGGAAATACAACAGCATTAACAGAAGGTACAAACTTATATTATACTCAAGCAAGATTTGATGCAGCATTAGCAGCATCGACAACAGACGAGTTAAGTGAAGGAACATCAAATCAATATTACACTACTACTAGATTTAATGCAGATTTTAATAATCAAAATACTGGAAACTTAACTGAAGGATCCAATTTATACTTTACTGATGCAAGAGCAAGACTAGCAATATCAGTTTCTGGAGATGGTTCATATGATGATGCAACAGGCATCATAACTATTGATTCTCCTGTAGATAGTGTTAATGGGTTAACAGGAGTTGTTGTATTAACTACTGATGCCATTAGTGAAGGTTCAAATAATGAATACTTTACATTAGCAAAAGCACGTTTAAGTCTTGCAGGTGCTACAGGTGTTACATATAACAATGCAACTGGCGCAATTGCAATTGGGCAAGAAGTTGAAACAACTAGTAATGTACAGTTTAATAACGGTGTGTTTGATGGTACTATGGGTATCGGCGGCCAAACTATTATAACTGGAGATGTTAATACAGTTAACTATGCAGTAGATGCACAGTTTAAAATAAGAGGTGATTCTAATAATAACTTTGTACTAGGCATGGGTTACGAAACTAATGCTGACTTTGCGTTTATCGAAGTTAAAGAAACATCACAAGGCGGACGTACTCTTGCTATTCAACCAAACGGCACAGACACAGTTGGAAAAATAGCAATAGGTAAGACTACTGCACAAGCATTACTAGATGTCAATGGAACTGTTAAAGCACTTGCAGTTGATACAGCAGCGTTAAATGTTAATGAAATGTCAATTGGTGGCACACTTAACTTTAAAGATAATATTATTTCAACAGCTGATAGTAATGCTGATCTTGAATTTAGACCTCAAGGCACAGGTAATGTTTATATTCCAAATGGTAAATTTGGAATAGGTTATGATCCGACAATCTTTGGAGGAACAGATCGACCTGCAGAAGTTACATTAGATGTTAATAGTGTAGATCAACTAACAGCAGCAAGATTTAAAAATACAGACTCATCAGCTGATGCTGGTCCTTATATTAATGTTTATAGAGATTCATCTAACCCTGCTGATGCTGACTTTATTGGCGGAATTCAACTAACAGGAAATGACAACCTTGGTTCCGAAACTGCATATACTAAAATACGTTCTAAAATTATAGACTTTACAAATCCTACTAAAGCTTCACAAACAATATTTGAAAACTTAAAAAACAATGTTTATGTACAACACTTGTTTGGCAACGACGAAGTAGTATTCAATGAAACAGGCGCCGACGTTAACTTTAGAGTAGAAGGTAATGGAGCAGCTGATGCGTTGTTTATACAAGGCTCAGACGGTAATGTTGGTTTAGGAACACAAAGTCCAGTACAGCGTTTAGATATTAACGGAAACATAGGTATTGGTAGTATTACTGTTGTTACAGCAGCACGTAGTTTAACTAACATTGTTGACTACACTGGTACAGGACAATTGTCGATTAATGGAGCAGCAACACTAGGTGATGCAACATATCAATCTAATCATGCTATAAACGGTAGTGCAACATTTAGTAGTAGTACTAATTCACTAGTAATAGATGGTTCTGAAATAAAATCACAAGGTGGCATAACTGTACGTTTAGATACCGATGTATCCGGCGGCGCAAATGAATACTTTAAAGTAGTTAATCAAGGTAACACTGAGTTGTTTAGTGTTAATTCAAGTACGGGTGTTGCTAGATTTGCAAGTGCATTTAGTTTACCGGCAGTTGATGGAGCATCTAATCAAGCACTTCTTACTAACGGTCTTGGCACAGTATCCTGGCAAACTATTAGCTCGACAGTTGTTGCAGAAGGAACTAACTTATATTATACACAGTCAAGATTTGACACAGCGTTTGGCAACAAGAGTACTACAAACTTAGGCGAAGGCTTAAACTTGTACTACACTGATGCAAGAGTACAAAGTAAACTATCAAGTATTTCAGGGTCAGTATTGCCGACGAGTAATGGAACGTATGATGTTGGTTCGCAAATTAATAACTTTAGAACAGGTTACTTTAGTGATGGCATAGGTATCGGTGTAACATCAGCTCTAAGTGCTGAAATTCACGTTCAAGGAACTGGTGATCAAGAAATAAGAGCACAGAGTACTAGTAGCGGTGAAGCTGTATTCCAAGGTATTGGCAGTGGCACCGGTAGTGGCGGCAGATTTAAAGGTAATCCTGATACATACATAGGTGGTTCTAACTCTTCAGCAATATACTTTGAAAGTGGACTAGCAGAAGTAATGCGTATGAACGCTAGTCAGTTTATTGTAGGCGGCGGAACATTTAGTAATAGTGCAAATCGTGTAATGATTAGTACTAGTGGTGATATGCAATTTGGTACAAATACCACAGCAGCACGTACCGTACAGTCATTTAGAAATATTAACGGAGAAATTGGTAGTATTTCAACAGACGGTACTACAACAGCATTTAACACAACATCAGATTATAGATTAAAAGAAGAAATTGGAAGTATTGACGATGCAGTAGAACGTGTTAATGCACTACGTCCAGTTAAATTTACATATCTAGCAGACGAAGGCGAGTTAGTACATGACGGCTTTATTGCTCATGAAGTTGACGAAATTGCTCCTCGTGCAGTATATGGTGAAAAAGATGCAGTCGAAGATGACGGTCGTATTAAGCCACAGCAGCTAGATCATAGTAAATTAGTACCATTATTAACAAGTGCATTGCAAGATGCGTTATCTAAGATAGAAAAACTCGAAGAGCGTCTATCAAAGTTAGAAAACAAATAAATACATAGAAGAATAACATTTAGGGGTCCAACAGAAAATGGCTTATACAATCAACAGTTTTACAGGAGTCAATAGTGATGTCACTATTGAAGACGGAACAGTTAACCAATCGACAGCATTAAGATTTATTGGTAAGAACTATGCCGGATACGGCGAATTACAAAACGAGAACTTTTACCACTTGTTAGAAAACTTTGCAGGAACAGGTGAACCTGCTCGTAAAGCAATCGGCATGTTATGGTATGATGCTTCGGAAAATAGAATAAGATTTTATGACGGACAGCGATTCCGTCCAGCATCTGGCGCTGAAGTTTCAGTTACTCAACCAGAAGGACAAACTGCTGGTGATTTTTGGTTTGATAGTGCAAACGATCAAGTGTTTGTGTACACCGGAAGTCAGTATGTATTAGTTGGTCCTCAAACTACTTCACAAGGACAAGTTACACAACTTGAAACAGGATTTGCAAAGAGTTCACTTGATGGTTCCCTAAAGCCAGTTGTTAGAGCTTTTGTTGCAGGCGATGTTATCTTTACTGTGTCACAAGAGTCGTTTCCGATTAACACAGCTGAACCTGAAAACATTAATTTAAGTGGATTTGTTGGTAACCAAATTAATTCTGGTATTACACTACGAAATACAAACACAGATGGTATTACTACATCAACTACAAGATTTTGGGGAACAGCTAGTTCCGCTGCAAACTTGGTTGTAAACAATGCACTTGTTAGTTCTTCTAACTTTGTACAAGTTGATAGTCCAGAAATGACAGCACAGTTAAATATCCGTGCTGAAGGAGTAAGTGGCGGCTTAACAATTGGCGCAGCAGATTCTTTTAAGATTTATAACAACAGTAATGTTGCAGCACTAGTAAACTCAGGCGGAACAGATATTTCGTTTGCAGATAGTACAGCAATTAGATTTAGAATGAACGCTAATGTGTTTAGACCAGAGACTGATAGTACTAATGACCTTGGCACTACATCAGTTAAGTTTAGAACAATTTATGCTGATACGTTTGATGGTGTTGTTACACAATCACAACAGCTTGAGTATAACGGAAATGCTAGTGGTCTTTTTGCTAGAGCACAAGTTGCAGATAGTCCATTAACTATTCCAGTTAGAGACGGCACAGGAACAGTGTTTGCAACAACATTTAATGGTGTTTCAACAAGCGCACAGTATGCGGATTTGGCGGAAAAATATACAACTGATCAAGAATATCCAGTAGGTACAGCAATGGCAGTTGGTGGCGAAGCTGAAGCAAAAGCAGCAAACGTAAGTAATTTGTGTATTGGTGTTATATCTGCAGAACCAGCATACTTAATGAACAGCGAATGTGACGGCCAAGCAATTGGTCTTAAAGGGCGTGTTCCTGTAAGAGTAAAAGGCGCTGTAACAAAAGGACAGCCTGTATTTGCCTGGGAAGATGGAGTATGTTCAACTATTACAGGGTTGGCATTAGTTGGAATTGCACTAGAAACAAATAGTAGCGAAGGCGAAAAGCTAGTTGAATGTGTACTAAAGGTATAATCGAACATGGCAAATATTACAGCAGAAAAATTTAATAGATTAAGATCACAAATCTTGAATGTAGTTAACAACAATGACTTTAATCAAAATCCAGAACTTAATATTCAACTAGGCGGGTATGGACAAAGTTTTGTTATTAATCCTGCTGTAACAGGTACAATTATCGGCGAAGCTGAACATAGACAATTGTATGATGCAATTGTGGCTGCTCGAGTTCACCAAATAGGCTCGTTGCCTAATACGTTAACAGCAGTTGACTTTGGTGATGTTATTGGCGACGATGCAACTTATACCCAAGATGCAAACGGCGACCTAGTTGTCGACGATGCATTGGCAGGATATGACGATTTAGAATTAGAAATTCAGTTTGCAAAAAATGGTCTAAACAATGGAATTCATGCGTTGGGATCAAGAAGCCAATATGACAAACTTAGTACTTCAAGAAGTACTAATTGGGGAAATATCGCAACTAGTACGACTATTGATTGCGAGTTTCAAGTAGACTTCGGCAGCGTTGAAAGTGCTAGAAGATTCTGGAATACAGGCGGCGAGATTAGAATAACTGGACAGCATTTAAATACTGACGATCCTAAAAATGTATCATGGCGCGACTTATTTTCAAACTTTAGCTATTACTTAAAGGCCCGCGAAAGTGCAGGGGCAGCATCGCAAATTAATGATGGTTGGTCTGGTTTATCTAATACTTATCAGCAAGTAGGGTATTGGTCTATTTCTACTAATCCTTTATATGCAGAAAACTATGTTACAGTCTCTGCAAAAGTAGATACATCGCTTAATAGCAGCGGAGTTGCTAGATATCTTTACATTAAAGTAAAATGTGTAGATGCAGATGTAGGCGATGGTGATAATTTTAATCCACCTATTCCGGTTGACGAAGTAGTTAAACCTGGAACTGCTATAACATTATCAGAATATCGAGCAGACACTACTTATATTAGCGCACTAACTCCAACAGTGACATTCCGTAACGGCAACACACTTTAATAGGAGACTTAAATGTCAGTAGTAGAATCAGGAAATACGGCATCGGCAGCGCATTACAATAATTTACGAACTCGTGTGATTAATGCAGCGAGTGACTTTGGTATTGATCTTGCTACTATTGAAGTTTATCTTGGAACAACAATGCCTGCAAAGACAGCTGGTGAATCAATTTCTAATGAAGACTACGATAAGCTATTTTTAATAGTGTACTGGTTACGAGTACACCAAACAGGATCTGCTGATGTTGGCCTTCCAAGTCAAGCAAATAATTCTCGGTGGAACGCCGGTGACGCTATCCTAGCAGGTGATGGCTACGAATATGGCACGCCTGGGGTCCCTATACCCACCGGCGCAGGCGCAACTAAAACTGGTAACAATGATTTAGAAGAATCAATATTGGAAGCAGAAAATACCATAGGTGCACACGCTGCTAACCAGTTTAGTCTTACTAATAGCACTAGCGGCACATCTGCAGATACCAGTACTCCGACCTGGGGTGGTGGTACCAATGATAGTCCAGCTGGCGGAGGCGTAGGCGATGAGCTAGCAGGTGATAACTCTCGAGGTATGATACAACGTACCTTTTCTATAGATTTCCCATCATCTGCCGCTAGAGAATCCTTTTTTAAATTAGGTGGCGAAGCTACATTTTACGTAAGAATGACAAACAGTAATGGCGTTCCTCGTACTTCTAATCCAGGCGGCACGAAAGCCAATTGGTGGTATAGGCATTTAAATGTAGATAATCCAATCTCTTTCAAATGTACTAATAGTATTTTTAGTACGTTATCAAATTCCTATCAACAAATTTTTGAAAAGACAGACAGTAACAACGCCTTGTATGCTATGAACAGAACTAGACTATTAATGAGAAAGAACGCTGCTAACACAAGCATAGATGTGCGTGTTAGATGCTATGATTATGATAGGTCATTGACTGCCTGGCCTGATGCTCCTCGAGATGAAGACGTTGGCCAAAGAGTTGCAACATACGTTTCTTTGAAAAGAATTACTGCTGGAACAAATCCATTATTTAACACAGTTGGCAAAAACCCAACAATCAGTGGAACTAGTTGGACTACAAATGCTATTACTGATCAACCTGCACTAGCAGTAGGTCCAGATCCTTTTTCTGCAAGCTTTACCTCTGAAGGAACAAACGGAACTACAGTCAAAAATGTAGGAACATTTAATGTACCTGCAAATAGATGGACAATTACTCTTGATAGTATATTCTCTGCCTCTGGCTTTGTTTCAGGTTGGCTCTTGGGCTCTAGCAAAGGATCATCTGGCAATTGTAGAATTATAATTCGTGACGGGTCGTATTCTGGGACAATTGTATATGATACAGGCATACTATTGCCTTTAGGTTTTTCCGTTCGAGGAACAACGGAAAACGGACTCATTTTTAAAACTAACAGCAATTCAAGAACATATTACGTGCAGTTTGAATCAACTGAGGCAGGCGGCCAAACAACTATGTCTTTAAGCGTAGACGGCTATTATAACGGACCTGCATAATCCACACTTGACAACTAACTAATTCTGTGCTACTATATAATATAACGTAGGAGTACAATTGTGGACCCAAGACTTAAAACAGTATTAGACGATGTTGATCACATCAATACAATTAATAATCAAAAGCGCCTTGCTAAAGAAAAGTTCTACGAAGGCATAGTTATTTTCTATAACGGCGGCAAGTTTACTATCAACACTGCCTTTGTATCATTTATTTCAACTATTGATGCAACCTTTATTACAGATGACAACGATGTTCCTGTAAAGATAGAAAACATTAATGACTTTCGGAAGTTAGTTACAACAACATATTTTGCTGAAACTGAAAAATATTTTAATGAGTATTCTAAGTTAATATCTTCTTCAAAAGATGTTGAGGATCTTTTGTCTGTATGACTACCGGTGTAATATTTTTTGCATATAACAACTCTGCTGTTGACTATATTAAGCAAGCAGTCTATAATGCTAAATTAGTAAAGCAGCATTTAGGATTGTCAGTTACTATAGTCACTGATAGTGTAAACTATCTTAAAACCACTTATCCGTTTTATATCCAATATGTAGATAATATAATTTATCAAGCACCGGATAAAGTGCAATTTCACCAAAAAAGCTTTCATGCAGGTGAGCATCATAATGTAATGGCAGATTGGAAGAATACTAATAGAGGGTCAGCATATGACTTATCACCGTACGACACTACTATTATACTAGATACTGATTATTTAATTAATAACAGTAATTTTTTAAAAGTATTAGACCAGCCAAATGACCTATACATATATCAGCATAGTGCAGATATATCACACTCGAGAATAATTAAAGGCTTTGATGCAGTGTCAGACGAGACAATAGATTTCTATTGGGCAACGGCAGTTGTGTTTAAGAAAACAGATAGAATTAAAAAATTGTTTAATCTTGTTAATTATATCAAAGAACAATATCATTATTTTAGAACTTTATATCGAATACCGACTAAGATGTTTAGAAACGATTATGCATTTAGTATTGCAATACATATGCTTAACGGTCACTCTAAAACAGAATGGCCGGTTGCTCTTCCAGGAAAGATGATATATTCGAGTCCTGAAGATGACTTGTTGAGTATTAAAGACGGTACATATAAATTTGTTCTTGGTAACAAGTACAGACCTGACAAAGTTAATGCAGTTACAGTAACAGGCACAAATATACACATAATGAACAAGCTTCATTTAAACGACCTAATTGATAAGGAATTTGAAAATGAGTAAAGGATACCTTATCTTTGCACAAAATAATGGCAAAACAGATTATATTGAACAAGCAGAATTATTAAAGGCTAGCATACAAAAATATAATGACATTTGTAATGTTACTATAATCTCAGAATTTGAAACAGACTATGCAAAAGATAGTACTTGGAAAATAGAGAATAGATGGCAAGCTTATAATCTGTCTCCGTACGATGAAACAATTGTACTAGACGCTGATATGTTATTTTGTAGAAACGTTGACCATTGGTGGGACAAGTTTGAAAATTATGATATGTTCTTTACTAGTGACGTATTAACATACAGACAAAGTGTTGTTACTAACACCTATTACAGAAAGACGTTTGTCCATAATAATTTACCAAATATTTACACTGCTTTTTATTATTTTAAAAAGACTCCTACTTCTAAACGTGTGTTTAACGTAGTTGAAGATATTGTAAATAATTGGCAAACATATTATGCACGATATTTAAAAAGTACATTCCAAACAGGACAAAGTTTTGATCTTAACATGGCATTAGCTATTAAAATGTTAGGTCTAGCAAGCGAGACAACTGACGATACAATGGTTCCTAGCTTTATACATTTTAAACCTAAGATACAAGATTGGGATCGTCCATCAGATTCTGTTACTGATAGAATTCCAGTATATTATTTTAAAGATAATCTTATGCTTGACAGTTATATGCTAAATGACATATTGCATTATGTAGAACCAGAATTTGTCACACAAGAAATTAAGGAGTTCTTTAATGGTAGATAGAATGGCCGAACTTCGTAAACACCAACAGGGTCTGCTTTGTCAAAAGTTTTTTGTTTCTCACGATCAAGATGGAAATATTACTAGTGTGTTTGCTTCTTCAAACGCTCAAGATCCTTACACTGTATTAGAAATAGGAAAAGATTTAGCCGAATTATTTCTTACAGGCACAGCACTAACGTCTACGTATAAAGTTGAAAGATTGGGCGATTCTTATATATTACAAAAAGTCTTATTGACTAACAATATTACATCAGATTCTTTGTTTTATAAAGTTCCTAATATAGAAACAAATAGCACTATAATAGTTAACAGCACTGACTTGACTATTAAAATGCCTAGTACGCTAAATGAATCAGTAGTGTTATATATTTGTGCAAAAAACTGTTTTCACATTTTGTACAACACAATAATTTATGATCCTAATATAGAGTTATATTCAATAGGTACAACAAACGAAATTAGTATTTTTGTTCCAGCGCATGTACAAGATTTAGGCATGCAGTATGAGTGATTTTAAATTAAAATTAACTGATTATGAGTTTTATTTCTTAGATCAAGGTAGTCCAAATATTGAAGAAAACTTCTATGATGTAAAGAATAAAATTCCTTGGGTACAACGAGTAACTACTTTGCCTAAAACTAATTACTTTGTAATCACTGATGACGCAAAGCTTCGATCTAATTTCTTAACAACTCCATTAATATTTGATGATACTGTAGTTAATGGTACAGTACATTGGCAGAACAAAAGCACAGTAAACAACCTTAACTATTATACTTCGGGTATAAAGTGGGTAGGGTTAAACAAATTTGAATTTGAATTGCCATCTGTTGGTTCTAGTGTATTCCATGCTGGAACAGCAGAGCAAGCTTACGACAGCGGGTATAAAGAAATTAAAAAAATTCTTGAAGGCAATAATCTAGCAAGTATTTCTGACGCTGACAAAAAGAATGTATTGATATGGAACACTATCGGCGCAGACGTTAAGCACGGAATTGAATGTATTCATGGCGCACATGATGCAACTAAAAAATTCTTAACAGATGACGAATACAAGTCGTTGCTATTAGCTGAACCGTTTACATATTCACAAAGCATTTTCTACAAAACAGTATATAAGAGTCCGCATCGTATTAGCAAAGGCATTAAAGAAAATACAGTTAGTCGATATGATATTGTATTCATAAGCTATAACGAACCTAATGCAGAAGAAAACTGGCAATCTTTAAAAGCAAGATTTCCTAGAGCAAAAAGAGTACACGGCATCAAAGGCATCCACCAAGCTCATATCGAAGCAGCAAAGTTGTGTACTTCACCTATGTTTTGGATTGTTGACGGAGATGCAAAGGTAGATCCTGAGTTTAAATTTACATACAAAGTTCCAGATCATCAATTAGATCATGTACATGTATGGAGAGCAAAGAATCCTATTAATGGATTAGAATATGGCTATGGAGGAGTAAAGTTATTTCCCCGAAAACTCACAATAGAAATGGATACAAGTAAGCCGGACATGACTACAAGTGTAAGTGATAAATTTAAGCCTATGAATTTAGTATCTAACATAACTGCATTTAACACCAGTCCATTTGAAACATGGAAAGGTGCATTTAGAGAATGTGTCAAACTTGCATCTAAATCAATTGATAGGCAACACGATGAAGAAACAGAGTATAGATTAACACAGTGGCAATTTGAAGGTGCAAATCGAAGACACGGAGACTATGCACAAATGGGTGCAAAGCAAGGTCAAGAATACGGCGAACAAAATTCTAATGATACTAATGCACTTAAAAAGATTAACGACTTTGATTGGCTACTAGAGAGGTTTGAACGTGAAAATAAAAGACATTGATATAATTTATCTTAGTTACGATGAGCCTAATGCAGAAGAAAATTATGCAGACTTACTAACAAAGGCTCCTTGGGCAAAACACGTTCACGGTGTTGAAGGTAGTGATGCTGCACACAAAGCCTGTGCTAGATTAAGTGAAACTAGTCGGTTTATTACTGTAGATGCAGACAATAAGATTTATGCAGACTTTTTAGAACAAGAAATAGATTTTAAACAATATCCGTATATGAAAAATGCTGTACTAAGTTGGTGTGGGTATAATGTAGTAAACGGCTTAATGTACGGCAACGGCGGACTAAAGTGCTGGCCCAAAGACATTGTACTCGATATGAAAACGCATGAAGCTAGTGAATCTGAGGATATTGCTTCGCAAGTTGAATTTTGCTGGAATTTAGATTACATACAAATGAATAGCTGCTATTCTAAAGTGTATAATAATGCTTCTGCTAAACAAGCCTGGCGTGCTGGGTTTCGAGAAGGTGTTAAAATGAGCCTTGATCGAGGCACTAAGTTTAGTAGCATTACATTCAGTGAAGAAGCGTATTGGCAAAACTTACATCGATTAATGATATGGCAAATGGTAGGCGCAGATATAACCAACGGAATATGGGCAATGTACGGTGCTAGGCAAGGGTGTTATATGACTAATCTAACAGACTGGGATTATGTACAAGTACGTGACTTTGCTTACTTAGAAACCTTATGGGAAGATGTTAAGAAGCAAATAACGCCTGACAATATTCTTAGCGAGTGTACTCGACTAGGAAAACTGTTGCATCAAACATTACAAATACCAGTAGATCAGGTCTTGTCTGTAAACCAAAGTAAGATGTTTAAATATAGTTATACTAACACAGACAGAACTGGCCAAGGATTTATTGACATTGAATAAACTAGTAAAACGACTTGCACGTAAGCTAAAGATTACTAAAGATCCTATAGATCGCATGACTGAAGTTAAGCAACTTACAGATACAGTCTCGCCTACCTTTTGTTTAGCTAAGTGGCATCATACTACTATATATTTACAGACAGGCGAAACACACAGTTGTTATCATCCAGCACCGCATAAAATTCCTTTAGCAGAAATAGAAAACAATCCAGGTGCATTGCATAATACACTAGAAAAAAAGCAACAGCGTAAGCAAATGCTACAAGGCGAAAAGCCCAGCGGTTGTCAGTATTGCTGGAATATTGAGTGCTTGGGCAAAGATTATATTAGTGATCGTCATGAACGTAACAGCGGCATATACACAAAACAGCGTCTTGCTGAGATTGTAGACAACGATTGGAACTTTGATGTGAATCCAGAATACATCGAAGTTAGCTTTGGTAACGAGTGCAACTTAAAGTGCGGATATTGTCACCCTAAAGCGTCAAGTAGTTTCTATAAAGAAATTGAAAAATATGGTCCGTATAATATGGTTAAAAATCATACACAGCATATTGACAAATTAAATATCTACAAAAAAGAAGAAGAAAATCCTTATGTTGCAGCCTGGTGGGAATGGTGGCCTGAAGTTAGTAAGACATTAAACATTCTGCGTATAACTGGGGGTGAGCCATTACTACAAAAAAGCACCTGGAAATTGCTGGACGATTTAGATAATAATCCTAAGCCGAACTTAGAAATCAATATTAATAGTAATCTTGCTATTAAACCTATTCTTGTAGAACGTCTCACAGCTAAAGTAAACAAGTTAATTAAAGAAAAGAAGATCAAACGATTTAAATTATTCACTAGTTTAGATACTTGGGGAGCACCTGCAGAGTATATTAGAACTGGACTAGATCTAAAAGTGTGGGAAACTAACTTTAACACATGGATGACAAAAACAGATCAGCCTATAACTTTTATGGTTACATTTAATGTATTATGCGTAACTACATTTCAGTCATTGCTTGAAAAGTTCTTAGAATGGAGGGAGCAGTATCAAGATGGATCTGTAAGAATACGATTTGATACTCCGTACTTAAAAGAGCCGTTACAATATGATATGAATATCTTGCCTAAAAGCTTTATATCGTATATGGATTCTCATTTACAGTTTATTGCAGATAATCTAGACGATAATAACGCCAATAAGTTTAGTAAATTAGAATATGAAAAATTTAGACGGGTAGTTGAATATATGCGAACAACAACTTACTCAGAAGAAAAGCTTATTGAAGGAAGAAGAGACTTTGTCGCTTGGTTTCAAGAACATGATATTCGCAGACAGACAAATTTTGCCCAAACCTTTCCTGATTTAAAAGACGTTTTTTGAGTAATACTGATCATTAGGCAAGGGCTTGCACTTAATACTTGCTTGTGATATTTCGATATATCGTAAAAACTCACTAACTGTATAATCGTTATACGCTGCTCGTTTGTAATTGTATTCGAGTACTTCAGTATTCTTCATTGACCATTCTATTTGTTTAGATCTAGTCATTTTGTTTAAGTTTCCACAAACTCTAATTAGTTCTTTCTCTAGCTTGCTCCAGCGTTTAACAATATCGGGTTCAAAATCAAACTCGTAGTCAAACCAATCTGTATAAAGCTTGTATCCTAGTCTTTGTAGATTATAATTTTGCCCAGTTTGTCCCCAAATAATTACAGGAGTTTTTTGTACTATTGGCTTAAATGTCTTTTCACTATAAAATAAGCTAGTTTCACTCCAGTCACTTTGCATAGTTTCAGATGTAAGATTAAACAATACTTTATTATGTAACCCAATACCAAGATCATTTGCCCAGTTAGTTTCAAAATCAGCAGTATCGACTATAAGCGGAGTGTTACTTTGTAAGAATTGGCGCATTGGGTTAGAATATAGGCTATTCCCTTTATAATCATTTTCAGTAACAACGTCATGGCTTAGTAAGCCGTACTTTGCAATGTCAGCTTGATGGAGTCTATAAGAACAGTAGCTTCTCCAAAAGCGATTTCTCCTACTTAAATTTAAATAATATTTCCCATCGTAATATGTATTAAGATTATGTTCTCTGTCTACAACTCGTGCCTTTTCCTTCATCATTTGTTTTTGAAATGTGTCCCAGTGCATTATTTCAATTATATTAATAGGACTACTTCTAGTTGATAGTGTGTTAAAGTATAATCTAAAGTTTGCCTTTTCTCTAAGATTTCCACTAAGAAAGCTAATCATTTTTGGATCGATGTTATTCTTTATTGCACTATTGTATAATGCAATAGCAACAGGCTGATCTTCAGGAGCCCATCCTTCGTGTGTGCCGTCTAGAACAAATGTACATTCTTTATTTCTAAGTTTTTCTAATGCGTCTTCAGTTAGTGTAGAAAATAAATCAGGATTATGTTTATGTGTATTTTGATATGAGTAGAAACAGTGCATTACTGGCATTCTTTCATATTCCCCTTTCTTCATTATTGAAATATGTTTCTTATAATGATGAAATGCGCCAGGCTCGCTGTGACATTCTCTAAAGTAACTGTCGTTAGTAGTCCAGTTTTGTAAGTACTGCATAATTAATTATCCATGTGTATATATTTAAAGTATTTATAGAGCTAATTTATTCATATAACAAAGTCTGATATATATTAAGTAATAAATAACTGCGTACATAACTAAGGATTTAATATGAACATAGGATTTATTGGAACTGGAAAACTTGGAATGCCTTGCGCAGAAGCAATGGCTAAAAAAGGACACGATGTTTCGGGATACGATGTTGCAAAGCGCACTAGTTATGACATAACAATGTTTACTTCTATCGAAGGTGCAGTACAAGGCAGAGATATTGTGTTCGTTGCAGTGCCTACTCCTCACGATCCTTCCTATGACGGTAGAGCTCCAACTGCACACCTAGATCCGAAAGACTTTAATTATGATATTGTAAAAGATGTGTTAGCAGAAGCAAACAAGCATATGACAAAGGATCAATTACTAGTGCTTATTAGTACAGTATTACCTGGGACAACTCGTAAACAGTTTGTTGACCTTACTTTTAATACACGATTTATATATAATCCTTATTTAATTGCTATGGGCAGTGTTGCTTGGGATATGATTAATCCTGAGATGGTAATGATAGGCACAGAGGACGGAAGTAAGACAGGCGATGCAAAGCAGCTTGTGGATTTTTATAAGACTATTATGGAAAATAGTCCTCGCTATATTATAGGAACGTGGGACGAGTGCGAATGTATTAAAGTTTTCTATAATACGTTTATTAGTGCAAAAATTGGCTTAGTTAATATGATACAAGATGTTGCCGAAAAGCAAGGAAATATAAATGTTGATGTTGTAACAGATGCCCTAGCATATAGTGACAAGCGTATTATGGGTCCGCAATATATGACAGCAGGAATGGGCGATGGTGGCGCATGTCACCCACGTGATAATATTGCACTACGTTATATGGCACAGGAACTAGGATTAGGCTACGATATGTTTGATGCTATTATGAACGCTCGAGAAATTCAAGCAGAGAATCTTGCACTTAAACTAGTAGAGCTAGCAAATGAATATAATTACCCTATTTACATTCACGGAAAAGCATACAAACCCGGCGTTGAATATTGTGACGGCAGTTATAGTATATTAGTTGGACATTATTGTAATGAGCATGGATTTGCTCCTACCTATGTTGATCCTATGACAGGCGATACAGAATATCCTAAAGAATCTTGTATAATGTTAATGGCGCATAGTGCTAGTACTACATACAAATATATACAAGAAGAGGGTGATGATACTGATAAAGTATATTGCAATATTCCAGGAGGCAGTATAGTTGTTGATCCGTGGCGCAAGTTTGTATCAAATACAAGCACAGTAATTTATTATGGAAACACTAGACATCAATAATTATCAAGACATACCTTGGGATAATATTACCGAGTTTGGCCAAAAGACCCTCCTAAAGAGCCATCTTTTTACGGTTTCGTGGATCCTGGCTAGATTTTGTAATTATAACTGCTCTTATTGCTGGCCTTACGCTAGATCTAGTACCCCGGACCACCAAGATCTAGAATTGTACCTAAGCACACTAGATAGTATCAAAGCACAGGCTCGTGCAAACGGATTCAAAGATTTCCACTTTAGTTTCTCAGGAGGTGAGCCTACAGCTTATAAATACTTTGGAGAGATCATAGATCATTATTGCAGTGATGCAACACCCGAGTATCAAAGTATCCACATGACTACAAACCTGTCCCCTGGGAGTAAATGGTGGAATAGGTGGATACAATCAACTAATACGTTACAACGTAGAAGTATCACAGCAAGCTATCACGCAGAGTTTGCTAATGAACAAGAGTTTGGAGATAAGTGTCTTCAATTAATGAAAGCAGGTGTGTATGTTACAATCAACCAAGTTATGGTTCCAGAAATGTTTCAAGAACTTTTCGAACGCTTACAACGATTTGCCGCCAGAGGCATTAATGTTACTGTCAAACCCCAGTCTGACCCAACAGCCTCTCATGTGGTACATGGTTACACAGCAGAACAGTTGGACAAACTACAAACAGGATTCCCTCAAAGAATCCCAGACGAATACAAAAAATTAATACCACTATTACAAGTAGAACTTGCTGACGCCCAAGGCAACACTTATTATGTAGATCAAGCAGAACGCTTCAATGCATTTGGCTTTAATAAGTTTAAAGGATGGGAATGTAACGCAGGATACCAAGGATGTGTTATCCGCGGCAATGAAGTCAAGCGCAGCTACAGTTGTCACGATGAACCGTTGGGCACGTTAGACGGCGGATTTGAGCTCTTTAAGGCACCACGTAAATGTATTACTCCTAGCTGTGTAAGTAGTGCAGATAGTAAATTACCAAAGAGAAAAATATGAAAATAGATATACAAGATGTATTATTTTGGATGGATGCTATTCGAAACAGTGAAGATCAGTATCGCACACTAGAAAGTTTTTGGAAAGGGCAAGTTAACAGTAAAGTTTGGCTTGCAGAAAACTTAGTAGGATTTGTGCCTGTCAAACCGTTAGACATTGTGATATACGGTGGTTGGAATGGAGTACTTGCAAGTATATTATTTAACTCTAACATCAACGTAAACAGTATTACAAGTGTAGACATAGATCCCGGATGTGAAGAAATTGCAAACACAGTTAATAAGCGTTATGAAATAGAAGGACGATTCCGTGCAGTAACAGCAGACATGTGTTTTTATAAACCTAAAGCAGATGTAATTATAAACACAAGTTGCGAGCATATTACACAATATCAATATGATACTTGGTTATCTAATCAACCAGACAACGCAGTGTATGTACTACAAAGTAATAACTATTTTCAACACAAAGAACATATACGCTGTGCAATTGACTTAGATGACTTTACTAAAATGAGTAGAATTAAGCCTTACTTGCGTAGGAAGTTGGATACACAATTATACGAACGCTATATGATAATAGGCTCATAAACTGTCTATTTGTTTTTTAGTAATACGGAATATATTCTTTCTAGGGTCTACTTGATACGGTAAGAAAAACTTACCGAGTTCTTTTGATCCCCATATACTAATTTCTTCTAGATTCATATCAACATACGGAGTCAAGTTGCAGCCTTTGTTACATTGAAAATACATAATACTATTATTTGTTTTTAGCAAATTTTTAGAACAATCTTTTAAGAAAAACTTCCATTCACTAACTCCCCAGACATCGACAATATCTTGATGAGGAGGAAATAACCATGTAGACGTTCCAACAGTACTGCGAAAACTAACAACTAGATCAAACTTTTGTTCAAATAAATTATTAACACTAACATTCTTATATACAAGATAATGTTTTGGGTTTATATTTAATAACTCGTATCCCTGTTCGTAACGACTATCCGGATGCCTGCCATCACACGATTGTACATTATGTCCGTACATTTGACTAATATATGGAAAGAATCCTGCACCTGTCCCAATTTCTAGTATATTAAGCGGTAAAGATTTTTGCAACTCTAGTATATGCGCCGAGTTTAACTGTTCACTAATAGTTTCTTGTGCATTAATTAAGTACTTGTTATTACTAGCTTTGCCTATACTAGTGATTAAATCTAATCCGCCTATTTGATCGATGACATTTTCTACACTTAGTTCTTTATGTGCATCTTTAAAGATATTATTTTTATGCCAGGTATAATTATTTTCACATAATGAAGAAATGTATCTGTGTTTATTATAATCAAACTCAAGCTGCATCTTTGCTAATATTTTATCTGCTTTGCTAGATTTATTTCGGTCATTAAATTCTATATTCCAATGCAACGCAAGTTGTATCCACATGTAATCAGGAAACATTGTGTATCCTGTTGAAGCACCTAGCATACTATTCTTTTCATCATAAATTTTGTCTATAACTAATGCTGCATGATTATCTGCTTTGCCTATTGTTTGCATATCTGTCCAAAATTTAGTATCTGTTCTAGGACTAAGAGTGTAATGTACTAAAATAAAATCAGCAATATCGTCAATGGTATGTGCCATCTTATTATTATATGATTTATAATCGTTTTCATTTAATACTTCGTGCAATCTTCTAATACTAGTTACTATAGTATATAACGCATTTGCTTCGAGTGGCTCAACAAATCCACATGTTAGACCAACAGCTACACAGTTTCCTTTGGCAAACGTTTCTAATCTCTCAGGCTTCCATTTAATTAATCTTGGTTCGTTTTTAGGAGTTTTAATTTGTTTTAGAAAATGCTCTTTAGCATCGTCATCGCTAACGTGCTTAGAACTGTAACAATAACCATTGCCCATTCTATGATATAGTGCTATATTAAAGCGCCAGCCGTGTGGCTCGGCAATGCTTTGTGTGTAATTGGCCATCTCGGTTTCAGGGTCGTCATAATCAGTCTGACACACCCAGGCACTATCTATCGGATGGTTGTATGATTTCGTTTCCCATCCTAGAGCATTGACTAATACTCTACTAAACCCAGTACAGTCAATAAACCAATCTGCGGTTATTACAGATCCGTTGTCTAACTCGATTGAACTAATATTTTCTTCTTGTGTATTTACTTTAACAACCTCGGCAATTATGTTAGTAATATTAGGAGCAATCTTAGTCCTAATGTAAGTACCCACAAGTTCTGCATTAATGTGGTGTGCATGGCTGTGTATTTGATTTAACAGATATTCATTGTCTTTATATGGAGAAACATTATTTTCCATATAATGAAACTGCGGACAAAAGTATTGATCAAACCTTTTATACACATTATTTTTCACAAAATGATTTAATATATCTATAGTTCTCACCTGGCTAGTATCTACAACAAAGTCTTCGTTGGCTATATTTTTAGATACGTCTTTGTAAAGATAGTTTGCTGGAGTAGTATAGTTAAAACTAAAATATGACTCGTCGTTTGTACCGCACCAGTTAATAAACTTATTTGCATACTTATGAATAGCACCAGTTTCTTTCATCCAGTCAGTTTCGTCTATTCCAATTTCTTTAAAGAAATCTCGAACGTGCGGAGTAACACTTTCGCCAACTCCGATTATTGGAATAGTTGGAGATTCGACAACTGTGACATTTTCACTGCCGTGATATTTTGCAAGATACGCAGCAGTCATCCATCCTGCTGTGCCGCCACCGATTATTACTATTTTTCTCATCAAATATATTTAGTAGTTAAACTACCAGATAACTTACTTAACTGATAAATTTACAATAAGTACAATACATGTTTACATTTAATCAATTAGAAAATATCCATTTAGAAATTACAAATCGCTGCCAAGCTAGTTGTCCAATGTGCAGCCGTAATATTCATGGCGGCTTAGAAAATCCATTGATTAAAAATCAAGATTGGACTATAGCAGACTTTAAACATATCCTAAGTAACGAAGTATTGCAGCAATTAAAAGGGTTCTACTTTTGTGGAAACTTTGGCGATCCTATTATTAATAATGATCTAATAGAAATGTGTCAACATAGTACAGATGTTAATCCTAATTTGTATATCAGAATACATACTAACGGTGGCGCACGGAGTACAGATTGGTGGAAGAGACTTGCAAAAGCATTACCGCCAGCACACAATGTTATTTTCGCAATTGACGGATTAGCAGACACGCACAGTTTATATCGTATTGGAACTGACTTTAATAAAGTACTAGATAACGCCAAAGCATTTATTAATGCAGGCGGCACAGCAGAATGGGCGTTTATTAAATTTAAACACAACGAGCATCAGCAAACCGCAGCAGAAGCACTAGCAAAAACACACGGATTTGCTAGATTTACTTATAAAGATAGTGCAAGATTTGTTGCTACTGAACAGTTTCCGGTTTATGATGCAGACGGTAATACAACACGGTATTTAGAACCACCTACTGGCAGCAAAATTAATCTTATCACACAAGACGTAATTGACAATTATAAAGACATTGTAGCTGCAAGTGAAATTGATTGTTATGTAACCCAGACAAAAGAAATTTACATAGACGCATATAAGAAAATTATGCCCTGTTGTTTCTTAGCAAGTATTCCTTATAATCATGCTGCTGCAAATGATGCTACAAAAACTATTAGATTAGAAATTGAACAACAGTATTCCAATTTAGTAAATGATTTAGGAAATACTAATGCGTTAGTAAATACTATACAATCAGTAATAGACTCCGATTCTTGGCAAAAAGTATGGCACAAGTATTGGGGTGCAGAAAAATTAATCACATGTGCTAGAACGTGTGGTGTAAATAAACTTAGTAAACCCAAAGATCAGTTTATAGACAAGGTAGAATTGTAATGTCAGATTTAGAAAAGTACCAAGCCGAAATAGCAAAAGTAAGCGGCACTCCTACATTTTGTGTTCTGCCCTGGATACACTTTGCTACTCGTCCTAACGGCGATATGCGACTGTGTTGTAGTGCAAACGCAAGCGGAGCAGCAACAGGCGATCACGAAGTAGGACTAGTAAAGATGGATGACGGTCGTCCTGCAAACTTTGGTAAACATACTCCGATGGAAGCATGGAATAATGAATACATGAAAGGTGCTAGGCGTGCAATGCTTGCTGGAGAAGTTCCTGCAAGTTGTACAAAATGCTTTAAAGAAGAAAGCCAAGGTATTGTAAGCAAACGTATTTGGGAAACAGGTACGTGGCATCAAGACGATAATGGTGTAGACATTCCTGAACTTATACGTCAAACAAAAGAAGATGGCACAGTTCCAGAAGCACTAACATATTTAGATCTACGCTTAGGACATACTTGCAATATTAAGTGTGTAATGTGCAGTCCGCATGATTCGAGTAAGTGGGTAGCTGATCATAAAAAGTTAATTCCTGTACTACAAGATCCTGAAGTAAAAAGACAAATGCAATGGGATCGAAAAGAATTTAATAACAAGTGGCATGAGAAAGATACATTCTGGGAAGAAATGTATGCACAGATTCCTAACCTAAGACAAGTGTACTTTGCTGGAGGCGAACCTCTAATGATTAAAGAACACAAAATGTTTATTGAAGAAATACTGCGCCAAGGGTATCAAGATAAGATACTACTACGTTACAATTCAAACGGTTTACTTGTAGATGAAGACTTAATTGAAATGTGGAGCAAGTTTAAAAAAGTTAAGTTTGCAGTAAGCATGGACGCAAGCCACGGTCGCGATGAATATATTCGTTATCCTACTAACTGGGATACTGTAGAAAAGACTTTGCATATGTTAGATAATACGCCTGACAATATCCAAACAAGTTTAGCTACAGCAATACAAATATTCAACGTAAAGCATTTACCTGACTTTATGAAGTGGAAGCTAGAAAGCGGATTTAAAAAGCTAAACAGTGGAACAATGCCAGGTGGTGTACAAATGGGTGGTGGATTGGTTAATATGCACTTACTGTACATTCCAACTTTCCTTAGTATACAAATACTACCAGAACACGACAAGCAAGAAGTTAAAGAACGCTTTATGGATTTTAAAGATTACTTGTGGAAAAACTATAGACAAGACGACGACTTTTGGAAGCACAATCCTTATGGATGGAATCGTTGGGAAGCAGTAATGAATCATATGAACGCAGCAGACAACAGTCACTTGTTACCGGGCTTTAAAGAATATACTAATAAGCTAGATAACATTCGTAACTTAAATGCAGCAACAGTATTTCCGGAACTTTCTCATTTATTATGATTAAGCAAATACAAAATAACCAAGATCCTAATATGGTGCGTATAGAATACATGCCAGGTAATACATGTAATCATAAATGTCATTACTGCTTTCCAGGAAGCAACGAAGGCGATATGAAATGGCCAGATGTTGAACTTGTAAAGAAAAATCTAGGACACTTACTAAAACACTTTGAATCGCAAGGAAAAACTAAAAGTAATATTTTCATTATAGGCGGCGAGCCTACTTTATGGAAAGGATTAGAAGACTTGTGCAAATATCTCAAGAGTAATTTTGACTGCATAATCGAAATGAATACTAACGGCACTCGTAAACCAAATTGGTGGAAAAAGCATGCTATGTATTTTGATCGTGTAGGAGTAAGTGTACACAACGAATATGCTAACATAGACCATTTAATTAACGTGTGTGATATATTATATGACCAAGGCACATTTATTAACGCTGATGTTTTAATGGATCCTAACGATTTTGAAAAATGTGTAGACATTATTGAAAAATTAAAGACTAGTAAATACGCCTGGCCCATTATTGCTAAAGTTGTACACTTTAATGGTATGCATAGATACACTGACACACAGTTAGAATTCTTTAATGATGGCATTAAGAGATATCCTACACAAGAATGGTACGACTCTGCATCAAAGTTACCTAGAACAGAAATTACTATTACTAAAGATAACAACGAAACTATAACAGTTAATAGTGATAGTTGGTTAACTAGGAATAAACTAAATTATTTTAATGGCTGGGAGTGCAATCTAGGAGTAGACTTTTTAAAGATATTTCCTAATGGGAATATTACTGGAAATTGTCAACAATCAATATTAGGTAACCAGAACTTATATGACAGCGAATTTACTAATACCTTTATGCCTAGTATTTTGCCTATTATATGTTCTAAAAATATTTGCGGATGCAGTGAAGAAATAAATTGCAATAAAAGGAAAATAAATGTTTAACACTCTTGAACCGGTTAACCCAAGACAGCAATTTCAAATTGCGTGGGAAAGCACACTTAAATGTAACCTTGATTGTAGTTACTGTGGTGACGGCCACGACAACAGACAGCCGCATCCACCATTAGGTGAATGTTTAGACACTGTAGATTTCATTTGCGATTACATATCAGTTATTATGAAAACTCGAAAGATTAAAGAAGCTAGTCTTAATATCCAAGGAGGCGAAAGTCTTTTTCATCCTAGCATTTTAAAAATATTGCAATACTCAAATCAAAAATCAAAATCATTAGACTGGACGTTGTACATTAATAGCATTACTAATGCAGTAGTAAAAGACAAAGTTTGGCACAGACTAGTTCCTTATATTAATTTCTTCACAATTAGTTTTCACTCAGAATCAAGTTTCATACAACAAGAACAAGTAAGGAAAAACATCTTATACATAAAGGAACTAGGTAAGAATTTTCATGTTTCGATCTTAATGCATCCTAAGCATTGGGATACTTGTGTGAGTATGGTGGAATGGTGCAAGGAAAATAATGTCAAATATAATATACGACAACTTGATCATCATTGGCTAGACTTTAGATTTAACTATTCAAAAGAACAAGCAGATTATATTTCTGGAGGAGCAATTACTCCAACTATAGTACAAAAAGCAAAGGCAGTCGTTACAGGAAAAGTAAATCTTTCTGCACAAAGTAGAGAGTGTTGCGGCGGCTTAGAAATGTGTACTAGCGAAAATGC